>Ga0302268_1000064_pt1 | contig 60848 bp, 51 predicted proteins | sample III_Bog_E2_1_FD_194554 | JGI IMG/M metagenome (GOLD analysis project Ga0302268, IMG submission 194554) | Peat permafrost microbial communities from Stordalen Mire near Abisko, Sweden - III_Bog_E2_1 | ecosystem: Environmental > Terrestrial > Soil > Wetlands > Peat | place: Sweden: Abisko... | reverse complement strand
GAAAAGCACATATCGATTATATCGATAGTTCCCTTTCATTCGAAGGTTTTACTTCCATCATAGGCAGGTCAGTGATTATTCACAAAGGGGAAGACGACCTTAAAACCCAACCCACCGGTAATTCAGGCGCAAGAGTTGCCTGCGGTGTGATTGGTATTGGAAAATAAACCAGTAAATAGCTAAGCTGATCAGATAAAATTATCTTTTATCGTAAGAAAATAAAACTACCGAAAAAATACCCTTTTCCGGTAGTTTTATTCATCTATTACTTTCCGGATATCAAATGTCTACTTATCAAGAGCATTGCACCAAAAATAAAAGCTTACAAAAAATGCCCAGGAATATAGTAAGAAGGTTTATAAGTTGACTGAGGCTGCTAAATTTTCAAAGAATGGAATTGAACCTGAGCATTTGTCTTCGACAACAATTTTAAAATCCTTTTCATTTACCCGTTGACGATCCGTCTTTTGATCAATCGAAGAAACCCTTCTGATAACTGAGTTCTGTTTTTTTTTAAAGTAATACAATTAATCCGGATTTGTGGATTCCGGTCAGTTGTAAACTGTATATGTTTTCAGTCCGGGTTGCACTTCGTTAAACCTGAACTATCCGGGTTGTAGTATTTAATAGACCTGGATTAAAATTAGAACGCTGATATACACTAATTAGGTGGATAAGAAACGGATAAGAAAAATACTTCGTATTTTGATTTTAACACCTAAAATGTATAAGCTCAATTTAAAGAGTTAGAACGTAAAATACGCAGTATTGTGTCATAAAACATATAAATCTGATAGTTAAGATACTAATAATTCCTTTTGATTATCCCTGGTTAATTCACTCACTTTACCCTCTTTTGCTTGTTTCAAGGCTTTCTCAATTCGTTCAATGTTTTGTGGATTATTAAAATACGGATCATTACCCGGGCTTGGGTTATCCGGTATTGAATTGCCACGGTGAACGATTTCAAGGAATTCATTCTTTCTTTTGATGATGATTCTTTCAGTGGAAGCCATATCTAAATACTTTTTCTGACTATCCCTAAATTCTTTACTGCTTATGACTTTCATATTGTAATAATTGTGTACCGTTTTCGGTACAAAAATAGATCGTTTCTTTGGTTCTAACACTGCAAACAGTCTGATTGTTTCCTGAATTTTCACTTTTTATCTGTTTAGCAATACAAGCGAATATCCACTAATCCTTCAAATATCAAAAAATGCGTCAACCGGATAAATACAAATTGACTTTTTTTTGATTTAAATTTTATAGCTGTTCCCATCTTTTTTGCTGTTAAGTAATTGGAACAATTAAATGTCTCATTTTAAATTCAAAAGAATAGGACATTTTATTATTTCTTGTATTTGATTTTATGGGTCTGTTTTTTCAGCCGTTTAATACAAAAACCCAAAGAGCCATAACGGAATCACATTCCCTGAGCCAATTTCAAAATAGCTTTCAATCCCTCCCGGTTTTAATGACAGTTTGCCAACAATTGAGAAAATTGAATGTGAACTGAGTTTAGAAAATGAAGAAAATGAGTTTAAAAGTAGTGTGAGTACTCCTGTCTGTGAAAATAGGGTAAGCAGCTTTGATTTTTAATTCACTATCCCTTTAACATAAGAACCCCGGCCATGCGTCGGGGTTTTTTAATATCCGGAAACACCCGTAAACAGTAGTTTTATAAAAATGTATAAAAAAAGTACCGAATTTGGATTGTGTTGTTAAAAATGTTTTGTAATTTTGAAGGCGAAAAAATTAAGATTTGCAACTATCTGCTTATAAATGAAATATACCAGGTTGGGGATATAGTTGGGTGTTATACCTTTTTCGTCCAGATGTATTGAAGAGATGGATTCGGTGGATAGAGTTTGAGCGAAGCGCAACTTCCCGAAAAAACGGGATGTTCCATGTGCCGGAGATAAGATAATCCGGATTTGTGGGTTCCAATCAGTTGAAAACTGCATTTGTTTTTAGTCAGGGTTACACTTCGTTAAGACTGAACTATCCGGTTTGTGGAATTTAATAAACCTTTACTAAGATGAGGACACAGGACGCAGACCTGCACCAGCGGGTGCGAGGTGAACGCTCCCGGAAATGGAACATTTCCTGTATCGAAAGTGACAAATGCTAATAATTCGATCATCAGGGGCATGTGAAGAAAACAAAAGAAAAAGCGATAAACAACTATAATGACAAATAGAAATTCAGAACAAAAACTAATTCTACTTTACTAAAATAAAAACCATTAAAAAAAATTAACCACATTAGTCACAATAGGACACAAAAAACACAATAAAAAAGAACACAATAGATAAATACCTACCGGTATTTTAAGAATTTAAGTCAAATAAAATTAGTAAATGTTGTCTATCTATTGTGACTATCGCAGATTCCGATTTCGGAATTGTGTTCCCGATAGCTATCGGGATGGTTAATCTTATAATCTGGTTAAGTAGAACTAAATAGAAAAATTAAAAACGTATGAAACGAAAAATTATTTTTTTATTTATTTCGTGTTTTTTATTCTCAGCTGTTATTTCAGCCCAAACAGACAAAAGTAACATTTATAATGTAGGGATTGATCCAATAACACAAGGCTTTTATTTCGGTTTTGACCATGTAATTCACGACTATTCGATTGGAGTGGACGCAGGTTCTTCATTAGGACTTCTTATGCCATTAAGTGTTTCTTTATGTCTCGACAACGCTTTGTATTTTGGGAAAGTAAATAAATATGAACATAAAACATGGCATATTAATGGAAGAATAGTCTACTCAAAAATGTTTACAAGTTACAAACCCAATTTGCTTTTTATGGTGCCTTCAATTGGAAAAAGCTTTTATTTGAATGAAAAACTTGCACTTAATATTGAATTAGGTTATAGCTTCGAACTTTTAAATGATCCGGGTGAAGGTCCTGATGGTATATCATATACTTATTTTGGAGGTAAGGCGACTCCAAATATAAGAGTTGAATTGAAATTTTGATTGCATTATAACGAATTGACATCCAACCAATAACACACGCTATGGTCATTATTGGCTGACGTGTGTTTCGTTGTCACCCCCCCCCGATAGCTATCGGGGCTATCGGGGCTATCGGGGCTATCGGGATTGTTTCCGCATTCACTTTGTCGCAGGGCAACAGTGAACTCACCTGTGAAAATAGAACCGGTCGTTAAGCCCCATTTCAGGAAACAAAAGAAAGCGTAGGGAGAAACTTTAAAATAAAACATCAAATAATGAAAGTGACCATAAAATAATAGATTATAAAAAACAACCAAAAAAAAATAAAAAATCATGAAGAAACTGTTACCAATTTTCATTTTAATTCTACTTTGCAATTTTGTAGCTGCACAAGTCTCAAAAACAGTTAATGTTACTACACCAGGAACACTTTCCACTTTACTTTCCGATGCAGAAAAAACGACAGTCACTAACCTTAATGTAACCGGAATTATTGATGCACGTGATATTAAATGTATGCGTGATGAAATGACTGTATTGGCTGTTATAGATATTAGTGCAGTAACCATTAATGCATATTATGGGACAGATGGAACGACACCCTATTTCCCTGATAATTTGGCAAATGAGATGCCGTGGTTTTCATTTTCTAAAGATTACCAGGGGAATACGACACTTAAATCGATAACCTTACCAAATTCTATTACTTCCATTGGGTTTTATGCGTTTCAGTCAAATACTGCACTTGAATATGTGTGTATTCCCAAATCAGTTGATTCAATTAAGACTCAGGCATTCATAGGTTGCAGTGCATTGAAAACAATCAAATGTTTTAACTCTGTACCACCAACTCTGGGATTGAATTGTTTTTTTACACTAGAGTATTCAACAGCTGGAAAATCAATTGTTCCTGATGCTGTATATATTCCAATTGGCAGTTTGAATGCATATCAGACTGCAAGTGGCTGGAAAGATTTGACAAATTTTATTGAGTATGCCTTGACCATAAGAACACTTCCGGTTTCTTCAATTACCTTATCCGGTGCTTTACTAAATGCAAATTTGGATTTGATTATTGATACTCCGGTTTCTGCTCATGGATTCTGTTGGAATACAACAGGATCGCCTACAATTGCTGATACCAAAGTGGATAATGGAGCAAAAACCACACCTGGTGCATTTAGTGATACCATTTCAGGTTTACCTCAGGGAACTAAATATTATGTAAAAGCCTATGCCACCGATGGAGAAAGTACTGTATATGGAAGTGAGGTATCCTTCACTACTGCATCAATGCCTGTTGCAGCAGGTGTAATTTCCGGGGCTCAAACAGTTTGCCAGGGGCAAAGTACAGTAACATACACTGTTCCAACGATTGCTTATGCCACATCATATATATGGACTTTGCCTTCAGGAATTACAGGTACAAGTTCTACAAATAGTATTACGGTTAATTATGCAAAGACATTCTCTACAGGAAGTATTACTGTAAAAGGACATAATGATTGGGGAGATGGAATTGCTTCAACATTAGATATTACTGCAAACTTATTACCGGTAACTGCCGGGACTATTTCCGGAAACAAAACCGTTTGTCAGGGAGAAAGCTCTGTAACGTATACTGTACCGGATATTGTTAACGCAACATCTTATACATGGGTATTACCAGCAGGTGTCACAGGATCAAGTACTACAAATAGTATCACTGTAAATTATTCCCGGTCAGCGGTTTCGGGAAACATCACTGTGAAAGGACATAATGACTGTGGAGATGGTATTGTATCATATTCAACTGTTACAGTCAATCAATTACCTGTAATTGAACTAAGCGATACAGCAGTTATATCCGGTGGTATGGTTCCTTTATTTCCAACAATAACGTATACAGGAACAGGAAACCTGAGCTATAAATGGACTCCTTCAACAGGATTAAACAGTGATACTATTGCTCAGCCTTTTGCTACAGTTACCGGTAAAACCACTTATACACTTGTAGTTACTACACCCGGTGGCTGTAGTGATTCGGCACATGTTACTGTAAATATTTCACCAATGGCGCAACCTCAGATAGGTATTGTCGGAGTAACAGGTTCCAATAAAAACAGGGTTGTCTGGAACAAGCCGGTTACAACAGGTATTGCATCTTATTTTATTTATAAAGAAACAACAATAAGCAATGTGTTTGAAAAAATAGGTACTGTTCCTTACGATTCATTGAGTATTTATGTGGATAATCAATCTTTCCCCGATGTAAAATCGGACAACTATAAGTTGTCAATTTTCGATAGTAATGGCATAGAGTCTCCCTTAAGCGATGCACATAAAACGATGCATTTATCGATTAACAAAGGACAAAATGCTACATGGAATTTAATCTGGGAACCCTACGAAGGCTTTTACGTTTCTACCTATAATATTTATAGAGGAACAACTGCCAACAATCTTAGCTTTTATGATGCCACATCGGGAAGCAGCACACAATATAGCGACTTATCAGCACCTGCCGGAGATGTATATTATCAAATGGAGGTTGTAAGCTCAACTCTGATTAATCCGACAAAAGCACCTGATTCTATGCAAAAATCTAAAGTTTCAGAAAACTCAACCGGATCTGTATTGGTATCATACAACTCATCCCGCTCAAACATTGCAACGAATTCTGTTAGTGGTGTAAATGAGTTAACCGGAGAGAGTAAACAAATCAACATTTATCCTAACCCGGTGAAAGACTACTTACGAATTGATTTTGAAGGAGGATCAACTTTTGAAATTCTGAATTTAATGGGACAGGTTGTTTATACCGGTGACTTGAATAAAAATTCAATTGTGCAGACATCCTCTCTTTCTCCGGGTGTATATATGATTAAATTTACAACCGGTAGGACATTTGAATACAGGAAGATAATAAAAGAATAGAAGAAAAGAAGGAGGGCTTAATACATGTTTATGGGTCATTATTGACTGAGGTGCATTTCGGCAGTTTTGCTACTACATAACTTTGTCGCAGGGCTACTGCGTACACTCACGCTAATGAAAAATTCGTGTAACGGAGAAGAAAAATGTCCATAATCCGGTAGCCAGGTGGCATTTTAGAAAAAAATCAGACAATAAAGGGCTATAAATATAAATAAAAAGAACTATCGAAATGAGTAAAAATACAGAGAGTATTACAAATAGTTTGATAAAACTATATTCATGTGGAAACTCAAAATCTGAAGTAAAATTCAGAAAGAAACTTCAAAACATTGATTGGGATAAAGAGCAAAAAGATCTAAAACGTAGTTTGAGTATTTCAAGAACTGCATTGATAGTGACATTTGTCAGTTTCATTTTTTTATTTATCATTTTTGTCATAGTAATAATTACACACAGTCAATCTCAAATTCAATTATCGGCTGCTATTGCAATCTGCGCAAGTTGTATAGCTACCTCTTTGGGATTTAAACAAACGTCAGAAAAATATTTAGTATTTAAGCTATTAAGAGAATTGTTAGAAAACCGGGTTTCATTGACTACAGAAAGAAATACAGGAAATGAATCAAAACAATAGAATTTCTTTATCAAACAAAGAAAAGAAATAAATTGAAATTAGCCGAATAAACTCAAAAAAAATAGAAACGATCATCAGAGTAAAACCAAAATAGACAACAAACAACATAAATGGTTTAACAAGTGCTGGTTTGGAATTTGGACGAAAAGGGAAATACGACCTCATAATATATAGGAGTTAGTCCGGTCATATGATCCGGGATGAAGTTTCGGTTGCACTACATCCTTGAAAGGCCTTGTTTGAAAAGAGAAATAAACAGTAAGTTCTTTTGTCGGTTTATGTCCATTTCTGAAGTTTTGTTATCTCATTCAATTTGTCGCAAGGAGTGGAATGAACGCTCCTGTAAAGAGATAAATGGTCTTAGACCCGGTCGTTATAGTGCATTTTTAAAGAATCACTCAAAATTATGAAGAAAAAAATTTATTTAATCTTTTCTCTGTTGATTTATTGTTCTTTACTACTTTTCAGTATAGACAAAAACAGTAACAATACAAGACAACAAAACATAATACCAATTGATTATAGAGGACATATTTATATAAAAGGAGCTGTTAAAGATGTGGATGGAAATTTTGTATTTGATACTGGTGCTGATAATTTGTATTTTGATTCATTGTTTTACAATACCAGTAATTTAAAATACGATTCGATTGCAATTGCGAATCTTCCTGGAGTTGGGAAAGAACCTCAAAAAGTAAAAGTAATTATGAATTCAGTGAAATTTGATTTTGGTGGGTTAAATTACCAAACCAAAGTTGTACCGGTTTTAAGTTTAAAGACTATTTTGGGAGATTTTGCGGATGGAATTATTGGTTTAAATTATTTTTCAAACAAAATACTGGAGATTAATTACAAACAGAAATATTTGAAAATTCATGACGACATTGATTCTTTATCGTTTTGTCAATATACAAAAATTCAATGTCAGAACATAAAGAATAGACTATATATTCCTATTAGTCTTAAAATAAATGATACGATTTCAATCTCAGATAAATTCATAATTGATTTAGGGAGTGGTAGTAGTGTATCGCTAACCAGCCCTGTAGCTTCGAAATATAAACTTGATAAGGCAATTACAAATAAAGTGAAATATTATACCAGATACGGTGGAGTAGGAGGAGAATCCGGAAGTTATTCTTTTATAGCAAAATCAATAGAAATTGGAGGATACAAACTAAACAACTTTGAAGCCGACTATAGTACAGACAAAAGTGGAGCATTATCCACAACAAAAAATGCTGGACTTTTGGGAAATGAGATTTTAGATCGATTTGATGTAATTATTGATTTTAAGACATTTTGTATATATATAAAGCCAAATAGATCATTTACAGATACTTTCAGGTTTTCTAAGTTAGGCTTTTCATTTGTTGACAGAAGTAAAACATTGGATGCATTGATAGTTACCGGTTTCTTCGAGAATTCACAAGCTGAGAAAAGTGGATTACGTATTGATGATAAAATCATAGACATTGACAATATTCGTGTGAAAGAGATGGATTATCACAAACTTAAAGATTATATAAATAAGACAAATAAACTCATACTTAGAGTAAATAGGGGAACTGAGTCTTTGAATATCGAAATAATCCAAAGTCAAATACTCAGGAAAGAATAAATGCACTATAACATACGCTATGTTCATTATTGACTTACGTACATTTAGCAGCTCCGATAGCTATTGCGGATTGCTCCCGCATTCACTTTGTCGCAGGACGATAGCGTACGTTCCTGCAAACAGCCAAATGTCCATAGTCTCGATCGTTATCCGGCATAGTGGAATGAAAAACGAATCAACTCAATTTTAAAATGAAACAGAATTATTAACCATAAAAAAATGAAAATGAAAAATCTAAAAAGTATTTTATTAGTTGGAGCATTGGTCTTATTTCTAATTAGTTCATGTAAACAACCAAAATCGCATGGACTTCCGGAAAGTTGGTTTGTTGCAGGGAGTCAACCGAAATGTTATAAAATGGGTACAGACAGTAGCATTACAAAATCAGGTGACTATTCAGCAATAATTAAATCATTAAATAACAAAATTGATGGCTTTGGAACTTTGATGCAACAATGTTCACCCGGAAAATTTATTGGGAAAAGAATAAGAATGAGTGGCTATATAAAATCAAAAAACGTGACTGAATGGGCCGGGTTATGGGTTCGGGTGGTTGTAGACACAGTTCCAGTTTCTTTTGACAATATGCATGATGGTACAGACAGATCAGTGAAAGGCACAACAGATTGGAAAAGATATGAAATTGTTCTTGATGTCCCAACAAATGCGACAGCAATTTCTTATGGTGCATTGCTTTGTGGAACCGGTCAAATATGGTTTGATGATTTGACTTTTGAAATTGTTGACAAAACTGTTAAAACAACTGGAATTTCAAGAAAATATACTATACATAATGGAAAGAGTTTTGAGCGTTTAATAAATGAACCAGCAAATCTTGATTTTGAGAAATAGTGGCTGATTGTTAGAAGTTACTAAATGTTGATTGCGTCGTGTTTTGAAATAAGACAAAGTAGAAAACACGGGCTGACATTTCACATGACAAGTTTTTAGTGCGAAAACTGCCGATATTAAACTTACAAAACCAACCTACGATCGCATTTGTATTATGTTCGTTATTGGCTGATGTGCATTTAGCATTTTTACCCTCATTCACTTTTCCCAGAAAGATAGAGAACGCTCCTGCAGATGGAAAATTTCGTATAAATGAGATATAAATGCCAATAGTATAATGCGTTAGATGCATCGCATATAAAAACGCAATTACTTTTAAAAGACATATATGAACACGAAATTCAGTGTGAAAAGTATTATTTATTCAATCGTGATAATTTGTTTGTCTATATTGATTCCATATTTTATATCTTCCATATCTGACAATATGAGACCACAGGAAGACGGGAAAGCAATAATCAGTATTTTTTCTGGAGGAATAATAATCTTTTACTTTGTATTTATTGAGTTTCGGTTGAAACTTGTTAGAATAAAAATAAACGGAGACATAATACAAATTAGAAAATACGCAGGACTGGCGAAAACTAAAGAATATAAATTATCAAATTTTGATGACCACAAAATAACTTATATGGTTTCGGGAATTGGTAAATTTGAAGATTTACTATTGAAAAAAGATAATAAAAAAGTCATTGTAATATCTGAATTTCATATAGGAAACTATAAAGACTTAAAGGCAAACATAAAAAGGAAAAAACTAATCTGGGAATTGAAGAATATGATTTTTTAGATGAGATTATTGACATTTTAAGAGAAGTAAAAACTAACAAAAAGAGAAATAAATATGAAAAAAAGTGCTGCTGAAATATTGGTGATAGCATCATAATAAAAAACATCACATAATATTTATTTAACAGAAAATAATATGATAGAATTTTGGGAATCAAGCTTTAGAAATAAATGAACAAACAGTGATTATAAAGGACAAGCTTTCACAAAATTCTGTAGAAATAATAATATGTAATTCAATATCGTTTAGTTAGTGTTTTTCTTTGTGAAACTTTGTGGCTTAGTGACTCCCGATATTCGGGATGTTCCATTTGTGGCAAGAAAATATTAGCCACTAAGACACAAAAACACTACGTTTCACAATGGGTGCATTCAAGCAATATCTTTAACTAAATGATATTGATATGTAAATGGCAAAAGTTATCGGAAATTCTTAAAAAAACAACAACAAAAGGAGTATGAAAATATTAATGTTTGGCAGAGGTGTTATTTCAACCCAATATGCATGGGCTTTTGAAAAGGCGGGGCATAATGTAGAGTTTTATGTAAGACCCGGAAGAAAAGCTGAATATGGTACAACTGTTTCTTTAAATGTTTATGATGCCAGAAAAAGCATAAGGGGAAAGTTGATTCAGGAAGTATGGCCTATTAAAATGATCGAAGATATTCATACAAATCACGATTACGATTTAATATTTGTAAGTGTGCAGCATTATCATTTTGCAAAGGTAGCAGAGTTCCTGGCCGATAAAATTGGAAAAACAACTGTCCTGATATTCAATAATTTTTGGGAAGAACCTTTAGAGCAAGTGGCAAATCTTCCTGCGGACCAATTGGTATGGGGCTTTCCTATGGCAGGTGGTGGTTTTGACAAAAAAGGTGTACTGAACGGCACTTTATTTGGAAGTATCACAATAGGAACTTTTGGTACAGAGCCAACAGAGAGAGCTATTACTGTAATGGACTTGTTTAAATCAGCAGGTTTCAAAAGCAACGTAATTAAGGATTTTAGGCCCTGGCTTTTGGGTCACTTTATAATGGGTGCTGCTTTCGAATTAGAAATTTTAAAATATGGCACAAGTATTAATCGACTTGACGCTTTGCAAACAACCAAACATTGGAAAAAAGTAATCGCAAATGGAAAAGAGTTGTTGCCCCTGCTCAAAGTCCGAAATGTAGATATTAAGAAAAGCCCTGACCTTAAAATGTTTAGCTTACCGCCCGGGCTTTTGAGTTTTGCAATGAAAATAGGATTGAAATTCCTGCCATCAGTTAAACAACTTTTAATTGGTCATTCAAATCATGAAGAAACAAAATCTTATTGCAAAGATGTTTTATTAAAGTCTGAAGAGTTGAAAATTAATTTACCAACTTATGAGGCAAATAAAGAATTATTTAAATAATAATAGATGAAACAGACTTTTGACGAAATAAGAACAGCCTATGTGTATTGTCGGCTGACGGTCATATACAGGTTTCCCGCTTTCGTTTTGTCGCAGGGTGACAGTGAATGTCCCTGCAAATAGCAGGTGCGCATAGCCTTCGGGCGTTAACCGTTATGCTAAAAACAAAACCCAAGTTCAGTAACCCAACAAACAAATAACCTGAATAATGATTAAACTAAAAGAATATTCAACAGACTTTGTTACATCCAAAGACGGAACAAAAATCCATTATCGCCAAATTGGTTCTGGTAGCGGACTTATACTTGTACATGGCGGGATGATGTATTCTCAAAATTTCATGTACCTTGCCAAATTGTTAGCAAATGAATTTACCGTATACATTCCCGACAGACGAGGACGTGGTTTAAGTGGTGCGAATGTTGATATTCATATTCTAAAGGCAGAAAGTGAAGACATACAGGCATTAATCAACAAGACAAAAGCACAAAATATCTTTGGTCTTAGCTCAGGTGCTACTATTGTTCTTCAAACAGCCATTATAGAACCTGGTCTTAAAAAAGTTGTACTCTATGAACCTCCCATTCCTATTAATGGTAAAAAAACTTTTGCTTTTATTGACGATTATGAGGATGCCCTATCAAAAGGTAATTTAGGTAAGGCATTTATAAATTTTATTAAAGGAGCTGATAGTTCTTCGTTGTTTGGTATTTTGCCCCGGTTTATTTCAATTCCTTTTATAAATTATGCCATAAAAGCTGAGGCAAAAAAAGAAAAAGCAGATGATGAAGTATTTTTAAAAGAGTTAATACCAACTTTGCATTACGATAATAAAATTGTATTCGAATCGGAAGGAATTATAGATAAATGTAAGAATATAAAAGCAGATATATTACTTCTTGGTGGACAAAAGAGTATGTCTTTTTTATCGACTCCTCTTGATGCATTAAGTGCTGCTTTGCCACAAGCTAAACGAATTGAATTAATAGGTGTAGGACATATAGCCGCAGATAATAGTGAAAAACCAAAAGTTGTGGCAAATGAATTAAGAAACTTCTTTAGGACATGACAAAAAATAAAAAGCACGAACCGCTAATTCGCGCTCATAAGCCCAGGCGTGGTCAATACGGTTATTTAGCTTACAATCCCGCATAAGGTTTTGGTGCAGTTTGATAGAGAAGCACTCCGAAACCCACCACATGCTCATAGCGCAAACCTTTAGTGGCAACCTTGGGACGATACAGCAGGACATACATACCAAAAAAAATAAATTATGACAACGGACAAAATTAAATTGACAGACGAAAAAGAAACATTGTTTATACCACTTTCCGGCAAAGCATTAGACTATCGGTCAAAGAACTCTGTTTTAAACGATAGTAAGGCAAATGATATTGTTGAGAAAGTTGGTATTGACTTTACAACACATAAAAGTTTTGGGGCAAAAATCGGGGCAAGAACACTTGCTGTTCGTGCAAAACAATATGATGAATGGACGAAAGATTTTATTGCAAAAAATAAAAATGCAGTAGTGGTTCATCTTGGTTGCGGATTAGATGCCAGAATAACAAGAGTACAACCTCCTATTACGGTAGCCTGGTTTGACATTGATTATCCTGAGGTCATTAATTTGCGTAAAGAATTTTATCCGGAAACGAACGAATACAAAATGATAGCAAGTTCGATAACTGCTAAAAACTGGTTAGAAACAATTCCCACAGACAGGCCTGCTTTCATACTGGCAGAAGGTGTATTGGAATATCTATCGGAAGAAGAAGTAAAAACGCTTCTCAACAGATTGACAACTTATTTTACGCACGGACAAATTGCTTTTGATATAATGAATTCCTTTGCCGTAAAATTTGGAAATAAAAATTTAAAAAAGACAACAGGGGCCGTAGATATTTTAAAATGGACGGTTGATGACATCAATGAAATTGATAAATTAAACCCCAAACTAAAAAGGATTGAAGTTGTATCCCGTATCAAATCAGTTTTTGTGAAAAAACTTCCTTTCGGGAATCGCATTCTTTTAGGTATATTAAGTCTTTTTTCAAAACAAAAAAACGCCATGCGATTGCTGTTGTATGAGTTCTAAAAGATAAGGTCTGCCAGCGGGGACCGTTTAAAGTATTTTACCGAATCATTCGTCTATATTGTAAATGGACTAGTAAGTGTTAATGGTATAAAACTGACCTGCAATTATTGAATTAAATTTAACGGATACTATAAAATTATGGAAAGTAACTCAGAAACAATAACTGATATAGATGGTAATATTTATCATACTGTAACTATTGGAACACAGATATGGTTGGTAGAAAATCTGAAAACCACAAAGTACAACGATGGTACTGAGATTCCATTTATAGTAGACACGGCAGCAGCCTGGTATGAGTTAAATGAACCTGGTTATTGCTGGTTCAACGATGAAGAATCCAATAAAAATACTTCCGGTGCCTTATATAATTTTCATGCTCTGAATAGTGGTAAACTCTGCCCCAAAGGTTGGCACGTACCTACAGATGAAGAATGGACAATTTTAGCAGAATATCTTGGTGGTGAAAATGTAGCAGGTGGAAAAATGAAAGCGGTAGGTACTGAATTTTGGTTAGACCCCAATACCGGTGCAACTAATTCCAGTGGGTTAACAGTTATCCCTGCCGGCTTCCGTGGCAAAAGCGGATTCATAGCACATTCTGTAAATAGCAATGCTCTATTTTGGAGTAGCACAGCCTTTAATGATATAGATGCATGGACTCGTTATTTGTTATTCGACAATGAAATACTTGGACGCAATAATGGCGGAAAGTATCATGGGTTCTCAATTCGCTGTCTACAAGATTAATTCAACAAATTTTTATCAGTCAGACAGCTGAGAATAACCACAACCGCTAAAACATAGGACTTCGTGTGGTCGGAACAACCCAATGTGAAGTCATAGTTGCACTACATGTTTTGATAGTCGGCTGAATCAGAACCAACTGTCACTGACTAACGGGAAGTAATTACCCTTTTTCGTACATGTTTATCACTTTGCATTCGGTGTATAGAGCCTGATTGAATCGGAGATTTGTGCTGGGAATAAGAAAAGTTTATAATTGAATTTTTAAGATCAGTTTGTAACTAATAATAGAAGATGAAAACTTCCAAATTATGATTCCAGGTCTCCGCTTCACTCAGAACTTGAACTATCCGGCGAGTGCAAATTTTGAGTAAAGAAGCCTCGGTCGTTATGTGTAGTCGGATGACAAAATGCTGAAAATGAGCCGCAAAAATGAACGTAAAAAAGTATTACCCGTTCCAAAAAATGACTATGAATAAGAGCAATGAATATATACGAATACCAAAGACCTGTCGGTAAGATAGACGACATCCCTGAACTTAAAAGTGAGTTCATAGACATTTACGATACAAAAAGCCATAAGGAAATGGTTCAATTTTGCCTGGCACTCGGACAACACCTTTTAGATGTGACGGGCTTAAAGCCCTGTTATGAAATAACAGCTTCATTCGAGGCAATGCAAAAATGGATGGACGGAAATGTCAACTATCACGAAGCAAGGAATTTGAGCTTCGAAATTGGCCGGTTGGCAAAAGTTGAAAAGGACCAGATAAAAGCCAGGTTTTTTAGAACTATGGCACAGGTTGCGGCAAGTCCCCATGTAAAATATCACGGCTTGTGGGCAACAGACTTTGCCGTTACACTGATAAACAGGATGTATCCGAACAATATGGATGAAGTTAGAAAGGAAAGAGAAAAGCAAATAGAATTAATAAATAAAATTGGCATAAATGCTACTCGGTCCTAAAAGATGCCAGTACCTAATAGCGGTATAACCAATAAAGGTTCCGGTGGTATTTGAAGGGTTGTAATTAACCGCTAACACTAGCAACATTGTTCTCAGCAAGTAAACAAGTGCAACCCGGATTTGTTACATCTTCTGCAAATTATTCTCTGCTGACTCCTTGAAAAGCTGACAGTCATACCGGCTTCCAACAAAGTTTTATAAATTTACGATCTCATTTTCAGCTAAGAAAAAAAGCGTTTTGGCTTAGTCTGTTTTTTGAATTACGCTTATCTTTGTCTTATCAAAAAATGTCTCATAAAAATAATTCAAATGAAAGCAATACGAATACATGAATTTGGCGGACCGGAAGTAATGAAACTTGAAGAATTGGAACGCCCTGTGCCCAAGACAGATGAAATACTTGTAAGAGTTTATGCCAGTGGTGTAAATCCGGCAGATTATGTTGTCAGACAGGGCGGTAATGAACTTTTGAGGCCATTCCTGAAGTTACCATTGGGTCTGGGTCTGGACGCTGCCGGTGAAGTCGAAGAAATTGGCAGCGATGTCACCGGATTTAAAAAAGGAGATAAAGTATACGGTATTCCTAATTTCTTAGACGGTACCTTTGCAGAATTCATTGCTGCCAAAGCTAATCAGTTTGCACTAATGCCCCGTAACATCAGCTTTAATGAAGCAGGGGCAATTCCTTCCTGTGCCCTGATGGCGTGGAACGGTGTATATCTGGGTAACATACAGGCAGGGCAAAAGGTTTTGGTTCATGCAGCAGCCGGTGGAATTGGCAGTCTGGCATTACAATTTGCCAAATCAAAAGGAGCGTATGTTATTGGTACTGCTTCGGAACACAATTTTGATTTTCTAAAACAATTAGGGGCTGATGAAGTTATTGATTATAAGAATAATGATTTTGCAAGTCTGACAGATAAAGTCGATGTTGTGTTTGACGCTTCACCGGTGCGGGATGAAGAAGCAAGGATGAATATGGCTGCGACATTGAAAGAAGGTGGTATTTTTGTTACCGTTCAGATTGCATATCCCTTTAGTAACGAATTTCTTGAAATACTAGCAAATAAACATGCTGAAGGAAAAATGATACGGAGAGAGCTTGATGTTTCGCAATCACTTACCGACATTGCAAAATTGATTGAAGCAGGCAAGGTTAAGGTAGTAATCAGCAAAGTTTATCCTCTGGAAAAAGTAGCTGAAGCACAGTTGGAAAGTGAAACAAAACATGTGCGTGGTAAGATTGTGTTGGAAATAAGAAAAGAGAATTAAAATTAAGAGGCAAGAGGTAAGGAGTAAGAATAAGAGGTAAGGAGTAAGAATAAGAGGTAAGGAGTAAGAATAAGAGGTAAGGAGTAAGAGAAGATAGTAGTACAAGGAGAATGAGGAATTAGATAAAAAAAATAAAGAAACTGATGGTCAATGGCTTTGCCCCTCTCCCGATAGCTATCGGGATTGGGAGAGGGGCAGGGGGAGAGGTCGGTATTTCAAAGAAGTAAGAATTAATTAGTAAAAGTGTAAACAAATTTTAGGACGATACAGTATGTACAATTTCAAGAGGCAAGATAATAGGTAAATTAAGATGTGTAATATTTGGGTGCAACCACATGGTTATAAGTGAATACCTACTCCGGCAATAAACATCCTACCGCCCCAAGCCCCTAAAGGAGATGTAAAGAGGGGTATCAGGTATTAGAGACTGCTGCAAATAAAAGATATGTACCAATACCCTTACGTTAATAGGAATAAATAGAATGAATGGCATAAAAAGTATGTTGAAATTATTAATGTGTTGATTAATCAGAAGAAATACAAAATTAAAAATTTTACTCATTTACGATTAATAACATCTGATACAGATCTTTACATCAACATATCTATTCAGACTTGTCGGAAGGGGCTTGGGTCGGTAGGTTGCAATATGCAAATAGATGTAATAGTTATTAGTGGTAAGTGATTAGTAATTAACAAAACTTGCTTGTAAATAAATTTTAGGATGGTACAGGTTGAATTGTCCTGAAACAGGTTGATTAAAAAATTAAACGCTTAAATCAATTCATCTTATGAGAAAAACAATTGTGATTACCGGAGGAACGGGTGGCATTGGCCATGCTACTGCCATAGCTCTTGCAAAACAAGGGAATGAACTGATATTCCAGGGACGTGATGCTGAAAAAGGAAAAAGAATTGCCGAAGAGCTTTCAAAAATGAATGGCTGCACGGCTACATTTATTGCTGCAGATGTTTCTTCAATCGATGGAATTAAAACCCTTGCTGCTGAAATAAAGAAGCTGACTGGTAAAATAGATCTGTTAATTCATTCTGCCGGTACATTTAATCCTGAAAGGCGCGTGACTAAAGATGGATTATATGAGAGCTTTACCGTGAACTACCTGTGTAAGTTTATGCTGGATCATCTTTTGCTGGAGGAATTGAAACACGGTGAAGGAAGAATAATTATTGTAGGGGTACAACTTATGAAAAATGCAGCTATAAATTTCGATGATCTGCAAATGAAAGCGAATTATTCCTTTATGAAAAGCAGGAGTCAAAATATGCTCGCTGTTCATATGCACGCACAGGAGTTTTCTAAGAGGTATAATTCAATTCCCATTAATATCATCCAACCCGGATTTGTAAAAACAGGTATTTACAGAAATCTAAAAGGTCCCATGAAATTTATTATGAGAGTTATAGAGTTATTCAAAGGTAATAGTTCTGATAAAGCCATTGTGAATATTATGGAGCTTGCAAAGACAGATTCAAACCACTCGGGCTTTTTTTATCCAACAGTTGCAAGCCCGGCAGCAAAAGAAAAAATAAATTTAGATGCTTCTGTTGCCTCAAAGTTGTGGGATGAAAGCATGATGATTGGAAAGCTGAATTGATAAAATGGTAGATTATCAGTAATATGTCTTATTCCCTCGGAATTATTAGATAAAAAGAGTATTGTATTTTATGCCTGAGAAATGGATATTCTCACTTGAACTAAATTCTATTTCCTGAATGTCGTTCTAACGAAGGTTTTACCCGAAAGTATCTTTAACATTTATTTAAAATATTAGAACACGTTGAGAATAATCATTTTAAAATAAAAATGATTACATTTGCAATTCTAAAATTTTAAGCATCCTGACAATTATTAATTAGTCATTATTAATTACTTATATCTGGTATGTCAGGATGACAACAGATAAAATCAAACAATAATTTAATATAAAATCGTATGAAAATCATGTCATTTATTTCAGTTATGTTTTTTTTGGTTGCAACTATGAATGCTCAGGACGTGAAACAAATTAAATTACCGGCTCCGGACAAAACAAAGGGATCTACCATCATGAAAGCATTCAATGATCGTCATTCTGATCGTACATATGCTCCGGAAAAGCTTTCGCAACAGGATCTTTCGGATTTACTATGGGCTGCAAACGGTATAAACCGTCCGGATGGTAAACGTACAGCTCCTTCGTGCAGAAATTTTCAGGAAGTAGGAGTCTATGTTATTCTCCCAGAAGGTGCCTATCTGTATGATGTTAAAGCACATGCATTGACATTGCTTACTGAAGGTGATTACCGGTCAGCCGTAGCAGACGGACAGGATTATGTAAAAGCTGCCCCGCTTTGTATTGTGCTTTCTGCCGATTTAACACGCTTTGGCGGGACGATCAATGAAAACACTAAACTAATGGCCTCTGTTGATATAGGAATCGTCTGCCAGAATATTAATCTTGCCTGTGCCGGATTAGGACTTGCAACCGTGCCCCGCGCAACTATGGACCAGACCGCATTAAAAAGAGTATTGAAATTAAAGGATACTGATTTATTGCTTATGAATAATCCGGTTGGTTATCCAAAGAAGTGAAAAATATACATTCCTTGTCCTGTTTTTGTATCTCACAAAATTAAAAAAGAAGATTATGATTCGATTAAATGTATTTATCTCAGTAGAAGATGTAAATCGCACGAAAGTATTGGATGCTGCCATTGAGTTGACCGCTTCATCGGTGAAAGAAGAAGGCTGTATTGCATATGATGTATTTAAAAGCGCTACCCGTCCCAATGTGCTGCTGATTTGCGAAACCTGGAAAGACAGTGAAGCGTTGTCAAATCACGAAAAGGAGGCTTCTTTCATTCAAAATATTGCCATTCTGAAAGAGTTTTCAACTATCAAAGTCGAAAAATTCGAATTCTGATGAATTAGTGCCCATAGGTTTAATGTTATTCAATCTTTAAAAGGGCTGGACAAGGGTGTCATAAAGGAATTAATAATTTTTAATTATTAATTCCTTACCTCCTGATTCTCTTTAATTCTAAGACCGGCTAAATTGTTTCGGCTTCATTCCGATATGTTCTTCAAAGACCCGTGAAAAATGGCTTAGGTTGGTAAAGCCCAGTTGATACCCTACATCCGAAACAGATAACTTTTCCTCTTTCAACAAACGGGCGGCTTCTTTCATCCTGAATTCCTGATAATAACTGAAAATACTGTTACCGAAAATCTGCCTGAATAAACGTTTTAGTTTAGTTGGACTCATATTAGCATAATCTGCCAGTTCATTAATAACCGGTGGAGTTTCCGGATGCTTAAGCATTTGCTCTTTTACTTTGTAAAGGATTTGTATATCCTGACTGTTCAACGCATAAAGATGTTTTTCATCCCGCTTTTCCAATTCCATTAATAGCCTGCAAATCAGTTCTTCAGCCTTTACTCTCCGGAAAAATAGTTCAAAAGTTTCATCAACCGGTTCTGTCACAATTTCATCCACTATTTTCTGGATAGAAGGATAAATCATTTGTTCGAAGAGTAAGGGCTGCGTATTCTGCAACAGGCTTTGCAATACGGACGATTTTTCTGATAAGTCAAACAATCCGTTCAAATAATTTGCATCTACTTCTATATTAATAACCGCAGTATTTGTATGGATTGAAATAAAGTCGTCGGTATTCACACTACTGGTCGCAACTAAAACTGAAGGCATTTCCATTAAATGCTTTTCCGTTGATGCTATTTCAGTCTTTGGGAAAATGTTTTGAAACTTAAAAAATATCATTCTCTTAGCAGCATTGATATCCGGATTTTCGACAACCAAATCCTCATTTAGCTGATAATTACTGATGAGCATTTGGATATGCTCATTAAAAACGAATCCGGTACAATAACCCTTGCCAAATTTTTCAGGAATTTCTAATCTTCTGTTTTTTATTTCTGTCCCCATTAAATGAGCAAGCCTTTTCAGGACATTCGGTATTGATTGCTGTCTGTATTTTTCCATGATAAGTCTTTTACGACTATTAATGTGACAAATGTAGTTATTTTATCACTGAAATACCCGGTAATTTTGCATTATCAATTGACTACGTCGATTCCTTCGGAATTCAACAAAAAGAAAACAGAGTATCAACTAAAGATTTAGAAAATGATATTAATAAAACCTGTAAATGTCAAAGAGATGAATTTTAATCAGATAGTTGAAACACAAAATCAGGAGGCTAATTTATGAAACTCATAGCTGTGTGTGGTAGTGCAAGAAAACAAGGCAATACCGCTGAAATGTTACACCAGGTCATTGAAGGTGCTAAATCAGCAGGTGCTGAAACTGAACTTGTAAATCTTTTTGACCTAAACTATAAAGACTGTATCAGTTGTTATGCATGTAAATTGAAAAACAGGAATTCTTTTGGACATTGTACGTTAAATGATGAACTGAAGCCTTTACTGGAAAGTATTGAACAATCTGATGTACTTGTTCTTGGTTCGCCTGTTTATTATGGAAATCTATCAGGTCAAATGCGATCATTTACGGATAGGTTGCTTTTCCAGTATCTTGATTATGGTGGTACGGGTACAGGTCCTAAACCTAAAAACTTTAAAACAGCTTTGGTTGCAACGATGAATGTGAATGATGAAATATCTATTAAAAGAGGGTTCAGGGATACTTTAGTTTGGTTTTCAGAAATGATGGGTCATACATTAGGAAATTGTGAACTATTAACTTTGACGAATACGACTCTGTTTGACGATTATTCTAAATACGTCTACCTGATGCCGGATAAAGAGGAAAAATCGAATCGGGTTGAAAAGATATCGGCAGAGGATTTACAAAATGCATTTGATTTAGGAGTAAGGCTAATTAATTCAGTTATTCCAATCATAACAGACCAAAAGTAACTTGGAATTTTCAATAAAAACAAATCATATAAATATTAAACAGATGAATTTTGAACAAATCTTTAAACTAATTTCCCCGGAAGAGATAAACAGCAATGTATTTGCGTCGTTAGGAAAATTAGCTGGAGATGCAACAGTTATTACTGCGGGCAAGGAAGATCATTATAATTCGATGATAGGAGGTGCGGGTTTTGGGGTACTTTTCAGGAAACCCACCACCTGGTGTCTTATTCGGTCAGACCGTTATACGCTTGAATTGATTCTAAAAGAGCAAACCTATACGATGTCTTACTTCCCGGAAGAATTTAGGAAACAAATGCTCTTTTTGGGAGGTAAATCGGGAAGAGACAGTGAGAAAATGAAAGAAGTTGAATTGACACCTGTTCAAATTCCTTCCGGAGATATGTCTTTTAAAGAAGCCAGGCTCATTATTGAATGTAATTTAACAGTGCTTACTACCATCGGTCCCAATGATTTATGCACACAAGAAGCGAAAGACTTTGTAAGCGAAGAATACAAGGAAGAAAGCCATTATCGCAAATTGGTATTTGGGGAAATCACCCATATCTGGGTAAAGAAAAAAGGATTAAAGTAATGGGTAGTAGGTAGTAGGCTGCATTTATGTTACCAATATAGTGACTAATTAACCAATCAACAAATTAACTAATTAACCAATCAACCTCCTGATAGCTATCGGGATAACCAATCAACCAATCAACCAATTTTGATTTTCAGTAAGTTTTTTTTTGTAGTGAGGTTTTATTTTAAATGTATCCTTCCGGACGGACAGGGTATAAAACTCTCAAATTAATTCTTTCATCCTTGAACCTTTAATTAGTAGCCATAGCATAAATATCAATTCCCCATAAAAAGTAAATTTCGCAAAATCCAACGTAATATCGGGAAACAGAAATGGTTTTAAAGCATTTGTCAAATATCCTAAGCCGGCAATAATCAATAAGATTCCCATTATTTTGGGAATGTATTTCGATCTGAAAACTAAATAACCAAGGATTTCAAGATGAATACCAAAAAATATAATTCCAAAATTCCATCCATTTTTAAACGCATTAAGGGAAAGATTTATTTGCAGAGATAATTGATTGGGTTGAAATGTTTTTATATAATCAGGATTATTCAAAATTTTTAAAACAGTAACAAGATTAATAAGAGCAACAATGGCAATAACAGCATACACTATTCTAAACGAAGCAGTAAGTATAGAAAGATTTTCGTTTACCGGTTTTAATAAAATATAAAGTGCCCATGCCGCCAATATATCACAAATAAAGGTTAACAGATAACACAATATGCAGGCTCTGAAAAGTGTCTGATTTGCTATTATGTTTTTGATTGTTTCCGAAACATTCCACGGATTAACAAGCTTAGGATAAACAAAAAGTTCCGCTATTGGAGCAGCAATTGCCATAGTGATTAAGGCTAATCCGGCAATAAGAGCTGCCGTACGTAATGAAGTTTTAGTTGTATTCGCTTCCATTTTAATTGAATTTGTGTTTTATTCTGTCATTTTTGTTTGCTGTATGACTCTTTAGTATACTGTTTTGTAACATCAATAATCGGATTTTTTATATTTGCATAACGACCTGGATTATGGGTTATTATGTTTCCGTTATACGAAATGATTCATTTGCATGAGCAATTCTCGATAGCCCAGATGAATACAGGGGGACTCCTGAAATGCACGTCATTAAGCCAATATATAGGTGTCAGGGATTGTTTCTTATTTCTCAAATCTGAGATCTATTATTTAATTGAATAAGTCTTTACATTTCTCTTGCTCTAATTTTACCGGGTTCAAATTCAATAATCCCTGATTTACTCTTAAACATGTTATTCCGAATCTAAAATTATTATTTTATTTATGATTCTAACAACTGAATAGTTCACATTGTTGAAAAAACTATTCTGATTTTCAGTAAGTTGTTTTGTAGAGAGGTTTATTTTATGTGTAGCCCCCCTTTAGTCTAGGTACAGGAGATGAAATAAATTTTAGTAAATGACTGCTAAAATATGAGTTTAACTCAGTGTAACCCGGACTGGAATGTAGTCAATTTATAAACCGAATTAAGATGTTGAAAATGGACCATACACTTTATCCTCGCTGAAATATAATAATCTTTCATTAAACAAAAGTGAGGTCTGACCGTTAATCCCATCATCCAGTCAGATTATTCTGCGAAGAATAAGATAGATATATACGAAGGCACCGGGTAAACAATTAATCAATCAACCAACTACAAACTACCCAATTAACTAATCAACCTCCCGATAGCTATCGGGATAACCAATCAACCAAAAAGAACTGAATATTCCCTGTTTATAGGTACAGATTTCCATGGGAATGGATAACTTTTTTGTTTTCGGGTCTTTCTACACTAAATAAACCATATATATACAGTAAAAAATAGTTATACTCAAATAAAATGCGTACCTTTGCACCCGAAAAGAAAATGTATTCTTTCGTCTGTCTATTTTCATCTCCTATTTTTTGATTAGAATTTGTCATACCTTCGTCACTCTACTTCTCTTTTATCACAATTAATTATTATATATTTATGAACATTTACGTAGGTAACTTAAGTTACAATGTTACAGAAAACGACCTTCAGGAAGCAATTGCAGAGTATGGTCAGGTAGATTCATGTAAACTAATCATGGACCGTGAAACACGCAGATCGAAAGGTTTTGCATTTGTTGAAATGTCAGATGATGAAGCTGCTAAAAAAGCCATTACTGAATTAAACGGAGCCGAATTTGATGGCCGTCCCATGGTTGTTAAAGTAGCTCTTCCAAAAAATTAAATTCAGTTTTTTGAAAAACATTATAAGAACTTCTGTCATCGAAAGATAACAGAAGTTTTTTTTATTTGATTCTGCAGTCTGTACGTTATTTGACTGATTGAATATTGATACGATTGATAATTTACCCTGTGAAGGATGATCGAAGTTTCGTTGGACTTTGGTTGATAAGAATAGAAAGCAGAACAACGAAAATAAAATAACAGGTAAAGAGCCTGGTATTGCTCAAAATAGAAAAGAATGATTTCAATAGAACAACTTACGGTAGAATTCGACGGAAGACGGTTATTAGACAATATAGGATTTCTTATAAACCCAAAAGATAAGATTGCATTAGTAGGCCGGAATGGTGCCGGAAAGTCCACGCTGATAAAATTAATAGCCGGATTTGATACCCCTACACGTGGAAGTATCATTGCTTCTCCCGATTTAACCATCGGCTATTTGCCCCAGCACATGATTCACAATGAAGGTACCACTGTCATGCAGGAAACCGAGAAAGCATTCGAACGTATCACTAAACTGCAGAATGACATTGATATGTTGACCCAACAACTTGCTGACCGGCCTGATTATGAAAGCGAAGAATATGCACAGATAATAGATAAACTGAGCAATTCGTACGAACATATGCAAATAATTAACAGCGGAAATTTTTATGCGGAAATAGAAAAGAATTTGCTTGGATTGGGATTCCTCAGGAGTGATTTCGACAGACAATGTTCGGAATTCAGCGGAGGATGGCGTATGCGTATTGAATTAGCAAAAATACTGCTCCAGACTCCTGACATATTGCTGCTGGATGAACCTACCAACCATTTGGATATAGAATCAATTCAGTGGCTCGAAAGTTTTTTGGCAAATACCTCGAGTGCTATCCTGTTGGTTTCACATGATAAGGCTTTTATGGATGGGGTAACAAACAGAACGATTGAAATTTCACTCGGACATATTTACGATTACGATGTGAATTATTCCAAATACCTGCAACTCCGCCTGGAAAGGCATGACCAGCAGGTCCGTGCATACGAAAACCAACAAAAAATGATTCAGGAAACGGAAGATTTTATTGACCGTTTCCGTAGTAAAGCCACGAAAGCCGTTCAGGTTCAATCCCGCATAAAACAACTGAACAAAATCGAGCGACTGGAAGTTGATATGGAAGATACTTCACGGCTTCATCTTAAATTTCCTCCGGCTCCCCGTTCAGGGGCAATACCCGTGGAAATAGAAAATCTGACCAAAGCTTACGATGACCATATCGTACTTGATAAAATCGGAATGATTATCAACAGGGGCGAGAAAGTTGCTTTTGTGGGTAAAAACGGGGAAGGGAAAAGTACGCTTATCAAGTGTATTCTGGATGAAATTCCGTACACGGGCATCCTGAAACTGGGACATAACGTAAAAATCGGATATTTTGCCCAGAACCAGCCTTCACTGCTGGATGAGAACCTGACTGTTTTCGAAACGGTTGATTATGTTGCCGTTGGTGATGTCCGTACCCGGTTACGTGATATCCTGGGTGCTTTTATGTTTGGGGGCGATGCCTCGGATAAAAAGGTAAAAGTGCTTTCGGGAGGAGAACGAAGCCGCCTGGCAATGATCAGGTTGCTGCTGGAACCTGTCAGCCTGCTGATACTTGATGAACCTACCAATCACCTTGATATTCCTTCAAAAGAGGTGCTGAAAGATGCCATCAAAGCCTACGATGGAACTGCCATCATTGTTTCCCACGACCGTGAGTTTCTGGATGGTCTGGTTACCAAAGTATATGAAATAGGCAATAAAAAGATTCGTGAACACCTGGGTGGTATCTATGAATTCCTTGAAAAAAAGAAAATTGAGCATCTGAACGAACTGGGATAAAACCACTGTCCTTCAGATTATTTCTTTCTTTGAATGATCAATATCTACGAGTGCCGTTGGAATGAAAATAACCCAACAACAACCACCGAAAGGGAAAAATGATAACACCTGTATGCATTAAGCTCAATTTCTTAAGCAGGATAAATTGTTTATTGATGTAGTTCCTCTTATTTTGTTAATTGAATCATAATCATTCATACAAAAAAAATACCAACATGATGTTCATCATGCTGGTATTTTTTATTCCCATTCAACCATTGGACCAATCAACCAGTTAACCAATCAACAAATTAATAAATCAACCAACGGAACAAAGTGACGTCCCGTTTACGGGATCACACAATATAAATTCATTAACGCGGAACACGGAACACGGAACACGGAACTCAACAACCAATCAACCTCCCGATAGCTATCGGGATAACCAATCAACCAATCCAGACAGCATTTCGTTGTTGACAGTATGTCCTGCTTCAAACTCTTTATAAGCAGGAGTAATATTTAGTGTTTTCAGATATGCCTTCGCTTCACGGGCGTATTCAATGCTCAGTACATTGTCGGATATTCCATGAGAGATAAAAACTTTTAGTTTCTTCAATTCATCCGGCGAAGCAATTTGCGGCCTGACTTCTTTCAGGAGCCTTCCACTCATTACGGCAATACCTTTAATCAAATCAGGTCGGGTAAGTCCTACGCTGTAGGACATAATACCACCCTGACTGAAACCACCGATAGAAACTTCTTTCTCATTGAAACTATATTGTGTTTTCAACGATTCGATAAACTCAATGATCGTGTTACGACTGTTTTCAGCCTGAACAGAATTAATGACAGGAACACCGGATGAAAAGCTTACCTGAAACCAGGCAAAGCTGTTTGGTCCAATAGTAAGCGGTCCACGGGCAGATATAATCAGAAAATTACCGGGCAACTGATCGGCCATTGAGAACATGTCCTGTTCATTACTGCCAACTCCGTGCATCAGTAGGAGCAGAGGAGGGTTTTCGGTTTCGGTTTTTGGCTTCCTGACCAGATACTCTAAAGCTGTCTGAGAATGTAAATTGTATTGTTTATCGGTTGAATTCATATTGAGAGATTACTGCTGATGCACTAAATCGTTAATAGATTTAACTAAAACAAAAATAGATCTTTGACTTCTTAATTTTCCACGATTTGAATTTTCTCATTAACATTGCGCAATTTTAGCAATGGCGTTTTGTCGAAACGTGAAGTGTTCAAAACTTGCGCTATCCATTGACTGCAAATTAATAAACTTGGACGAAAAAAGTGTTATTCATCCGTACTAATACCGTACTAATACCGTGAATCCTCCGTGTTTCTCCGTGTTTGTTCGTATATTCTCCGTGTTTATATGTGTATTCGAATCAAATCAAAGTGAATTTAAATAAGACTATTTTAGTACATGACAAAAAACAATATCATTACTAACAGTCTCATAATATATATACTAAAACAATTCATCACCATCCCGATAGCTATCGGGATCACAAAAGAATCACAAAAGTTAAGTTGATATTTCACCAAAATCTATAATAAGTACACAAAAGATTTTCGGTTTTTAATATTAGCTTTAAACGCTTTTAGTATTTTTGATATTTGTTTTATTTATTTTAAAATATAATTGCTTATGTGATTCTTTTGTGTTTTATATTGTAATTCTTTTTGTTGTATGATATTAAATATGAATCAATTAGATTGTTTCTTATTTTTTTGTCATGTACTTACTAAGACTATATAAAATCTGATTTATAGTAAAAACAATAAATTATAAATTGCAAAAAAATCCCGTCGAGCCGGATATATCCATCATTAAATTAGAAAATGTGATTGCCTGTCGCCGGGATTTGCAATCCCAGCATCTTGTATTATAAGGATTTGTAATCCGCCAAATACAATTATTAAATTGTTATGAATTAAATTAAGTCAGTTACAAATGGTACATATGATTTATCGGTACTGCAATGGTTTTGAGCACACTTGTCCCGATTTTTCTTCGGGAAGTTCCCGCTTCGCTCAAACGCGCTTTACATATTTATTGAACTCGTATTGGCTAACAACATCCATTATTTGAGAAAAAATAAATTTGCCGGTATGCATGATAATTATGTGGTTTTTATTCGAAAATTCACAAAATTACTTTTTTTAATTCAAATCGTAAAATCAAAGAGTGCTTGTATGTTGTTGTATATCATAATGATATTAAACATTTGAAAAATTTAGTGCATCAGCAGTATTGAGAGATATTAATTTTTTCTTCTTTGCTATTATTAATGGATCTGACTTCAATAGTGTCATTACATGCTGATCCTGTTTATTCTATTGATTGTGCTGATATTATCATAACAACGCTTGCAAAAATCAGATTGTTTCTTTTTTAAGTTATATAAGTACTGGAAAAAAAATTGACCTGTTTATTAAGGAATGTCCCATCCGTGTTCTATTCCTTTGAATTTAAAATGAGACATTATATTGTTCCAAATACTTAGTTAAGTAATCACAGATAGTTAAATGATCTATTTTATAATCTGCAAATGCTTAAAATTCAGCATCATGACAATTGTCAATTCTTTATTCTTCATTATTAATTTTTAATTACTTATTGGTATTCATTCCGGTATTATGAAAAATATATTGAAACGTTTCCCGGTTCCTGTTCGTGTTTTGTAAGAAAATAGATTTTATTTATCTTTGTCCCGATACTCATGATTTTGAACAAAAAAATCATATGTCACATGAAAGATTTCAATCCGGTAATAGGCTTGTGAGATACTTTGTAAATCTGAATATTATAAATAAAGGCACTATAGATCCTGTTATTATTAAGTGGCATGCAGTTATCAAAACTTTAGATTTATTAAAATTAAATACTGTAATAATGAAAAAATCGCTTTCCCTCTTTTTTATTTCATGTTGTATGAGCTTACTGTTTATTGCTGAGACAAAAGCTCAGGTTCCGGTTCAAATAAATATTGAAAACGGAACCATCGAAGGTTTGATTGATAATCGAACCGGGATTCAGGAATACTTCGGGATTCCATTTGCGAAAGCTCCTGTCGGCGAATTGCGCTGGAAGGCACCTCAAGCTCATGACAACTGGAAAGGTGTGTTAAAGGTACAACATTTTGCACCTAAACCGGTGCAGATTGAAGTATTTGGCAAGATGAACAACAGGTTGGACTCAATGAGTGAAGACTGCTTGTACCTCAATGTGTGGGCACCGGCTAAGAAAGCTTCAAAACCACTTCCGGTATTGGTGTATTTCTTTGGTGGCGGATTGGTGGCCGGTGATGCTACCGAACCACGGTATGATGGAGCTACTATGGCACGCAAAGGCATTGTGGCGGTTACTGTAAATTATCGCCTGAATATCTTCGGATTTTTTGCTCATCCCGAACTGAGCGCCGAAGCACCTTACAAAGCTTCGGGCAACTACGGATACCTCGATCAGCATGCCGCGCTGGAATGGGTGCAACGCAATATTGCTGCTTTTGGTGGCGACCCCGGGCGGGTGACCATTGCGGGTGAGTCAGCGGGTTCCATTTCAGTGAGTTCGCATATGGCTTCTCCTATCTCCAAAGGATTATTTGCCGGAGCAATTGGTGAAAGTGGTGCAGGCATCAATCCTACCTTATTCCCTGTTCCGTTGAGTGAGGCTGAAAAAAACGGTGTTGAGTTTGCTGATAAAGCAGGCTACCCCTCACTGAAAGCTCTAAGGTCACTTTCAACCAAACAACTGGTAGAACTGTATACCCAATCCAAACGTTTTGGTTTCCCTACAGTCATTGATGGCTATTTTCTGACTAAGCAATTACCCGAAACTTTTAATGCCGGTGAGCAGGCGCAGGTTCCGCTACTGGTAGGATGGAATTCGGCTGAAATACCCGGTATGGCTTTTATGGCAGGCAAACCCTATTCTCCCGAAAACTTTGTCAGTCGGGTGAAGGAGGTTTATCCCAATGATTCGGAAGAAGTATTAAGCCTTTATGCTCACTCCACCGACAAACAGGTAGAAATCTCTGCCACTGAACTGGCGTCGGATCGCTTTATTGTGTACAGCACCTGGAAATGGTTCGACCTTCACCGTAAAAACTCTTCGCAGCCGGTATACCGTTATTTGTTCTGTCAGCCGAGAGCACCGCTGAAAGATAAGTCGCTGACTTCAGGACTGGCGGGAGGTACGCAAAAGAATGTTGTCAATACTCCTGCTCCAAAAAAGTTGGGCGCAGCACATGCCGACGAAATTGAATACATGATGGGCAACCTGTATCTGGAACCGGAATTCTCGTGGGAGAAAAATGATTCTATTGTTTCCGAATCTTTTCAGAAATATGTAGCCAACTTCATTAAAACCGTAACCCCAATGGGATGGGCCTTGCCGAATGGCCGGCAGCGAAACCAATGGAACTAAATCCACCGGTAATGCACATTGATACTGTTTCTAAAGCAATTCCGGCTGAGAACGATGCCCGTTTTCTGTTTCTGGATAAGAACTATGGAAATAAATAGCTTTATGATCCGGATTCCATGTAGTAATCAATACTTTTTTACAAAGCTATTTAGCATAAGATTGGTTCCAATAAACTCTATTCCGAATCTGTTCTGATAGTACTCAGTTAATAATGTATTTACTATAATTATTGTTGATTAAAATCTAATCATTCACACAAGAAAAGACCAACCTAATTTTCATTAAGCTGGTCTTTTTATATTCCCAATTAACCTCCCGATAGTTATCGGGATAACTAATTAATCAATAACTATTTCACTTCTTCAAAGTCAACATCGGTTACATCACCTTGTTTGTTTCCTTCGTTTGAACTTTGTTTCCCACCAAAGTCAGCATTTTGTTGAGGTTGTCCTTGTGGTTGACCTTCCTGCGCGCTTTGAGCATTATACATTTCCTGACTGGCAGCCTGGAAAGCTGTATTCAATTCGTTGGTAGCTTCATCCAATGTAGGAATATCCTGAGTCTTGTGAGCTTCTTTTAGTTTTGCCAACGCTGCTTCAATCGGACCTTTTTTGTCAGCAGGAATTTTATCCCCGATTTCGGTCAGTTGTTTTTCAGTCTGGAAAATCAAACTGTCGGCATGGTTCAGTTTATCAATACGTTCTTTTTCTTTTGCATCGGCTTCAGCATTAGCAGCAGCTTCATCTTTCATACGTTTGATTTCGGCATCTGTCAAGCCGGAAGAAGCTTCGATACGAATGCTTTGTTCTTTACCTGTTGCTTTATCTTTTGCAGCTACGTGCAATATACCGTTGGCATCAATATCAAAAGTTACTTCGATTTGAGGTTCACCACGTCGGGAAGGCATAATACCATCCAGGTGGAAACGTCCGATCGATTTATTTTGGTTAGCCAATGGACGTTCGCCCTGCAGAATGTGAATTTCTACTGAAGGTTGATTGTCGGCAGCGGTTGTAAATGTTTCCGATTTTTTTGTAGGAATAGTTGTGTTGGCTTCAATCAGTTTGGTCATCACACTTCCCATGGTTTCGATACCAAGCGAAAGAGGAGTCACATCCAATAACAGGACATCGGTTACTTCACCTGTCAAAACACCACCTTGTATGGCAGCACCTACGGCAACCACTTCATCAGGATTTACCCCTTTTGAAGGTGCTTTACCAAAGAATTTTTCAACTGCCGATTGAATGGCAGGAATACGTGTTGAACCACCCACCAGGATGACTTCGTCGATATCGGCAATTGTCAGGCCTGCATTTTTCAACGCGGTACGACAAGGAGCAATAGTTTGTTGAATCAAATCGTCGATCAGTTGTTCAAATTTAGCACGTGTTAATGTACGTACCAAATGACGTGGCACACCATCTACCGGCATAATATAAGGTAAATTGATTTCCGAAGAAGTCGTATTCGATAATTCGATTTTTGCTTTTTCAGCAGCTTCTTTCAAACGTTGTAAAGCCATTGGGTCTTTACTCAGGTCGATATTGCTGTTTTCGTTTTTAAATTCCTGTACCAACCAGTCGATAATACGGTGGTCAAAGTCATCACCACCCAGGTGAGTATCACCATCAGTCGATTTTACTTCGAATACACCATCTCCCAATTCCAGTACCGAAACATCATGTGTTCCACCTCCGCAATCGAAAACCACAATTTTCATATCTTTGTTGGTCTTGTCCAACCCGTAAGCCAAAGCGGCTGCAGTAGGTTCGTTCACAATACGACGAACATTCAGACCTGCAATTTCGCCGGCTTCTTTTGTTGCCTGACGCTGTGCATCATTAAAGTAAGCAGGGACAGTGATCACTGCATCGGTTACTTCAGTACCAAGATAATCTTCAGCTGTTTTCTTCATCTTTTGAAGAATGATCGCTGAAATTTCCTGTGGTGAATATAAACGGCCATCAATATCAATACGAGCTGTATTGTTGTCGCCTTTTACCACTTTAAATGGTACACGTGCTATTTCTTTTGTCAAACGATCGTAGGTTTCACCCATGAAACGTTTGATCGAAAATACAGTTTTTGTAGGGTTGGTAATGGCCTGACGTTTTGCAGGATCACCTACTTTACGTTCTCCACCTTCTACAAATCCAACTACCGAAGGAGTAGTACGTTTTCCTTCACTGTTAGTGATAACGATCGGTTCGTTACCCTCCATTACAGAAACACACGAGTTTGTGGTTCCTAAGTCAATTCCAATAATTTTTCCCATAATCTTTATTTATTTTATTTCTTCAGTTATTTCTGATATGTTTTTAATCTGTTTGCTGTTTTACAAACGATATGCCAAGTGAAAAAACAAGCTTTTCTTTCGGATTATGACAGAAAATAAGGGTGAAATTTATGAAAATCCGAATGTTTCACTGACAAAAGGGCAGATAAACTATCCCCAACTTGTTTTTTTAGCATGATAAATGCTCACTGCGAACGTATCAGTCTGGCTGTTCATTTGAAAAATGAGTATCTTTGTCAAAAAAATACAGTTATGCCAATTGTCTATCTGGGATTGGGTTCTAATTTGGGGGATAAAGATAAAAACCTGAATAATGCTGTCAGGACTTTGTCGCAGGAATTGGGGAAGGTGCTCAAACTATCAACGTTTTACACTTCCGACCCCTGGGGTTATCAATCGAAAAATGAATACTTAAATGCGGTGGTGTTGGTGGAAACATTTTTTTCGCCTGATGAAGTACTCGTTAAAACGCAGATGATTGAACGAAAACTGGGGCGCATGACGAAATCCTGTGCTCAATATGAGGATCGGTTGATTGATATAGATATTTTGCTGTATGATAATTTAATTATCGACAGGCCTGAACTGAAAATCCCTCATCCATTCATTTCAAAAAGGAATTTTGTCCTAATTCCATTAACAGAGATTGCACCGGAATTAATCGATCCGGTGACACATGAATTATTCAGGACTTTTATAAAATAATAAGTGTACTCCTTAGTGAATTAAGTAAACATAGATAGTTAATTGATCTGATTAATTATCTGCAAAAGATTAAATTTCAGAATCTTTGCAATTGTTAATTACTTATGCTTCTGCAATCGATTCATTGTATTCATTCAGAAAGTTTATTGCTGTATCGTAATCTTTTTCAAAAACCAGTATCCTGAGTCCCTCATTAATATCCCCGAACATAGGCATTAATTCAACCGACTCCTCATTGTTGATAAAATTGTCGATATTTCTTTCTCTTAATAATTCCTGATCAAACATGGCCTCAACCATAGTTTCGTAGTTTTTCAGTGTTTTAAGCTTGTCTTCCATGGAGTTGTTTATAAAAAGATTTTGATTCTAAGGACTTCTGAAACTATAATCGTATAACAGTAATCATTTTCAAATTGTTCTTAATAAGTCATTGTTTCTTAATTGATTTGATTCTACCGGGTTTGTTGTGGTAATATTAGAATAAAAAATATCTCAACAAAAGTCTCAAAAGGACACAAAAATATAAAAGGCACGACAAAAAAAAAGAAAGAAGCACAAAACAAAATAAACAGAATAGACAACAACAAAAGCCACAAAAACAAAAGGGTAAATTCTTAACGAAATGGACATACTGTCCTGAAATATTCTTTTGTGTTCTTTTTGATTATAGTCATATATAGAAACTTTTATAGAAACTTCTGTAACTTTTGTGTTTATGTATTTTTTTTCTTTCTTCATATTTTTGTGGTTAGATCTTTTTACACAAAACCAAGTTATACCATTTATTTTACCATCTATCAACCCTCAATTTGTCAATTGATTGTCATTTCATTAATAAAAATATAGTGCCTGAAATGGATATTTTTTGTTACTTTTGCATCTGAATTAAATTTTTATCGTAAGGATGGATACCGACCAATTACCCGACCATATTGTTTACAGCAAAAAAGTGATCGAATTTGTTACTGTTGCAGCCGAAACCTGTTTGTTTTTGGAGCATACCTCTGAATTTTCAAAAACAGATTTTGTGCAAAAGATAGTAAAAATTCTTCCTCTGCTGTACCTGAATGCTTCTTTGCTGGATATTCCCGAATCAGTATTTGATGATATCCCCGAGCGTTTTGTAAACGAAGAAGATTACCAGTACGTTCGCGAACAGGTAGAGCAATTGTTAGGAACGGATGACTCCTATCTGGAAGTGTTTCACCCCGATATGGCATTAAGTGATACTCCTATTGCAGCTTTTGTCTCTGAAAACATGGCTGATATTTATCAGGAACTAAAAGACTTTGCTGCAAACTATCAGTTGGGGGATATTGATATCATGAATGATGCATTGGTGGCATGTCTGGTAGCCTTTGGCGAACATTGGGGGCAAAAACTGCTGAATGCTTTACGTGCACTTCATGCTTTTCGTTTTAGTGATGAATTTGGATCCGATGAGTCAGAAACTGAACATACTGACAAAAATACTATTGACAGGAATTCTTTTCTCAATTTTCAACATGATGACGATGAGGAGTTGACAAAATTATTGTAACAAAAAGCTATGTTTAAAACAAAAATAACTAAGGAGGAGGTAAATTTATTACCTGTTGTTCTCTTCGAAGGTAAAATAACCCTTGTCGACGATTTATCCAAAATAGATCCGGCAATAGAAGAATTGCGAAGAAGTCTGGTTGTAGGTCTTGATACGGAAACAAAACCTTCTTTTACCCGTGGAACACATCACAAAGTGTCACTGGTCCAAATTTCCACCCTCGATCATTGCTTCCTTTTCAGGTTGAATAAGACTAATTTTCCACCTGCTTTAGCTGATTTCCTTTCGGATGAAAAAGTCAGAAAGATTGGCCTTTCACTACGTGATGATTTTAGCGGATTGAATAAACATCAGGTTTTTAAGCCTGCTAATTTTGTTGATATTCAAACAATAGCACAAAGTTATGGTATTATGGAATTAAGCCTGCAAAAAATATATGCCATATTATTTGGAAAAAAAATATCTAAGTCACAACGGTTAAGCAACTGGGAAAGCCCTGAACTGACCGAACAGCAACAACGGTATGCAGCAACCGATGCCTGGGCAAGTTTGCAGATCTACCTTCAATTGATGAATGAAAATAAACTTACCCAAAAAGAGATTGAAAAAATGGTGTTTGATAACTTCCTTGAACAAAAAGCACTGAACAGTCAACCTGAAACTCCCCTTTTATAAACCATCTTAACGACAATTTTCCAAATGATTTCTATACAGCTTAAACCCAAAAAAGAAGAAAGTTTACAACGTTTTCACCCTTGGGTGTTTTCAGGTGCCATTCAACATATTGAAGGTAAACCTGAAGAAGGTGAACTGGTGGAAGTGCTGGATAATAACAGGAATTTCTTAGCCATTGGCCATTACCAGATAGGAAGCATTGCAGTAAGGGTTGTCTCATTTGAAAATATCCCTGTTGATAATGATTTCTGGAGCCTGAAGATTAAACAGGCTTATGTCCTACGTGTATCGCTTGGATTGGTTGCCCATGAAAAAAATAACACTTTTCGCCTTATTCACGGGGAAGGGGATTCGTTGCCGGGTCTTATTGTGGATGTTTACGACGAAACGGCTGTTATGCAGGCTCATTCGGTAGGAATGCATGAGATCCGTCAGACTCTTGCTGAGGCTATTGTGAAAAATGTGCCCCAGGTAAAGAATGTGTATTACAAATCGGAAACAACCTTGCCTTTTAATGCACCCATTACTCCTGAAGATGGTTATTTGATAGGGGAGGAAACCTCGGAGTCTATTGCGATTGAAAACGAATTAAAGTTTCATGTTGACTGGTTGCGGGGTCAAAAAACAGGTTTCTTTATTGATCAACGTGAAAACAGATCACTTTTGGAAAGATATTCTTCAGGCAGATCAGTATTGAATATGTTTTGTTATACCGGTGGGTTTTCGGTGTATGCATTAAGGGGAGGGGCCGAATTAGTCCATTCGGTGGATAGCTCGACAAAAGCGATTGAATTGACTGAAAAAAATGTGCAGGCTAATTTTCCGAATGACTCCCGTCATACCTCATTTGACGAAGATGCCTTTAAATTTCTGAATAATCTTCAGCAAAACGAACAAAAATATGACCTGATTATTCTCGATCCTCCTGCATTTGCAAAACATCGAGAAGCAATCCGCAATGCATTGAAAGGATATAAACGCTTAAATGCAAAAGCTTTTGAACAGATCAAACCCGGAGGAATATTATTTACTTTTTCATGTTCACAGGTGATTACGAAAGATCAGTTCCGTCTGGCGGTATTTAGTGCTGCTGCCGAAAGCAAACGAAATGTCAGGATATTACATCAACTTTCACAACCGGCAGATCATCCTATCAATATTTACCATCCTGAAGGGGAATACCTCAAAGGATTGGTCCTTTGGGTGGAATAGTTATTTCAGAATAATGATTGATGTTTATTCTGTTACGATTGATTTAACTCTCCGTACTTCATAATACTGTAAAAATAGAAAACGAAAATTCAACTGCCAGACTAGAAATTAGTTATTTATTTCAAAATAAGGACCTATGTTTTAATCTGTGCGGTCAGGTTTTATATGAAGGTTTAATATCTAATTATAACTGAATTAAATAAAAAAAATAATCTTTATTTTTTTACTCTAAGTAGAATATTAAGTAAAAAACATCTTGCCCTTATTTGTTTCCCAGAATGCCTTCCTGAAATTTGTTTACACTTAAACTGCTTTCTAATTCTAATTCTTATTCTTACTCCTTACCACTTACCTATGGTAAGTTTGTAACCTGATTAACATAATTGTTGTAAATTCAGTACTTTTTTTCAAAATTAATACGGAATAATTTTTTCTGTTGAATACAATCGTTATATTTGCAGTCTAAACAGTCCTAAAACTAACCACTAAAATTAATACGCCTATTGCCTAAAGTTACTTTAAAACCTCAAAAATAAAAGTAATGATAAATCTGAATCAATTAACCGATGATGAATTGGTAAAATTGTATGAAAAAGGCAATAATTCAGCGTTTGAAATATTATTATTGCGCTATAAGTCGAAAGTATATACTTATATCTATCTTATTGTCCGCAAAAGGGAACTCACTGAAGACATCTTTCAAGACACGTTTATAAAAGCTATTGCAACTATACAACAAGGTCATTATACGGAATCAGGAAAGTTTCTGGCCTGGATTAACCGTATTGCACACAATCTTATTATTGACCATTTCCGGCGTGAGAAAAATGAAAACACCTTCTCGGCAGATGCAGTGGATTATGATATTGTAAATAATGCAAAACTGTCAGAAAAAAGTGTGGAAGTGACGCTTTCGAATGAACAGGTGCTAGCTGATGTGGTTCGTTTAATCGATTATTTACCTGAGTCACAGCAAAGGGTTATCCGTATGCGATTTTTCGAAGACTTAAGTTTTAAGGAAATTGCCGAGAATACCGATGTTAGCATAAATACTGCTTTGGGTCGTATGCGGTATGCACTGCTCAATATGCGTAGAATTGCTGCTGAAAACGACGTCTGCCTGGAAATAAAATAATTCTTAAACAGTAGATTTAAAATACAGATCAATTCCCTGCAAGTCTAAAGACTTGCAGGGAATTTTTTATTTCCTGCAAGTAGACTTTATACTAACTTTTATGTGACCTTTTGTGTCCTAAGGTTGTATTTTCTTCTCCAAACGAAAACCAGTTGATCCAACAATATCTTAAATAGTTTCACCTTTTTAATGTTATACCCCATTTATTCAAATAATAAATCTAATACATATAACAGAAAATAATCCTTTAACAATCAAACAAAAATAAAGATCCATGTCAATACATCTTTACGGATTATCAAAGTGCTTGAAAATAGACAATATGACATTTAAAGTTCGGATTATGATTCGTTGAATTCGAAAGTGATCACAGTATAGATCACGAAAGTCACAGATGTCTGAAATTGTAAATCTACTTCTTATTTTTGACAGTCTTTTAAATTATTTATTCAACGAAAAATTTCCACACTGTTTAAGATATTCAATTATCTTAATATATTGATATTCAAGTTCTCTGAATGTATTTTTTATTTATTTTTAAATTTAAGTAAACTAAAGTAAAAATATTATGCCAATTAATATATATATTATTATATTTGCATATTATTATGATTTTGTATACAAACATTATAAAATTAAAAAATCGCTCAACTTTCAGTTTATTAAGTTTATAGTATTAAACTAATCGGATAAAATAATAAATTTAAAACTTTAAATATCACAAAATAACCATCTTATGAAATCTAAGACTTTTAAAAGTAAAATTAGTATTATTATCTTTTTGTTCATTTCTATTAATGCTATTTGGGCACAAAAAGCTCCCATGAAATATGGAAAAGTAGACAAAGCTGATCTTGAGATGAAAGTTTATCCGCTCGATTCGACTGCTTCAGCTGTTCTTTTATGTAATTATGGTTATTTCGATTCAAATGAAATGCAGTTTGTTCACCAAATGCGGATAAAGATTTTAAAGGAAGAAGGAAAAGATCAGGGTAATTTTACTGTTCCTGCTTCTGAAAAAACAACTGTAAAAGGTCAGACAGTAAATCTGGAAAATGGTGTTCCTGTGATAACGAAGCTAAATAAAGAAGGAATTTTTATTGAACGCATTTCCAAAAATAATTATCAGGCACGGGTAGCCATGCCGAATGTAAAAGTCGGATCCGTACTTGATATTGAATTCTATTATGACGGATTACCATCCTATTGGAGTTTTCAAAAATCAATCCCTGTCAGGTGGAGTGAATTAATACTTGAAGAAAGTACTTACTTTTCATTTCGTAAAAATTCAACAGGGTATGTTCCTTTGTCCGAAGCTACAAATGACAGATGGGTAGCAAAAGATGTGCCTGCATTCAAGTCGGAACCATTTATAAATAATTATGAGAACTACCTGTCCCGTTTTAATATTGAGCTATTAAGTATTCATATACCCGGGCAATTATATGTAGATTTTGCTACAAGCTGGGAAGCGGTTGCAAAAATACTTCGTGATGCTGATGATTTTGGAGGCCAACTCACAACATTTAATTTTCACCTGAATGGGTTGGAAAAAGAAATAAAATCTACGTCCACTACTCCCGAGGAAAAATTGGATAAAGCTTATAATGCAATAAAAAAAATTAAATGGAACAAAGAGGAAACCATATCGGTTTCGAAGACAGGGTTGAGCTATGCTTTTAATAAAAAGATAGGAAGTGTGGCCGATATCAATTTAAACCTGGTATTATTGCTTCGAAAATTAGGGATTGAAGCTAACCCTGTAGTTTTGAGTACACGTGATAACGGGATATTACCACCCTATTCTGTCAGTCTTGACAAACTGAATTATGTGGTGGTAAATGCAGTCATAGGTGATAAAACGTACCTGTTGGATGCCACTGAAGATAATTTACCACTTGACATATTGCCAGAAAGGACCATCAACGGAAAGGGTTTACTTATCAAAAAGGATACCGAGGAATGGATTGATTTAACCCCAAATAGAAAAAACAAATCGGTGACGATATTAAATTTGAAACTGACTCCTGATGGGACTATGAAGGGCGATTGGAGTAAAATATCCCGCGATTTTGGAGCATTGAATCAACGCAATCATTATAAAACATTTAATAGTGAAGATGAGTATTTAAAATCGATAGAAAGTCAGCATATCGGGCTCTCTGTTGAAAATTATAAAATCACAGGATTAGACAGTCTTCAAAATCCATTAGCAGAATATTTCAAAATCAGTTTAAAGAATAATATCACCAAAGCAAACAATCAAATCTTTATTCATCCAATTCTTTTTGACAAGTATACCGAAAATCCGTTTAAAGCTGACCAAAGAGTGTATCCGGTTGATTTCACAACTTCAAGAGAAAACACACAGATATTTAATCTCGATTTACCAGCAGGATATTCTATCGATCAGTTGCCTAAAAATGTAAAGATGTCATTGCCCGAAAATACTGCAAGTTTTCAGATGATATCATCTGTTAATGAAAACCATGTGCAGGTAATGTTTAAATTAAACATTAATAAACCGGTTTTTTATCAGCCTGAATATCAAAATCTGAAATTGTTTTTCGATGAACTGGTAAAAAAACAATCTGAAATGCTGATCATCAAGAAAGACTAACGCTATGCTAAAAAAACTAACCATCTTTATTGCACTTCTTCTGATCACATCAATTGCATCAGCAAAAGAGTTGAAATATCCGGTGAGTGAAATCCCTGCAATTTTAAAAGAAAATGCACACACGGTTATACGCCTGTTTCAAGAGGAAATAGAGATTAAATCTGAAAAATCAGTATTTATTACTGTTACTGAAGTAAGAACTATTCTTAATAAAAATGGTGAAAGTAATAGCTACTTTCAACAATTATACAATCCAATGATTAAAATTGTCAACTTAAAAGGCAAGGTTTTTGATGAAACAGGAAAACAAATCCGGAGTTTAGGTTTTGATGATATAATTGATCAAAGTGGAATTAGCGGTTATTCCATGTACGAAGATAACCGGATAAAAACAATTGATCCAAAATGTCTTACATATCCGTTTACTGTAGAATATTCGTACCAGATTGAAATGAAATTTACTTTTAATTTACCATCCTGGGACCACAGCATGGTAAACACTTCGTACGAAAATTCTTCATTTGTTGTTAAGGTTCCTGCAGGGTATGCAATCAGGTACAAAGAATATAATCTTCCAACCGGAGTCGTTAAAACAACACAGGAAGGGAAAGATATTTATTCGTGGTCACTTAGAAACCTGAAGGCTTCAATGGACGAACCCATGTCCTCTATTACATCAGTGATTACACCATTGGTTCAATTGGCTCCAACGGAATTTGAAATGGGTAATTCAAAAGGATCGTGTGAAAGCTGGAAAGAAATTGGCAAATGGATATCAACTTTGATTGAAGGCAAAGACAAATTGCCGGATGTAACAATTGCAAAAATGAAAGAAATCACTTCAACCTGCAAAACAGACTATGAAAAAGTAAAAAAAATATATGAATACATGCAACAAAAAACGCGATATGTTTATATTAAGATAGGACTTGGTGGTTTGGAACCCTTTGATGCAAGTGTGGTAGATAAATTTTCTTATGGCGATTGTAAGGCTCTGTCAAATTATACAAAGGCATTATTGTCGTCAGTTGGTATAAAATCATATTATACTTTAGTTAATGCAGAATCCGAAAGTAATAATATTGATGAATCATTTCCTTCTAATCAGTTTAACCATGCAATGCTATGTGTCCCTTTAGAGAAGGATACCATCTGGCTTGAATGTACCAATCAGCGCCTCCCGTGTGGCTTTAATGGCGATTTTACAGACGACAGGCAGGTGCTGCTGGTTGATGGAGATAACAGCCGGCTGGTTCATACCCGGTCATATCCTGTCACTGAGAATTGCGTCAACAGGCATTCGGTTGTAAACTTTACAGATGAATCATCAGGTGTGGCTGACGTTAAAACAGCATACAAAGGATTAACCTATGAGGAAATATTACCTGTCTTTTATGCAGATAATGCTGATCAGAAAAGAGTTGTTACTCAACGGATTGAACTGCCATCTTTTTCACTGAATAATTTTTCATATAAAGAAAACAGGAGTATAAAGCCTTCGTTTGAGGAAAAACTCGATATCACTGTAACAAATTATATTCATAAGTTGGGGAATGATATTTCACTGTTACCTTTAAACTTTATGAATAAAATGACATCCATTCCTGAAAAAGTAAGGAACAGGAAAACAGATATGTGTATTCGTCGTCCATATATGGAAAATGATACAGTGGTCTATCAAATCCCGACAGGATATAGTGTGACTGATATTCCGCTGAAATCGGATATTACCGGAAAATTTGGAAGGTATACCGCGAGTACCACCCAATCGGGAAATATATTAACCTATATACGGCATTTCGAACTTCTAAAAGGAGCTTTTCCTGCAGAAGCATACAGCGAATTCCGTGATTTTATGGAACAGATCTCAACAGAAGACAATGCTGTAGCAAGTCTTAAAAAGACAAGTGATAATCCCGGAAAATAAATAGATTTTTAAAATCTGAAATTTAATACTGCAGTAATTCAGGTATAAGTAACTCTTCACTGATACTTATGCCGGAATTACTGCAGTCTGCAACTGACTTAAAACAATTATCTTTAAGGTTCTGTTTTAACCCGTTCATTCCTACCTTCTAAATCAATTGTCCTGCAAAATGGGGATTGTTCCGGGCTGTCAACCTTGTGCTCCTTAAGCAAATATCCATCCAAACCAATCCATATCGGGATCAAAATATATTTTTAATGTCATTTGATACCTTTTATCCATTATATATACAATGAGTAAATTAATCTGACATAATAATTTGCAAAACATTAATCTACTATATATTCTGTCTTGGTTCTTGCGTTCTATATAATTGTTCGTAATCGATTCCAAATCTTTTTAAAACAAGAAGCCGGAATTGCAAATTTCATCAAAATGCATAATATTTTCTCATATAATGAAGGACATATTTTTTTTAGTCAGAATATAAGGTTTCCAGCTCTTGTAGGACATAGAAGGGAATATAATGCCACATACATTAATAATAAACGGTTAAAACAGGCCTTTTATAGAAATTGTCGCTGTCAGGTTGTGCCCTTTTTATGATAGGTTTCACAAAAGTTTTCACAGTCTTTGCATAGAGCCCTTTACAAAGAAACAGATAAATCAATGCTGTGAAGGAAGCAATGATAATGGTAAAAAATCACAAATGAAGAGGTAAATAGCACGATCTGAGTAAAACAGATAATTTTTAGTTTATTCTTTCGTTAAATCAGTACATTTTGATTCATTGGGATAAAAGTTTCCGACGTTTGAAGATGAACTTTTTTAAAGATCATATTATGTTACTACATGTCCGGAAATTTGACAAAAATTACATCAAAGTTTGCTTTTTAAGGGATAAACAATACCTCAACCTAAAGTTTCAACTGAATTCAGGAGAGAACTTTAAGAAACCCATAAAAAATTATACACAAAATATACTATTTTGCATTCACAACCGTTTTAGATTTATAAAACATAAAAATGATAAAATGCCTATGCAAAATCTCTCCACTTCGCCAAAAAAAACTGATTTAAATTACGGGGAAAAAAAGCTTGAAAACAGCAGGCAACTGCAACCAAAAGAGGCTACATTGAAAAAAATACTTCAATTTGCATCTTCTTATCGTGTTGAAAGAATTACCGAAAATCAGTACGTTGAATGGTATTTAAATTAATAAAAAAAGACTTCCAATCAGTTGGAAGTCTTTTTTTGCTTCTACTCAAAGAATTCTGCTAAAAAATACCTGTTAAGGAATTTGTTTCATTGATTTTATTGTTGTCGGTTGTATCTCGTTTTACATTCTGATTCAAAAATGATTATTAGATTCGTGGACACTTTGCAGAGATTCATATTTTTCATTATATTTGCAACCTAAAGGAAAGCTATTTTAACATAATAACTTATACCCCTTTTCTTCCAAAAAAAATATGAAAAGAATTCTATCTCCTTCCTTATTAGCCGCCGATTTTGGTAATTTACAGGCTGCCTGCGAAATGATTAATGCCAGTGAAGCCGAATGGTTGCATATAGATGTAATGGATGGATCATTTGTACCCAATATTTCATTTGGATTTCCTGTGATGGAAGCAGCAAAGAAGTATTGCAAAAAACCACTTGATGTACATCTCATGATAGTACATCCTGAAAAATACATTGAACGTTTTGCAAAAGCCGGAGCCTCTATTCTTACTTTTCATTACGAAACTGTTGATAATCCAACTATGGTAATTGAAGAAATTAAATCCCGGGGAATCAAAGCAGGAATTACCATTAATCCCAATGTGGCAGTGAGTATGTTGGAACCCTATATCGATAAAGTTGATTTAGTGTTACTGATGACAGTTTTTGCCGGTTATGGAGGCCAGGAGTTTATTGAAAAAAGTTATGAACGTATTGCAGAATTGAAAGAAATCATACAACGTAAAAATGCTCATTGTGTCATTGAAGTGGATGGGGGAATCACTGAACAAAATGCATCCAGACTGTTTGCCAGCGGAGTGAATGTACTGGTGGCCGGAAGTGCGGTTTTCAAATCTAAAAATCCTATTGAAACTATTCACAACATGTTAAAAAGTTAGCGTATGGAATTCCTGCAACGAACTCCTTTTTTCCGTTTGTTGCTCCCTTTTATAGTTGGTATAATATTATATCAATATGTGGAGTTCCTTCACGGGATGCTCTATGGTTTGTTTTGTATTTCAGTTGTTCTATTCCTGTTATCATTTATAAATCAGACTCCTAAACGAAAATTTCAATTCCGTTGGCTTTTTGGCAGCGGAGTTTTTGTTTTTATGCTATCCCTTGGGTACTTTTTAAGTTCTGAAAATGAAAAAACAACAGTATTCGATCATCTTAACCAAAAGGGAATTTACAGGATCGAAATCATTTCCGCTCCTGTTGAAAAAAACAAATCCTATCAATGCACAGTCAACTTACTCGGTTTTTTTTATAGTTCATGGAAGACTGCCCGGGGAAAAGCAATACTCTACATTCAAAAAGACAAACCTGCATCGAAATTATTGTTTGGTGACAGGTTATTGGTCGAAGCCGGATTTACAACCCCTGAAAAAGCAATGAATCCGGATGGATTTAATTATGCTGCTTATCTTCATCGACAGGGAATAGGAGCAACCTGTTACATCCCATCCGGAAAGTGGCAAATGACGGACAGAAATAGCACTTTTTCAATTCGCAGAGTCTCTGATAGATGCAGAAATTATTTATTGGATGTCTATCGTAAATATCATATACAGGGTGATGAATTCGCTGTACTGGCAGCCGTGACACTCGGATATACCAATGACTTACAGCCTGATTTGCGTTCAGGTTATGCTGCAGCAGGGGTAATGCATATTCTGGCATTGAGTGGCCTTCATATCGGAATAGTGTATGTTGTCTTTGCTTTTCTGTTGGGATTTCTGAATAAAACGCAACGGCAAAGAGTAATTAAATCTCTGATCATTATTCTCTCTCTATGGGCATTTGCTTTTCTTACAGGGTTGTCGGCATCTGTAATAAGGGCAACACTTATGTTCACATTTGTAACAGTCGCTACATGCTTTGAACGAAAATCACAAATCTACAATACTATCTTCATGTCCATGCTGGTCATGTTATTGGTAAATCCCAATTATCTCTATAATGTAGGTTATCAGTTAAGCTATTCTGCTGTATTAAGCATCATTTTCTTTAAACCTTTACTGGATAAGATATACAAACCTTCCAATAAATTTACACGGTTTGCCTGGATTACCTTTTCAGTGTCATTGGCAGCTCAAATTGGTACCACTCCATTTACCCTGTATTATTTTCAACAATTCCCGAATTACTTTTTAATCAGTAATTTTATTGCTATTCCGATAGTTACCTTGATTATTTATCTGGCAATGGGATTATTGTTTAGTTCTTTTATTCCTTATATCCCGGTTTGTATTGGCTTTTTGTTAAACCGGACGGTTTGGTTATTGAATTCTGTGATGAATACAATTCAGAATTTACCTTATTCTGTTTCGCATATTTCATTGGATATCAGGCAATCTTTTGTGTTATGTCTGGCGATATTCTGTTTCTCGGCTTTTTATTTCAATAAAAAGGTTGCTCCCTTGATGATAGGGTTGGCATCTGTACTGTTGACTTGTGTCTTTAATATTCAGGTGAATTATCATACACTGACAACCAAACGAATGATTGTGTATGCAGGAATGAGAAATACACATGTAAGTTTCATTAATGGAAATAAAAATTATGTTTTTACTACCGATTCATTTGAAATAAAGAGGATTGCCAAAACTTTCTGGCAAAATCAAAAGCTGGAAACCCCTGAGTATTTGCATAAAAATAACTGGTTTAATGATGGTTTTGCCTGTTTTGAAAATTCTAAAATTCTTATCCTGACACAGGATTATTTAAATAAACGAAATTCAAATACTCCACTTGAACTTGATTATCTGATCATTGGCAATCGGTTGAAGCCGAAGATGGAACAAATCCTGCAATGTGTCCATCCCCGGAAAATTATTATTGATAACAGTATTTCGAATTGGTACACAGAAAATATCAAACATTTTTGTAAAAGCAGAAAGATAAAATACTACTCTCTTGCCGAAAAGGGTGCATATATCCTGAATATTAAAGATTAACTTTCGAAAACCCAAATCTCTCTCAAATTCGTATTTTTTTGCTACTTTTGCATTCAATTTAAAACCAGACAAATGATTTCAAAAATTATAAATGAGGACCTTATTACCAGGGTGAAAAAAGCCATTGATAATGTTGATAAAATAGTCATTGTGGCTCATGTCGGACCGGATGGAGACGCCATTGGTTCTTCCCTGGCGTTATGGCACTATTTAATGACAATTGACAAGGAACCTGTAATAATTGTTCCAAATCCTTTCCCTGCTTTTCTGGCCTGGATGCCGGGAGCTGAGTGTATACTCGACTATGATCATTCAAAGGAAAAAGCGGATGATCTGATTGCTTCGACAGAATTGATTTTTACACTCGATTTTAATACCGCTAGCCGTATGGGTGATATGGCAGATGCCGTTTTAAATGCAAAGGCCGATAAGATTTTAGTAGATCATCATTTACATCCGGATACGTATGCCAAAGTGAAAATTTCGTACCCTGAAATATCGTCGACAAGTGAAATTATATTCAGGTTGATTTGTCGTATGGGCGATTTCACAATGATTAATCTTGCTTGTGCAGAATGTATTTATACAGGTATGATGACCGATACAGGAAGTTTTACCTATAATTCAAATAATCACGAAATCTATTCTATCATCGCTGAATTAGTAAAGATAGGCATTGATAAGGATGATATTTACAAAAAAGTTTTTAATACGTATTCAGTAGATCGTATACGCCTGATGGGGTACTGCTTATTCCATAAAATGAAAGTGTATCCCGAATACAGGACTGCATTAATTACATTGACTTTAAAAGAACTTTCTCAGTTTAACTATATTAATGGAGACTCGGAAGGATTCGTTAACATCCCGCTATCAATTGCCGGGATTGATTTCTCTGTTTTTATGCGTGAAGACACTGATAAAATAAAAATATCATTTCGTTCACAAGGTACTTTTCCATCAAACAAAGTAGCAGCCGATCTGTTTAATGGTGGAGGGCATTTAAATGCTTCCGGTGGCGAAAGTTCTACTTCGCTGGTCGAGGCAGTGAAGAAATTTGAAAATGCATTGCCGGACTATAAAGATTTTTTGTAATAGAGATAATAAGTAGCCGGAATAATGATATGTCCTGTTGTATTATTCTTTAACAGAATTCATCACAACTCTTTCTTCAAAGAGATGACTTTTGAGATAGGGGTGACAGAAATTTAAATTTATAGAACCAGGAACCAGGACAGAATATACAGTAAATTAATATTTTACAAATTATTATGTCTGATTAATTTACTCGTTCTAAATAACAACTTAAAAACCCAAAACCCATCAAATGGAGTATGCGACATCCCGATTTATCGGGACCTTTCAAACTTCAAACTCTTCAAACTTCAAACTTTTCAAACAATGAAATACCTGATTATACTTGGCGATGGTATGGCGGATGAACCAATTGCTTCACTGGGAAATAAAACGCCAATCCAGGCTGCAAATACTCCCAATATTGACAAGATAGCTGCGTTGGGAAGAAACGGATTACTGGATACTATTCCAAAAGGATTTCAACCGGGAAGTGAAATAGCCAACCTGAGTGTATTAGGATACAATTTAAATAAGGTATTCGAAGGCCGTGGGTCGTTGGAAGCTGCAAGTATGGGTGTCACGATTGAACCCGGCGAAATGGCCATGCGGTGCAATCTGATTTGCATCGAAAACGAAAAGATAAAGAATCATTCGGCAGGTCATATCAGCAATGAAGAAGCCCATGAGTTGATTCTTTTTTTACAGAATGAACTCGGTTCGGACGATGTGAATTTCTATCCAGGGGTATCCTACCGGCATTTATTTAAAATGAAAGGAGGAAATAAGCATTTAAACTGCACACCACCTCATGATGTACCCGGAACACCGTTTGCTGACGTAATGATTTTGGCTGAATCACCCGATGCGGAAGAAACAGCCGATTTCCTGAATGAACTGACGTTGAATTCACAGGCTTTGCTTGAGAATCATCCCGTGAACATAAAACGGGCCGCTGAAGGCAAAGACAAAGCCAACAGTATCTGGCTTTGGTCGCCGGGCTACAAACCGGAGATGAAAACATTACTCGAAACTTATAAGTTTAAAAGTGGTGCAGTAATTTCTGCCGTGGATTTGATTAAAGGTATCGGAGTTTATGCAGGCCTAAAAGTAATTGATGTGGAAGGCGCTACCGGATTGTATAACACAAATTACGAAGGAAAGGCACAGGCTGCCATTGATGCCCTTCGTACAAATGATTTCGTATATCTGCATATTGAAGCCAGTGACGAAGCCGGTCATGAAGGAAATGTAGAGCTGAAAATCAAAACCATAGAATACCTTGATGCCCGCATTGTAAAAACAATATATGATGAAGTCTCTAAATGGGATGAACCGGTAACCATTGCAATTTTGCCTGATCATCCAACACCCTGTGCTATTAAAACCCATACCAATTCACCGGTTCCGTTTATCATTTATAAACCGGGTGAAAAAGCAGACAATGTGAGTGTCTATGATGAGTTTGCGGCAGGGAAAGGAAGTTACGGTTTGTTGAAAGGAGAAGAGTTTATGAAAGCATTAATAAACAGGAATGAGGAAGAAGTAGGTAGTAGGTAGTAGGTAGTAGGAAGTAGGTTGTAGGTAGTAGGTAGTGGGTAGTAGGTAGTAGGTAGTAGGTAGTAGGTAGTGGGAGTGGGTAGTGGGTAGTAAAAATGTTGATGTTGAGTAGGTAGTTAAGTGAAAACAAATTTCAGGACAGTGCATTTTAATATATACAACGAGTAAATTAATCTGACTTAATAATTTGTAAAACATTAATATACCGCATATTCTGTCCTGTCTCTTGGTTCTTGATTCTTATGTCCTATATATTAATCATAAAAAAATCTTGTTATGGAATCACAAAACAAATTCTGCCAAAGTTGCGGAATGCCCATGAATAAAGATCCAAAGAATGGTGGAACAAATTATGATGGAACTCAAAGCAAATTGTATTGCAGTTATTGTTACCGGAACGGAACTTTCACCTTCAAGGGTACCGTAGAAGAAATGCAGGAATATTGTAAAGAAAAAATGATGGAACAGGGTTCTCCTAAATGGATAGCATGGATGTTTACCCGTGGAATGAAAAGGTTGAAACGTTGGCAGAAATAAAGACTTTCAACTTTTTAAAATATTAAATAGAAAAATTTATTTATGAAATATTACAGTACCAATAAAAAAGTAAGTGGTGTCAGTTTAGAGGATGCCGTAGTGAAAGGCCTGGCCGAAGATAAAGGTTTATTTATGCCTGAAACAATTAAATGGATTCCACAGTTGTTTTTCGATACAATTGAAAACCTTTCGTTTCAGGAAATAGCTTATACTGTTGCGGATGCATTCTTTGGAGAGGATGTGGAAGCCGGGGCATTGAAAGATATTGTGTACGAAACGCTTAATTTTGATATACCGTTGGTTCATGTTGTTGATTCGATTTTTAGCCTGGAACTGTATCATGGACCGACAATGGCATTTAAAGATGTGGGTGGAAGGTTTATGTCACGCTTACTGGGTTATTTCATTAAAAAACAAAAGAAAGCCCTGGTTCATGTGCTTGTAGCAACATCGGGCGATACAGGGAGTGCAGTAGCAAACGGATTTCTGGGAGTGGAAGGCATACATGTATATGTCCTTTATCCAAAAGGATTGGTGAGTCCGATTCAGGAATGCCAGTTTACTACCCTTGGACAGAATATAACAGCACTGGAAGTGGATGGGACCTTTGATGATTGCCAGACTTTGGTTAAATCAGCTTTTATGGACAAAGAACTGAATGCGCACATGAAACTTACTTCCGCCAATTCCATCAATGTAGCACGTTTCCTGCCTCAATCTTTTTATTATTTCTATGCCTATGCACAATTAAAGAAACAAGGGAAAGAAGGCAACCTGGTGATATGTGTACCGAGTGGAAACTTCGGAAATATAACTGCGGGTTTATTCGCCAAACGGATGGGACTGCCAGTAAAACGTTTTATTGCAGCCAACAACCGGAATGATATCTTCCTTCAATACCTGCAAACAGGAATCTATACCCCGCGTCCTTCGGTTTCGACCATTGCCAATGCTATGGATGTAGGCGATCCGAGTAATTTTGCGAGGGTGCTTGATTTATTTTGCGGTTCTCATTCTGCAATAACAGATGAAATCACCGGCGTAAGTTATAACGACACCCAGATTGCCGAATCGCTTAAAGCATGTTACACTGAAAATGATTATTTACCCGATCCTCATGGTGCATGTGGTTACAGGGCATTAAAAGAAAACCTGCAACCAAACGAAACAGGAGTATTCCTGGAAACCGCTCATCCGGCTAAATTCCTTGAAACTGTTGAAAATATCATTGGCGAGAAAGTGGTGATCCCAATGAAATTGAAGGAATTTATGAAAGGAGAGAAGAAAAGCATATCAATGACAAAAGATTTTAAAACATTCAAAAACTACTTGCTGAGTTTAAAAGGGGAGTAGTTCCGCGTTCCGCGTTCAGTGTACCGCGTTCCGCGTTCAGTGTTAAGGGTTGATTGATTAGTTAATAGTTTGAATCTATATGAAATTAACTGCTACCGATCAATTGTAAATTGTAAATTGTAAATTGTACATCATAAGAGCTCTTATTTAAAGAGAGAATCTTTTTTGTAAGCTATTGTTGAATCAGTATTCCCAATTCGTCTAAGAAAATCTGCCCAGTCCATATTCCAGGGATCAGTTTTCCTGCCGGGTGCAATATCACTGTGCCGGAGCACATATTTAATGTGGTAGCGGCTTTTAATGTCTTTTACAAGGGCTGTCAATGACCTGATTTGCAGTTCGGTGGGCGCATCACCGGTCGAATCTGCAAGTTCAATCCCTATCGAGCAAGTGTTTACTCCCTTGCGTCCATCAGGCAAACTGCTTTTTCCGGCATGGAATGAAACATTCTTTTCTTTTACAAGTTGATAAATTGTACCTTCCCGACCGATTATATAATGTGAACTGACATGATACCTTGAAAATTGGTTGATGATCAAATCAACGTCATATTTATCCCCACCGGATGCATTATAAACGGAATGAACTATTACAACATCAATGTTCCTCAACTGGGATGTACGTATTCCGAAATTAACTGTCTTATCTATTATTTTAAGTTTGCTCTGACTGCTTACGAATGAAATGTTTAGAAACAAGATTAAACTGATAAATCCAAAACGAATAGTTGTATTCTTAGTCATTTTTTATATTTCAAAAAGTTTTTGTATACGTTTTAAATTATACCCTTTAAATCTAAAAGTACCTTCTTTCGGACCCAAATAAAAACGGAAAACCAATTCATCCGTTTTAAGGATAGAATTTTTCATTTCAGGAGTGAGCCGAATGACGAATTTTTCATCAAACCAGTCGTAACTGGTTGTATTAGTTGTTAATTTAGTTTTTACTTTCGTACTGTCTTTGACAGTAGTTGTAGTAGAACCGGTTTCCAGAGCCGTTTTATATTCTGTTTCTGCCTTCTCAATTTCCATTTCGTAAGTTGCACCATCGGCCTTTACAAAACATTTTTTATCAAGTTTAAAACTGGAAGAAGACCTTGACATTACAAAGTAAACATTTGCATCCTCACCACTTACTTTTGTTATATGTTCAAATGTAATATCGGCATTCGTAACCGGTGACAGAAATTCGGTCGGATTTGCCGCTAATTCAAATGTGCTTTTTTTTGTGTTCTTAAATTCATCCTTAACAGTAATATAAGGATTGAATAATGCAATACAGCCATTTAAAGTAAAACAGACTAAAAGTAAAAGTATACGTGATTTCATGATGTATAATTTAAATTTTTATTAGTATATCCTTCTGACAATTGAATAAAATTAATTTACAAAATAACGTTTGAAGAAAGTAACCGACTTGTAATCTTTTCTCAAATTACAAAATTAATAAAATAATCGAATAATTTCATCCTTTTTGTTTTGAACGGTTTTATTAACTCTACTTTACTAAATTTAAATATAACAAATATTTTATGTTTTATTTTGTATCCTCCAGAAAATCGGGATGTGCCATATGTGTCTTGTGGCTATTAGTATTAAATTGTGAATATAAAACTCCGACCTCCCCTAACCCCTTCGACCTCACCTCAACCCTCTCCATGAAGAGAGGGAGTAAGACGGGTAAAAGAGTTAGTCGATCAGTTTTTTTTATTATGAATAGGTTTGCTTTATGAGAACCTACTTTAAATTGTAATCCCGATAGCCATCGGGAGTAAATGAATAAATTGTAAATTATACTATGTGTCCTTTATTATCGCATTACTTCATAAACAACCCGTTAAAATACATCCAGATGATATATCTTAAAAACTTTCCAATAAGCATGTAAATGGCAACTTTCCACCAGTTGCATCTGAAAAACCCTGTTGCTACAGCAATCACATCGCCAATAAAAGGGACAAATGAGAAAAAAGCGAGCCAATCACCATGTTTCTGAATCCTACCGGCAAAACTATCAAGTTTCTCTTTTTTTATATGAAAGTATTTTTCAATCCATTCGATTTTACCCAGCAGACCTACATAATAGCTCGTCATTCCACCTAGCCAGTTCCCCAATGTGGCCACAAAAACACATGTCCACGGGTCCAGACCGCTAAAAACCATTGCAGAGAAAATAACTTCTGAACTAAAAGGAACAACCGTTGCGGCCAGAAACGATGCGAGAAAAAGTCCAAGATAACCAAGTCCGGTGAGTCCTAACATTAAAATATAAAGTATTTGGAAATGACAAAAGCAATATTAATCAGAAAAAAAATGATAAAAAGTATTCCATAGAAATTGTTTTGTTTCAATGTCAACGGATGAGAAATCAATAAGGCATAAACCAATGCTATGATGGGTAAAAATGATTTAATTTGATTCCTGAAAACGAAAGATAAGATGATAAGTGAGACAAACAGAAACAACAGAAAATTAAGTTTATTGCGTGTCTTAATGGCATCTGAGTTCGAAATGGAATACATTCCGATTAAACTTATAATCAGTATTATCCCCATGGTTACTGTATAAATTATTTCAGCATGGGAAAATGTTGAAAGACTTAAATTAATGCTATAGTAAATATTGATGAGTGTTGAAAAATCAAAATCAGGATGAATCAAATACATGACAGATGCATAAAGTATCCAGGGAGTGATCGTTCCAAAAATGGAAGCTAAGAATGTTTTCAGTGATAGACTTTGAAACATCATAAATCCTATCCAGCAAACAGGTATAATGAAAATCAAAGGGTTTATTAAAATGCTGCTTACACTAATCAGAAAACTGCCCATAAAAGCCTGTTCGGATGCTTTCCGGTCACGCGACATAGTAAAGAAATAGAAAAGTGAAAAAATAAAAAGAGTTAACCCAAAATACGAACCAATCATCATATGTGTCTGGTTCCATGTGCAAATTAAAAGTAGAAAAATTAAAATCGGCAAAAATGTCCTGGTTCGTATAATGGTAAACCGGTTGTTTATTTGTGCCACCAAAAAAGCATTCAACAATGTAATAGCGAAACAAATTAAATTTGAAAGCAGTGAATCGGGTGAAAAAATCGATTGCATACTTTTAACTATAGACGTGTTGAAAGTTGTATCTGTTGTATATCGCGTACCAATGTAAGACGACATCCAGATCATAAAACACGATCCTACTAAAAATACAGCTAATGGGATACTCGGAACAACAAAATTTTTTAATGAAACCCGCATTGGTTATTGGTTATTGGTTAATTAGTTGATTAGTTGATTGGTTGATTGGTTGATTGGTTGATTGGTTCCGTGTTCCGTGTTCTGCGTTTCGGGTTAATGAATTTATATTGGTTGAACCCGTAAACGGGATGTTACTTCGTTTCGTTGATTGGTTAATTAGTTATCCCGATAGCTATCGGGAGGTTAATTGGTTATCCCGATAGCTATCGGGAGGTTGATTGGTTATCCCGATAGCTATCGGGAGGTTAATTAGTCACTATACTGGTAATATAAATGCAGCCTACTACTTACTCCCAACTATAAACTATAAGCTACCTACTATAAACTACCCACTACTTTAATCCTCTTTTCTTTAATAAAGCATCCGGATTTGGATTCGCACCGCGGAAATTTCTGTAAAGCTTCATTGGATCATCCGAATCGCCTCGTTCAAGTATTTTTTTGCGGAAATCAGTAGCCACTTTGGGATTGTAAATATCTCCTGTTTCTTTAAATGCCTGGAATGCATCTGCATCCAGAACGGCCGCCCAGGTATAACTATAATAACCTGCACAATATTCATCACCGCTGAAAATATGATTGAAATAGGTACTGCGATACCTTGAAATGATTTGAGGAATCAGGCCTGTTTTATCAAATGACGCCTTTTCGAATGCATTGACATCAAAATTCAACGTATCTTTTTTCATGTGATAATCCATATCAAGAAAAGAAGCAGCGAGTAATTCTGTATTTATGAAACCCTGATTGAATGTTCCTGCCTGTTGAATTTTATCCATCATTTCTTTTGGCATTAGTTTACCGGTTTTATAATGACGGGCATAAGTTCTCATTACCTGAGGTTCCCAGCAATAGTTTTCCATAAACTGGGATGGCATTTCTACAAAATCACGTGCTACATTTGTTCCGGAAAGACCCGGATACGTACATTGCGATAGCAAACCGTGCAATGCATGTCCGAACTCATGAAACATAGTTTCCACTTCATCCATATTTAACAAAGATGGTTTGTCATCTGTCGGTTTGGTGAAATTGCCTATGTTGCAAACAACCGGACGGTGGTTTATGCCGTTTTTTATGTATTGATCGGTAATGTTGTTCATCCAGGCACCTGCATGTTTGCCTGAACGTGGGAAATAATCCGTGTATAAAATTCCAAGCAATGATCCATCTGAATTATCTACCCTGAACACTTCCACATCTGGATCATATAAAGGCATTCCTGCCAGTTTGTTGAACTTCAATCCGTAAAGCTTTGATGCCAGATCGAAAACACCCTGACGAACGTTTTCCAGTTTAAAATAAGGCCTTAAAGCTTCTTCATCAAGGTTGTAATTTGATTTTCGCAGCTTTTCTGAGTAATACCACCAATCCCACGGTTCCAGTTTTTCATTTTTACTTTCTGCATCCATTAGTTTTTGAAGTCCGGCAGCTTCTTCTTTTGCTTTGGCCACCGCAGGGGTCCAGACAGTCTTTAATAAATCGTATACTGCTTTTGGAGTTTTTGCCATGGTATCGTCCAGAATAAAATCGGCTGAAGTGGCAAATCCAAGCAATTGAGCTTTTTGAGTGCGAAGTTTCATTATTTTATTAATAACCGCTTTATTGTCGCTGGCATTATCATGGTTTGCCAGGGTAGTATAGGCAATTAACAATTCCTTTCGTAACTCTCTGTTGTCACTGTATTGAAGAACCGGAATAAAACTTGCTTTTTGAGTGGTGAAGAGCCATTTGCCCTGCTTGCCATCTGCTTTAGCTGCTTCAGCGGCAGCCTGACGAACACTTTCAGGGAGTCCGGCCAGGTCAGCTTCTTTATTGATAACTTTTTTGTATGAATTTGTTTCGTCCAGCACATTTTTCCCAAAAGCTAATTCGGCTATACCAAGTTCTTTGTTGATAGAACGCAATTTCTCTTTTTGTTCAGGATTTAAAGCAGCACCACTCCGGATAAAAATACGGTGATATTTTTCGAGTAAGCGTATTTGTTCGGCATTCAATCCAAGTTTTGCCCGGTTATCGAACAAGGTTTTTACTCTGGCAAAAAGCTTCGTGTTCAGGTAAATATTGTCGTTATGTTCAGAAAGTATGGGCGTAATTTCAGTGGCAATTTTCTCCATGCCTTCGTTTGTATTGCACGAATATAAATTGAAAAATACGGAGGATACTTTTTTAAGTAAGTCACCACTAAAATCAAGGGCCGCGATTGTATTGTCAAAAGTAGGTGCTTCTTTCCTTTCAGCAATAGCATTTACTTCTTTTGTCTGCTGAAGGATACCTTCATTGAAGGCGGGCATATAATGCTCGTTTTTAATTTTATCAAACGGAGGTGCTCCGTATTTATTTTTGTACGTTTCGAAAAACGGATTATCAGTTTTAGCACATCCCATAAGGAGTAATCCAATTAGTAGAGTTAATAAAACTTTTTTCATTTGAATGACGCATTAGATATTAAATAGGTTTCAACCACAAAGGTAATGATTAAGTATTTAACTAAGTTGACAGAGCGGGATTTTATTTGTTTAATTTTGAAACAGGAGGAATTCATTTTGTTCTTTAAATTTACTATCCGGGTAACCCCATAACATAAATTTTGTCTTTTCGAAGTTGTTCTTTCAGTTCCTCAATGCCTGTGAATTTTTGTTCGTCACGGATTTTGCAAATAAAAGCAATTTCAATTGTCTGATTATAAATGTCTTCATTAAAATCAATAATATGCACTTCAATACTGATGTTCAATCCGTTATCCAACGTGGGCCGATGACCTATATTCATCATCCCTTTGAATTGTTGATTATTCCACATGACATGTACCGCATAAACCCCGGTAGCAGGAATTAGTTTTTCAGGATCGGAAAGCTCAATATTTGCAGTCGGATAACCGATTGTCCTTCCAATTTTAAATCCTTCAATTACTTTGCCCCGTATGGAGTATTCATACGTCAGAAGCCGGTTTGCACATTCAATATCCCCTTTTTTCAATGCATTCCGTATTTCAGAGGAACTGATGTGTTGATCGGTAACGGTATTATACCGGCTCGCCTTAATAACGTCCATACCGATTGCTTCCCCGTATTTTTTATACTCCGGAAATCCATCCAACCGGTTATGCCCAAATCGATGATCATGTCCGACAAGCAATGTCTGAACATTGAATTGTTTTTTTAAAATAGTTTCCAAAAATTCAGATGCTGTTAAATTAGCCATCTGAAGTGAGAAATCAAGGACAACACATATATCAATTCCCGTCGACTCCAGTTGAAAAAGTTTTTCAGACAATGTAGTCAGTAGTTCCGGTTGAAATTCTGAATTCAACACTTTACGCGGATGGATGGCAAAAGTAATAACAACACTCTTCAGAGATTTACGGGTTGAGATTGCTTTTAGTTCGTCAATCAAAAACCTGTGTCCGGCGTGTAATCCATCGAAAAAGCCCACAGTGGCTATGCATGGTGGAAAATATTTTATTTCAGATTGATAGATGATTTGCATAACAATTTATTCCCAGGTTTCAGGTTTTAGTAAGAAACTCAAATCTTCACTTTCATTTACAAGATAGGTTTGAATTCCCAGTTTTTGAGCTTGTTCTGTGTTCTTTATTCCATCATCCAAAAACAAACACTCATTTGCATGAACGTTTTCACTGGCTAAGATGTTTTCAAAAATCTCCTTGTCGGGCTTAGCCATTTTCATTTCGTAGGATAAATAACATCTATCGAAATAATCGGACATTTTTTTCCCTGTTTTCAGGAATAATTTCTTTTCTGAATCCGGGAAATGAATGATATTCGTATTACTGAGCAAAATTACCCTGAACTTTTTCCGGAGTTCGAGAAGCATATTCAGTTTGGCGGCAGGTATTTCAAGTAAAAAAGAGCACCATGCATCGTCAATTTGTGTATCCGTTAAAGAGTTTGATGACAGTTTTCGAATTTCATTCCTGAATTCTGCTGCCGGGATTTGTCCTTTTTCAAGTTTCATAAAAACGCCGGATTGAGCAAAATTATTCAGGTATTGTTCAAAATTATTTAACCCTAATTGCTTGAAATTGAAGATACATTGATTAATATCCAGATTCATAAGTACACCCCCGAAATCAAAGATCAGGGTTGTTATATTTCTAAAATGTTTCATGTCGGATTAAAAAAATGAAAGATAATTTTTGCAGTATGACAAAATTTATTACTTTTGCATTCGCTTTGCAAAGATACACAAATATTTCGCAAATGTGGGGCCTATAGCTCAGTTGGTTAGTAGCACCTGACTCATAATCAGGGGGTCACTGGTTCAAGCCCAGTTGGGCCCACAAAAAATCAAGCACTTACACATTCAGTTGTGTAGGTGCTTTTTTTGTTTGTAGATGATTTATGTCCTAAATCGGGTCAGGTCTAAAAGCTACTGGCTATTTGGTATAATAGCAAAATTTATTCGTAATAAAGTTGAGGTGAAGTGAACAGATATGGCAATCATCCTTTGAAACAAATAGATACTAAGACAATCCTTTATATCCGATACTTTAAGTATGCAAATTTCAGTTATACCAATAATGTATTTTCATAATTGGCTTTTAAAAGCATTGAATTGTGGTTCGATATTACTACCCCATTGAAGGATTCTTCTCCTAATTTCTACCGGATAAGCATTGGAGTTTTAAAAATTATTGTTTAACTTGCAGACCTTTATCTTTTCACAGATGAAGGCTCCTTTAAATAAGGATTTTGCATTTTTTGCGATCTGAAACAAACTGAATACATGATTATTCCTGATACTATGAGACTCACATTACGCATCTGTATGCTTTTGATTGCAACCGGATTTTTTTTACATGGCCATACTCAGAACAAACAACCTGAACCTATCACGCAGGTTTCATTTACCATGGTACATTTTACCGATGATTTCTGGGCACCACGCATTGAAACAAATCGTACTGTATCCATTCCTTCCGCATTCAGAGAATGTGAGAAGAACGGACGTTTTGACAATTTTGCTTTAGCCGGGAAACTGATTACCGGAGTACAAAAAGGTGACTTCCCTTTTGATGATACCGATCCCTATAAAATTATTGAAGGTGCATCCTACTCTCTGGCGGTTAAATACGATAAAAAGCTGGATGCTTACCTGGATAGTGTGATTCATCTGATTGGGTCAGCCCAGGAACCGGATGGCTATCTCTGTACCTGTGTAACCAACAAATGTAACCGGTTATCGGGATGGTGGGGTACGAAACGCTGGGAAAAGATCAACAGCCATGAACTCTACTGTTGCGGTCATTTGTATGAAGCGGCAGTTGCACACTTTCAGGCTACGGGGAAAAGAACGTTACTGAATATAGCCATTAAAAATGCAGACCTGATATGTAAAGTTTTCGGTCCGGATAAGAATCAGATTCACAGACCATCCGGCCACCCTATTGTAGAGATGGCACTTGCTAAACTGTATAAAATAACAGGTAATAAAAAGTATCTTGCACTGGCTAAGTATTTTATTGAAGAAACAGGAAGAGGAACTGACGGACACAAACTGAGCGAATATAGTCAGGATTATAAACCGATTCTTCAGCAGAATGAAATAAAAGGACATGCTGTCAGGGCGGGGTATTTATATTCAGGTGTAGCTGATGTGGCTTCACTAACTCATGATACAGCCTATTTTCATGCCCTTGCCCGCATCTGGGATAATATGGCAGGAAAAAAGCTGTATATCACCGGTGGAATTGGTTCAAGGGCCCAGGGTGAAGGATTTGGCCCAGACTATGAACTAAACAATCAGACAGCCTATTGTGAAACCTGTGCAGCTATAGCTAACGTTTACTGGAACCAACGAATGTTCCTTGCAACAGGTGATGCCAAATACATTGATGTATTGGAGCGTGCTTTGTATAATGGCGTTATTTCGGGCGTTTCATTAAGCGGGAATAAATTTTTCTATGACAATCCGCTTGAATCAATGGGACAACATGAACGTCAGGCATGGTTTGGCTGTGCCTGCTGCCCCGGAAACATTACCCGTTTCATGGCTTCGGTGCCAACCTATATGTATGCTGTTCAGAGAAACACTGTTTTTGTGAACCTGTATACTCAAAGTAACGGGAAGGTAAAGATCGGCAAAAATGAGGTGGAGATCAATCAGGTTTCGCACTATCCATGGGATGGAAACATCAGGCTGACGTTGAATCCAACCGTAAAAGGCAAATTTACTGTTAAGCTTCGCATTCCGGGCTGGGTCGGGAATGAAACTGTACCAACCGACCTGTATAAATTTACACAACAAGCAGACAAGGGATACGAAGTCTTTGTCAACGGTCGGAAACTGAAAGTTTCGAAAGACAAAGGGTATGTTGCTATTCACCGGATGTGGAAAAAAGGAGATATTGTGGAATTGAACCTGCCCATGCCGGTTCGCCGCATACAGGCAAACGAAAAGGTAATGGATGACTGTGGTAAGCTGGCGATACAAAGAGGTCCGGTTGTCTATTGTATAGAAGGCA
>Ga0302268_1000059_pt1 | contig 63268 bp, 38 predicted proteins | sample III_Bog_E2_1_FD_194554 | JGI IMG/M metagenome (GOLD analysis project Ga0302268, IMG submission 194554) | Peat permafrost microbial communities from Stordalen Mire near Abisko, Sweden - III_Bog_E2_1 | ecosystem: Environmental > Terrestrial > Soil > Wetlands > Peat | place: Sweden: Abisko... | reverse complement strand
TTTTAAAATGAGATAGTATGTATACCTCAATAGTATAAAATTGTTTCATATTAAGTTATTTGTTCGAGTATAATTTAATCTGAGAAACTCAATTGACAGGGTAAATTCTTTGCTATTCTAATTATGTTTGAATTTACTACATCAGTTAGATAGTGATCGCATTTGTCTTTCAGTTTCATCTATTTTATATTTTATCAAATGGAGCTTGTATTCATATAGAATACCATTATCAAAAAAATATAATTCAAAGCTTAATTGTAAATCAAATCGCAATGATTCAATGCATAGCCTATCAACTCATTGAAGGCCTTAAATCCAACAATAGCCGAAGTAATATACCCAAATAAATATAATTATTTTTAGCAGTAAACTAGCAATATTTTTATAAAATAGTTCATAAATGCCTTAATTTTTAGCTTATTTTACAGGTCCAAATGTTGCTTGATGCTCTATTGAATTGAATCAATTGCATTGTGATGAATGAACATTGCTTGTGATTGGGAATACATTTTAAAGTTAGATCGAAATAGAAGCGGTTCGATGACAACCAAGTCTCGAAGCGATGGCAACGCCATTTTTGTTTAGTATTGCCGCGCATGCGACACCCATAGCTGGTGTACACACCACGACTAGGCCAAATACCACGACACTTTCCTGAAATGTAAATAGCCTCACATACAGTCTGTGATCTATGTGCCACGTATCTTCCAACCTTCGAAGTCATAGGCAACATGGTCCCTCCACATCTAATCCCTTTTAAAATTGCAGAGAATAAATACATCGATGCCAACACTAACAAGTATGTGGTATATCCACAGATAGGTTCTTTCTAGGTACGCTTTGCAGGAGAGACAGTCTTCTCCAAAAAGGATTCGCATACCTGGCCCAACCTTGCCGCTATTGTTAGTAAAATTAATAGTATTGCCGACCCGACGGCTCCATCCCCAAAAATCTAAAAGACAACCTTCTAAGATAAGTAGACCAAAAAGAATTCAACAAACAATTCATTTTTAGATTCTACTGATGAACATATCGCTGGAACAAGTATACAACCCAAAGGTTTCACCTTAACAGATCATTTCAAAATGTACCGACCTAAAAACAAATTCGAGGACAAAGACTATCTCACTGAGAAGCAAGAGTCTGAATTGTCATGCAAACAGTTTTCGGATGCAGGGCCAGTGTAAAGTCGAGAAAAAACTGAAAAAAGCGAAGAACTGATTCGCGTGAAAGACCTTTTCAGTGAGACGAAACTAAAAGAAATGTTGAAAACAAGAGGGCTAATGCTCAAATAACAGGGTAAAAAGGAAATGATTATAAAACTTGATAGCATATAAGAAGAAAACGCGATGATCGAGGATGGATTGGCTGCAACCCAGCGCACTCAAGAAAAAAATATTAAGAAAAATAATAAAATGCAATAATTCTAGGACCAAATGAGCTCTCTTGAGAACAAATTTATTAACTTTGAAAATAGAGTTCAAGATATTCAGGCTCGGGGCAGAGAGTTCTAGTACAAAAATTAACCTTCTGATGATAAGGCTAAAATTAAGCAGCTTATTGAGAGCTTTAAAAGAGAATAAAAACCATTTCCTAAGCGGGAGGCTGAACCAAAAGATAAGATGCAGTTGATGGACAAGACAAATAAATTAGAACAATATTTGACTTACAATTAGCATTAAAAAAACTAAAAATTGCATCGCATATATGGCGAATGGAAACTAATTAAACAGTTTAGCAGCAAAAATAGAAGATTATTAAAAAAAAAGTAACGGCCTTCTCAAGGTTAGGAGGATCAGCAAGATTCTTCAGAAGATGGAGAATATAGTCAAGCACATTCTCAATCTCCATCTGCTAATGTGCTGACTTTTAAACCAAAGGTATAGAGAAGTCTTGATCGGCGTCCAAAAAATTTGGTTATGGGATAGGACAAACAACAACCAAAATACTCCACAAAAGAAAAATATATTAGTAAAGATTATCCAGTTGAAGTTAAAGTGAAGACTGAAGACAATTTCTATAAAGGAAAGATTACTGGGTTACGATCAAAGATCTAATCATAATAAATGGATATGCAGCCGACCACCACAACAACAAAATTGGTTAAAAAAAGTATAAACGCTATGAGTATGGATGCTTTGAGATCAATGGCCAACAGGCAGAGCAATGCAAATAATCCTAATCACAATAACAAGATATAAATTGATAAAAATAATTTTAGCAAGAATGTTAAGGTTGATATACAAAAGATAAGTAATCGCATCAATAACATTCAGTAACAACTTAGAAGACACAAAGATTGGAAATAATCTTCTCCAACTCATTACAATCCTTATGATAAAGAAGAGAGGCTTAGAAAGAAAAGCAAAAATGGCTCGGAAAAATCTTCTTAATTTAGCTCAAAAGAAATATTTAAATATTATGGTGGATATTAGCAAGACAGCCATGATTCTATCAATACCTCCAAGCATACTTTAAGCAATGCAACTTCAAAGCAAAGATTCAGTAATTTTTCATAGCTTTCTCAGACTAGAAAAAACAAAGTAGTCTAAAAGCATGATTCTATGATAAAATAAGTGACCGAACCCATGGAGAGTAAGCAAACAAGTAAACATCAAAATATTTCCGAACACACTCAGAAAAATGAGTATGCTCAGCAAAGCAAGAATAAAAATAAGAAGTAACAGTCAAATTAAAAATTGTTTAGATAAAGGGTAATTCGCATTCAAGATAATATTTCTAGATAATAAAAATTAGCACTCATCCGAAAAACTACGGGCGATAATAATAGTCCACAAATTGCAAAAGATCTGCTAATCAAAAAAACATCAGCCAATCACTCTGGTTCTCCTTAGAATGCATAAGTAAAGACAAAGAAACTGCAGGAAAACAAAGCTAGTCATGATAAAAAAATTGAGATAAAGACAAAAAAAGTGCCAATAGACAAAAACATTCCTAGTAACTGTAATTAAAAAAAGGAGATTCAGGTAATTAATAAATTTGATAATGTGAGTCCTTCATAAAAAATAAAAAAGTAAGTGAAAAAAGAAAGAATAAATTTTGTAAATTCGAAAGCAAATCCAATCTAAAAACAGCCAAAAGATCATGACCCAAATGAGTAAAAGCATATGATAAATCAAAGAGAAAATCCAGTTTCAAAAAAAATAGAAAAATAATCTTCCAGTAAATTAAAAATAATCAACAATAAATAAATAGTGATTCGACCTAAAAAGATACAAGAACAAATCATAAATCCAAGCTAATCAACTCCTCAGAAATTATCATCTCCGCAGAAGATATCAACACCTCAAAAGGTATCTACACCCCAGAAGATGTCGACGCCCCAAAAGACATCTACACCTCAGAGATAGAAGTCATGTGGAAGCGAGGCAAAAAGATTAAAAAATCAGGAACAAAAACCGGCTGAAAAATCTCAATTTGGCAAGATTAAAAGAAATAATAAAACAAATAACGATATGATTTAGCAGAATCCTCCAGGCTAAGACATTTAAACATAAAAACAGTCGACGAGCAAGGTAGTTATGAAGGATAAAAATCCACAAAGTAATCGAGAAACAAAACAATAAGGGAAAACTATTGGCACCAAATCTCCAAAACTGCAAAAAAACTAAACGAGGCAGGAAAACAATATGAGAAAAGCACTGGGATATTATAAAGCGGAGGGAATGTCCTTCAATGGAGTAAAGACCAACACATAAAGAAATCGAAACAATTCTGAAAAAGCAGAATTTAATAAATAAATTATTGACAATAATTTATAGCTCAGACCTCAAACATAAAAAAAATAATTAAATGAAGAGGGGAAATAACTTGCTTAATCAAAACTTTTTGATAATTCATAATAGTATGAGCCTCAGGAAATATCGAGAAGACAGCAAAAAGGATTAGCAAATGATGGAGAAAATTAAGGAGAAGAAGATGATGAGCAACAGGAAGAACAAGGAGAATAGTAAGGAGAAGAAGAATAGTAATAATAAAGAGAAGGAGAATAAGGAGAAGAAGGAGAAGCAGAATAAGGAGATGAATAGTAGGGGGATGCCGAATAGGAAAATGAAGAAGAGGGACAAATGAACGTATAAAATTAAGTGAGTGAAACAAATGGAAATTAATAATAAAACAATGAAAAAAGCAAGCAAGAGGAGAGTTCACAATAATAAAATTAGAACAATATAGACAATTAATAGCACGTTTAAAATGAAGAGAATTAAAATCATATGTAGAATTAAGAAAATTAGAATGAATAAGAAAGATCAGATTAAGTGTAAAATATTTAAAAGTAAACTTAAAATTCTCAGGAGGATAATTAAAATGTCAGTCTTGAAGAAAGAGTGAAAGCAGATAGAGATGTCAAATATTAAACCATTGAGGGATGGAAATTAAATACCGATTAAGACATTGAAGATAATTCCCAATTTTAACGTAATGAGGAGGAAAAACTAGAAGATAGCCAAAAGAATTTTAAAAAGAATTCCATAGATAATTAACTACAAAATAATCTATAAGAGTAAGGTAATTCGTAAAAATTAATGTAAAAGAAAGATCAAATCATCGATAAATAAAACTCAGAATCAAATATTATTTATAAAACAGCTCAGTAAACTTAAAATTAGCATGCTCATTCTGCATAAATAATTAGCAAAGAGTAATAATAAGAGGAAGACATCTAGTAAAATAGAACTGAAGATATTTCTGATGAGGAAATGGAAAAAATTGTTGCAAGTGAGTATGGACAATTTTTACAAATTAAAATTGGAGTTCAAATGAGCAAATAAACTACTGGTGAAAAGATATCTTAGATGAACTTATAAGGCAATGAAAATATAAACTTGGCTTCCTAATAATTTCCTTAAATTGATAGTGAGGAAGGTGAAGCAGAGCTTACTTTTGCTCAATATTAGCCAATAACTTCATAAGACCCGGAGCAAGAATAAGCTGAATCGGCTCTATCAAGCTCATAAATTGAGGAAGACAACGAACCAGTTAAATAAAGTTAACAATAAAGATAGAACAGTATTGAAACTGACCCAGAAGGGAACGTTATCGATCAATATATGCTTTTCATTAAAGAAATAGTGATCCAAGCCGTTATTTCATAGTAATTCAAGTAGTAATATGCCCCAGTATAAAAAAAGAGCGAAGTCTTTGAGTTAAATGCAAATCATAAAATCCTAAATCAATAAACCAATAATTCAACTGATAAAAAATGTCAATAAAGCAATGCTCCTAAAGCTAAGAAATTAAAAACAAAAAAAGACGGCCAGACTACTAAAAATGAGTAGAAATCAAAATTGAGGAAAAAAAAGCTCAAGAAAAATCATCAATAAACAATTTCTCCAGCCACTTAAAATGCATAGAAATAAAATAAAGGCAATAAATCAAAGATAACTGCTTTATCAAGTATAGAAACTAAGACTTAACCCCCAAATCAAATTCTCTCTGCTAATATTTAAAAGCCAACTACTCTCGTTTCGGCTTAAAATTCATTGGGCAAAAATTTAGATCATCCTTAATCACCTGCTATTTAAAAAATAGCTTCATCCTAGACTCAACCTTTCCCGATTCAAAGTTCAACTCCAATATAATCTGCCACTAAATCTCCCTCTTCGGGAAAACAAAATTCTCTAATAAAAAAAAAGAGTGTTCTATCATCTTTTAAGCTTTAAGATAATGTTTATAGCCAACCCAAAGATCATAAATTCAAGTAAATTGGAGTTCAAAAATAGTTAACAAATGAAGTTAGTATCCAAACTGAAGTTCCTTCATACACTGAGCAATAAGCTGTATTGATTGCAAGGAATAATCTAAGTCTCCCAAACTAAACAGAACCATTAATGATTAATAGTCAATTCAATAAAATCGACAATATAGAAGATCTTCATAACTCAGAATTTTAAGGCACAGTTCGCAATAATTTCTTGACGGAGGGTAAAAAAATTGAAGTTAGCGGCAAAAAATCAAAGAAATAAGTTTTGAGAGCCAGAATACTTGATAAAATTTATAGTCACAATAAGGCATAACAGACTATAAAATTTTAAAATATCATAAATGGCTGTGAATAGGATATTATCAAGGAGGAAGGAGCTGTTGTTAAACTGGATGAAGTTTATCGGGGCGGAATCCTTCTTAGTGAAAAAAGCCTATAAGTACAATTAATTACAACCCGATTCACCAAATTGCTCAAAAATATTGAAATTATTTCATAAAAAGGCGATTGGCTGCTGACCAGACTCTTCTAAAATGCAAAAGGAACACTGAAGGATAGACCAATGGGAGTATGGCTTTGCAAAAACTATCAGTGGTAGTGTTTTATTTTGGACGACAACATAAAAGTTGATACTGAAGGCAATCCTCTCTATACCGTGCATAAAGGTAGACATTATTTAATTTAGGGAATCAAATGTGGGTCAATGTTCTCGAAAAGGCTGTTGCCTATGCCTTAGGAGGATATGAGGAACTATAGAAGGCAGACTCAGCTAAATTATTTACTTTGCTAACTGGTTGCAATGCAATTAATGTGCGAGTCAAAGAAGACCCTTTAAAAAATATTAAGATTCTTCAATTGATAACAGAATGCCAACGTAAAAATTATATCGTTCATGCCTAGAAGAACTGGGATAAAATCAAATAAGAAAAAGGAAGATAATCTATTTATTATATTCTTTCAATCAGAAGAGCCAATGCAGAAGAGGAAAATTTAATCGAACTTTCTCAGGATACTAAATAGAGCTTTTGGGTGAGATTGTCTAAATTTGTGCAAGAGTTTAGTAAAATCTAAATTCTTCAACTCCGAATCAACCATAACTTCGCACATATTGATCTAGGAGTTGGAAATCAAGGACAAATTTCAGTAGTTTAACTAGACTTCTTTGAAGAGGGACAAGGATGCGTCACCCTCTCTTATTTAGGTTAAAGTGGGCCTCTGAAAGCTTTTTTGTATCGCGAAGAAAAATCAAGAGTTCTCAAATTGGTGGGCCAGGCTAAATAGAAACAAAAATCGAGTCTTTTCTTTTAGTGCAGTTTCAGTTAAGGCAGGTACTATATCTTCGCACAAGCCGAAGATCGGCCTGCTAGATTATCGTATCTAGGCGAAGGACAGCCGACCTTAAAAATTACAGAGTAGATCCATAGTGATGGTTTAAAAAATTAAGTGGCTGAGTATCTTCCTGTTCACGACAATGAATAATTGCGTGGTCAACGTTCTGGCGATATGGGATAAACGCTAAATTCTTTTAAAGCAAGTAAGCCTCGCCTTCGTGACAACTTCATGGAAAGTCGTTTGCGTTAGAACTTCGTCGAGTATGTGATGGGTCGCAGTCGTCAAATTCCTGAATCCCGCATCCAATGATATTATTACTCCTATATTTTTGATTATTGATATTCTTATAAAGAAATGAAAAATGAATACCATATTAAAAACTATCTATGATTTTAATCATATTAGTTTTAATTCATGACTGAGGCATAATTCAAGCCAGGTATCTCTACTTTAATCAAGGAATCACAGCGGCAGCATCCGGATTTTTTTGTTGGCTAGGAGATCTTATCCTCTATCCCATCGATACCATTTCCACACGCCTCAAGGGAAGCAGAACCAATATCAAAACTGGCACTATACGTTTTATGCTGGATTCAGTCAAACGATAAGGCATGGGATTATATCGGGGAGTCAGTCTGACTTTTCCTCATTCATTTGTTCCGACCATTCTCTACGTCTACATTTACGAAAATCTAATGAGAGCCAGTTCTCATATTGTTGATCGACTCACAGACCATAAGGAAATAAAACTTATATTTCCCTTTTTTGCTTCCAGTATCGCTTAGATGGCAGCTCTTGTTTTAGAGCTACCCTTTGATACAGTGCGTACACGCATACAAGTACTACCACTATAATTTAGATGAACACTGAATAGTATCAATACTCTTCCGCAATGGTGGGACTACGCGAAATTCAAAAACAATAGGGAATATTGCGTTTTTACAAATCAACGAGGATATACTTTGCTACCAAAACATTATATACAGCAGTGCAATTCCAAGTATTTGAAATGCTAAATTACGTAAATGGGGGACATGCTGCATCTTTTGTCAATGCTATTATATCTGCTGTGATTGCGACAACCCTGGTTAACCCACTTGAAGTTTTGATAACGCGTTATGCATTAGTTGATACTACAAAGAAAAAACTTGTCTTCAGCTATATGGTCAAGAGATTGTGGCAGCGAGAGGGTTTTACAGGATTCTATAAGGGCTATATCACAGAGACATTAACACATACCTTTTACGCTGTTCTATGGCTACCTGTTTTTCAATATATGAGAGAGAAATATGGAGTTAACCTAGCAGAATGAATTACTTTATTAGAATTTTTAAAATAGTTATTAATCCTTTAATATTTACTTAATATCATCAGTTTTTTCTAATGATGGGCGATCAGATACTGTATTAGTTTGAATTTATTTATCAGTTATATCTCATTAATAAAATTATTCTTGCATTAAAAAGTCATATTAATCAATTAAGGGTTGATGGAAGGCCTTTGTGCAATAGAGAAGCACTTCCCATCTTGTTTTTACGCATCTTTTTTTGGATTGATTTTTTTAATTTTGATTGGAGAGTCTCAATCACTTTTCTATATAAAATTTGCTTTACAACAGTTAGATTTATTTTTAAAGTTTCTCATCTTTATTTTCACAAATTTCTCTTAGTTTATCAAGCTCAACATTAGGCTTTTTCTTCTGTTTTTGCGCTAAAGTTTTCTTCAACTCTTTATTTTATTGTCTACATAATGAAGATCATACTTGAGCTTATCAACAGTATGTTCTAGTTGATTAATTTTTTCCAAAGCTAGATTGTAGTTAGCCTGAATGTCAACATATTTTTTATTATTGTTCGAACTATTAGTTCTTTTTTTATCTTCTTTATCGCCAACACTTGACACTTTGCTTTTAGATATTTCAGGCTAAGCTTTGGGCTTTTTTTTCGGTGATTGCTTTATCTATTTAATTTAATTTGTATTTTTTTATTCTTAGTCTATCTCTTCAGTGTTATTTTATTGTTATTTTGAAACTGAAACTGGAATATCTTTTTAAATATTTAATTTGTGGTTGTTATGTTTATTTTCATTATGAATTTTAGACTCTTAGCTATACTTTGAAGTTGCTGGAGCTTTTAATTCAAACTTTTTTGGAAGTGGAGGCGAACTTGCATTTTTTATAGGTTTGGCTACTTCATTAACAATTTTCTACTCTCCTTTTTTGTCGTCAGGTCTCATCTTATGTTTATCAATCTTCATCTACAAATTTTTCTCAAGGGTTTTGATTCTTTATTAAATTTGATCTATGCTACTTTCCTCTTACTAGTCTTACGAATCAGATTAATCTTGGTGTCGCATCATCTGGTACTTACTGGTGAGCTTAGTTGTTTATTTTTTTAACTATTGATCTTATTCTGGACCTGAATCTTCCTATTCGCTCAGTGACGACTACTCTGACTCCGATTAATGCTCATACTATTTGCGAATGTTGTTGGTTTTTATAATTTTAGCCACATTTTGAGGTGGGCTGCCTTTATCCTCGTTATCTGAGACATCTGATTCACTGCCTAAATTTCAAGACGACTTACTTTAAGACTTGTTTTTTTTGTAATCGTTATAACTCCTCATTTATCAATTTGAATTATACAAAATAATAAAATTATGAATTGGGAATAAACATATAAAAATGATATATCCCACTTTTGGTGCAGAGGTTGATTTGTAACAAAAATTTGAGTCATATTCATTTTTATTGGATAACTAATTATCTTTTTGTCTTTCGGATTTACAGAAAACAAGTAAAAAAGTAAAATTTACAACGGCAAACATTTCTTAGGTTATTATGAAAAAACTATCAAATTTCATCTACTTTACAGTCGTCCTCACTCCAGTCCAGCTAAGGTGCAGGTTTTGTAAAATGATCAATCTCAACTTGCTTTCTTTGCTTTTAAAAATCGTCTTTTTCATTTTTGAGGTTGAACGTCGATTACTCCAATTATGCATCATTGATTTCATTGATTTTACTGCAATCACTTTAATCATTTTTAAAATCAAAATCATAGTTCAACAACTCATTGCTCTGAGCTTCTCCTTGCTGGTTCAGGGAAGAAAAAAGTTTATCCTTATTTTTTTATGATTTTTAATTTGTGCTTTTTGATACTTTTTGCAGAGAAGGATTGGTGAAAGTGCTAAGATAAACTGAATAAGAAGTTTTATACTTTCTATATCATGTTTCGACTTTGTTGGCCTATATGATTCATAATTGAAGTATTTTTCAGTCGACTTCTCAATACTTCGATGCATTTCCTTATTAACTACTTGCTGATAGAAAGTTGACATCTCCCTCTCTGCTAACTTATCCATTTCCATATTTATGGTGGCGTTAGATTATTTTTTGTCAAGGATTATTCGACTGTCTGATTGATGCTGCAATTGTTATCTATTGATATTGCTTGCTTCCATATTATTCGTTGTCACTGATGAATGTAAAGCCTCATATTTGTTTCGCCTGAAATTTCCCTTTTTAACAGGCATATTTTATGTCTTTTTCTTTAAGTCGATCGAAGGTTCTCTTTTTGAGTCACAATTGACGTTGGCTACATTTGTACAACCTTGATAATAAGATAAATACTTATCTTATACATATTTAATTCTCCTGCTTGCTATGAGCGAGCACGATGCTATTCGAATGTTTCAAACTGCTTGCGCCTTAGGGCTTTCTCTTTCTCTTTGGCTTTCGATATATCTTTCTATTTGTCTGTCTCATTCACTTTTTCTTTCCCCTTCTCTCGTTATCTCTATATTTTTCCCTTAATCCGCGCATATAAATCGTTGAAAAAATCGCTATTAACCTTATGTGAAAGTGTGGGTTTGCTCTAAATAGTTTTGGAAAATTTCATTTAATGTTGTCGTTGTACAGACTTGGTCTTCCGTTCTCGATGTACTTTATCTTCATTCCGACGCGAAACATTATTGTTGCTACTAACATCTCTTGTATGATTAAATAGTTCCTTCTGTAATGAAGTCACACTCTTTTCCTTGATTCGAAATGATTTTGATGAGCTTTCGTTTAGATTCTTTTTGGATCGCTCCCGAATCGAACGCATCTTTTTCCTTCGCTTAATTAAAGGAAAAGTACCTCTATTTCCGCTAGGTACGGAGCTAGAGAGGCAATCCTTCCCTTATTGCGCTGATCAGCGGGCAGTTCTTATGCGATAATATCGTTAATCTTATCGGTTAATGGTTTATCTCTTCGTAACATTGCTAATGCTATATTAATGAATATAAAATAGCTGCCAACAGAAAGTGAAACAATTCTGTCTGGTATTGAATTCGAATTAAATATACTTGAATTATGATAGTGATATATAAAAAGGACTCTTTCAATTATGTTGTGTTGATATCGCATGTAATACTCATCATATCAAGTATTATTTATAAAAACAATGAAGCAAAAGTCCCTACTCGAAGATTCCAAAAATCTATCATCTTTGTCGCTTGACTCGTTTGTCAGTGATGTTACTTCTTCGGGCGAAAACCACAACTTTTAATCACTATTGTCCCACAGTCAGGTATCACTATTTTCATTTAGATCAACACTCTTAAACCATAGAATATTAATCTGCTCAAATTGTTTAGCAAAGGCACTTACAAATAATATCTAAGCCAGTAAAAATTATTACCGAAACTATCAGACAAACAAGTGAGAACACTTAAAAAATTAACCATTTTGACTGCATTCCAAGGTCTTAAAGTATTATCAAGATAATGTAGGTAATCTCTATTTTCAAACTAAACAACATATTGAGGTCAAGCGACACCGAAACAATTCAATTATTATTAGAAATGGGAATTAGTGATATTATTAGTATCAAGATCGACGAAAGCAAGGGGCTTGTAAACATTTTGAAGGCTGAAACTCGTTGCCGTAATCTATAGTCTTCAGACTGTCTAGCAATCTAAGCACGCATCACCAGCACGTACTCTTTCTTCAATTTAGAAGATACAAAAATTCTCTAATATAAAAACAGCTGACAGAATTATGTTCCATGATAAAATGATTAAATGATCTCTAAATATATTATCAGATTATGTGGCATGGCAATATAACTTTAATTTAATGAGTGTGAAGGTAGGAGTAAGAGTGCGTCCGTTCAACCAAAGAGAGAACGACCTGAATTGCAGACTTTGCGTAGACATGGTTGGCAATATGACACGTTTGATCGATGAGGAGCACCCTGACAAACCCCGTGATTTCACCTTTGATTACTCCTTCTGGTCACATGATTCATTCGAACCCGATGAAAATGGTTACTTTAAGGGAATTGATGATAAGTATGCCGATCAGCAGCATGTCTTCAGCCAAGTCGGAGAGGAAATACTCACTAATGCATGGCAAGGTTATCACTGCTGCCTCTTCGCCTATGGGCAGACGGGAGCAGGTAAATCGTATTCAATGGTGGGCTATGGAGCAAATAAAGTATCTTTGTTGTTTATCATAGGGAATTGTGCCTATTTCCTGCGAGGAAATTTTCACCCGTATAGCCAAGAATGAGGACAAGCACAAGTAATATGAAGTGAACATTTCGATGATGGAAATCTATAATTAAAAAGTTCAAGACTTATTAATTCCTATTGACAAACGACCCAAAGAGGGACATAAAATCAGAGAGCATAAAACACTCGGCATCTATGTTGAGGGGATGTCAAAGCATTTTGTGGACACATACAAGGCCATTGAGAAAAAGATGGAGGATGGAGGAAGAAATCGTTCCATTGCAGCCACTTAAATGAATGCGAGTTCAAGCAGAGCTCACACCATCATTTCCATTGAGTTTAAGCAAATAGATATCAGTGAAAACAATAAAAAGAAAGAGAAATTGTCAGTTATCTATTTGGTTGATCTTGCTGGTAGCTAAAAAGTGGGTAAAACTGGCGCCACTGGAGATAGATTAAAAGAGGCAGCGGGCATCAATAAAAGTTTATCAGTATTAGGTCTAGTAATAAGTTGCTTGGCTGACAAAGCAATGGGAAAGGGCAAAGGATCAGTGGTGCCCTATCGAGACTCATGCCTTACAAGAATCCTTCAAAACGCTCTTGGAGGTAATTCAAAAACGTTGATGATATGTGCTATTTCCCCAGCGACAGATAACTATGAATAAACTCTTTCGACTCTACGTTATGCAGATCAAGCTAAAAAGATACAAAACAAAGCAGTTGTTAATGAAAGTGAAACTGAGAAACTCATAAGAACTTTAACGGCTGAGAAGTAATAACTAAGAGAAAAACTACAAAAAATGGAGGAAATGTTTAAAAAATTGACGCTTGGAATAACTCCATAAATGCTTGAAGAAAGAAAAAATGCTGAAGCGGAGCTCAAATATACCAATGAAGTTATGAATGACTCTTAAACTACTACAAAATAGAAGATAAAAAAGGAAAACGAGTCTGATCATTTTGCTACAACAGATTTAACCAAACCTCGAATCACCAATTTAAACCAAGATCCTCAACTCAGTAGAAAGGTCAGTTATTCTATTGACAACTAAATCACTAAAATCGGAAAGCGAGGTATGAATCCTCCAAATAATATCGAAATTGGAGGCATTAGTATCAGGCAACTCCATGCAGTCGTAACGAAAAATGAGGAAGGTTTTTGTATGCAGCCAATCTAACCAACTGAAGATGGAGGTTGCTATTTGAATGGTGATTTAATCATTAAATAAACAAGGATATACAACTTAGATCGAATCAGTTTTGGAACCAATAATATGTTTTTAGTATAAATACCTGAAAATTTGCCCAGAGACGAAGTCGACGCCAAAAAGATTGACTGGTAATTTGCTCAAAATTAACTATATCTAAAGAAGGAACAGATTGAAAAAGCCATAAACTAAGAGAAATAACAAAAGATTAAGGAGTAAATGGAGGCAGTATTGCGCGAGAAAGAAGCAGAACTTGCTTAAATGCAGGCAATTCTAAAGTAAAGTTAATAACTTCGCAAAAAAGCAGAAGAATCTAAGCAGATCTAAATGATTTAACTTTAAAAAAAGGTGAGATAAGAGCAAGCTATGATCATTGAGAAATAAAAATAAATATAGAAAAAGAAGCGTTTGCTGAAGGATAGCGAATCACAACAAAAAGAAAAGTCTAAGGAAAAGCACTACCTCGAATATAAATTGTTGAAAACATTGCCAAAGTGCATATAACTTAACCTGATAGCTAAATAGTTTAAAAAGAATGTTATAATGTGCGTCAAGATGAGCATAAACGATTAGGATGACGAAGATATTGATGTTTAGTTTAAGAAGAGAGTCATCTTAGTTAAAGTAGTCAACAGAGATGTGGGATACAGCTATTGGTGGGACATATAAACATTGACCAATCGCTATTACATCATTCGCGATATGGCTGAACAGTATTTTTAAACTGGACAAATTCCTATTGTCGATAACTCCAATGATCCCTTTTGGGATCCTGAGAAACCAACATTAATAGGGCGAGGATTTCTCTCCGTGAAGACATTAGCCTATATATTAGACAATCCAGCTGCATTGCCAATAATTGGGGAAGACTAACATTGTGGTTAGTTAGTAGTCAATCTCATTCCGACTGATAGCAGCGGATAGCGTAATCTTTGTGAATAAATGGATGAGTAATAAGAGGAATTTCAGCCATAACAGCTGATAGGTAAATAACTAAATTATGTGGTAATTATTGAATCGGCTAAAATAGCTGTTAACTTCAAGGATATCTTTACCGAATATGAAGTGAAATTGACTGAGTACCAAAAACAAAAATTCAGAACAGAGGTGGTAATTGATAACATATTTAGATAACTGAGAAGACCAACTATCCTCAGTTTAACTATAAACATTTGCACAAGCTTTAAACAGTCACATAAAACCTGCTGAAGTATCTCACCACTGCTAAAGTATTAAATTCACTATAAAGATTGTCTTCAAGGTGTATGGATGTGAAGTACTTCACAAGGAAACTAAGCATGTCTAGGAAAAAATTAAAACATTGCAACCTACGATACTCGATGTAGAGAAGGCCAAGAGGGAAGATCTCAAAAAAAAGGAAGGATCAACAACTCCTCCTCTTCCTTCAAGTCCGAGTACATCTAAAATAAATGGAAATATAATAAAATCTGCTCCTAATTAAAAATCCAAGAAGATAATAGTTTTCCCAGATACTACTCCAAGAATGACAGTGGGAAAAATGGCGGGGTCAACTGTTAATAATAAGATTGGGCATCGCAATAGGAGACATGTTAAAGAGAAAGATTGTTAGATCTATTGATCATCATCAACTCTTATAATAAAAAAATATTATTAATATATTTTTGTGTTTGATCTTAAAAATTAATCAAAACTTCGAAAACATTTTAATATTTCTCACTGTCCTTCTTCTTATTTTATGATGTCTATTGATCTAATCAAATAATTACTAAGATATAATAAAGATGTTCATGATCGGAATAAAGTGGAGATGATTAATAAATCAGTCTATATTTTTTTGCCTCGAAGTTAAAAAATTATAGGTTTTCATGATTTAGATCTTTGTAGTGATTTATTCATTTAATATGATTTATTTTATTATTTTGTAAAACTATTGTAACCTATTGCTAATAGATTGATTGAAATATCATTTTTTCTCTCTATGATTTTTTTTTATTAACTCTTTCATTATTTTGTAACTATCCTTGGGATGAGTCTGTAATCTATCTAACTTTAGCATTGGGCCAAAAAATTATCTGTTTATAATAATTTTTGATTCATTTTTTTCAGCCTACCAAAATACGTAATCTAGTAAAAAGGCACCAATTTGTTTATTTAAATGTATCTCTTTGGTGGTTTAAAATTTAATAAATTTTTCAAAAAATAATGTTAATTCATCTTATTGATAACATTTTCTCAGGCACTAAATAGCAACAGTTGTACCTCATTCTTAGATAGTAAAGATAAAATTTTAAAATTTCCATGGTAATTTTTTCTGACGTGGAGATAAAACAGATTGAGAGTTAATTCTTCCACTTTGTATGATAGACTTTTCAAAGCTATATAAATAAAAAATTACTCATATATATGAGGTCAAGTTGCTAGTAAAAATTTCTTAATTGTAAATTGATTTCACTTTCAATTTTAGTAAACCTCGTCCACTACGACTGTTCTTTATCAAGGAATTCATCCCAAAGGATAACAATCCTTTCTGCAAAATTGAAATAAGTTGGCGGATTTAAATAATATTTCAGTCTCTTCACTAATTTTATCTCCCAAGCTGCTAGGTCCTTCGCCTTGTAAATATTGAAAGAGGCAGTAGGATTTATGTTGTCATTAAACTTGGAGGCCAATATGAGACAAGTGATGACCAAAGTTTGAATCTCTTTAATCATCACGACTCCCCCGTTCATAAAATACAAATCGACATAGTAGCAGGCAAGGACACAGGTTTATCTTAGATAGAGCTTTGCTTCACACTATTTAATGAGAAAACTTCTGATTTTCTGAGTTGTAAAAAATGTACTGCTCGCATATTCTCTGAGACGTTGGTTCCATCTAGTATGAACGAATGAAGTAAATAAACTGGAATTTATTTGATTTCCTCATGTATAAGACTCATCATGCATGTTGATTGATCAATTGCTTCGGTAGTGTTGCAGTTTAATAAAGTCTAAGGTGTTGAGACGATCTTCCTGAACTGATCATCCTCTTGTCCTGTATAGTCAAGTGTCAAAGTATTTGATAAAATTTGAGAAGATATCATGACTTTAAGGAGATAGATGTTTATTGATGGTATTGAATTGACAAAATAAAGGCAAATTTAAATCGGATATGCTCTTCAAATATTTATCAATAATTGAATAATTTATCCTTTTGAGGGATCATTTGGTCACCAAATATTTTTTAGCACTTGTTTTTCAGTCTTCTTTATTTTATGAAATATACATTTGCTTAAAAGTTTATCACAAAGTACCAGCAATTGCCAAAAAATGCTTAAAAATACCTATCAATGTTCAATATCATATATTTTGATTTTATGAATAATAATATAAGAAGGTCAGTTAAGTACATTAAAAAAATATTAAGTCAGATAAATGATAAAACAAGACTAATTATCATTAAAACATCTTCATTCATCGATTACGATACAAGGAATTTGTTTTGGGGCAGGATTGTTTTGATTGAAAAGATTGGATGAGTAAGATAGGTAGCTTAGAGGAAGGTAAGGCTCAAAAGGAATTTTAAACGAAGAGAAAAGACTAAAGTATGGATTAGGATTTATAAACATGCTCATATTGTAGTTACTGTAGTTGAGGGCTAATTGATTCACTTGGTCTTGATAGGTCGATGAAAATGGTTTAAAGCAGTTAGTCTGGCTAATCATTGGTCCAGTTATCATCTGTGGTTGTTCAAGCTGCAGTTGCGCCTCATTTGTTTTTATCCGTTTGTATGGGTTTGAAATAATCTCAACATCATCAGAGTAGCCTTCTATATGATATAGATTTTCCATTGGTCTAATGATCTTACTTCTCCACTTCTACTGCTCATCTAATCTCATTGTTGATTGATCATTTCTATCTGCGAGTTATAAGATGTAGCGATTAAACTATGACTGACTAATCTTTTTATGATGCATGATTCCATCGATATGCTGAGTCAGATAATTCTTACAGCGAGGTAATCATCATAGTTCTGGCGGCATACACTGCAGTAGCTGCTTTTTGAGCGAGGTTTCGGGATGTTCTGCATGTTTTTATTGTTACTAATGAGCTTTTTTAGTCAGTGTAGTCCAGCATCTTTTATTCATGGTCTTACCGTATCTTATCGCCACGTTAGCTATAGTAAACCTACATTTTTCAATAAATACCTTCTAAGAAGATAATATGAAAGTGGGGGTGGCATGGTTTCCATCTTTGTTAAAGATAGGGCAATCCATATTTCTTTTCTGTTACCGCTTGCCTCTCTTTTTAGTGAAGGTTGTGCAGAAGGAAACACTGAGATGTTGGGCATGCATCATGTAATCCCCTTTTGGTTTGAGAGAAAACTCATACTAATCACATTTAGGCTACTCTTGCTAGTGCCCTTGTTAGTGCTCTTGCTTGATATTCTTGGATATTCTCGGCATTATAAATTAATTTAAAGCTGTGGTGGATATTTAATGATTATATCCCTCCTTTTCTATTTAAAACACGCCCAATACTCTTTACTAATTTCACTGTCCTTAGCATAATTGCAGAAATCATCTAAGCAGAGCTTTTCGATGATTGAAAGTACTTCTTTTTATCAATTAAAGAGGAAAAATCCAATAAGTATTTTTGAACAAATTCCTTTTTTTAAAAATGTTTTTTCATAATAAACTTTATATTAAGATTTTTTTTGAAATTTATTTCCTTTCAAATTCTAAGATAAAGCAATAGTAAATAAAAATTCAATTTTTCTAATTATTAATTATTCCTTGCTCATTGTTATTTTTTACGAGACTCTGTTTTTTAAAATATAAACTATAAAGGAAAGATGTGATTTAGTGATCAGGGACTTGATTGAAAATCAAATTTATGAATTGACAACATTTGTTGATAAAAAAATAAAGAAAGATCATCATCGTGAAGAAAGTATTTTTAGAGGACAATCTAATTTTATGGTTTCTAAAATGGATTTAAATGCGTATTTAGTGTATATTCGTAAAACTGAAGTTTGATGAAAAATGAATAATATTTATTTATTTTTATGCTTTAGTCGCGCAATGACAATTAACAAAGTATAAACAACATAATTAAAGTTTTAACGATTTTAAAGATGTTTTTACTCCTTTTTTTAGGCAAGTGTCTAAATTGTTCAAACATGGCGAAAATAAACAATAGATATTTTGTGCTTAAATCCTATGAGATCATATTATACTAATAATCAATAACTAAAAAGATGAGTTAGTTTATGCTCGCCTTAATTAAATGGCAAGCCAATGTTTAAGATAGGTAGCTTTTGGGAGAAAACTGTTCTTTTCTTTAATTATTTTCTATTCATCAAACACAGAATAACTCCAATTAAACAGATGGCTACTCAAGGGAGAATGAGGATTTCATCATTGATAAGGAAAGTCAATAAGACTCTAATATTTCTGGCTAAACTCACTAAGGATCAACAGATAACATTTCTCCCCTTGTTTAAGAATCTGATGTCCCTCGAAAAAAGAGATATCCAACCAATAACTTTTTATCTGCTTTTCGTCAATGCCATCTTAAAATGATAAAAGATACCATGAACAAATATAACCTTCCTGAAAATCCAGAAATAACAGCAATCAAGGACAAATAAAAAAGCAAGAAAGGAATAAATATGAAAGATTACTAAAGGTTATATAAATTGCCAGAATTCCAAGAAGTCTTCTCTTTATTTTTTAAAAAGAAAGAACTCTTTCGCCATTTAATGTTGTCCAAATGCTAACTTCGTTTCAGGAAGATTTTCATAAGGAAAATATACGTTTTTGAGAGAGCTTTTCTCACTAAATAGTTCAACGGAATTAACTGATTTGCAGATAAGCTGAAGAGCATTAAATGATGCTCTTCTTCTATTGATCATCATCATCTTAAATAAACTAAAATTTTCTATTTTATTCCTAAATTTTAGCAATGGATATTTATTTTTAGATATAGTTGTAAAAACAGCTAATATGAAATTTACTATATAATGATAAATAACTACAATGATTTAATGATAATTATTACTCTAGTGTCTCCAAGTTAAAAGGTTCATCAAAATTAGATAGATCGTCGAGAAATGCTGTGAATATTCTGGAATATGAATGCTCAATGCAGGTGAGCTTTTTATACGATTATCAATCATGCTTCAAAGAGTTAAAATATCATTTTATATTTAAATAATTGTTTTTTAATTGTTGAATGCTCGAATAAAACTGAAATTTTTACAACTATTACTAAGAACGAATATTTAAATCCATACAATTAGATTTTTGATGATATAGATATTATATATTCGCTAATGAATCGAATCACTTTTGGCATTCTCTTATTCTGTTTAATTTTTTTAGCAAATTGTCAACCTTATCGTAAAGTTATACATAAGACCGATTCGGAAGCAAAATGTTTGGACGGGACTCCACCCGCAGTTTATCTTCACGATGGAGGTGATCACAAAAATTTTTTGATTCTTTTCATGGGCGGAGGCTATTGCGCAGGAGTTAGCATAGATGGGACTCTCTAAACATGCTACCAACGTACCAAAACTATGTTCGGTAGTAGCGACCTTCTTCCATAAGAGTTTAACGGATAGGGTTATCTTTCACCAGATCCAGCCAAAAACCGCTTTTCAACTTGGGTAAAGATAATTATCAATTATTGTGATGGTTCAATGCATCAGGGATATACTGAAAGTCCGATCCAATACAAAGATACGAGGCTTTATTTTAGAGGAGCAGCAAATGTCAGATCTCATGCCAAGTGGCTGATCAACACATATAATCTTGCAGATGCTGATCGGTTAGTTTTAACCGGAGTTTCTGCAGGCGGAATTGCTACTTTTATTTGGGCTGATTATTTCAAGTCTTTGATGAAAAATCCTCAAGGATTTTATTCCGTTCCTGATTCAAGTATTTTCTTGAATGAACCCTCTGTCGTGACTGGAATGTTTAAACTCGACGTTTCTTTTAAAAATTTATATCTCATTGCCAACATGAATGAAAAAACACCACTGTCAGAATGTAACAATGAAAATCCTGGGGAATAATACAAATGTCTTTTTTTGCAATATGCTTATAAGTATATTACTGTACCCACACTTCTCATAAACTCTGAGTATGATTCATGGGGAATTCCAAACATTCTTGACATTTTTTGCTCTTCTAAAGGATAAATTTCAGGATATACTCTAAAAAATTGTAATTAAACATAACTTTTTCACATCGAGGAATATCGAAACAAGTTTGCCTCTTTGATTAGCCACTGCATAGAAAATTCCAATAGTGTTTGGACTATCTCTTGCAGTAATCACGGCTATGCGCTCCTAGATGATTTCTATAATGTCAATAATCAACGAATCCCAGAAAAAACTGGATATACCGTAAAACAGGCCATTGAAAAATTTGTGTTGGACTCCTAAAAAGTGTTAGCGTTTGATTCTGTATCTTGGCCTGGCAACACAGGGTGCGCATATTGATGATTTCTCGAATTAATTAAATTAATCAGCTATTTGTCGAATGTTGAAATAGAATAAATAGAATTTAATTGTAAAATACGAATCTTAAGATAATATTCTCATTCATAGCCATTATTGAATGACTATGTTTTCATCCACAAAATTCTTTGTTTAGACAAGAATTTTCTATTAAAATTTTGAAAGGAAAAATTACATTTAAATTGGTTGGGCATTATTGATGATTCATAATTGATTTGTAATTTCGAATTCATGTCGTACGAAGACAGAGGCAGAAGCTATGACACTCCCAAATCCAACAAGATCTACGTCTCCAGCATCAACATGGATGTAAACATTCACTAACTTAGAGCACAGAGGATGAGCTCCGCAAACTTTTTGAAGAATTTGGACAGATAACTGACGTCATTATCAAGCAAAAAGAGACTGTTGCTTTCGCATTTATCGAATTCTCCTCTACCAATGAGGCCTAAGCTGCAATTAAAGCGTATGTCTCATTTTTGCGACTGTTGAAATCTCATGAATTCAACCCTCTCTTTCTCTCAATCTTAGTAATGTAGTATGAACGGTAAAAATGTGGAGGGGATGGATATTAGAGTCCAATTTGCTCGTGGAGGTGACCGCAGAAATAATTTTCAAGACAGAGGAAGAGGTCGCTCTTATGGTGGTGATAGAGGAGGATACCAAAGCAGAAACTATGATGGAGGAGACAGACCTCCCCGCAGAGATTTCGGAGATAGACCTCGTGGATGCTTTAATTGTGGTGAAGAAGGTCACATGATCAAGGATTGCGAAAAGCGTAAGCTATAATTTACTTAGCAAGAAAACCCAGAGAATTCAACAATGACAGAGGAGGAAGCTATAACTCAAGACCTAGAGACGGAGAGCGAGGCGGTTATAATAAAGGCGGAAGAGATCGCAGCAGAAGCAGAAGCAACGAGAACAAAGGACGCAGACACAGAAGCCCTAGCTGATCGCAATATGACATAAAACCTTAAACAATTGACATCTATAAATATTGTTGATTACTTTAAAATAAAAAGATAACTCTACTATAATTAAAGGTAAAGGTATAATATATATACGGTCAATATTTTATAAATCTTATTGTTTATTATTAGATAGTATTATTTACTTCAACTGGTATTCAATATTTTGTCTAGATTTATAGATGTTATCAATTCTATCGTTTGTAGATATCTACCTCTTCTCGTTTATTATGAATTAATTGTAGTTGTTGCTTCGTCTTTGTCAACTCGATATTCAATAAAACAATCTTCTCTTCTTTCTTGTTTGCAAATTATCTTTGCTCTTGCAGTTATCTTTCAAAGTTGGATGATGTTTACTGAAGTTTTAACTCTAGCCTTGCCTTTTCTCTTTCCCAATTCAGATCTTTGCTTGATTTAGTTGAGCTTTGACTATTAGTCTAAAAGTTATTCTTCCTCATTTGATTAATGGCTTGCTGTTGTTATTGATTTGCATTTCTTGCTTCTTGCAAATTTTGATTTGCTTGGTGATAGTTATTTTGTATTTATTCAATATTTTTTTAATATTCTGATATTGTTTGACTAATCTTAATTTAATATGCTTTGATTAAATCCTATTTTTATTTCCTTAATTGAGTGATGATGGAATTAAGCTGCTGATTCATGGCTTATAATTTTTTGAGCTGCGAAATAATATTTTTCTCATTTTCTTTGATCATAGAAATTTGTAAATTTAATTTTTATTTATTATTGGAGAGAGAAGTATTAATATTTTATTTTAATTCTATATTTTACTTCCCTAATAAATTATACTGTTTTGATAATTATCTTTGCTATTGATCTCTTTGCTTCAATTTACCAGAATTTTCAAATATAATTTTTTTTAATCTCTTAATTTATTCGTTTAGTTCTGCTACAGATATACCCTTCTGTTAAACTTGCTCTTTTTATATTGCTTCATTCCGAAGATGAGATTCCATTAATTTATTATTTTTATTTCTTAATTCTTAGATTTTGTTGATTAAATTTTAATTTTATAATTTGAGTTTTTACTAATTTAATCTGTTTTCTTGTGGTTTGATAACCGCTTTTTTTGTTTCCTCGTATAGAGATATGATTTTAGTTAATTCTTCGTTTTAAGTAGTTAAATCTTGCATTTTTCTAAAAAGCTTTTGGTTTTATAATGCGTATTTATTATTTTTTTCATCTTTTATAGAATTAATGGATTGTTTCTTGATATTTTAATTTGATTTGTTTATTTATATATTTTATTATTTTAAAGATAAATTGCAATCCTAAAGTTTTTATATTATAGCTTGGAATTATTTCTTTTACTTCTCAAGATTTTCAACATATTCTTTTAATGATATATTTTAAGTTCTTAATGACTCAATCACCTCTTTCGAATAATATTGATATGTTCCATTATTTTTAGTATTTGCTCTTGATGGTGAGAGTCCTTTCTCTTTTAGTTGATTTAAGATTTCCAATAATAAATTTATGTATATTTCTGGGCAATTATCCTCATTTATTGTAATGTTTTTTTCATTATTCGGGAGTCGAGAATAAGAAGACATTTTTTAGAGAATATTTTTAAGATTTATCATTTAATTTTGTATTTTTTAAACTTCTAGCTTGGCTTCATTTCGTTCTCTCACAAGTTCCTTCGTACTTTATTATTAAGCCTTCCTTAATTGATCAGCGTCATACTTACTAATCCTATTGGTGGTAATTTTATTTACATTATCTTTAAGTCTCAATACCTCATAATATAAGTCGCCAAAATATTGTTGCTGTTTTTGGGATAGAGAATTGAATAAATTAGTAATTTCAGTTGAAGGCGTATTTTTACTCATTGCCCTGATAAAATTGTTAACATCATTTTTAAGTTATCTGTTTATGTTTACAAATTAGTATGCCAAAATACGTTGCCATGATATCATTTTCTCCTTTAACTTATTACTCTTAAGCTGATTTATTTCAATTATCTTTGTATCAGGTCCGTATTCCATAAATTTAGATATTATCTATTATATTTGAGTAACCACATCTCCTTATGAAGCAATGTTTGTAATTGACTATTTTTTTGTACTCTTATCTGAAATCTATTTCAATAGATTCTTTGAATCCCATGAAAGGATTTTATTCTTGGCCAAATCATTCTGAAACTAAGCCAATTTACTTTATTTTAAATCTTTAAGTAGATTCACAAATTTAGAAATTTCCAAATGTTAACGTAAAAAAATTTCAATTGTCTTTAGATGAGCTCGAAAATGATCTAAATCTTCTATTAAATAACTCACATTAGAAGAAGTACCCAATGTTTGATTTTTTATCTACAACATTTTGAAAATAGTACTTGGGCCTTATTTTAAAAGTTATTGAAGTTTTCCTTTTAAGTTTTTATTACTTTATGATTCAGCCTTCAAATATCTAATAAAAGAAAAAGTCTCCTATCTACTGAATTTCTTGGAGTCTACCATTACCTTGGGGCTAGTTTAACAGATATACTTGATGGATTCTTCATTTCCCTTATCAAATTTGAATTTGGGTAAGTACATTTTTTATACTTTTTGTAATAGCAAGACAAATTAATTATAAAATAAACATATTAAAATAGAAAATTTATACGAGCCAAGGTAAAAAAATCATCCGTCAACTGTTGTTTTAAACAAATTTACAAATTAAAATATTAGAAGCTGCTTATATAGTTTCTTTTCTATAAATTTATTGTTTTATGTAAAAGTCTTGTTAAATCTAAAATCGGAGATTAAAGTTTAATTTCCTATATTTTGATGAAAAATATCTTCTTTTCTTAAATAATCTCTTAATTAAAAAAGTAATTGTAATTGATACAATTAATATTGATCTCTTGAGTTAAATGCATGAAAGATATCATTAGTAGCTATTTCCTTTCTTTTATTTTAAAATAAGGGCATTCTCTCGTTATTAGATCTGTCGTACCAAAGACGATTTTATAGGAATTATCTTAGGTTTGCACAGAATTGGAGTCAACTCGCGATCATCAGCAATGCTGAACATTTTTATATTGGTAATGTATTCACTTTATTTTTGCGGCTAACTCATTTTGTTTCAATTATATTATTCAACATCTAATCATGGATAGAATTAATAAAATAGATCTATTAATTATAGGAAATAATTGATATTCATTGATGATTCAATAGTAATCAGTATAATGAGGAGAGATCATCCGTCAAAGAGAGCTTTGGCACTCGTGCTGGCACTGCCTCTCACTCAATACTTATAACTATTACTCGGCTGCACTCTGTGCTTTATTTTCTTGCTCCTTTTAGCCCAATATATTTTCTTAATTAAGTTAATCTTCGTTTAATTCGTCGGGCCCTTCTCCGACATCTTATTTGTTCTATCCTTCTATTCTTTCTGGTTCTTCTTGTCCCTATTCGTACTATCCCTCTTCACCCTACTGATATCCCACAGCGTCATACAGCCTTTGATACTAATTCTCCTCCTCTACAGCTAAACTATTTAATTCCATGACTTAATTTTTGAGCTCCCATATATTCAGTTTGATCTGATACTGCTCTTTCTTTGCATTCTCAATTTCAGAAGCAATCCGCTTCTCATTCTACATAAATTGACTACATACCTCCTCGATCTATCGCATTTATTCATGATGTTTTCGAACCATATCGGCCATTTTCGCCTCGAGTTACTCGTATTACCTGTTCTTAAACTCGCGCAATCGTTATTATTCGATGCGCAATTTCATTTTTGGCTTTTTATCGTCATCGATCTTAAAAATGTTTTGCTGGTTGTATTTGCTTGCTCCTCTTACAAACACCTTATTCTAAGGCTGAGAGGATTCTCCCTTGGTAATTTTGGGAAAAACGAATGACTCCTTAACCTTTTTTTTAGGGTTATAGATGGAGTTTATCATTTATTCTGAGTTCATTGCTTATTAACTAAATAAAATCGACTATATAGCATGGAAAGGCATGATTCGCCAGCACAGGTATATACATAAACAAGCAAATACTATCATGCAATGAAATATATTCAATTTCGAGAAGTATTTGACCATCGAAATTTCACTAATTAGAAATGGGTGCAATAAATACAAAGCGATAACTAACTTATAACTCTATCCAAGAAAATATTTACTGTTAAAAAAAACTTAGTGTCAGTCGAACGTTTTCAATAGTAGATTGCTATAAGACTGAAGAATAGCATCTAAATAGTATTAAATTGTTCATTAATTGAAGTATCTTCATTTGTGACAAATATCAAAACGCTGATATTTTATTTGGATATTGAAAGATGGAATAAATTGAGTCTTATGAAATCTCACTCACCATCAAATAGCTTAAACTAGCGGTTAAGTTTCCGTGCAAACTTACCTTTCAACATTTAGGAAAACCCATTTCTCAAGAAATACCCTCAAATCCTTCAAACATCTTCGCAGTCAACAAGGATATGACACTCAAGGAGGACAAACCTAAAGATTATCTAGAGATTGCAATTAATCTGACCACCTAAAAAGGTGGCAATATTATGGCAGGTATCATTCGACTGGCCCTAAAGGATATTTCATCTTCGGAAGGGCAACTACTTACTGTGGCCTTGCAAAAATGCCTTGATCCAAGTTCAACTTGCAGCATTTTGTTGCGATCTGTACGAATCACCCGTTCTCGATCTAAAAATGTTAATCTTGTAGACGACAGACGATTTCGTCCATCTAACGACAAATTTGAAACTAAATCGTAATCTCCTTTCTTGGATGTCCGAGACATAAAACCCAGACAAAAATACAACTAGGCTGAAGCATATGTGGGTAAAAGAGACAGACTTCCTGTGCCGACCAGTTTTGTGAAGGAAAAAGCCTATTCAACTGCAGGATTTAAGGCAATGAAGGATAACTCATTCGAAAAAGATGAGTTTGGGTCGAGATTTAAACACCTGAATAAAAGGACTGATCATTAAGACAGCAAGACAGTAGTTACAGGTAAGTGGAGAGATCCTTAACAAATTCTTAAAAATTCGATGGAAGCCAATTAGAAGTCTCTTAAGTTGGAGATCGTCAAATTTAAAACAAAGTTCGAGGAGAGCTAACGAAACGTAGAGTAAAAAAACAAGCAGATAAAGCTTTTAAAGGACCAAATTTCAGATTTAAAACGTTAGATGAATGATAAACATTTTCTTCAAGAGTAATTAACCACAAAAGCAAATCAAATATCCAAACTATAATAATCAGGCAAATCATTATCCAAACAGCTACAGGAGGAAAGAAACAGAATTATTGACATCGAGAGAGAACTATAAGAAGAAAAGGGAAGAAGTTTGACGCAACTAGGCAGAATCAGATAATAATTTGATAAGAGGGAGTATGAACACCAAAAGAATATTTATGATAGGAAGGAAGAAATCAAGGAATTGCAGGAGGAGAACCAATATAAAGTTAATCAGATCAGTAAAATGAAAATACTCATTGAAGATCTGGAGAAGAATATGGAGATCAAGATATATTAACTTGAGAGAAATTATAGTAATTAAAAGAATTAGCATTCCAAGACCAAGAACACTCTTCAAAGCAAAATCAATCAGCTTATAGCTGAAATATAGAGTCATGAGACCAATAACAACCAAATTACCAATAATCTGGCAATAACATAGGAGGATATTGTTAAACTACAAAAGAAGATACGGCAGTTGGAGGATGCTGTGGGCCAATCTGAAAAAACAGTAGATGAGTAAAGAACCTTCAAATAAACTTTAGCTGAGTAGAAAAAACAGTTGATCAAAATTCAGGAAGATCTAAACAATAAACTTAAGTCACAACAAAAAGATCTCTCCAATCGAGAAAAGTAACTCACCGAAACAACTGCACAATTAAACTAACTTTCCAATAGCACTAAGAAAAAGATAAACGAAATGATGTAAAAAAATAAGGCGCTGACAGCCAAGGTTCAGTAACTTTAAAGCAAAATCAATGTTATGACCACAGTGGAATAAAAATTACGCAGAAATCTCTAGCTGGCTCAAAGAGAGAACAAAAATTTGCAGGAAAGTTAAAAGATTCTAAACAAAAATTTGAAGATGAAAGACGAGAGAATCCTCCAAGTTGAGAAATAATTATCTGATTTATAAAATAATTTTTCTGTCAAGGACAACTTGGGAAGAAAAGATTTGGACTACAAGAGCATGCAACTAGAGAAAATTACCCTTAGACTGACAGAACTATAAAAAAATTACGAAAGTCAAAAGGAGACAAGCGAAGAAAAACGAATCTAACTACTAAAAGCATAAAATAAAATAAAAATAGCTGAAGAGACCAATTTGAAAGTGAATGAACAGCTGAAATAGACAAAGTCCAACTCAGCCAAAAGGGAAGAGGAACTACTTTTGAACATTAGATAGCTAGAAGAAGAGATAAAAGGATCTTAAATTAGATAGACGGAGGCCAACAAGGAAATTCACAAGCTATAAGTATAAAAAATAAATTTAAAAAGCGAAATAGTCAAGTTCTAAAAGATAGTGGCAACAAATAAGGATAAATATGATCGATTGAAAAATAAAGAGAGTGAACTTGAAGCAAACATTAAAAATATCAGCAAGTAGTTGGAGCATAAACACGAGTAATTACAGGAATTAGAAGCTAATTATAAAAATTTATAAAATGATTTTAAATTGTTGCAGGCAGACAAGTTCAAACACTAAAAAATAACCACTATCATTAGCGAGGAAAAGGATTTAGCTAAAAATGATATTAATAAACTTAAAAAGGAAGTAGAAAAGCGAGACCAAAAGGAAGAGCAGTATCTTACTGACGTTAAGGCCCTCAAAGAACAGATCACTAAGCTAGAAATGAAGAACACCTTCCTCAGCAAGGAATATGATAAATTTAAAGCCAGTCTTACTGAATCAGTTAAAAGCGCAATGGCAGTAAAACAGAGTTATTTCACAGCCAGTGAAAATGCTATTGCAAGCATGGAAACCTCAAAAATTATGCAAAGATCTCGCTTCATACGCAGTCAGACGAATATTGGTGATGTTTCCTTTAATTTAGCAGCAGGATCAGAGATAAAATTAGGATAAGCAATTGAAGGAGTCGCTAAAGAGGCTCAGCTCACGATTACATCTTTAAATTAGGACTTGAAAAAAGTGAAAAAATAAAAATAATCAATATAACGATAATATAGCCTGCTAACCGCTCGATCAAAGTAGATGTAAGCAGAACATATGCAAACCATCAAGGAAATATAAAATGAGATATAGTCGCTGGTCGCACGGTCTGCTGCTGAATCAGAGTAATATGAGTAGAAATTATCGATGTTGGAGAGATAAAATGCAAAAAAAGAAAAATCCATAAAATAATTAATGACAGAGGTGCAAGAGCTCAACTTTACTCAAGAAAGCGAACGATCTTCTCATTCAATTGCTCTGGCAGATTTAGTCTCAAAGATTGATACCTTGAAGTATAGGCTAGCCGAGAGCGAGCGCAAGGATTAGAGCAATGGAGCTATAATTATTAATTTATAAGAGAGGATTATTGAGGTTGAGCAGTAGAAGATGGAACAAGAGCATCAGATTGAGGTCTATGTTGAACAAATTACAAAAAAAGAGAAATCTCTTTCAGTGAAAATCGAAGAAATAGAGGACTTAAAGCAATAAAATGATTCATTGAAGAAGAACAAGGCAGAATTATCTGTTTCCTTGTTTGCAGTTCAATAAAATTTGGCTGTGGAAAAAGAAAACAACAGAAATCTCAACAAAGAGATTAAATAATAGGAGGCAAAGAATAGTCAAATGAAAACCTTCCAGTCTGAGCTCCTTAAAGAAAAAGAGGCGCTAATCAAAAAAGATTTTGAGAAAACTGATAAAATTGATCATTTGGAAGAACTTGTACTGTCTCTTACCACCGAAGCCACTGCCAGAAACTAAGAACTTACAAAAAAAATATCCAATCTGAACGAGTGCAAATAATCTATAAAAGGTCTTCAAGCCAACATAATAAACTTATAATCTTTGCTAACTGAAGTAAAAGTAAGCCTTTAAAAATAGAAAGAAAAGATAAAAGAAAGATAGCGCAAAATAATGGCAAAGGATGGATAGATTGAAAACTTAAATGGACAAATTAAAAAAATAACAACTAGGTTCGAAAATCAAGTGAATACTCTCAATGAGGAAAATGAAGCAGTTCACGCCCAAATTATTAAATAGCGAGAAAGATTTACAGCAAATATCAACGAACTGTAGACCCAAATTAAAAAATTAAAGGATAACTAAAAAAAATTAAATTAAGATAATATGGCGCTGGAGGAATTAATATACTTTGAAAAACAAAATAACTCTCTTGCCACTTCAACAATTTAGTAATTGAACCAGCAGATATCTAAACTGGAGTTTGATACCAACAAACAACAAAATTAAATTCACGCACTCACGGAAGAAGTTAAAGAAAAATAGGAAGCGCTGTACTCGATGTCCGGTAAGTTATACGCAAGTGACAACCGTGCAGAGAATAAGGATGAGTAATACAAGCAAAAGCTGGAAGAAGTGGAGTTGGGGTGGAGATACAAGCTTGAGGAAATATGTGAGGAGTATGAAAATAAACTGGAAACCATAGAAAAAGAGAAGAATTATGTTCGGACTGGCATGCACGAATTTAATTAGAGTGCATAAAGGCTGCAGAACTAGAAAAATGGACTGAAGGCCGATCTCGAAAGAGAGAAGGAAATGTGGGAAGCCAAAATTAAAAAGATAGAGGAGGACAAACTTTCAGCTCTCATGGATAAAAATCGGCAGATAGAAAAACTTAGGCAAATAATTTAATAACTGGAGGAAAAACTGGCACGCAAAGACCAAGACTTCAAAACTCTAGAAGATGATAAGAAAAAACTATAATAAAAGGCAAAATAGCTGCGAGTGGATATTTAAAAAGGAGAAGAAAGGATTAAGGTAACTCAACGTAATTTGGAAAAAGAGGTTGACCAAATGAAGCGGAAGTAAGGACAACTCAAACGATTCAAAGATGCTCTTAAAAACAATCAGTGGACTATTGAAAGAGAAGTAAAGAAAAGTGTGCAAACATGCACCAAGAGCATTAACACTCTCTGCCAAGAAGAAGCCAAACCTAAGGTCTTATAATTAATGCGCAATCTGGAGACAAGCGTTATGAAGTTAGCCTGTTCCAATATTGATGAACTTTGATTGTATGTTTATGATAATGGTCTTATTGAAATATGACCTCATAAAATAAGAATAAAATAACGGTTTTCATTAAAATTTCCTTTTTGTATGGAAAATAATAATTTTTCTTAATTGAACAAAGAATTATCTAAATTATTCTTTACATAAAACTAATATTAAATATATAAACCCATGAACTTGGTCCAGTAAAAGACTAAACAACGGAATGTGACTCCAAACTTTCTAAGGTTTAGACGTACTCCTAATCTCATCTAGGCAAGAGCACAGTCAACTCCATAGGGAAGAAGAATGCAGAAGAAGATAAAGTTTAGAAAGAAATACCTCCAGAACGTACTGAGCGAAGCACATCCAGAACTAGTAGATGCAGTTTTGAGGCATATGAACGCAGAGTTCTACACCTCAGCAAACTTAGTACCATAAGCAATATATAGAAAATCAGATCAGTCACAAAGAAATCGCAGATTAAGGGTAACCGCCACTCGCACGCAAAAATCACATCGCTAATGATCAACCACCCAAACTCAGGGAAGATAGCCCAAGCGATAAGCTTCACAGTACAGAACGAGCGGAGGTCATCACTACACATAATAATTTTTTAGCAAAACTATCTGACAGCAAGAAACGCAATACAGGCTCAGGTAAAATTTTAAACAGAGCTGGTAGTAATCGTATCACATCGAATCCTAAGAGATCGGAATAATCACTGTAAAAATAAGACCAGCGAGCGAAACTGATGAACGTATAACTTATGAACAATATGATGAAAAATCAATTTGCACCGAATTACATTAACAAATTAAAGATGAAGAAGATGGAGACTGTGGTGGAGAAGAAAAAGATCACCAGGAACGGAAAACTATTGAATTTAATCGTATCAGTCAAGTCGGAAGAAGAGCTGTCTAATTATGAAATATACGGATAGTTGGGAAAGGGAGCTTATGGTACAGTCAGAATGGGACTGGATAAGCGTACAAATTAGAAAATCGCCATTAAAATTTATTAAAAAAAGCGGTTCGACTAGCCAAATAAATTAAAAAACTTATAACGTTAAATTAACATTCTTGCTGAGTTGTCTCATCAAACCATTGCCAAGTTAATTGATGTCATCTAAACACAATTATAACTCTATCTAATATTGGAGTACGGTGGGGCCAATTCGCTTTATAACTATCTCCTCTCTAAACCAGATCATCGACTAGCTGAAGTCGAGGCAAAATAATTTCTGCTTGTAATAGCTGAAACCCTTCTTTATCTTCATGATCTGGATATCGTACATCGCGACATTAAAGCATAAAATATCCTTATTAATAGGCATCGACAGCTAAAACTTATAGATTTTGGTTTTAGTCTACGCTGCAAGAAAATGGGTACTATAGACACCTTCTGTGGGACACCTACCTACATGGCCCCTTAAATTGTTTCAAAAGTTGACCATTGTCCCATATATACAGACATGTGGTCTCTAGGTATTCTTTTTTATGTGATGTTGCAAGGAAACTATCCTTTCCGAGCAAAGAATTAAAACTAGCTTTTCTAAAAAATAAAACGAGGTCAATTTGAGTACATTCATACAAACTTTTCTCAATAAAGCAAAACATTAATAGAAAGCTTGTTGAGAGTAAACCCTTTGTAAAGACTGACTATCCATCAAGTGTTATCAAAGGAGAACAGGAAATGGCTGACAGAGGATAAAAAATGATTTTTCACTGATAAATATTTATCGACTCATGATTTTTTCAAGTCAATAATTCTGATTTTTACTATATCTTTAGATTGGTATTGGTCAATGAATTGCAACACACCAAAACGCTAAAATATTTATATGATTAATTTTTTGATGCTATCATGTTAATTAATTTTTCTGGAACCATCCACATAAGTTGAGAAGGTTTTAGTGGTAATTGGATTGACTGATAATTCTCGTTTTGGACATTTATGCATTTTTTGTTTTGACTAGAATGAAGTAGCGATTAAATTTTCGAAGATGGTTTCAGTTCAATAGATCTTTTAATTGTCAATATAATTATTTGATCAATTATGTTTACAAAGAAGAAGAGCTTGACGACATTCTAGCCGCTTATGCCTTCCCCAGATGTGGAGGCCATCTCAAACAAACGAACTGAGTTAAATGTACCCCTAATCTCATTTAGAATAAAGACAACCCTCAGAAAAAAAATGCGGAGTTTATCAACTAAAGTTCAAAAGTTAGTAAGGCCCAGCAGAATTTCTTTAAGGACCCACAAAAAACTGTTACCTCACCAAGAGGGTCAGGAAACACTGGTATACCATTATCGGAACTTGAGAAGCACAAAACCGTAGAGTCAGCTTGGCTGAGTCTGAATGGTATAGTGTACGATGTGACCGCCTATATAAAATATCACCCTGGAGGACACATGATTCTTAAGGGTTGTGGCATAGAATGTTCCGAGCTCTTCAGTAACTAACTGTTTATTTAGATAAATATCATGCCTGGGTAAATGGTGAGTTTCTCTTAAAGGGGTATAAACTGGGCTATTTGATCAAATGATGAATCCATATCAATAATTTCAATTTTTATCTAGACTAAATCTATCAAATTTGATTCAATTGGCATCGGATTTTACCGAATAGCAAAGGCAGAGTAAAAGGTGAAATTAACTGAATATATAAAGCAAAGTTTATGTTATTTTATTGATTTGTCAGAGTTATATTTTCACTGCCATCAATAATTATTTATTTATTTTTTGTAATGCTTCGAAGAACATTATCATTTTTTAATTGAGAAATAAAATAGATAAAAACAATATCTTTCATTAGTGAGTTCTAATTGACAAATTTTTAGTCATTCCAAAATTATACACTATTACTATTATTAATCAACGAAACTCCAATGACTATAATTTTAAGTTTATTTCTATTTTTTAATTAAAATTGAAGCTACAGTTAACAGAGAAAAGATAAATATCGCAATAAAGAAATCACATTTTAATCACATCAACAACATCTCCTGGATTTCTGAGTCGGGCAAAGACATAAATATCTTTGTCTTTGAACGACTAATTGATTCTTGCCCTTGTTTATTTTGTTTATAAATTTAATTCTGGAATGGCCAACCGATTAAACTGTATGGTCCATTAATCTAAATCTAAGACCATCTCAATGCATCCCCCTTCAATTGTTCCTAAACTATTATCTCCCCAGGGTATTACTCTTTTTTACTCAATATTAAATGATCCCTTTGTACTTCGATGAGATGAATAATAAATTACCTAACTCTATTAGCCATCTATTATTCGCGTTTTCTTAATTTAGTCGATACTCCCAAAGAAATTGCCTTGCTTTTAGACTGTTGAATTATTTGAAAAGTCACTTTATGCTTTCCTGCTTTAGGAAATGGATTGTTACTACTAATGCATCCACCAAGTCCTAGCTGATATAAATTTTTTTGAGCGTCTTTACCTTCTCCCATTGAGTCAAAAAAATTATTGTCTCTAGCAATGCGCCTAATCCTCAATTCTTCAATTATTTATATCCTAGATGGAATAAATGACTTTTTATCCCATTAAAACTAAAATATTTTTGCTTCTAATTTAACTGATGCCATCATAAAAGTAGGCTTTCTGCGAAAGATTAATTCTTTCTCTTACTTTCGAGCTCCAATCTACAGATTCTGAGACTCTTCCCTTTTGTCCACTTCCGTCTCTAATCTATGCTAAATTTTAACATTTTAAACTTTAGTGTTTACCTCAATTTTACCAGCATAATCTCTAAGAGATTTATTATACTCCTATAAAGCCTAATTTCTCTTCTTCAACTCGTCTATACTGTAAAGCATTTGATCGATTTAATAGGGAGTGGGTAAACAGGAGCATTGGCATTATAGTGGATGATTGGATTGCTTGATCATCCTTATGTCTTAGACGGCTTGCTTGAGTTAATTTCGGAGGAATTCATTGGCAGCTTCTTTGGCTGCCAGCATTGACTTTACGTACTTGATTTACTTTCTAATTCTAATATAAATCTACTTCAGTAGAGAATTTTATCTTTGGCTCATTTCGTATTCACGATATTGGAATTGGAGGGTCTTCATTTTTTTCTTGAGTTTACGATGTTGAAATCTAAAGATTATAATTGTCTTACTGCTTTCTCAAGCTTTAATATGAAGGTTTGTAAAAATGTACATTTTAATTATTGTTTTTTATTCTTAGCATAGAGCTCAATTTTAGAAGCCATCTCCTCAATTTTCATATCCTCTATGAAATTTTATTTAAAATAATTTAATCTATGTAGACATGAAAAAAGTTAAATACAAGGCTGATTTTTAGCTATTCTGAAAATATAGAGATGCCCATCTCGATTAATTTAATTCCATACCATTTTATAAGGACTGAAAAGATTATTCAGAGAAGAATAGTCTTAATTAATCGAGATAAAGATATAATCTTCTTTAATAGTCCATTTTATTGCTTTCTTCCGACATGAAATGTGTGAATCATTCATTAATGAGAGCTACTTTGATGGTATCATAAAATAAAACAATCAAAGACTAATTATCAAGTCTGCTCTATGGTGTATTATTTTAACTTTTGGAAAGAGGATAATTTAGTTTGACCAATAACTTGATTCGATGATTATGAATAAATAATAAATTTCAGCTCTTAATAAGTCTAATTGATGATATATAATTAGTCAACAATCAAATGTGTTTCATTCTATTAGCCGTTAATTTTTTTCCTTTCTTGATCTAAAGGATTTGGATTATTACTAAAAATTTAATTGCAATTTCAAATTTATCTTCCTTACATTTTATTTTTCCTACTCTTAGACAATATCTCTCTTCTTTTACTTCGAAACTGAAAAATGCATCAATAAATTAGAATCACCCAAATGATTGGATTTCATCTTTTATGACAAACATTAATTCTCATTCGATTAATTGTCCTTCTCATTTTAGCAATTCATTTTTATCAAAATACGAACAACAGCCATCATATCCACTCCCATCAGAAGACCAATTACCGTTCCAGCCCACATCAGTTCATAATAAGGTTGAAGAGGTTAGTGAATCCATAGAAAGTATTGTTTTATGGAGAGCCCAGCACAAATAATAATTTCCGTTCCCAATATCAAGAAAATTCCAGCATTGTGGATACGGCCATTGTAAGGTCTAGTTGCCAAAATAAAGATTGTATAAGCAATAATTAAAGAACTAATCAAAAATATAGAATAGAAAATTTATTAGCACACATAAGCCATCGTAATGAATAGAGTAATTAAAAAATTAACCAGATAAATCCCGACATAATAAAATTCCGCTCCAATTTTGTCGTTATTTAAAATTAACATGCAGATGAGACCACTGTGAAAAGCTTTTTAATAATTGGAGGGGTCGTGACTGATTTTTAATGATACTATGACCTACATGGTACCGATAAAAATAACGATTATACTTAGCAATAATATGAGAATAGTGTTAATTTTACCGGAAAGAAAATTATAGTTAGGAGTAGTTAAAGCAGTTACTAATTAGCTTTACCATTCAACAACTTGCAAATTATTGAGAATAATGGAAAAAACGATAATACTAATCATCCCCATTGCTAAAGGGAAAACTAGTCGATGGTAAGCATAAAATGATAAACCATTGATAAACCCTAGATTTTTTTTAATTTTTTTGTATTCCCTTATGCAGTGAAGGACGCTCATCAATACAAGCAAAAGAATAGCGCCAATTAAATAAGGTCCATTAAATACCATATTTTAAATAAATTGCTTCCCAGTCTCTGACTTGACAAAAGGTAAGCCAAATATTTATGCTTACTCCATACTGTAAAACAACTCCTTGCCATAGCCAGTGGAAAGTGATAATTTATGGAAGCACTATAGTACAATTGAGCTGTCTGTTAGGACTAATGGTAAGAAATATGCAAGCTGAAATACATTCAAGGTTTAAAGGCCGATCATTTTATGAAAAGAAGATCCAATCAAAAAGATAGCAATACCTATGATAGTTGCAATTAATAGTAGATAATTAAAGAGCTCAAGAATTTTTGTTGAAGGATAGTCTATAATGACAAGTGGGCTTGTTTAAGAGATCATAGCAAAGCTAATATTTAAAGGAAAGTCAGTGACGAAAAAAAATTTCTAAAAATTTAGAGATAGTGTGGCTGGCAAACCTTCTAAGTTTTATGTATAATCGACTGTAACTATTAACTTTCCCTTTGAGTAAGCAACACTTTTGATAGAATGCTGGGGCTAGGTGTAAAATTTAATAAATTAAGAAAAGTTGATATTCTATATGAATGGAACAATATTTTTGACAGTAAAGATGAAGACTCCAGTATTTGATTCAGTTTTTTTATATATTTTTGTAAGTTATAATCCTATGGGCTTACCTTGATAGAAACATTTTGTAGAATTTGTTTCATTTCCTCCATGACACTAGAAGAACATTTCAATTTGGCAAGTACTTGAGCACCCATCTCCATTTCGTATGTTTCCATCATCACAAGGTAAAACAAAGAGGATTCCATCTCCACATATTTCCTGACAAATTGAATTCTAGAAAAGTTCAAATCCATAATTACAAACACATTAACTACCGTTTCTGTGGAAATAGCTGGTCATGTTGCACATTAAGCATCGTTGGGTGCCGTCAATATCAGAAAAGACAGAAATGCATCCAGTAAGATTAGTACATACATTTGATACATAATTGCCAAAGATGCATTTACATTTCAAAGTTTGAAGATCAAAGACAAACTGATCAGCACAGGCTGTGCAGAGTCGTCTAGAATTATATAATTATGATTCTGTGCAGCCGAATATATCTAAGCACAAAATGCCAACCAAGTTACCTTTTAGACAGGTACAATTTTTAATACTACTGAGATAAAATGTGTCTTGGCAACTCAAGCAAACAGTTCCAGTCACCGTGCATGTAGCACAAAATTTAAACCTATTGGTGCAAAGGTAGCACAGTCCAAGATACTGGTAATAAGCACTAGAAACACAAGCCACACAAGTTGTACTGACATTACAGAGAGCGCAGCCAGGCATAGCAGCTCCACAGGAGTAACATCTATTTGCCACCATGTAAAAACCTGGATAGCAAACTTTGCAAAAGCTACTATTTCCACATTAATAGCATCCATTTAGATAAGTTGAGCAGGGAATACAACTATGAGAACTTCCTAGATAGACAAAAGAATCATTGAGACAGATTGAGCACGAATATCGACTGCTACATTGATAGCATCCTAATAAAAAATTGTAACACGGGGAACAAGATCCGATTGGATGAGTAGAGTTAATTACTAAAGCATTAGTGTTCACACAAACTAAGCAATTTATAACGCTGGAACCTAAGTATGTAACGTTATTGCAGCTTGAACAATTAATAAGGCCCATAGAACAAAGACAACATGAACTAATGGTATTTACTGCCTTTACATAATATAAGGGAGAAATGCATGTATTACAATATGTACGATTACTGCAAGTCACACAATTTGCCAAAACAGATTGGCAAAGACCACAATTACTATATCCAAGCATTGTCCTATTTATATAATACAATGATGATGTACATGTGATACAATAAGTTTTATTAGTGCAAGTTGCACACTGCATCAATGAACAAGGGGCGCAGTTACTATATCCAGAGCTTGCATTTAAATAATAGGCAATACTATTACAGGTGTTACAGTAGTTTCCATTTGCGCAGGTTACGCAGTTGCTTAAGGCAGAGGAGCAAAGAGAACATGCACCACTCAAGCTTACAAAATATCCTGATTCACAGTTTGTACATGTATTACTCGCTGAGCATAAGCTACAGTTGCTAATAGAGACTGAGCAGTTCGAGCAAGAGCCATCATTATTCGAATCTCCATTGCCGTCGGTTGTAGGAGAAATATAGAAATATCCATTCAAGCAAGACATACATATTGAACTATTACAAGTAGCAGGATCACAACCTGAAGCACAGCAATGAGACTGTGCTATTAGCAAAAAAATAACTCCCAGTTGCATATAAATACGTTATCTCCTCGTAAAAGTAGCAAAAGCTAGAAAAAATGTGATAGTGAATATAAGATTTATCATAGATACTATTAGTTTAGCAATATATAAGAATATTTTAGGATAGACTCTTTTATTTACTGAGGCAATGCTGTTATTAGTGAAATTATTTATATCTTCAACTTTAATGTTTAATATGCTTAAGTTTATTATTTGTATTTTTTGTTATAGTTTTACACAAAATTTTACCTTTTTTTCATCTAAACATTTGCTTAGAAGACTGCTAAATTTATAACGCTAATTTATTCTTGAATAAAAAAGATATTTATTACAAAAATAATAGTTATCGACGATTTTGATAGATGTGCCTTACCTTTCCTTAATTTTATATGTCATTTAATTGTAAGTTGTTGGTTTTTCAGTTTGAAGGCATCGCAAACAGAACAGAACCCCAATAAATGGAATCAGCTTTAGTAATGTTTTCATTGAACCAATTAGTATTGTATATGTTATATTAATATAGTTAAATCTTAACAATAATTTATTAGTACTATTTAATTTTATTGAATTCAGTCTTAATATTCTACTTTAAATCAAACAATAGGTAGAATATAAAAGAAATCAATAAACTTATTCTTATTTATTTCTTTATTTGAAATCTTGATTAAAATAATTTATTTTCTTATATTCAATTAATTATAGCAAACTACATGTTATAATTATACGGACGATGATTATTTCTAAAAAATAAATGATTCTAAATTTCTACATTTTGAATTTACTTATAGTATTCATTAAAAAAAATCACCGGCAGACTCATTAATATCGCTATAAGAGAATTTCTCCTTTTTATTCACCTATTTTTTAAAAAGTACTCCAGGGTTCCACTTTTATCTCTTCATAATCTGTTTTACGGATTGGAGCACAGTTGATTACTTCTGCTAATTTTATTCTACTGAGCATGTCGCTTCGATTATGATGTTTATGAATGTTGTATTTTTGTCTTTTTAACTTTATTTAATCCAGATTTATGCTCTCTATCGTTATCTATGCAGTGTTTAACCATTTCTTTGCATATCTATATTTGTTGTTTGAAGAATGCAAATAATTCTCTTGAAAATTGAGCCTATCTGTCAAATTCACGGAGTTCATGAATAAATGTTCTGCCTTTATATTGTTGTTCTTAATCGAGCAACCTGTATCTGATTGCTTTTAAATATTTTGTATTCCCTCGACCTCAGTAGTTCGGTTTGATTATGAATTATTTTATTTGCCTAACTTACTACGTAATTCCGATATTTTATGTTTCCTTTTTGAATTATTAATCGCCTTTTATAAATCAACTAATTTCAGAATAGTAAAATTACCCTTTTTCTTATTTTTCAATTTACTTACACTTTGCTCATTTTCATCCCTTGCCCGAAAAATATTATACTTCATATAATTTTGCTTTTTTTCATTTACATTTTTCATTTGGTCGGTTTCTATACTTTTTTTATCAAAACAACAATTATCCTTTTTATTTTTATTTATGATGTCCTCCAGCAACCGATTGACCAGAGGTTAGTTATTTTTCTATTTGTCAAAGTGATTCATCTTTTATAAAAGTTTATTCCATGAATCGGATGGATGAATCTCTGCTCCTCCCACCTGTCCTGATAAATACTTTTTTCTTTTTGAAAAAATATGATCGGTGGTGATTTATCTTTTAAAAGACTATTTCTGTTCGCAACATATTGAACCATCTTCATTACAATCGTTCCATGTTTTGCGATGAATTTTGTTTTTAGTGAGCAAATATCTCTCCAAAACATTGAGTTTGGGTATTTGGTGCTGCTTTAAAGATTGAAATGAGAAGGAAGCGTCTTACATCGTAATTAATCACTTTCTATATCTATATTATTCGATAAATTTAGATAGAAGAAATAATTAGTGCATTATATTTTATCGTCAAAATATTTCGCTATATTTGCATTCTTGATGGAAAAATCATTTATCACATATAAACTAAATTGACTTGTAATTGGCACTACTATTACCAGCAAGTACGTATACCTTCTCCCCCTTTATTGAGCATGCCCTTGCTCCCCTTAAATCACTAAAATTAATGTTTAACTTCACTTATTCAATTACTTGTTTTTCACCATTATAGCACCAGCAGTCCTCTATTATGTCACTATATTCATTTATCCCTCCAAGAATTAAAAATCCTTGGCCAAATTCAGTCATAATTGGTAGTTATCTAGGAGATATCATATGAGTAATAATCACGAATCCTTTAATGGAAAGTTCACCATCATGATTACCTAAAGGTACAAAATACATTGTGCTAACAATTTAAGAATTATTGTTTCTCCCTCCAAATATACTTATAAAATCTTTACCACTTTATGGCTCGACCACCACCATTTTATGATTGAATCTGCCCTCCATTTCAAAACTTTTCCATCGGGAGTTTTTGCATTAAAGGTTAACCCAACTGATTTAATTAACAACTTCTTATGATTCATCCAGGCCACCATAAAGGATATAGTTTCTGCCATAAATGCTTGCAGTGTGATTTTTCCTTGTTTTGATGTTTTGTCCGCAAGCTTAAACAACACGCCAGTTATTTTTTAAGGTAGAATATGCTGAAAAATCAGTATAAAAACAGCGATCCTTCAGTTTCTATTTATATTCTGATACTCCTCCAAAGAGAATGAGATCTTTTTGATAGGCCGTCAGAGTATGTCCGTATCTCGGAATAGGATTATAAACGGACTCTGGCTTAATTTAGCTCCATTTTCCTTAAAAATACTTGTAAAAATATTGTTTGATACCATCTTCTAGAGAACTTGAACATGAAATTCCCCCATATATGTATATTGTATCTTGAAATTTACAATATGCCATATCATAACCCGAACAGCTTGGAGGGTAGTATATGTTGGAAGGGAGAAATTTAGTGATTATTTTATTTTTAATCTGGGAATACTCCCAGTTTTTAATTGACTAAGAATTACTCTACTAATTCTCTTGGGAGAGAATATTTTGAGTTAAAATTTAAGTTTTCATTTAAATTTTCTTTTGTCGTGATGGCATTCCCCAATGAGGCATCTATATTCTTTCTTTCTTTTATTCTTTTGTATCTTTTTGGTGTATAATTTTATCAATGAGAGTTTTATTATTTTTCATTTCCTTACGTAGCTCCTCTAATTTACTGTTTTCTTATTTTTTCATGCTTTATTTAAACAATGTACTGTAGAAATTATAAACTTCCTGCTAATAGTTATGACATTAAATCATTTCTGTTTTTATTACTTTGAAGTGAATACCATAGAAAAGCAAAAATATATAGACTCTAAGAATATGAATCTTATAAAATCATAACTGATGTTTATTTCAACCAAATTAATATCACTCACACTACATTTTAAGCATATTAGCTCCAAAAATATTGTTTTATCATTTTTAAACTAGAAATACAAAGTATATACTCATTATCCAAATTTTAAAGTTTGTGGGATAGTGGAAAATATGACTTCGAAGTAGAGATACTGTCGCTTTTTTAGATTCAGTCTGTAATAAAATTGTGAAAAGTACCACCTAATCACAGGTTTAGCAGATTTTAACGAATTGGATAAATCATAGTTGAGTTATCCCATTAATTTTTAAATAAAGAATTCTTATAAAATTAATAAGAATAAAGAATATCGTTTATTGATAACTTGAAACAAAAATACTCTAATTTTTACATTTTAAACAAAATTGTAAACTAATTCTATTCTTTAAGTATGCCTATTGCTAAAAAATAGATATATTTCAATATGTTTTTTCCTAAGTTGAAATTGGAAATTTTTAAGCCAAAATATAAAGCCCTTTGCAATTATTTTTTATTGTATTTCTTGTTTTTAAAAGAAAGTATCATAGCAACGCTGTAATATTATTAGTCATCAGTGTTTTTTTTCAAAAACGCAGATTGATTTTGGAGTTATAAGGAAGAATCAAAAATCGAAAAAATTAAAAAAATCCCATTTAAATTTATCCAAGGATTTTCGTTAATTTTCCCTATTGAAGTGTTTCTTTTCATTTTTTTTAAAAATTAAGCAACAGCTCGGAATAAATAAAATAATATGAATCAATTAAATAAAACAAGTATCAGGCTAAATCTAGTGTTCAAGTCATCAAATTGCAGGTAGAGTTGTATTTTGGCATTCGAAAATAACTTATTAAGTTCACCAAAAAGATTATTCAGTATTTTTCTCTTTTCATTTGATATTAACATATTGATATATATAATCAATAAATAGCAAACAACTCATGGAATTTATATCCAAACTAAACGAATTCCTCAGTGTTGTCAAATAGGAAGGCACTCACCTCAAAGCTATTAGATTTGCTAAGTAAAAATACATCTTTGATGAAAATTAACTGAAAGAATTAACCCCAGATTATGTTTTGTCATTTTTACTGGTAGAGTTGAATCTAAACAATAATCATGTTTCTCCAGCACATGAGTCGCAAATAATGGTTTCTGAATTTATTTAAGATACTTGGCAACCGAATGAGTCAAAGGTTTTTTCTTGGATGTCAATCATCTACTTTTATGTTCAAGGTCGGGACATTTCCTCTTTCGTATGCTATTCATTTACTTAGAATTGTTCAGATATCGCTCTCCTTCGAAATATGTTCCCCAAAAAAAGCTGCTTGTTTATTGAATTTTATCTTCTATGCTTACTTAAAAGAGCCCGCTGTAAAAAAGATAACTGGACTAAAGAAGAAGTTTCAATTTTGCTTTCAATTATGAAGTAAGCTTTAATTTATTTAGAGAAGAAGAGTATGTTGGAAAATGGACTGAAATCGCCTTTGCTCTTTTTTGCCGTTCTGATAAGAGATTCTTTAAGACCTCACATAAATGCAGAGAAAAATGGTTTAATTATCTTAATCCGGTTGTGAACCATGACAAATGGACTATTTAAGAAGATTACAATTTGTTTAAAATGGCTGATCAAATTGGTACAAAATGGGCCAGAATTTCAAAGTATATGGATAGAAAGAGAACAGAGCACATGGTTAAAAATAGATTTAACTCTTTGATAAAAATTTATCATTCTAAATTTCCAAGATGCTCGAAGAAAAAAATGATTTAAAATGTTCGAAGCCAACTTGAAAGATAATTTGAAAATAGAAAATCATCATCATCATCATCATCATCATCATCATCATCATCATCATCATCATCTTAATCATCGTAGATGAGTGAGACTAATAAAATAGAAAAAATACCTTCAGAATAACACTAGGTAATATAATATGCAAAAAGTTCAAATTAATAAAAAAATATTTAAAAAAATAGAGAAGAAGAGAAGGAACCAGAAGATGAATGCTAATACATTGTTGACTACGGGGCAAAATAAAGCTAAAGGCCCTAAGATATGCCAGCCTTAGGTCAACATGAAAATATTGATTGGAAGTTCAGTTTGACGTAAAGAAATGTTGAGCTCATCAACTACATTAATATGGACTTTTAATTTAAAAAGACCATCTTCAGTGGAAGTGTATAATGATGATTAATATAATTTATATTATTTTTACTATTTCAAAATAAATTATTAGCAAAAGTTTAAATGCCTTCATTTCACTGCCATTTTATATTTATTTTATCACCAGTCATCTCATATTAATTAACATTATGCTCCAGTAAATCTATAAATTACTATCAAATAATTCAAAGCTAACTATGATCAAGGACCGAAATTATTTTTCCCGGTACCCATTGATGATAAAAGATCGTTACGGGGTTAAAAATCTAGGAAAAAATTTGAAGGCTATTCAATGCTTGGTCGCCAGTTATCAGGCTGTACGATTGGCTCATATTCCATGCTAGGCTGCAGAATGTCTACCTTAACTTTAAACTCCTTTTCAAGAACTTTGTTGAAACATCCTGAAAATAGTGGTTCCACCAAGATATAATATTCGCAACGAACGTAGTTTCCGTGAGTGGATGGTGCAATACCAACCGTTTTGTCTTTTTGGATTAGTTTTAAAAATTACCTTTCTGAATTTTACCCAAAATATGATTTATAGGCTCCAACCCCTGGAAAATAAACAGTGTTTAATTCTTCCTTGAATACTCTTGAAGTTCCGTTGATGGCAGTTAAAGTCACCTCCTTGATAAATTTGCATTGAATTCTGGATATACTGAGACCACATTTAGTGTTGTCGGCCTCACAGACCATAATGCATTCATCCTTTGGAAAATAATAATTTTCTAAATATAAAATATTTTACTATCGAAGTAGCATGACACTCTACTCACTCCTTTATCCAAACAAAAGCATGATTTTGATGCAGCAAAGGTTTCACCATAGAGGGGTTTTTCACCTTCGCGCTGTGGTTCTCGAATCACAATTTCCAATTTTTTTTATAAAAGTTCATTGTTCTTGAAACTGGACTGTATGACAGCTTTAATATTATAAATCACTTGGGCTTTGTATCCTTTATTTTAATTGAAGCTTCCAGGTAAAAATTGCAAAAATTGGAATGAGAAGGGAAAGTCATATTGTCCCTTTAGGACATGTTTAGGGGGAAACTCACGAAGAATATAATGAGAATTAATCAGTTTCTTTTATCCCTTCGATAGTTGGTTCTCTTGGGAGGTAAATTCGCAACTTTAGATGCCCTCAATTTCAATGATAATCCTCACACAGGGAGTTTCTTTTTTGGCGTTGATATAGAGCTGGCCCTGGACACTATCCCCAGCATAATAGAACTCCTTGTCCATTTTAATGGCAAAATCCATCTATGATTTGCTATTACCCATATCTTTATTTATTGAACAATATTTATGAATGAATTCGGATGTAAGACTATCTCTACTATTGATAATACTTCCAAAATTGATTAACATGGAAAAAAATAAATTACTAAGTCGCTCCATTATACTGGATAGAGTGAATGATCGAATCTAGTGTGCAAGATATGACAATCACAAAATGAGTTTAGACAAGATTATTCATGCCCGAAAAAGCGATTATTTTCCCTCTCAATAAGAGCAGGATCAAAAATATTTGAAGCAGATTGATAAATTTAAGCGATCAATTTCTTATGTTAAAAATCTATTCGATAGCAAGAATATCTAGAATCACGCACTTGTCAAGAAGATGATGGATATCGATAGAAGAAAAAATCATTATGGAGAATAGTAAAAATTATTACCATCCATCTCCAAAAATTTCAAGAGGGAGGAAGACAGGATTAGGAAATAGAACTAATTGCTGGTCAAAAAAATACTAAACGAGAGAGAGGCCAAGAGTAAGTCTAAAATCATTGAAGAAAGTCGTGTCAATTAGAAGTACAAGGATAATTTGCGCAAGATCAAAGGAAAAATATCGAATTTCAGTCGGCTCCATATTATTCGATGACTGCTAATTCTAATAATTTGCCATTTATATTTGTTGTTTATGAATGAACAATATATGGAAACAAAAGGAGGTATCATTGAATCATAGTCCTTTACTTATAGTTTTACTCATTTTTTTCAACTTATCAAATCTGCTTTTCTCTTCCTCTTTCTTTAAGATTCCCTCAATAAAAGTTTTTCTCTAGCTTTTAAGGAAATCCATTATATTTGCATATTCAGGATCCGTTTTGTCAAGCAAACTAAATGACAAAGTCAATACCTTAAGACAATTTGAATAGTGCGATCATCAAGTTTTTCGCCGTAATTGACGTTCTTAATTTTCTATAATTTTTCGCATAAAATCTTCATAATATTTTCAAGGTTGATATGGTTGGCCTAAGTCTTCATTTTTATAAGACTAAATAACTGAGGATATACTTCTATATTTGATTCTTTCTGCTGAGATTAAGATCTAAAGTTGATCTATATTGTTTAATCAAATTTTATTTTCCTCTTTTGCTGAAGTTTTCAATAATGCTAAATAGTTCAATGCTTACCCGTCTATTTCCTCTTTAATAACAAAAGCCCTTTTCTGTATAACATTTCTTCTAGTTTTTTAGCTCATTAGGGCCCTGTTATGAAACATGTTTTCTTTTATTTGAGCAATTCGGCTGTGATTGTTTGTGAAAATTTACATTCGAGTCTTGTACTCTTTTTAAACCTTATTCATCTATTACTCCTCTTGCTTTTTCCTTAAGCCGACCAAACATTTTACTTTTTTCTTGAGACTAACCTCCTTTCTTTTTTCTTTTTGCATTTCCTGCATGAGCACTCTTGATTCAGATTTAGATGCTTTGCTTAAAAAATTAGTCACCAAATGTTTTTCCCTATCCTCATCCATCTCTCGAATCGTATCATGGTGTGTCTGGCTAGGTGATGCGCTTATAGAACGGTTATTTTCACTTTTGCAAGAAATATTAAAGTTTCGATTGCCATTGGATGTACAAGGTGCTATTTTGGATAATCTCAAGTTGCAATCCTCAATCGCAAGAGTAGCATATCGATCCTTAACGTTTTGCATGCTTTTGTTGACGATAGCAAATTTATTGTTATGAAGGCCCCTTTTCTGCACCATAAAACCCTTTAATTTTTCCTAACGTTCTTTTTGCTTTTTAATAAATATCTCATATTGTTTTTTCCGTATATCAGTTTATTTTGAGCGATAATTCTGCAATTTATCCTCTAATAAGGATTTTGATAACTTCTGATTTAGTTGCTACTTTTGGTGTTACTCCAGCTCGGAGGTGAGTTGCGAGCGAATATGATATGCTTTAAGCTCCTTCTTTATAATTTCTGCAATCTAAGTTGAAAGACAAATATACTTATTTCTTTAGAAAAGCAGAGGTTTCCTCAATGCAGTAAGTCTCCTTTTTAAGACAACTTTATTTTTGGTTTAACTGATATTGACTATCGCGATTCATTGAATGTACTTTCATTAACTTTGTTTTCTAATTTTAGAATATTCCGAAAGAATAATTAATAAAATAGCAATTCATATTAAACTATAATCATCAAGACGTCTTTTAATGATACAGCAACATTCGCAAATCAAAGTTCAGACATAATCGATTTTATGTCAATCTTTTTACTGGTTTCACCTTTTTCAATTTTTCTCATTCGTCCATCTGCAGCAATTTTAATTCCATCAGCAGTCTTAATTAAGGCATGACCACAATCATTGACTCCTTAGAATATCCCTTTCAGCAGTGTGGTAGACAAAGTTTCATCATAAATGACAACATTTTACTTTAAATATAGGAGACTTTATTCATAATTCATTAGATTCAGGAACAAAGAACCACTATCGAATATTTTGGCAAATAATATTTTGAGAAAAATTAGCAAAAACTACTAAAGATTAATCTATGACTTTGCAAAGGATTAAACACAAGCAAATTCTTATGATGGAGGTTGCTTAATATTTATCCCCACTCCTATCTGGGTATATCCTTTTTTTTATAACATTCCTGCGAAAATCTAATTTTTAATTAACACCCCAGCCACTTTTTTATTTTACAAGATTACATCATTTACCCATTTGCACCTTGCTCTAATGCTGGTATATTAATTAATGGTCATTACAATAGCATTTGACGTCATAATTGATATTCCCTTCATCTTGTCTAGAGAAGTTTAAAGCAGTAGAGAGAGATAAATATTTCCGAAGGGACTGAGCCATTTATTTGATTTTTGGCCTACACCTTTTGTTTGTTGATCAGCAATAAAGCAGAAGACAATGTTATTATCCAAATACTCCCTTGGCCATTGATCCGAGAGTATCATAGTGGATGGGATAATTTTGTAATGTAAAATGACCAGCTACAATTATTTCTCTAAAATATGTAAGTGGTAGTGATCTATCTCAGGAGAAAACACGCATTGATCATTGCTTTAGTTTTTGTCATTGTGTTTATCTTGATATTATTTCCATATTAAATTGCTCGCTTAGACATATTTTCCGTCAGTTTCAGTCTATTTTTTTTTAATATGTTCGAATTATCTTGCTTCTTTGATCATTGAATTCAATTATAATCTTACCAATCATATCAATGCTATTTCAAAAATATTAATTGATCAGCTTTAATTTGAACATACTATCAATTTAATATATAATTTGCTATTTGTCGAATGATACAATCAGAAAAATTAGAAATTAAAACCAATAAGCAAAAATACAATTAATTTTGTTTAAACTATTGCTTTTAAATTATATTCAAAAAATGAACATAGATTTCTATGGCCAAGAGGAACTCAATTTGCGTTTTGTCGATTAGTAAGCCATCACGTAGAGGTCAAAGCCAACCTTTAATAGTTATGTTCACATGGAAAAAAATAATATTAACTTTAGTGATGTGTTTGACATTGATCAATCAGAAAATACTAACGCAAACAGAAATAAGAATAATTTTTTTAGTAACAAACAGCTTAAAGCTCTCCCTGATTCTAAAAAGGAACTAAGTACTTATCTGCAGGAAAATATGGGCAACCTCAAAAGTCGTCGAAAAACTATTCATCAAATTTCAGCTAATCTTTTAAAAAGCATAGAAAATGTGCTTTTACCATCGAATCACAGATAAATAATTCAAATCTTTATGGAATCCGACTACTTTTTAAACTTTTTACGTTTTATCATATTGCTGAACATGGTAGGAATATTCATGATAGATTATTAATTTCGTGTTCAGGGCTAAAGCAATTAACGGTCCCTTTCCAACAGTAACATCATATCTCTATGCCTACAACTTTTTTGCAATTGTGTTTTTTCTCTCGAGCTGGCAATGCGGGTCTACCACCAGGCAGATTGTCTGTATAATCCCTACGTAATTGTAAACTTAGTGGGAACACTGGCTACGTATTCACTCTTCTATTCAGTTGGGCCACCATCTTTTTTGACATGATACATTATGATACTTATCCCCTTTTTCGCATTCTTGTCATGCTTAGAATTATCAAAGCAGTCATCCGAGTTTTGTAAGCCTTTGAATTTCTGAGAACACCTTTTTAGGTCTTTGTCCACACCATACCCTCTCTTCAAAAACTTTTCTTCCCTTTGATTATCATAATGTTATTCTACGCTTTGACTGGAATGGCACTTTTTTCAGGGGCTGGAAAATATCGCTGTGTATAAGACATTGACGGCAATATTACCATTGGAGGATACTGTGGATCTTCAGCCTACGAATGCCCTACTAATTCGACCTGTGAAATGAGTGAATAATTTTAATCTTAATCAACTCCTGAAAATCAATTCAATCTAGTCAGTTTTGACAATATCGGAAACGCCTTGCTGACAGTGTATCATTTTGTCTATGACACCAATTTTAGTGAGATTCGTGCACGCTATACCTTTTTCATAAATCCTTATATTGCATCAATATTTTTTATAAGTCTGGCAGTGTTTTTTTTCTATATTTTTTCTAATCTTATTATGATTTGTATGTCAAAGGCTTACATGGAAGAAATTTAAAGTAAACTGGACAAAAATCATGTTAAAGAGGAGGAAAAGGAGGAGGAATTGCAATTAGGGCTACTATTGAGAATTCTCTACATTATAAACATGGTGATCATAATGGTAGAAGCTGCAATTATATCAATTACTCACTCTAACATGGATGAAGAGATCAAAAGTATGCAATCACTACTTGATTTTATTGTCGCGTGGGTGTCACTTGCATTGGTGGCAGTAATATTGGCTGTAGAAAAATACAGATACTTTAATAATTATTTAAATCTCATCGATCTCATAACACTTTCTCTTCACTTCATTGATCTAGTCATCTGTGCTGCCTAATAACAAGACATTATATATGGTCAAGGTTCATTTACCTTAGTTTTAAGAAGCCTTAAGATTATCAGGCTCATTCGCCTATTGTACATAAACAATGAAGTATTTGTCTACGAGAAGTATGTTATTGGAGTCTTTTTAAAGACTGTCTACAAAGTGAAGTTCTTCATGGTGCTTTGTCTTTGCTTTGTTTTCATGTTTCAAGAGCTGGGATAACTATTATTTGCTTTTTAAATACGTTTTGATGGAATCACTCCAAATAATATCGAAGGGATACCTTATGTAAATAATTTTGAAACATTTGGAGCTTCCATATTTACGATATTCTTTTTCTTTTTTAATGAGCAATGGGCTACTACCATGTACTTTTACTATCGAGCAGCTGGCCTGGAGGCAATTTTCTTCTTTACAATTGTGATTTTGATGGCCCATTTGATGCTAATGAGGCTGTATATTGCAGTCTTTCTAAGTTATTTTAAGTAGGAATTGCACAAGCAGTCGAGGAAAGAGATGTTCAAATAAAAAACGGTTGGAAAGTATAATAGAACACTAAAATAATTAATTACAAAGAATATGAACCAGCAAAATTTATAGACTATTAGCATTGATAATCAAATAGATGGTAAGCAAGAGGGTGATGAAAAATAATAATAAAAGTCTGTGGGGTGGTTTTCTTCCTGCGCTGGTAACAACTGCTTCATTTCCATATTAAGGTCTTTTTATAACTCTAGTAAATTCAAAAATCTCATTGACTTTGCAATATTTATTCAAGCTCTCACTATCCTTGTCCGTAATTCTGAAGACAGTGAGTAAAAGAGTAGCGCTTTAGCATCAATTTAGAACGTTTGCTTCTCTTTATATGTATTATAAGTGTTACTCGGATGTTTGATAAGCGGAATTTATATAGGAGATGGGAGTTACTTGCGTCAATCAAAAAGTAATGTCATAAGCTTTATTGTTACATTAATTCTGACTGTCAGTCTAATGCCATTAGGAAACTAAATGATTATCAACTATCTGCGGCGGGCTATGATTATAAAGATATTTACGTTGTTCCGTGAGACAGGCAAAGAAATGACCATAATTCTGGACACTATCTTTGAAATAAGCAAGAAGCTCTTCAACTTTGTCCTTATCTATATTTTTTTCCTTCTCATCATATCTATCCTACCCCTAAAATTTTTCGTGGACACGAGCAACTTCTCAACCTGCACTAATGCTAACAATTAAGCTGGAATTCCTATCCTAACTAGCGACGAGTGTACAGCTGAAGGAGGAACTTGGACACTTCCAGAACAAACGTTTAGCAACATATTTAGTGCTATTGCGCTGATGTATCAACTCGTGTCCACTTAGAATTGGACAACCTATTTGCATGGACTGTGGTATCTAAACAGCAACGCAGTTTGGGAGGCCTTCTTTGCAGGAGTGTTCTTCGTTTATAACATTTGCTTTTTGGGTATCTTTATGGGATTCATTGTCTAGACCTACCTCCATCTCAAAGATAAAGCCTACAATTTAAACCTGCTGAAAAGATCACAGCGAGGTTGGATCCTGATAAAAAATAGCATAAATTTGCTTGTGCCAAAACCAATTTTAGCAATTCCTCGGGATAGTTCTCTCTATCATAATTTCTTTTTTGGAGTGGTGACTTCCTAGATATATGTCAGTATATTAGACTATATGGCCTATTTTAATGGTTTCCTTTACCTCATAACCTTCACGTCCTCGTCAGAAATGTACAGCATCATCTTATGTATACTTTTCTTAATTAAGATTTCTTCAAACAAATTTTTATTTACCTATTCCTGTTGGACACAGGACTACGATTATATGCTTTAAGGATCTAGGCTTTTTCTTTACCGAATTCAACCATATAATTTATAGGCTCTTTGTACATATTATTTTACTTGTGGGTGAAGTCTTTCTTCCAACTAACAAATTAATAGACACATATTGCAGAGTTTGTTTTGGTTTTCTTTTTGCTTCTTCGTTGCAAAACTTGTAAGTTAATGATTATGTAGTATTGACGAAGTATTCGTGGTGTAAAACTCATCTCAATGCAGTGATGGATATTTTACCTAAATGTGGCAAAATCATCAAATTAGTGATCTCAGTAATGTTTTTCTACGTCTCATTGGGATTATAAATATTCAAATACGTCAAACCAGATAAAGTTATCGACAATTATAGCATTGGCTTTGATAATTTTCTGACTGGCGTATTGACTATGGTGAGAGTGTCAGTATCCTAGTCATGGTATATAGTGGTGTCTGCTTTTCTGAAGCAATCAAGTTAGTATGACCATTGTTATGATATTGGGACTTACTAAGATGGGCTAAAATATAACCAGCAGGGATGCGGGACTTGGGTTGCCTACCCCTTCTTTTTAAGTTTTCATGTCATTATGGTTCTGCTAATATTGAATTTGTTGATTGCAACCATGGCTTCAGCCTATGATGATAACTACTAGATTGAATACAACTCTGTCAACATTTTCCAGCTGTAGAACTGTCTATCGTTGTGGCAAAAGTATGACCCTTCGGGAACTGGAGTAGTCAGCTACAAGAAGTTTTGGCGCCTTACTTCTTAGATCGCCATCCTTTTTGGCATCAGCAAAAAGAAACTCATCAAAAGAAAAAACAAATTCTTTTAAGAGTTAGATTTACAAATATATCAAGAAATGCATCAGCCTATTATGTGTTATCGTTTTCACGATGTTATAACTAAATTCAGCAAAATTAAACTTCAAATAGCCAACGTTAACCATTAGAATCGCGACAACGACGAAGTTTAAATTTAGTTCGATATTTCTTCTGGAGTGCTGAAAGAAATCAAAGATTACATCACACCTTTTCCTGACGAGCTTTATCGAACCTACAGACCATTCAAGCAGTACAAAAGTGGATAAACCAAATATATTTTTGGCCTACTCAAGAAACTAAGGCAATGGAAAAAGATATCAACATAAAAAAAACGTATTGCAGGAGGTACCAAGCTATCTAGCATATTCGATTTAAAGTAGTCCCGCAAAATTGATTATGATCCAGAACTATCCCCCTCAGAATTGGGTTTGCTTGATATTTGATTTTTGATTCATCTGCCAAGATGGTCTCATATTTGGCTTAACTATTGCCATTTTATTATGAATTCACAACTTTAACATTCTGGATTTAAATGCGAAACTAACAGATACCGAAGCATAATCACAAATATGAAATTCTTCTAATTTGAATAGTAGAAAAACATCGAGTACAACTGTTTGCACATCAATCAGTTTAACAAGTCTACCTGCGAGTTGCGCTCCTTTAAAAAACCTTATGACAAGTACAAGGATATGAAGCTTGCTATTAAACTCATCGAAAAAGGCGATAATCCAATTTTTCAGGATGAGGAGCAAACAGTAAGCTCGCCTATAAATGACAAAGATTATCACTATGATACCAAGAGAGGCTATCGTAACTTCGGGGCCAATCGCCTGAAAGTTTATCTGAAGGATACCAATGCTATCAAATACCGGACCTATATCGCTCGATCTCGTACTATCGATAAGTTGAGGCTTTTTCGATGATTGTTTTCATACTCATTGTTTTGAGTTCATCAAAGAAGTATCCTTTTGATTGCTACACCCTACCAAATTAATTTATCCACTTGATCACTTATTTGATAAGTATAAGTAACTTAACTATATATAAATCAAGCATGTTTGAGGATAAAAACCAACAGGAGGAACATGATAAGGGCAATGAGTATCAGCCTTAATTTATTGAAACAACTGCTCTATTGTTTTTTACTGGCCTAAATAGATGTGAAAGTACGGAAACTAGATGTTTATTACCTTATGTTACGGATTCAATTGCACTATCGATGTTGGAGTCAATTCTATCAAGAAGACTGCCCTGTTCGATAACTAAATTCTGGAAGTCTTTGTAGATAGCGCTGAGAGAGTAGATCGACTGCACTATTTTGGTTATCTCCTCATTACGCTACTTTACCAAATTCTTCTCCATCACTTAGAATTACTACTATGACAACCATGAAGCCCCTTAAATATCCAAAGTAGGTATGTCCGGAAGAATTGTTTTATTGTAGCTGTTCAGCTATCGTTAGCGATGCAGTTCAGATTGCTGCTGTCCACGTAGACGTCTTGCCTGTTCACGGATGTTGCAAGCCATTGACACGAGCATGCTGGTGAATGCTGAATATGATCAATTTTACTTCGCTTGCTAGTGGACGAGATATCAGTACTAAAATTGGCCATTTGTTCCATGTCCTTAAGTTTATGTTCACATTTGGTTAATTTCTAAGTCGTAAATTGTGTACACTAGTAGCTTCTTCAACAAAACGTTGCATTACAGCATCGTGTTTCTCTTCATGCACTGCTGTCATTTTTTTTAATTTTTCTTTCCTTATTTCCTCCTCTTTATGTTAAATAAAGTACGCAAGGAATCAACTTCCTTCAGTAAAATGCAAAACTCTCTGTAATGCATCATCCATAAAGGCTCGTCTAGTCCAGTCATCTCTATCTCGCTAGGTTTTGTCTCTCCAGAAGACAACAATGATGACTTCATGGCTTCCTCATCCTCGACTGAATATAGGGGTAAGTACTTGCTTTGCGCAGGGCACGCTTCGAAAACCTTAATAGCATAGTCTTTACCTTTTAACGGGCGCTTTGATACGCCCCTTGAGATGAATAAGATCACCCAGCCTACTCCTCAAAATGCCTTTGCTTTTCCATTTTTATTAACTCATGTTAAGTATTATAGAGCCCACATCATAATAATAAAACTGATGACTGATAGCATATCACTGGTGGACTGGCTTAGCAAGATAGGTATTACACGTGAACTCAATAATAGTGACATACTGGGAGGAATCACTGTAAATGCTACTTTGACGAAAGTTGTCCCGAACTACAACGTGAGATTGAGCGCTACTAATACAGCAGCAAATCGTGTTAACAACTGGAACACAATAATGTATAAAATGAGTAACCTAGTGCATAACTTGATAAGCTGGGAATTAATGTGACACAGCAAGATAAGGGTAAGATAATAGGAGGAGATGACAAATGCGTCTACAGTATCCTTCACTATCTTAAAGAGTATGCAGATCGCAGTCGTGAAGAGGGTATGTTTAAACTAACACAGTTGAAGTCAACCTCAGCAAGATCGATACCAGGGGTGATCCCAGATCTGCTCGGTCCCTGTTGGAACTTTTTATCCTGGTGATCGTGAAATATTTTGACTTTAGTGTGAAGTAGGCAGTTGCACTGCTCTCCAACGACAGTAAATACTTAGCCCATATACTCGCAAAAGGCTTCAAAGATGACTACAGACCAGTCGCCGCCATGTTGGAAGAATTTCTACATCTTCTACCTCAAGTTAATACCTTCTGCAAAAACAAAGAGAATTAAATATTTTTTCTCAAATCCATTAAGCCTGGCCTCATTTCCAAGTACTTGATTGTTAGTGAGGCAAGCCTATCATTACTAACTGAGTTCACAAAAAATAATGAGGGTAAGTATGAAATTGTAAAGAATGAGCTGATGGCAACAATGATTTTGTGTTTGAGGCGTCACGGAGTTCAGTTGGCCTTGGTGATAAAAAGCTTAACATAAATACTGGGGTACAACAAGAATATGCTGATTCTTTTCATGACCAATGGCAGTTTTAGTGAAACAATTCTGCTTATGATGGAAATATTGAGGCTAGCCGAAGAGGAAGGCCAAGTGCATGAGATATATTAGTTATTCAAATTACAGTAGTTTATGTAGACATGCATTGAGAATATAAAGAATTCAGAACTATTCATAAATGCAGCTTCATTTCTGTTAAAAATAGCCGAATCAAATTATCCCTATTTTTCAAACAATAATGATAATATTTCCAAGATGGTGGACAATTTTAGTTCTCTTAGCCTTTCCAGGAGAAGCGACATCATCATACATTCAAACCTTCTCTTCGCCTTCTTGCAATTATTGGCCAAAAAGAAAAATGCTTTGGCTCCTCAATTCTTAAGGGTAGCAGTTGAAAGATACCGCAACTCTTTGAATGAGGATGAATCACAGAACTATTTGCTTAATTTTATACAAATGATTGACATATTTCCATCAATTCCATGCTCTTCTATAGTGGAGGCCATCCTCGGACGCTATTAGGCAACAACAACTTTGATTGGCCAACTGTAATTGTCCATAATGTAAATTTCTGTGGGGAGCATTGACTAAAAGTTAGCTCTTAAACTTTACAACTTGCTGACTAAAATATTTGTAGAGTAACTGGGTTATAGCTTCCACATTTCCAATATTATAGAGGCTATTATTACAAAATTTTAGTCAACAAAGATTATTTTCGATTTAACAGTCAAGTTTGTAAAGGTGAGTTTGGCAGTTTACTACGCCAACCTACGCAAGCTTAACTACATGAAATCTTTAATTGATGGAACCATCAAACTTGATAGTACCAACGTCTTTTACAAAATTAAAAATCATTAAATTTAGGACATCCTGGCCAACATCATTTCTCTTCGGAATTAGCAACTCAACAAGGCGATGGAACCACTCATTTGCTATAGTTTTATTGAGGCAGAAGCAAAAAATAAAGACCAGGCCAGGGGAATAAAAAGGATAATGCTTTTATTGGGTGATTAGGCGGACTTAAGGAAATTATATGAAAGTGATGCAAAGATGTTGGTTGAATAATCCAAAAATTAAAATAAAACAAAGACAGATCCTAAAGATAAAAGGATTGACTCCAAAGAGAAAATTTAAAGAAACGATTTGTTTCGTTATAAAGAGGTCGATGCCAAAAATAGAGTGAGCAGCGATGCATCCCTTTTAGTAAAAAAAAGAGATCTGCTGCTTAACTTATCGAATCCTTCCAAAATATCGTCTGATGTGCAAAAGGGACTATAAAAATACACGAAAGCATACCTCGAAAGGATGGCAAAGCTTTCTCTATAATAATAAAAGAAAATAGCAGACTAGTAACGGAAATAAGAATTAAGGCGTAAATTTACACTGAAAATATTATAAAAAGGCATTAAAATAAACAAAGAGTCCAGTGTCAACTGCATCTATGAATTTAACTCAAAGGAGAAGGAACAACAGCAAGATACAGCCACTGATTTTTCCTATCTTCCCTTCTACCATCCTGATCATTAATAAGAACGAGATGTCAAGGCCTTAGAGTATCTCATTAAAAAATATGCCAAAATACTAAAAGTCTACTATAATAATTATGGTGGAAAATTAAGGCCAAACACAATCAGGCTCTTTGATGATATATCAGAAAAAGCTAACCTTATGCAGACAGCCAATATTACCAAACTGCTTCGAGATCATGAGCTTGACCAGTATATAACTGGGAGGTAAGTGCAGTACATTGTTCAAAAAATAAATGCTCTTCTTAAGAAATAATACAAGGACTCCTCAGTTCTAGACTACGAAGTCTTTTAAAATTTCATCATTCAAGCTGCACTTATAATGTTCAGTCGCCCTCCAAAAGATATGAGAAGTCATCCTATTTCCGATATGTTTCAACTAATCATCGATAAATTTAGGTAGCACGCTCAGGAACATAAAATTGATGAGAAAATATTTGATTCTAACGAATCTATACAAACAGCCAAGCCTTAATAACTTAAAGAAATAAATCAAAAATTGCTGGATAATCCAGATTATATACTACCTGAGGGGTATAAAAAATTAACAGTTAAAACAGTTATATTTGACCATCTATTTCGCCTAGAGGCCTTAGATTAAACTTACAAAAATGTGTATGAAGCTTTAGATTAAATATTATTTGATAAGTTAGGATTTCACATTATCGAACCATACTCAACCACGACAGTCCAGGTTACAGCCAGACCACTTCTTTATCAGACTCAAATCAGTAGTAGTGATCAAAGTATGAAATAGAGATCTTTGTCTTCTGTGTTTCCCAAAGGAAGGGAAACCCGCAAGTAAGGAGAGGAAAGTGGATAATTAGGAGAAGAACAGACCAATCGCGAAAGACTATAAAATCAATTCTTGAGATAAAAAAAATTAAAATAATAATAAAAGCAAAGGCGTCAAGAAGAAGAGGAAAAGCGACGGGAATAACGAAATAAGGAGCTAAAATCTCTCCTTTAAATGCATCGCACCAAACAACAGTAAATTGAGCAACAAAAATAATAGGATAAAAAGAAAGAGACTGCTCGTCAGGAGGACTAAAAGAGGAAGAAGGAAAAATATTAATAAACTTTAAAGAAAAAAGTCGAAGAGTATATGGAGAAAAAAAAAGAGGAGAAGATGAAGGAAGAGGAAACCCAGAAGAAAAAAAGGGAAGAGGATAGTAAGAATTTTTAAAAGTTAAAGCAAGATATAGAGAGGAAGAAGAAAATAGTTGATGATAGTAAGATCAAAAAGAAGCAATAGGAAGATTATAAATTTTAGAAGGAAAATGAGTAAAAAAAGAAGCTAGAGGAATATAAAAAAAATAAACTGATCGAGAAGAAGGAAAAAAATAAAAAGTTATTGGAAGAGTACAAGGAAAAAAAAGTGAAAGATAAATCTGGGAAAAGCTAGCCTATATCCTAGTAACCTCAATCGCCAAAAGAAGAATTGGCTGAGCCAATAAAGCGTCAAAATTCACACAAATCTGCATCCAAAGCTAATTCTAAACATTTGGAATGAGGATTAGATAATAATTGATTGATCATTCATCATCAGCATTAATGCTAACTCTTTAGGATGTGTACTTAGTATCCTAAATAGATTTTTTAATTTTTTTATTATTTTCATCGCCATCTTCTTCCGCATATTGGTCTAAATCCACTTCCTTTTCGGTCAGAAGAGATGAAGATTGCTGAGATCTCCTTCTTTTCATTATACGCAATAATATATAGGAAACTCCCACGATTCCAAACACCACTGCTGAAACAATAACTATCACATACCACTTTATTCCGTCATCATTATCTGGAGTGGGTGGAGGTGGAGGGGGAGGTGGAGGAATGGGACTATCAAACTGTATTTTTTGGGAATGAGCTGCCTGATTGTATTTATTGGTTGCAGTTATCTTGATATCTTTAAAATCACCTGGAGTTTGATAGTTGAGCATAAGACTGAAGTGTTCAGTTCTTCTAAAGCAGACTAATCTATCGGATTGAGTTAAGTCGTTGAGGTGACTAACAAGTAACAATTGATTGTTAGTAATGAAGGCTTAGTGATATTTAACCATATTTTTTGATAATTTGACTGGAATTCCAACTTTGAATTGAGTTTTTAATGTATCAGATCTAATAAATGAAACAATAGTGGCCTATTCAGTGACCTCATCATAATAAGATAAATAGATATTGGTTGATGTGACAGCATGCCAATTTAGTAATCGTTGGTTACCATATCTAAAGTAAGCTTAATGCAATCCTTTAAATGAAAGGTCCTTATTAATTGTATTCAAAGATATGATCATACTCAGTGAACTTGTTGATGTAATAAATATTTTTAAGTCTGCAGCTATTTAATCTGAGCCTATAACTTATAATTGTTTGAAGTAACTATTATCAAGTAAAATATCCTTAATTTCTGCAACCTTGTACAATTGTATGTAGTTTGTTTCAGCCAATATACCCAATTCTGTAAAGGTACCATATCCTAAGCCCAAATTGCCTAAGGTAACAAATATTTGTGCATTGTATATGTCTAAATCATTTATAGGATATATTTCTTGTGTTCCAAAATGTTTGCTGTTCCACTCTCCAATAAAATTAAGATCGTAGGTTATATCAAATACCTTAATTGCTGATTTTTTATAATTTGAGTCTATCAATTAGTCATTGTCTAATATCAATAAAAACCATTTATCATTTTTGATTAAGACAAACATCTCATCAAAGTTTCGGATTGCGTGCTGACCATGAATAGCATCCTTACTCTCATACAAAAACATATTGTCCTGAATCTCATAGTAAAGAATCTCTTGTCCAGTTTAACTGATGCAAAATAGAAGTAGACCTATTTCTTGATTATATTAAAGATTAGAACAACTTACAACTTATTTAATGAGAGAGCTCGTAATTATTTATATATTACCATTCATCAAGTAGAGAGTGTTTTTTTATAATGCGACAAAGCCATCTCCAACTTTAACAAAGTCAATCACAGACATATCCTCAATACTTTTATCTTCCCGCAGGGGGGAGAAAAGATGAATCTTTGTATCATCACAGAAAGGGCATTCCAGAGAATAGTCAGCTATCGATCCACTAAAATAATTTTAGACTGGCAAAACTATTTCTATATTATCTGCATTACAAGGAGCTTTAACAATATTAGAATCATCTGGAATGTTTTGTATGTTAGTTGGAAAATTGGCTGCTTCTATTTAAGTTTTGGAGTGCTCAGTTTTTGTCTTACTTTTCACATAAATAGTTACATTCACATCTTTCTTGAAAATCTATTCAGGAAGGTTAGTCTTTACTGATAGTACAGGATGATTATTAACGTAATATATAGTTGGACTAAGGCCTTCAACCAGTAACCAATTACCAGAAATTACTGGCTGTCCATTAATCTTGATTTGCGCATATTGTAAACCCATTGAGCCTTGATTAGTTTTCAAAAATTTCACTACTCTCTCACCAGTTTAGGAGGGTGCCGAGATTAATGTTATAATCTATGATTGCTTATCATATGAAGTTGTAGCGCTTTCTGTTAAAAATTCAATGGATTGAAGAGTAATATAGTTGAACTATGTCGGATTATAATACTCCTCTATGATGGAATTTCCTAAAAATGTGATAATATGATCATTAGGCATTGCCATCGTCCAGTGTTTATCTATCACATATTCTTTTAAAGTCTTATCAATTCCCAAATATTTCACTGTTTTGCTGTTCAAGATTATGAATTTAGCAATTCTAGAAGGAAATTTAACGTAGAATATTTGACTGTTTGTACTGTCAAGCAGAATTTATCTTGGATAAAAATTTTAGACTTAATTATACTCTTTTTTATTGAAAAATTAAGGAGTAATATCGATTCGTTCGTCGTCTGTATCGAATTAAATACTAATGAATCTTCCAGTTTTTGAAATAAAGATAAAATTATCTTCATTAATATGAATAGAAGAGTAAGGAAAGGGGGAATCCTTTTGTGAAGTCTTCATCTCCTGTTTGTTTATATTGATCCATTCCGCTATTCTTTTATTTTTGTAACTCCACACTACGATACTATTTCCATCGGTCCTCGTTTTTGCTTTTATTTATAATATTGGCTATTTAACTTTAGTCTCAAGCTCAAGACTAAAATATTATGTGCATTTTATTTCATAACCTTCAATTGCGCAAATGTCGATATAGGCCTTACTCTCCTTCACTGAGTTTATGCCGATGTAATAAAAACTGGAGGTGTCAATTGAAAGAATAGTAGACACCTCAGTAGGGGCGAATGTTGACGCAACAACATAGTTATTGATGTGGTTTAAGGAAATATCGAAGTCATCTCTATTTTTTAATTGTTGCGCAAAGTCGTATTAAAGATTAGCTCCTCCGTAATAGGTATCCAGATTAATTAAAAGACCAGTCAAAGGATCAACTAGAAATCCTTTATCACCTAAAGTTTATTTACTGGCAATGGTATCAGTATCTTCAACAAATCCAATATCTATATTAACTTGGCATATTTCTGTTGTTGAAAGGGCAGTGACATTCAAAGTTTAATTTTTGGTGACAGCAGATAGTTAAAGGTAAGGCTAAGAGATTGATACAGCTTAACTGAATTAAGCATTTATGGTAAAGAGATAGCCTTTATCTTGAGATAAAATTACATGAGTTTTGTTTTCAATCTATTCCCTATGGAGCAAATAGTTAACTTTATGCTCCTGCCTTTCATAAACAAATAGGTTTCTGTTTTTGGTGATGTATATAACAAACAGACTGCTAACTTGAATATTATCAATCAAGTTGTCACTTTGATCAACTTCATAACTGCCAACAATTGTCTCAAAATCACTTCCCTTATATTCAATTATTGTTTCTTTTGTGGCTACTAGCAGCGTATTAGATTTGGTATCATATGTCAGAGCCAAAGGTTTACCTGTTATTGGTTTTACTTTCTTAATGATAATATCGTTGTAGAGAGTATATTCAATGAAA
>Ga0302268_1000056_pt1 | contig 63955 bp, 65 predicted proteins | sample III_Bog_E2_1_FD_194554 | JGI IMG/M metagenome (GOLD analysis project Ga0302268, IMG submission 194554) | Peat permafrost microbial communities from Stordalen Mire near Abisko, Sweden - III_Bog_E2_1 | ecosystem: Environmental > Terrestrial > Soil > Wetlands > Peat | place: Sweden: Abisko... | reverse complement strand
CATAATGTATGTATAATTTGTAGTGAGGTGCTGTAACGTGGCCGTTGCGAATCTGCATGTTCATCAAAAAGAATCGACCATGAACCTCCGAATCGACCCTGTGCTGAAGGGGGAGTTTATGGCGGCGGTTGCGGAAGAGGCCCGGCCCGCCGCTGAGATTCTGCGAAATCTCATGCAAAACTACGTCGAAGAAGCACGTCGGCGCCGATTTGCAGCGGAGGCGCGCCGCCAGTCTCAGCTCGTCGCCGCTTCAGAGGAAGAAGCGGAAGTGATGCGCTGGATTCAGGATGTGAGCGCTTTGGAAGGGGTCCAGTGAGACGCGGCGACCTGGTGACAATTGCCGTTTCTGGAGATTACGGTAAGCCTCGCCCGGCGCTGGTCGTGCAATCAGACGCGTTCGACCGCCATCCCTCAGTCATTGTGCTGCCACTGACAAGCGAAATCCACGACGCGCCGCTCTTCCGGGTGACGGTGGCTGCAGGCGATGCGACGGGGCTGGGGGCGCCTTCCCAGATCATGGTGGACAAGGCAACAACCGTACCGCGCAGCAAGCTGGGATCACGGATTGGGGAGGTGGATACGACCACGATGCAAGCCGTGAATGAGGCATTGCTTGGTTTTCTCGGGCTATAGTTCGCCTATCGAAAATCGGCAAAGACGAAGCCGTCGCGCTCCACCACTTCGCCTGCCTCCAGATGCAGCGGCGCGGTAAACATGGGGCCGTCGTAGACGCAGGTGTGAAACTCGCCGCGCTCGCCGCAGGGATCAACTCCTGGCGGCAGATCATGCAGCAGGGCAGCGTCGAAGTCGCAGCCAGCGAAGGACGCGGGAAGCTGCTTGGGATCGACGCATGTCAGCTTTGCGCGCAGGCCGCCGGCAATCATGGTGCGCGCCAGCTCATCGGTTGGAATCTCCCATAGAGGAAACAGGGGCTCAAGGCCGGTTGGCTTGAGTTTTTCTTCGCGATAGGCGCGGATGTCGGGGAGAAACAGGTCTCCAAAGGCGACGGCGTCGATGTGTTCGTTAACCGCTCGCCGGCAGGCCTCCGCCATGCGTGCCTCATAGATTTCGTTCGAGCACGGCCAGGGCAGCGGCACAATCCACAGCGGCAAATGCGCGGCCTCCGCCTGCGCTTCCAGCACCGAGCGGCGTGTGCTGTGCATGGCCACGCGGTCGAATTCACTATTGAGAGTGGTGAGCATTCCGACCACTTCAACGTCTGGTTGTTGACGCAAAACGTGGAGGGTCCATGCGCTGTCTTTCCCGCTGCTCCACGACAAGAGAACGCGCTTCATAGGTTGATCATAAAGGCGGGAATGGACAAGAGGAGGATGTTTTAATCATAATGACCATATTGATCGTTATGATTGGAGAGTCCGATGATCTCTGAAGTGAGCGCGGTGAATTTTCGGCAGAATCTCGGCGAGATGCTCAACCAGGTGCAGTACCGGAACGACAGCATCGTAATCCTGAAAGACGGCAAGCCGGTGGCCGCTCTGGTGGATGCGGAGCTGTTTGCGCGGATTCGGCGGATGCGGGAGCAATTCGATGCATTGAGCAGCAAGCTGGCCGAGGACTGGGCGGATGTGCCGGCCGATGAGGGCATGGCGGAGATCGACGCTGCCGTGGCGCTCGAACGGCGGCGGTAATGGCCGGACTGCGCGTGGTGCTGGACACCAATGTATTGGTGTCGGGGCTGGCCTATCCAGCCAGCGTGCCGGGGCGCATTGTGGGTGTTTGGCAGTTGGGCGGCCTGGGTGTTGTGCTTTCCAAGTACATTCTGGACGAGATGGTTCGTGTGCTGCCGCGGCTCTCGTGCAACAAGCGGAGTCCGGCGGAGATTCGCGACCTGGCCAACAGATTTCTGCTCCTGGCGGAGATTGTCGAGCCAAGTGTGGAAGTGGATGAGGCGCTGCGCGACAAGGCTGACGGGCCGGTGCTGGGAACGCTACTTGCCGCGCAAGCAGACTACCTGATTACTGGAGACAAGGATTTGCTGGCGCTGGCCGGGAAATACCCCATTGTGACGCGGGCGGCGTTTTGGGAGCGGCATGGAGCGTGAGCGGTCTACCTTGTCTTTGCAGCTATCTGCCGGCTGGATTCCATGGCGTGCCGGAGAAGCAGGTTGGCCTTGGTTTGGTAGCCGCGGCCATAACTTTTCAGCCAGTCGATCACATCGTCGTCGAGCCGTATGGTCACTGGGCGTTTGGCCGGCCGGAAGAAGCGGCCAATCTCCGCGCCGCTCCAATCCACGACCTCCGGCATGTCGGAGAAGTCGATCGTAGCGTCGGTCTTGGCGGCGAGGTTGGCGATGTCCCGCTTGCGCGCGGCTTCGAGCTTCTTCATAGAACCTCCGTTCCTGGGCAGATGCGGCTCGTGCGGAGATCAGGCGAATGGTCTCCGCTTCATTCTGTTGCCGCACGGTGAAAACGGCAAAGAGGACTGTGCCTGGCGCAATTTCTCCAAGAGCGTTATAGCGTTCTTCGGCTTCGTCGTGGGACAGATCCTTACGGGAAATAATCCAAGGATCCTCGAAAACCAGTTTGGCTGTCTCAAAGCGGACGCCGTGATTGCGAAGGTTCTCCCGGTTTTTGGCGGGGTCCCAGTCGAACTGGCACATCTTGCTGACCCATTTCCATTATGCTGAATGTACGTACAATTGTCAATACTATCCCTTTGGACCCGCGCAAACGAACGGCCTGCCGCATAGAAGCGGCAGGCCGTCTTGTGCTTGTTGTGATGCGCGGGTTAGTTGATGGTCAAATCGGCATGCAGCGGCGTGTTCTCGCTCGAGTCGCCGACGTGGATCACAAACTTGCCGGGGTCGATGGTCCACTTGTGCGCCGCCCCGTCCCAGTAGCTGAAGGCGCGTGCGTCCAGGTTGAGCGTCACGTGCTTTGTTTCGCCGGGAGCGAGCCGCACTTTTTCAAAGCCCTTCAGTTCGCGCTCGGGACGGGTGGCTTTTGCTGACGGGTCGGAGACGTAAAGCTGGGCAACCTCCGCTCCGGCTACGCTGCCGGTGTTGGTGACGTCGAAGCTGACCGCAACCTCCGTGCCCGAGATGGCTGTTGCCGGCGCCTGCAGGTTTGCGAAGCTGAAGGTGGTGTAGCTGAGCCCGTATCCAAAGGGATAGAGCGGGTGCTTGCCGGTGGTGGTCCAGTAGCGATAGCCGACCATGAGCTTGTCGCCATACTGCACATGGGGAATGTCGTAATCGACGGCCGGATGGTTGGGCTCCAGCACATGCAACTTGGTGTCTGCGCCGGGCGTGGGGTAGTAGTACTTGGCCGAAGCGCTGTCTTCCCAACTGCGGTCAAACGTAACCGGCAGCTTGCCCTCGGGGTTGTGCTTGCCGAAGAGGATATCGGCGACGGCGGTGCCGCCCTCCTGCCCGGGATAGTAGATTTGCAGCAGCGCGGGCACGTTACCCAGCCAGCGGTGCGTGTCCGATCCGACGCCGCCGGTGACGGTGACAATGGTGTGCTTGTTGGCTGCGGCGACAGCTTCAATCAGCGCGTCCTGGCCCCAGGGCAGTTCGAACGTTCGGTCGAATCCCTCGCTCTCGGTTGAGCCCGTGAAGCCCACGGCAACCACGGCCACATCGGCGATGGCGGCAATCTTTTTTGCTTCTTCCGAGATCAATCCCGGCTCATAAGCAATGGCCAGGCCGAAGTGCGGGTTGGCGACGGGGTGGTAATCGGCGACCACGTGGATCACCTGCCCCGCGGCGAGGTCGAGTGTGAAGGACTGCGGCGCCTGTCCCTCGGCATGCGGCGGAATCGGCAGCGGTTTGCGATCCACTGCAACCGTAAACTGCGCGCTGTTCCAACCACCGGTTGCGGCGATGATCAGATACTTTCCTGCTTTGTCCGCCTTGTAGGTTGCGGTATAGCGAACGCTGTGCGGCTGCTTGGCATCCGGCTCCCACCCATTGAAGTTCCAGTCGGAAAGGTTCTTCGCCGTCGAAACCTCGGGCGTTCCGGTGAAGTCCGCACTGGGATAATTGGCCACTTGAACCGGCCCATCCCAGGAACTCTTCCAGAACAGCTCGTTCATCTCCGGCAACCCTGCAGCATAGAGGACATGCACATTGGGTCCCAGCAAATTGGCGATGCCGGTAAGCGTGCTGACCGGTTCAAAGGCCTGCGCTGTGGAAGAGCCGCCGCCGCCAGTGACTGCCGGCCAGGCGTTGGGTCCGACGATGGCGATGGTCTTGATTTTGGCCGGGTCCAGTGGAAGCAGTGCGCCGTCGTTCTTGAGCAGCGTGATGCTCTCAAGCGCGCCGTCGAGGGCAATGGCGCGATCGGCAACGGAATAGGTCGAGTCGGCCGGATCGAACTGCGGATGGTCGAGGAAGCCGTAGCGCAGCGCGGTGCGCAAGAGGCGCAACACCTTGTCGTCGATGGTAGCTTCTTTCACCGAGCCACTCTTGACGGCGGCCACCAGGCCCGCGGCGTTCATGAACCGGGGGTTGGGCATTTCCAGGTCAAGGCCGTTGTTGGCCGCGCCTGCCGAGTCGTAGGTCGCGTCCCAGTCCGACATGAGAATGCCCTGGAATCCCCACTCGCCCTTGAGCACCTTCAGGTTGAGGAACTCATTCTGGGTGGCGTGGACGCCGTTGATCAGGTTGTAGGAGTTCATGACCGCATCGACGTGGCCCTTGGTGACCGCGGCCTCGAAGGCGGGCAGGTAGATCTCGCGCATGGTGCGCTCGTCCAGGTCGGAGCTGACATTGTGCCGGCTATATTCCTGGCTGTTGACGGCGTAGTGCTTGACGGTGGCGATGACGCCCTGGGACTGAACGCCCTCGATAAAGGGCACGTCGAGACCGGCGTTGAGGAAAGGATCTTCAGAGAGGTATTCGAAGTTGCGGCCGGCGATGGGCGAACGGGCGATGTTGACGCCGGGGCCGAGCAGGAAGTTCACACTGCGTGCGCGCGCGTCCTTGCCCAGGCCCTCGCCGATGCGGCGGGCCAGCTCGGGGTCCCATGAGGCGGCGAGCCCGACACCGCCGGCATAGGCCGTGGTCGGCCCCCAGGTACGCACGCCGACCGAGGCGTCGGACATCTTCAGGCTGGGCAGGCCGATGGCTTCAATGCCGTGGGTGTACATGTCGTTGACGCCGCCGATGAGCTCGATTTTTTGTTCGAGGCTCAGCTTGCCGAGCATTGCGTGGGCTTTCGCTTCGATCGCGGGCGAGTCTGGCGCTGGGGCCTGCGCCTGTGCGGCGGAGGAAGCAGCGAATGCAAGCAGAAGAGAAGAGAGGCAGACAATGGCGCGATGGGCAATCGATTGCGTAGAGGGGTCGATCGAGGTTTTCATGACGCAAGAAGGCTATCGCATTTCCCTGGGCAATGTATAGCAATTCCGCCGGCTGCGGCTTCGAAATTATGGCGCCGGCAGCCCGCTTACTTCATTCAAACCAACAACATGTGATGCGGGTCACAGCGCGGGGTGAATGGTGTCACTGCTTCATATGGAATGGGGGCGCAGACTCTGAGTCCAACAGGCAGGATATGAGATGGGCGGAGTTTGACGTCCGGAGGCACAGATGAGCTTTGCGGCAGGCTTGAAGACGATTGTGGTGGCCACGGATCTGAACGGCCAATCGGAGGCAGCGCTGGAGTATGCGCGCAAGCTTGCCAGCGGCTACGGCGCGCGGATTGTGCTGGCGCACGGTCTTGATCCTGCCGAATATGCCGCGGTGGATGCAGTGCCCGGCCGCGTTCTGAGCGGGATGACGGAGCAGGCCCGCGGCGCATTGGGCAAGATGGCCGGCGACCTGCTGCGGGAAGGCATTCACAGCCACTCGGAGATTCGCCAGGGTGCGGTGGCGCAGATGCTGGTGGACGTGGCCCGGCAATACAAGGCCGGTCTGATTGTGATTGGCACCAAGGGCATGGAGGGCGCGGGACCGGTGGTTGTTGGCGCGATTGCGGAGCAACTGGTCCGGCTGGCGCCGTGTCCTGTGCTGGCGGTTGCGGCGGACTGGAATGCGGGCGAGTTCCGTCCCACGCCTGGCGGTCCGGTGCTGCTGGCCATGGAGCGGAACGAGGCAACGGCGTCCGCGGTGGCAACGGCATGTTCGCTGGCCGAAATATTTCATCGCACGCTGCTTGTGCTGCATGCCCGCAGTTCGGCTGAGGCTTCAGCGTTTCTCAACACCAGCGCAGCCACGTTGGGCGAGTTCGGCATTGAACCGAGCGGGCGTTTTCCGGTGCGTCTTGTGGTCAAGGACGGCAGTCCCGCGGATGCAATGGTTGAGGCAATCGCCACGTACAACCCCAGCATATTGGTGGCTGGGGTGAAGCGTACCAGCGAGACGCCAGGGCCGCACGGGACCGTCTTCCTGCTGCTGGCCCGGTCTCGTGTGCCTGTGCTGTGCGTACCGCCGGAAGCGACGGCCGCCGCAGAGGAGCCGGAGGCTTGTATCCCGGCAACAACCAAGTAAAAGAGGAAACACGCAGCAATCGACTGTTCAATGTTTGACTCGGGACGGTCCGGTGGAACTCAAGAACACTCCACCTTCCTTTCCCATTGATTCATTTCTCTGGACTTGTTCCATTTGGAGCGATTTTCCGCTTATGGCGTCCGATTCAGAGCCAACTCGCAGAGCGTAAGCAGCCGCGAGGAAACGGCAGGCTGGCGGGTTGGGTGGTTCAACCGCTGCCGAACCGCAGATGGAGCAGGGACAAAGGAAGAAGGAGTCATGCAAGCTGAAGCAAATTTCGGGCGTAACCATGGAATGGCGCCGCGTCCGCTGGCAGAGTTGCTGCAATGCCCTCCGGCGACCGTGAGTTTGCTCAATGGCTTGACGCAGTGCATCGATCTCGAACCAGGGACGGTTGTTTTCCGTCAGTCCGAAATCTGCCAGGGGCTCTACGTATTGGTCTCCGGGCAGTATCTTCGCAGGACGGAGCGGCTGGAGACGCGGCTGACGCTGGGGACATCGCGCGCCGGCGAACTGGTGGAACTCGCGGCGGCGCTGGGAGACAAGCGCCATACCTACACTTTGAGCGCGCAAACTCCAGGATCGGTGCTGCTGGTGCCCATGGAGGCACTCAATCAGGCGTTCAAGGACTATCCGCCGCTGCGGATGCATTTGCTGGAGGAGCTGGCGCGCGAAGTATCGAGGGGCTACATCGCCAGTTGCCAGAACCGCATTTTGAGGACCAGGCAACGCAGCGCCGGCGCGGCTTTGCCCTAGATTGAATTTTCTTGGCCGCGCAAGCGTCCGGTACGGCGCCCGATCGAGCACAGCACCGGGAGATCGAGCAAAATCCCTGTCTTCTTCGCTGAGAATTCCTTATGCCGGATGAAAGTGCGCTATACTTCGTAGAGAACTGCTAAAAACCGTATGGCTACGTTCCACCCTCATCACCCCCCGGAAGATTGTGTTAATTGTGAGCATCGCCATCTGCGAATGTTCTGCAATCTCACAGCAGAAGCCTTGAGGGACTACGACAGCATCGGAATCATGATGAGCCATGCCCGCGGCGCCAAGCTGTTTACCGAAGGCGATCCGGCGCGCAACGTGTTTGTCATCTGTTATGGCCAGGTGAAAATCTCCTCCACCTCACGCGACGGCAAGACCATGATTCTAAAGATCGCCGGCCCCGGCGATGTGATGGGTCTGAGCGCGGTTCTGGCCAACGTTCCCCATGAAGTGACGGCGGAAGCCATTGAGCCCTGCCAGGTGAAGACGGTGCGCAAGCAGGAGTTTGTAGACTTCCTGGGACGCCACGGAATTGCCAGCATGCACGCGGCGCAATCGCTTTCCGGCGAATACCTGACGGTGTTTCACGACGCCAAGCGGCTGGCGCTCTCAGGTTCGGCGGCGGGAAGGCTGGCGAGGTTGCTTCTGGACTGGGGACGCTCGGCGGCCAACGGCAAGCCCGAGATGCGCTTTACCATGGCGCTCACGCATGAGGAGATCGCCAACATGGCCGGCACCTCCCGCGAGACCGTGACCAGGCTGTTGAACCAGTTCCGCCGCGACCAGTGGATCACCATCAAGGGCTCCAGCATGACCATCGTCAAGCCTGACCAGTTGGAACGGCTCACCGCGTAGGAGATTGCTGGCTAAGCCTAAGTTTGGTTAAACCCCGCCAGGCTTCATGGGGCTAAAGCCCCATTTCTCTCATCTAGAACGTCTTGCGGCACGACTGAAGTCGTGCCCTTTCGCACATTTGCCTGAGGCCAGTGTTTTTCCGCAGCCTGCTTAGCTTGCGCCGGCCCGCGCTGGTTCCACTCGAATCAAACTTTTTCCCTGGGCGTTTTAGTCCTGTCGCACGCTCTGTCCGCCCGTCTCCCAATTCACAGATGCATTGTACTCAACTGCTCTTTGATCGGGGCCGGCGTGGCGATCGGTTCGCGCAGCGTCAGCACCGGGCAGCGCGCGTGGGCCAGAACCCGGTAGATGGTGCGATCGCGGGCGAGGGTTTGAAAGATGGAGCGCTCGGTGGCGGCCAGAACAATGAGGCTCGCGCGGCACTCAACCGCGGCGGCCAGAATCTCGATGGACGCATTGCCATGCACCACCCTGGGCTCAATGGCAGAGCAGCAACTGGCCCCGGCCTGTGCGGCAAGCACGCTGAGCTCATGCAGGGCCGCGGAGTCCAGGCTGGCCGGCTGACCGCTTCGTCCGGTTTTTCCGGTGAAGGACTTGAACCCGCCCGGCTCTTCCTCCGGCGGCAGCACATGGAGAACAACCAGTTTGGCGCCCTGATTGGCCGCGATTTGACACGCAAGCGCCGCGCTCGGGATGGAGGCCTCTCTGAGAGTGGTGGCGTGCAAAACAACGCGTTGCTTTGCGTCCACCGCGAGATGAGCCTCGGGACCCACGGTAATGACCGGGAGATTCACCGAGCGCAGCACTTGTTCCGCCACGGAACCGAGCAGCAGCTTCCCTAGCTTGCTGCGGCTTCGGGTTCCGAGGAGAACTCGATCTGCTTGAAACTGCCTGAGGGCGGCCGCGATCTGTTTTGCGGCATGGCCCTCGCGAACCAGTGCATCGCACTGAATGCCCTTGTGTTGCGCCACCGCGCACCACGGTTCCAGCGTCTTGGTGGCAAATTCCAGAGCCGCCGCGGGATCGTAATAAGGCAGGCCGGCTGCGTCGATCGCCATGCCCATGCCGGAGGCCAGCACGTGGAGCAGAAGCAGCCGCGCCCCTGTCTCGGCAGCCTGTTCCAGCGCAAACGGCATCAGCCGGTCCAGGTCATTGAGATCGGTGGCGACGAGGATGGCCGCGGAAGGTGACCAGGAGTTTCTGACGGCATCGGGGACTGCGTCCGTCATGGAATCACCTCGTACTGGACAGCGTGGCACCGCGGCATGCCGCGAGATGTGTCAGCGCGCACCCCGCCGTGTGATTTGGCTCACCTTGCGCCGCCGCTGTCTTGCTCACGATTCACGCTTGCTGAGATTCCCCCGATAAAGTGAGGGGAAGCAAAGAATCTGAAGGGTTTCCTGGATGAGCAGGCGGCGTATGTGGGCTCAACTTAATGAAGAATGTGTCATGAAGGCGAACGCCCACTTCTGGGAGCAGATGCTTTCAATGAAACTCGAGCGCACGCTGTTTCCTGAGCAATTCTGCGTAGCCGCTGGACACATGGTGGGGCGGGTCACGCTTTCCGGCGAGTGGCAGGGGCGAATCGAGGTGCGGATGGCAGGTGGCCTGGCGTATGAAGCCACGGCGGCCATGATGATGCAGCCGCTCGACACGGTGCTCGAGGCCGACGCGCTGGATGCGACCAAAGAAATCGCCAACATGATTGCCGGAGCCATCAAGTCCTCTTTGCCGCGGCCCTGTTCGATGACCGTGCCGGAGTCCGCCGTGGAGAACGAGTGCTTTTGCGGCGAAGCGCGCCGGCAAGACACGCTGGTGGTGGCATTTCGCCACCCGGCCGGCGATCTGATGGTGCGCGTCTGGGAGCGGGAATGCAACGCGCAATAGCGCGGTGATTCGCGCCATCCGGAGCCCGCAACCTGCGCGATAAAGTACCCCGAAACGGGCCACAGTGCAGGGATTTCGCCGTTTTCTTCATTGAATCTTTATGAGAGTTCCACGTATGGTTGGATATGGAAGTACATATTCAAACATTCCATCCTTGTAGACACCCCAAGAAAAAATAGGACCTTGTGCGTTCATGCGCGCCCGCGCATCTTCATTTATTTTCAAACCCTCTCCGGGCGCATGACAGTACAACTCTACCTGCATCATCTGGAGGATAGGCGCTATGAAATATCGAATGAATCTAAGTGGATTGACGGCCTGGTTGCTGGCGTTCGCCGTGCTGATTGTGCTGCCGGTTGCCAGTTTTAGCCAGACCTTTCGCGGCGGAATCAACGGAACCGTGACGGATCAATCGGGCGCCGCTGTACCGGGTGCCACAGTGGAAGCGACCGACACGGCGACCAACACCTCGCACAAGACGATCAGCTCAAGCGCCGGCGAGTACAGCTTTCAGGACCTGCCGCTGGGTGGCTACACAGTGACCGTAATCGCGGCAGGATTCAAGAGCGAGAAGGTCTCCGCGGTTCCGGTCACAGCGGGTGTGATCTATACGCTGCAGATCAAGCTGGGCGTGGCGGCCGCGGGCGAAACGGTTGAAGTGTCCGCGTCGGGCCTTGCGCTGGATACCACTTCGACCACCCAGACCACGGATATTCCCGAAATCACGGTGCAGGATATTCCGCTGAACGGTCGTGACTTTACCCAGTTGATTGGACTGGCGCCAGGATTCGCCGGCTACTCCCTGGGCGGCTTTGGATCAGTGAACGGAACGCGTGGAAACCAGGTGAACTGGCAGATTGACGGCGCCGACAACAATGACTGGTGGCACAATATCCCGGCCGTGAACCAGGGCGGCGTCGAAAACATTGCCGGTGTTACGCTGCCAATTGACTCCATTGCCGAGTTCAGCCTTCAGACGCAATCGTCGGCTGAAGTGGGCCGCAATCCAGGCGGGAGCGTGAACCTGGTGACCAAGTCGGGAACCAACCAGCTCCACGGCTCCATCTACTACTACGAGCGCAACCAGGCGCTGGCGGCGCAGAACCCTTTCAACACGCTAGGCGAACTGCCGCTTGAAAACGTGCAGTGGGGCGCTTCACTGGGCGGCCCGGTCTGGAAGGACCACACCTTCTGGTTCACCAACTTTGAAAAGCAGAAGTTCAACATCGCCACGGGCGATACGGGATACGAACCGAACCAGTACTACCAGGGAGCGGCAATAGGCTATCTCAACAATAAGAACCCCGCGACCGGTGAGCCTTACGGAAACTATCCGGCTGTTCCCGTCAATTCCGCGACCTCGCAACTGCTGAAAATCCTCTGGCCGGCGAGTCTGCTGACTGGAACGCAATCTGGAGGAATTCAGAATGCGGCGCCGGAGTTCGGCTACAGCTACAACGGCGTAATCAAGGTGGATCACACCTTCAACGACAAGCAGAGCATCTATGGCCGCGCGTTTCTGGGCCAGGGCAACCAGACCGCGCCGGTGGGCACGACGGACATCAACCCGTACTTCTTTGAAATCGGCCCGATCCATGTGTATAACTACTCGGCCGGCCATAACTGGTCCATCACTCCTGCGATCAGCAATAGCATCACAGCGGGCGTGAACTACTTTCACCAGACATTCTCCGACGCCAAGACCGACTTCAGCGACGTGGCCACGGCGGGCTTCGTGACCGGCTCTCCGTTTGCCAATGCACCGAACATCAACATTGGCACCGACTTTGAGCCGACCGGTAACACGCCTCCGGAGGGGCGTCAGGACGTTACCGGCGTCCTTGACGACGCGCTGAACTGGACCATCGGCAAGCAGCAGCTTCGCATGGGCGGCGAATTCAGGCGCGCGCAGGTGGATGAGTTCTACCACCGGCATGCGATCGGCAGCTATAACTTCATGGGAGGGCAGGGGCCGTATGGTGACGGATCGGTGCCATGGAATAAAGTTGACCCGAATATCGATCCCGACGTGGCTGCGCTGGCAGATTACCTTGCCGGCTTCCTGACCAAGGGATCGATTGCGGTCGGCAATCCGGAACGACTGGTGTTTTCGAGTGGCTTCGATCTCTTTGCGCAGGACAGCTATCAGCTGACTCCATCGTTCAATGTCAACTTCGGCCTTCGCTTGGACTACATGCAGCCGATGCACGACGCGAAGAAGGATTTATCCGTGTTCCGTCCGGGGCTCACTCCGACGGGCATCGCCTTCCAGGGGCAGGACATCGGCCAGATCTTTGCCAGCGACTGGAACAGCTTCAGCCCGCGCCTTGGATTCAGCTATCAGCCCACGACGCTGAGAGGATTCGTGATTCGCGGCGGAGGCGGGCTGTTCTTTGACACGCCCAACGCCAACCCGTTCCTCGACAACCGTCCGGGCAACAGCGCTCCGAACGGCCTTGAAGGCAACCCCGGCGGTTCCAGCCCGGTGTTCACCCTCACGACGGGCGCCACCACGATCGTGCCGGGCGTAGAGATCATTCCCACCGCGACGCTCGGTTGCCCCGCGGCCACCCCCTGCGGCGTATTCAGCGTCGATCCCAACTTCCGGTCGCCTTACAATTTCAACTACAACCTCCAGATTGAGCAGTCGCTGGGCACCAAGGCCTTCATGCAGATTGGGTACGTAGGCAGCCAGGGCCGCAAGCTGCTGAGCCTTCTCAACATCAACCAGCCTCACCTGGGCGGTGCGCTGGGTGCGTATAGCGGTGTGCCTGCCAACAGCGGCGATCCATGCACGTTTGGCGGCTACTGCTACTCCGACATCAACCAGGTGGAGAGCATCGGTGTATCCAACTACAACTCACTTCAGGCGGTTTTCCGCACCACCAACTGGCACGGTTTGACCTCGCAGGCTGCTTATACATGGGGTCATAACCTGGATCAAGTGACGGCCTACCGCGGCGCCCTGCCGCAGGATAGCTACGACTTCAGCAAGGACCTCCCAGGCGATAAGGGCGAGTACGGCAACTCCGACTTCGATACGCGCAACTCGTTTGTGGGCTACCTCAACTACGATGTGCCCTCATTCGGCGGGCCGAAGCTGCTGACCAGCGGATGGTCACTGAACTCGGCGTTTGCATTCAAAGGCGGCCAGCCGATTACCATCTACGACAACAACGACACGAGTGGCACCAACGAATACACGCAGCGGGTCAATCAGGTAGGCAATCCATTTGCCGGCGTCAACAGCTCAATCCTGACCAACCAGAACGGCGGAAAGTACGTGCAGTGGCTCAATCCGGCGGCATTCGCCGATCCGGCACCCAACACCTGGGGTTCGATCGCCCGCAACGGCATCTACGGGCCGGGATACGAGGATTTCGACCTGTCGGTGTTCAAGAACACCAAGTTCGACATTCACGATTTTCCGGTGAACGTTCAATTCCGCGCCGAGATGTATAACCTGTTCAACCGCATCAACCTGGCCAGTCCGGCTTGCACGCAACTGTGCAACGACTATTGGTCGACTAACAAGGAAACCGGTTCCGGATTCGGCACCAGCGGATCGACGATCGGCTCCGGCAACTACTCCCCGGGCATCGGGCCTGGCGAACCCTTCAACGTGCAGCTCGCGCTGAAGATCCTGTTCTAAGGCAGATGACAGGTTACAGATGACAGATGGCAGGTTAAAGTTTCGACCTGCCATCTTCATCGGCACATGAAGCAATAAGAAAACCCCCACCATCTGGCGGGGGTTTTCTTATTGCTGACTGAGTAAATCAGGTTAGAGTTGACCGGACGTAACTGTCATCTGTCATCTGTAACCTGTCATCTGCCCTTACGACAGATGCGTGAACGGCCGGTCGGCGAGCCGTCCGGGCCGCGCCGGCGCACTAAGGCCGGCGGTCTTGCTGGCCATTACCTCAGTGAATGCGCCGCGGAAGGCGGCCATCTCGTCCGCGGTGCCGACCGTGATGCGCACCTGGGTGGGCCACGCCGGCCAGATGCGGCCGATGTAGATGTCCTTGGCCGCCATGGCTGCAAGCACTTCCTGGCCGGGCCGCCGCACGTCGAGCATGAAGCAGTTGCTTTCCGAGGGCGTGGTCGCGTAGCCGGCCGACTTGAGCCACGCAAGGTTCTCATTGCGAATGTTGGCGATGATCCTCTTGCGGGTGGGCACCAGATCCTTGTCGATCAGGCTGGCCTTGGCCGCGGCCAGCGCCGTGATGGGCAGCGAGTTCTGACCGAAGGCCTGGTATTTCTTCAGCAGGTCCGGTCGCCCGATGGCGAATCCCATGCGGATGCCGGCCATGCCGTAGAGCTTTGAGAAGGTGCGCAGTACGATCACGTCCTTGCCGTCCTTCACAAAGTCCAGCGAGGGTTGGGCGTCGGAGAGATGGATGTACGCCTCGTCAATCAGGATGATGGCGCCCTTGGGGGCGTTGGCCACCGCGTATTCAATGTCCGCGCGCGGGGTGATGGTGCCGGTTGGGTTGTTGGGGTTGCAGATGTAGATCACGCCGGGTGTGGACGCGGCGGCGACCATGGCCTTGATGTCGTGTGTGGCAGCGCCCTTGGGATCGGCCAGCGGCACCTTGATGACCTGCGCGCCGGAGGCCTGCGCGGCCCACGTGGGCGCTTCGTAACCGGGATCGGCGACAACCAGCGGCTTGTTCTTGTCGGTAAACGCCAGCACCGTGTAGTGCAGAGGATCGCTGGAGCCGGCAAACGGCATTACCGATTCAGGATTGAGTCCTTCGATCTTGGCGAAGGTCTCGGCCAGATCCGACTCCATGGTGAACTCGTAGCGGCCGCCTTTGGGAATGATGTCGGCGATGGCCTGGCGAGCCGCTTCGGAGGGCCCCAGCGGGTTCTCGTTGGCGTCGATATGAATGCCTTTGTTGGGGTCGGCGAACTTGGGGCGGGCGGCGTAGGCAAGGCTGGATTCAGTCAGGATGGGCATGCTGGCCACGGCGGAGACGCCGGCAGCGAAGCGGAAGAAACCGCGGCGTGAGAGGCCGCTACAACCAATGGGGTCAACAGGCGAACGCATGGTCAAGACTCCTTAAGGCAAGGGTGGAATAAACAGAGCGCGACGCGCGCGCGGAAACTGCGAGGCGGGAGAAAGCTAGGTAATTGAAGGAGGGAAAAGAGGGTCCCATGTCTCAAAATACCCTTCCAGGCATAAGGAACACAATAAAGAAATTTCGAAAGTGCGAACCGGGGCTATGGATATGGTACACTTCGTCGAGTAAACGTTTGCTGAGTTTCAAATGCGTTCTGACCTTCCCCTTGTTCTGCAATTTTGAGCAAGGCGCAAGACCGGTGGCGGGGATTATTGCAGCGGAGAAGATTCTCGCTTGACAACTCTTGGAGTAAACCCATTTACTTAGGGCGAACGTCCGGCAACTGCATGGGCGTCACACCCTGTTCAGGTGACAAGAATGTTGGATCTGTTCGCACACTCCATCCCCGCTGGCTGTTCCCCGCTGGCCGCCGCGCGGTCACTCGCGCTCGGGGCGCCTTCCCTTGCGCATTTGAGCCCGCTCGACATCGCCGTCATCGCCATTTATTTCGTGATGGTGATCTGGATCGGCTTCTACCTGAAGTCGAAGGCCAACACCAGCGAAGAGTTTTTCATGGCCGGTCGCGAGATGACGGCCTGGATCGCCGGCTTGAGCTTTGTCTCCGCCAACCTCGGCTCGCTCGAACTGATGGGCTGGGCCGGCTCGGCCTATCAGTACGGCATTCTGGCCGCGCACTGGTACTGGATCGGCGCCATCCCCGCCATGCTCTTTCTGGGCATGGTGATGATGCCCTTCTACTACGTGTGCAAGACGCACTCCGTCCCCGGCTATTTGAAACTCCGCTACGGACAGGGCTCCAGCACCGTGGCGGCGGTTTCTTTCGCCTTCATGACCGTGCTGATGAGCGGCGTGAATATGTTCGCGATGGCGGAAGTGATGAAAATCGTTCTCGGCTGGGATCTGAACTTCTCCATCATCGTCAGCTCCCTCGCGGTTGCCGCGTATGTCGCGCTCGGCGGACTGCGCTCCGCCATCTTCAATGAAGTCCTTCAGTTCGTGCTCATCTGGGGCGGCGCGCTGCTCGTACCGATCCTGGGCCTCATCGAAACCGGCGGCTGGGGCGGATTCAAAGCGCGTCTCGCCCACAACATCGCCACTGGCGCAGTTCCCGCGGGCGACTACACGCACATGTGGCGCAGCATGGGCCACTTTGCCGATAACCCGATGGGCATCCATTGGACCGGCATCGTCTTCGGCCTCGGCTTCGCCATCAGCTTCGGCTACTGGACCACGGACTTCCTCGTCGTCCAGCGGGTTCTGGCCGCCAACTCTCTGCGCTCTGCGCGTCTGGCGCCGGTCATCGGCTCCTTCTTCAAGATGGCCGTGCCCTTCATCGTGATCCTCCCCGGCCTGCTCGGTCTTGTCGTCCTCACCAACGCGGATGGCAGCCTGATGCACCTGGTTGGCGAAAACGTGGTCGCCGCGAACCCCGGCGCGGGTTTGCATAGCTATAACGAAGTGCTGCCGCTGATGATGGTCCGCTACCTGGGACCAGGCTTGCTCGGCCTCGGCATCACCGCGCTCATCGCTGGATTCATGAGCGGCATGGCCGGCAACGTCAGCGCTTTCACCGCCATCTTCACCTACGACATCTACCAGCCGCACATCGTCAAGCATGCTCGCGACGAGCACTATGTTCTTGTCGGCCGCATCGTGACCATTGTCGGCGTCGTGATCTCCATTGGCGCAGCCTACATGGTAATGAACGCTGCCGGCATCATGGACTACGTGCAGGCGCTCTTCAGCTTCTTCATCTCCCCGCTGCTCGGTGTTGTGCTCCTCGGCATGTTCTGGAAGCGCGCCACCAAGGCCGGCGGCTTCTGGGGCCTGCTCATCGGCACGCTCACCTCCATCGGCCTCTGGGCCTGGGTCTATTTTTATCCCCCCGCGCTGCGCTATGTGGCGCTTTCGCCCGACGCCAAAGGCATGGCCGAGAACATGTATCGCGCCCTCTGGTCCGTCAGCACAGCGGTCGGCGTCAACGTGATTGTCAGCCTCTTTACCAAGCCGAAGCCGCTCTCTGAGCTCACGAGCGTGGTCTATGGCGTAACCCCGCTGCCCACCGAAGAGCCCGTTCCGTTGTACAAGAACGAATGGTTCTGGACGGCGATCGCCATCGTTATCTTTTTCGCCCTCAACATCTACTTCTGGTAAGGAGCACCCATGCACTCTTCCGGCATCCCGATCTGGTTCTTCATCGGCGTTCTGCTCACCGCTTACGGCGCCCTGGTTCTCGGCTACGGCATCTACGAGCTCGGTACTGGAACCATGGCTGTTCAGAACTACCACGCCTCTGTCTGGTGGGGAGCCACGTTGTTACTCGTCGGTCTCTTCTACCTCATTCGTTTCCGTCCCAGCCGCACAAGTTAATGGATTTGCAGCAAACAAGGAGCATGCAAGAAATGACAGCACAAAGAACCATGACGTTTGGAGTTGTAGTTGGCAACCGCGGCTTTTTTCCCGATCATCTGGCCAAGACCGGCCACGAAGAAATCATCGCGGTGCTTGAAGCAGCCGGCGCGAAAGTGATCGTCCTCGGGCCCGAGGATTCGAAGCACGGCGCGGTAGAAACCTACACCGAGTCGCAGCATTGCGCCGCGCTCTTCAAGAAACACGCGGACCAGATTGACGGCATCATCGTCACGCTCCCAAACTTCGGCGAAGAGCGCGGCATTGTGGACGCCATCCGCCTCTCGGGCCTCAAGGTGCCGGTGCTGGTGCAGGCCACTCCGGATCGCTCGGAAGCCATGACCATCGCCACGCGCCGCGACAGTTTCTGCGGCAAGATGAGCGCCTGTAACAACCTGATGCAGTACGGCATTCCGTATTCATTGACGACATTACATACTGAGAGCCTCAGCTCCGCCGAGTTCAAGGCCGACCTCGAGTGGTTCTCCGCCGTTTGCCGCGTCGTGAAGGGCCTCAAGAATCTGCGCATCGGCGCCATCGGCGCGCGTCCCACCGCCTTCAACACGGTGCGCTACTCCGAACGCATTCTTGAAACCAGCGGCATCACCATCGAGACGCTCGATCTCTCCGAGGTCTTCGGGCGCATCGGTCGCTTGAAGGATACCGACGATGCGGCGCAGGCCAAGCTGGCCGCAATCAAGAGCTACGTGACCACATCTGGAATTCCAGACGCGGCGCTCTTGAAAATGGCCAAGCTCGGTGCGGTGCTCGATGGCTGGATGAAGCAGGCTCATGTGACCATCAGCGCCGTGCAGTGCTGGACATCGTTCGAAGAGTTCTTCGGCGTGGTGCCCTGCACCATCATGAGCATGATGAGCGACAACCTGATTCCCTCGGCCTGCGAGACGGATGTCCCCGGCACGCTGAGCATGTATATGCTGGCGCTGGCCTCGGGCACTCCCTCGGCGCTGCTCGATTGGAACAATAACTACGGCAATCATCCTGACAAGTGCGTGTGCTTCCATTGTTCCAACCTGCCCAAGCATTTCTTCAACAACGATGTGAAGATGGACTACCAGGCAATCATTGCCGGCACGGTGGGCAAGGAGAATACGTTTGGCACCTGTGTGGGCCGCGTGAAGGCCGGCGCCATGACCTATGCGCGTTACTCCACCGACGATCGCAATGGCGTGGTCCGCGGCTACACGGGACCCGGCAAATTCACCAATGATCCGCTTGAAACGTTTGGCGGCGCGGGCGTGGCGGAGATTCCGCAACTGCAGAAGCTGTTGAAGTTCATCTGCCGCGAGGGCTTCGAGCATCACGTAGCGGCCAACTTCAGTGACGTATCGAAGGCCGTCCACGAAGCCGCGCGCTACATGGGCTGGCAAAGCCACTACCACCCTGCGCTGGAAGACTAGAAGCAGGGAACAGGGAACATGGAATAGGGACTAGGGACTAGGGACTGAGGGACTAAGGACTAAGGACTAAGGACTAGGGACTGAGGAACTAGATGGCGCTCCGGTCTTCAAAGAACCCGCCTCACGGCCCGCTGAAGAACGCCGCTTTGGATGCGCTTTGTAACAAGGGCACGGCTTTAGCCGGGCCGAAACAGGCTCAAAATATGAGTGGGCTTCAGCCCCTGCATCCACACGGTGCCCCATCGATTCGACGCCTTTTCGTCAAGTCGATGGGGCGCCACAAACCGCGCCCTTGAACATTCACTGGGAGCAATCATGACCACCAGAATCACCAGGAACCTGACCGTTAACGGTGTCACTCTCATTCAGCAAGCCGCATGGAATGCGGAACTCGAGGCGAAGCACGAAAAGCTGGTGGAATGGATGCGCGCGCAAAAACTCAGCGGCGTGCTCATTCGCCGCAATGAGAATGTTGCCTGGCTGACAGGCGGAGCTGTCGAGTTGCGCGTGCTCACGCCCTGCGAAACCGGCGTGGCTTCGCTGCTGGTGACTGCCGAAGGCAAGCGCTACTACTTCACCACCGAGAATGAAGCGCCGCGCCTGCATGACGAAGAATTTGGCGCGCTGGACTTTGAGCCAGTGCTGTTTCCCTGGTGGGCGGACGACACCAATGCTGCTGCTGCAAGACTCGCAGGTGGGCCGCTCGGTTCTGACACGCCCGGCGCGGGACTGACACTAGTGAATCTTGCCCCATTGCGCGCCGCATTGAGCGAGACCGAAATCGCGCGCTATCGCTGGCTGGGCGCGGAGACGGCCGCGGCAACGGTGGAAGCACTGAACCAGGTCGAGCCCGGCCTGAGCGAGTACGACCTTGAAGCCATCACCGCGTCGGGCCTGTTGCGCCGCGGCATTCTGCCCTCGGTGTATCTCTTCGCGGTGGACGATCGCATCTTCAAATACAAGCACGCCGCGGCGCGTGGCAAACGGCTCAAGCAGTACGGCATGTTGAACCTGTGTTCGCGCAAATGGGGCCTGGCGATCTCCATCACGCGCTTCGTACATTTCGGCGCACTGCCTGCGGAGCTTGCTCAACGCTTTGAAGCGTCAGCGCAGGTGAATGCCGCGCTCTTGAATGCGACGCACGTGGGCGCGACTTCGGCGGAGCTTTTCAAAGTGGCGCAGGATGCGTACGCAGCCCAGGGATTTCCCGGTGAGGAGCGCTTCCATCACCAGGGCGGAGCGACCGGATATGGAGAACGCGAGTGGGTCGCGACGCCTGAGGGAACCGAAGTTGTGGTCAACAACCAGGCCTTCGCATGGAACCCCAGCATACGCGGCGGCAAGGTGGAAGACACCGTGCTGCTCAGCGGCGGCGCGATCGAGAACCTCACCGCAACGCCGGAACTGCCGGTGCTTGCCGATGCGATTGTGGAAGGCAGTTCGTATGCAGCGGCGGGAGTGCTGGTGAAGTAAGCGCAGAGATCAGTTGTCAGAGATCAGGGCCAGTCGACTGAACAGCCTGCAAACATGCGCCATGGACTCGGCTCGCACCCGGTAAACTTTCCTGCGTTGAGATTGCTGCTAACTGGGCGAGGCAATTGATCTCTGACCCCTGATCTCCGATCCCTGCTCTACCGGCGCCAGCGTCAGCCTCGCCGTCAGCACCACCAGCGCGGCCCACAGGCTGTCGGCGGCCAGCAGGTGCGCCACCTGCACCCACAGCGGAGCCAGCAGCACCACATCCAGCACACCCAGCGTATACACCGTGGCCAGCAGCCCAAGCACCAGCGCGGAGAGGCTGCGATTGTCCCACACGGTCGTTCGTCGCGCTGCGCGGACCAGCAGCCACAGCAGAAATGCGCTTGCCAACAAAGCTACTGTCGGATGCGTCCAGCGCCATCTCACCAGCCATCCGCTCGTCGAGGTGAAGTCCTGCGCCAGCGCATTGGCCAGCGAGGACGCGGGGAAGAGCGTGTCGCCCAGCGCGGCCAGCGAGCCGGTCACACCGACAATCATCACCACCACAATGGTGGCGACGGCGCCGAAGGGCGCAGTCAAGCGGACGGTGCTGCGCAAGTAACCCTTGTTGCGGCTGAGCAGATGCGCGGTGAGCGTGAGAGCGGCCAGCAGCAGCAGCGTATTGGTGAGGTGCAGCGCAAGATACGCCGGCCGAAGCGGCGACTGGCTCTGCGCCGTGAGACCGAGCTTGACGAGAAACGCGCCCAGGATGGCCTCAATCAGCGTGAAGGCGACTGAAGCGACCGCAGCAGCGCGCGCCAGGTGTCCGCGCACAGTTCCGGCAAACGTACCCCAAAGCAAGCCGACGACAGCGAAAGCCGAGATGCCGCTCGTCACACGATGCGTGAATTCGATCATCGTCTGCACGCCCGCCGAGTGTTGCACCACTGTCCCGTTGCACAGCGGCCAGTGGTTGCCGCAGCCGTCGCCCGAGCCGGTGGCGCGCACCAGTGTTCCCCATAAAATGACGGCGATGAAGTATGCAAGCACGCCCCACGCAAAGCGGCGCAGCGCCGGCGAAGGGAGCACATTTGCTTTCACGGAAATGGAAGGTACAGGCATGAAGGAAGACTCCGGATGGAACCCACCAGTGTAGAACAACCGGCGACCGGGGATAGTCAGCCGCTTGAATCCTTCATTAGGCGGAGCGTACAATTCGTCTTACACAGAGGTAAGACGGAATGGGACAGATGGCGACAGTTAGCTCGAAGGGGCAGGTGGTGATCCCGGCGAGCTTGCGGAAGAAATACGGCTTGAAAGCTGGGAGCAAGGTCTCCATCAACGACCAGAACGGTCATTTCACGGTAACGCCTAACCCATTCGATGCGCTCCTGGCTCTTCGGGGCAGCTTGAGTCACATTAAGGAAGACATGGAGGGTTGGTGGGTGGAAGAGAAGCGTAGGGAACGTGAACGCGAAGACGCCAAGTTTGCGGAATGCCTGTGAAGGAGTACGTACTGGACGCCAATGCTCTCGTGCGCCTTTATCGCAATGCCCCAGGAGCTAACACTGTCGAACGTCTAGTGCGGGAGGCAAAAGCCGGGAAGGCGCGCTTGTCCATTTCAGTAGCGAATCTCGGCGAGGTTCTGTATGTGCTCTCGCGTTACATCCTCCCAGATGAGGCTACCCGCTTTGTCGAGGAAACGCGGGACGCCGTTCAAGCGCACTCCATTGATCAGCAGGCGTCGCTTGCCGCGGCAATGCTCAGGATCCGATACAAGCTCGGCTTTGCAGATTGTTTTGCGGCGGAGCTGGCTCTCCGCATTGGCGCCACGCTCGTAACAGCTGATCCTGATTTTGAAAGGCTTGGCAAGCAATTGAAGGTTCTCAGCTTGCCGAGGCATGTTCAATGACTCTGGAAGATGTGGACGAAGAGCTGCCGAATGGCTTGCATGACGCGCGGATCAAATCGTTGACGCACGACTATCAAGAGGCGACCGTCAAACTAAAGGGTGAGGAGATCCCCCGGCTCTGCCGGGGGTATTGACAAAGAAACTGCATGGGAATTGTCAGACGGTAGGCCTTCATCGACTCCCACTCATCGAGCAAAAAACGCTCCGACCCAGAGGGTACCCCGATGGGGCACAGTTTCATCTCTCGTGGGCCGGCTTCTCCGGTGGGTGACTGATAGAAAGCCCATCCACAGCAGAGTTTTTCACCAAGCTGTGAAGTCGGGGCCTGTTACAAAGCTCGCTTCGACGGAGTCTGTGCGACAGCCTCGGACATTTCTTGACCTGAAAGTTCAAATGCGATTGTCCTGGGATGATGGGGGAGAATATGCGGGCCTGTTGGCGGCGCGGGGTACACTTTGCGATCTGGTGCGTCTATAGCCTCAGAAACTTTCTGGCACGGTGGACGGGTCGGTTTTGTTTTGAGGGCGCTCCACGGCCTTTGAAGGCGTTGAAGATGGGCCTTTGCGGCACAGACCGGCCCCGGCCATTTACAATGCTGAGAGCGGGGCCCGGACAAGAACCGGCGCGCCGGAATTGACAAGCTCGTTGCCAGCCGGACGGTTGCGCAGTGGTGAGGTTCAGGACCGAATGAAGAAGATCGCATTACTTGCATTCCTGCTGGCTGTTTCTGTGGCCGCAGGCCGCGCTCAGGAAAGCCGCCAGGACTTCAGCCTCAGCGGAATTGGGCTTATCGAGCCGTTTATTGCCGCCCCAACCGACGTTCAGGTGAGCTCAAACTACGCTTTGGGCGCGCTGGCCAGCTACCGCTTCATGCTGACGCCTTCAAGCGCACTGGAAGCCAACTACGGGATCACCTACAAGAACACCATCCGCTTTCATGCCCCGAACATTGCCGCGAAGGGCATTGCGGTTCCGGTGCGCACCCAGGAAATTTCGGGCGCCTACGTACACATGTTCAATTACAAGAAGTACAACCCTTTTGTGGAGGCAGGCCCGGGCGCGCTGATCTTTCTTCCGATTGTGAACAGCAGCCTGGGAGTTCTGGGTCCGAAGCAGCAGACCGAGATCGGAGCGATCTACGGAGCGGGCATCGCCTATGAGATCAGCCCCAGCTTCGACATCCGGGCTGAGTATCGCGGGTACGTGGTGAAGGTGCCGAATTTCGGCCAGACGTCGACGACCTCGGGCTACAATTTTTCCACCAACAAGTGGTACAACATCTACGTTCCCACGGTGGGCGTGGCGTATCACTTCTAAAGAAATTTGAGCATGAAATAAAAGAGGACCGGCTGCGGCTGGTCCTTTTTATTGGGTGGTCTGGGTATGATTGCCGGCTTTGTTTTTCTATGAAGTCTTGAGAAAAGCGCAGGCAGATCTTTCGACTCTCCGGCCCCGAGCTCCACCTCTGAGCTGAAAAGCGCTCGGGCCCCTTTCGCTCCTGATGAGCGGTATGGGGCTAAGCAGGCTGCGGGAAAACTCCTGTTTCTATCCCGATTTTCGGAAAAGCAATGCCGCAGGGGCTAAAGCCCGACTCATCTTGATGGCTTTATCGGCACGACTAAAGTTATGCCCTGTTACAAAACCTACCCATTCGTTCCGTCGGCTTTTCAGGGGGTCAAAAGCCCCTGCTCCCTCCGCAATTTTCGATCTGCAACTCAAGTACTAAGAAGCGGCGGGGAGATCGTGGGGGGCTTCGACGTAGCGGCCGAGTTCCTTGACCATGGCGCAACGGCGCTTGAGCGCGTCGAAGGCTTGCGAGCCTTCATCGGAGGAGTGGATCTGGCAATCCACGTAGAAAATATATTCCCAGGGTTTTCCGTGCACGGGGCGGGACTCGATTTTGGTGAGGTTGGTGCCGAGAGCGGAAAGATCGTTGAGCGCGGCCACCAGCGATCCGGGGCGGTTTTCAACCGAAAAGGCAAAGCTGATCTTGTTGGATTGGGGATCGAGAACTGCGTCCCTGGTGCGGCGAACCAGAAAAAAACGGGTGTAGTTTTCCGGATTGTCTTCAATGCCGGCCTGAAGGATCTGCGCGCCGTAGTAGTGGGCGGCGGCCTCGCTGGCGATGGCCGCGGCATGGCGGTCGCGGAGTTCGACGAGTTGCTTGACGCTGCCGGCGGTGTCGTAGAAGGCGAACGACTCCATGCGGGGGTGGTTGGCGAGGAAGCGGCGGCACTGGGCCAGGGCGACGGGGTGAGAAAAGACGCGATCGATTTCGCCGACGGAAGTGCCGGAGATGGCGATGAGGTTGTGGCGGATGCGCAGCAGGGTTTCGCGCTCGACCGTCACATCGTGCGCGAGCAGCAGGTCAAAATGCTCGGAGACTGAGCCGGCGAGAGAGTTCTCAATGGGAATGACCGCGGCATCGACGGAGCCATTCACGAGAGCGGAGAATGCGTCGGCGGAAAGGGAGCAGGGAACGATGGTGGCGCCGGCGACAAGCTTCATTGCAGCTTCATGGCTGAATGAGCCGGGTTCTCCCTGGATCGCGATTCTCATAGCGGCGCCTGGATCTCCATTTTCCGATTGGGTTGCGGGGGTTGCAGGTACTTCTTGCGGAGAGTGCTTTCTGGCACCATACCATAGCTCGATCGGAATTTCGTCAGGGAATGATGAGGATTGCATCGATTTTACCTATTGAACCAGAGATCGGCGGCCACGAAGGCAAAAAAGACCATGGCGATGACGCCGTTCATGGTGAAAAAGGCCGCATTGAGACGGCGCAGGTCGCGTGGGGAAACGATGGAGTGTTCATACCCCAGCAGCAGCGCGACGGCGGCGATGCCGATCCATCCCCAGACGAGAAAGTGGAAGAGCACTGCGAACCAGGCGAGCAGGCAGAGCATGGCCAGGTGCATGAGGCGCGCGGCCCAGAAGGCGGCGGGGATGCCGATGGACTGGGGCAGGCTGTGCAGGCCGGCGATGCGGTCGTGCTCGAAGTCCTGGCAGGCGTAGAGGACGTCAAAGCCGCCCACCCAAAGCGTGACGGCAAGGGTGAGGACGACGATGCGCGGGTCTAGAGAGCCGCGGACGGCGATCCATGCGGCGGAGGGCGCGAGGCCGAGGGCGAGGCCGAGAACCAGGTGCGACCAGCGGGTGACGCGCTTCATGTAGCTGTAGCCGAGCAGGACCGCGAGCGCGACCGGCGAGAGATAGAGCGTGAGCGGGTTGAGCTGGGATGCGGCGAGGACAAAGATGATGGCGGCGACGAGGGTGAATCCGAAGACGAAGCCGCGGGAGAGCTGGCCGGCGGGAATGGCGCGGGTGCTGGTGCGGGGATTGGCGGCGTCGAGTTCAGCGTCGGCCCAGCGATTGAAGGCCATGGCGCAGGAGCGAGCGGCGATCATGGCTACGAGAATCCAGCCGAGGATGCGCAGAGTGGGAAGGCCGTTGGCGGCGAGGATGGCGGCGGTAAGCGCGAAGGGGAGCGCAAAGATGGAGTGCTCCCACTTGATCATTTCGAGGGTTGTGCGGGTTTTGGACCAGATGCCGGGCATGGGCTACCAGGGATTAGTTTACTTGAGGGGAGGCGCAGCGAGTCAGCTAGTCAGCGGGTCGGCAGGTCGGCAAGTCCGCTTGGTTCTGCACGAGTTATTTCTTCGGCGCTTTCATCTCGTGGTCGCCTTGGTGCAGGATGAGCGCAGTGACTTTGCCGTCTGCGTCTTTCACGAATTCGATCTCGGCGGGGATGACGGTGGGGAAGAACTTTGTCTCGGACTCGGCGAAGAGCGGAATCTTTCCCTGGCCGGTGGCCTGGGTGATGAGTTGGCCATTCTCTACGGTGACGACCAGGTCGAAGTTGGGCGCGAGGGCGTAGGTTCCGGCGTACTGCGGAAGAATCTTCGGATCGAGCGTGACCGCGGTACGGACGGTGGGACGCCAGTCTGGCCAGTTGTACTCCGCGGCGACGGCGTGCATGATCTCGTCGCCGATCTGGCCGCCGTTGTCTGAGTTGGTCATGATGACCGCGCCGTCGCCGGATTTTTCATAGGCGGCAAAGATACCGATGAAGCCCTCGTTGACGCCGCCGTGGGAGAAGTACGGGTTGTCTTTGGCGCCGCCGATTTCAAGGCCGAGACCCCAACTGCCCATAGCGGCGGTGAGCATCTGGCTGTTCATGTCGGCGGAGAGTACGTGGTTGGCCCCGTCGCCGATCGAGTCGCGCACCTCGATGGCGTAGCGTGCGATGTCGGTTGGGGTGGTCCACAGGCCGGCCGCGGCCATTTCGGGATAGGTGTGCGCGCCGCCTTCCACCGGCTTGCCGTCGCCGTGGTAGGGAGTGGCGGCGAAGGCCGCGAACTCGGCGCCGAGCGGCTGCTCATAGGTGCTGTGGGTCATGCCGATGGGCGCAAGCACCGTGTCATGAAGCAGCTTGGGAAACGGCTCGCCGGACGCGTCGATCACCGCCTGCTGCACGATGGTGAATCCGCCGCCGGAGTAGTTCCACTTGGAACCGGGCGGGCCTTCACTGCGGATGGCGGGGGTATTGGCGGGCTTTTCACCATTGAGCACCTGAATGAGCGTGGGTACCGGTTCGTTTTGCGCGTAGCCGGGGAACCCGTGCACGGTTGTGCCGCCGGTGTGGGTGAGCAACTGGCGTAGAGTGACGAGCCTGCCGGCCTGGACCGGATCGACAGGCAGCTTCCACGATTTCAGTTCGGTGTTGATGTCGGTGTCGAGGGCGAGCTTGCCTTGTTCAACCAGGCGCAGAGCGGCCAAGGTCGCGACCGGCTTGCTGATGGAGCCGGCCTGGAACATGGTGTCTGGCGTGACCACCGGGCCGCCGATGCGGGCGAAGCCGTAGCCGCGCGCCCACTCGATTTGGCCGTTGTGGATGACGGCTACGCTGACGCCGGGAATGTTGAGCTCCTTCATGCGGTCGGCCAGGCTGTGCGTGGCCTTGGCGTCGCCTTTGATGACGATGGGGCCTACGAGGCCGCTTTCAATGCGCTGGATGCGCAGGGCGACTTCGGGCTTCACTGCGGGCTCCGGATAGCGAGCGGGCGCAGGCTGGACCGGAGTGACCTGGGCGGCAACGATTGAAACAGTGAGACACGCTAATGCGATTCCTGCAAGATGTCGTGGTGTGAGCATTTCCCTGGAGCCCTCCACGCCTTCACAGTAACACGAGCGGTGAGACGCGCCCCGATTCGGCCAGGCCCCCGAGAAGTTGAATGGGATTTGCCTGATGAGTATTGAAAGCGCGATTAGGATAGCGGTATGAGGCTACCTGAAGCATTTAGCGGTCATCCCGCGTACCTGGCCGTCTGGATTGTTACGTATTGGCTTTGCTTCGGGCCCGAGATTGTTCTCTCCGTGCTGCTGCGTTCGGCAAGAACCGCGCAGAAATTCGATAAGGGTTCGAAGCTGATGGTGATCCTGGCGGCAAATCTGGCGGTGCTGATCGGATTCAGCGTGGCCGCCGCGTTTCCAGCACTCTCTATCGACGCCGGCTGGAAGATCCTGTTCGACGCGGGAATCGTGGTATGGCTGAGCGGTTCACTCTTCCGTTTCTATTCGATGCGAGTGCTGGGACGGTTCTTCACCTATGACGTGGCCATCTCGACAGGGCAGCAGGTTATAGAAAAGGGCCCGTATCGCTGGCTTCGCCACCCATCTTATTTGGGCTCCCTGCTTGCTGAGGTCGGTTTTGGTATGACAATGACGAACTGGCTGGCAATGTTGCTGCCCGCACTTTGCATTGGGGCTGCATATGCGTACCGTATCCCGATTGAGGAACGAGCACTGCTGCAAGGACTGGGTACTCCATATCGCGAGTACATGCGGCGCACATGGCGGCTGATTCCGTTTGTTTATTGAGAGATCGCACCCTCGATGCGGGATATTGGGAGAGTCCACAAGATTTCTGCTTTGCAGTGAGGGCACGGCGCGCTACTCTTTAGAACAACATTAGCTCGACTTCAGGTTGCGGCCCCGACCGATTGCCGCAGGGGCTGAAGCCCAGAACTCCTTCTGGTCCTTTTCGGCACGACTGAACAGCTTGGTGAAAAAGGCCCAACTCAAGGGGGAATTGGAGCGGGAAGGCGCAGGGGCTAAAGCCCTTTCTCTCATTTTAGAGAGCTTACGGCGCGACTGAAGTCGCACCCTGATACAAGGCACGTCTTCGGCGGAGTTTTTCACCAAGCTGTGAAGTCGTACCCTGATACAAGGCGCTTCCAAGGCTGAGTATCTCGACAGGTCTTCAAGCCGGGCCCAGGCGCAATACGGAAGTCGTGTTCTGACATAAAGTACTTTTCAAGATCGAGGAGAGTCGATGCGTTTCTCAAAGCTGATGCAGTATTTTTTTCTTGGTTGGTTTCTAGCCGTCACTGGATTGTTGGCCAGCGCGCAGGTTCCTACGCCGGTGTCTGTTCTGGGGCATAACCCTGGCGACGATTTTTACCTGGCGGACTACGAAGACACGATCAAATACTTCCACGCGCTGGCGGCTTCTTCAGATCGCATCAAGATGTTTACGGTGGGCAAGAGCACGGAGGGGAAGGACATTGAAGTGGCGGTGATCTCCTCGCCAGAGAACCTGGCCAGGCTGGACGAGTACAAGAAGACGGCCGGGCGGCTGGCGCGCGCGGAGGACCTGAACGACGACCAGGCGAAGGAACTGGCGCGCAGCACGAAAGTGATTGTGCACATCGACGGCGGGCTGCACTCCGATGAGGTGGCTGGCACGCAGCACACCATGGTGCTGGCGTACAAGCTGGTGAACTCGAAGGGCGACGCGGAGGTGGACCACATTCTTGACCAGGTGATCCTGGTGCTGTGGCCTACGCTCAATCCCGACGGGCAGGACATGGTGGTGCACTGGTACCGGCAGAACCTGGGCACCAAGTACGAGGTGAGCCCGCTGCCGTATCTCTACCAGGATTATGTGGGCCACGATAACAATCGCGATGGCTACATGATGAACATGAAGGAAGAGCAGGTGGTGACCAGGTCCGAGATTGAATACAGCCCGGTCATCTTCTACTGCCAGCACCAAACGGCGCCATTCCCGGCGCGCATCTGGATTCCGCCGTTCTCCGATCCGATTTCGACCAACATCAGCCCCTATGTGCGGAGCTGGCTGAACGTGGTGGGCACCAACATGTCGGCGTACCTGGATGCGCACAACATGCCGGGGTCGATTTCCGAGTCGCGCTTCGACAACTGGTACGCCGGGTTTACGGATTGGGCGGGCGTGTTCCGCAACGAGATTTCGTTCTTCACCGAGACGGCGCTTTATCGCTATGCGACGCCGCGGTTTTATACCGCCGATGAGTTTCCCAAGAGCGACCAGGACCTGCGCGCGCTGACCATGTACACCACGCCCTGGGAGGGTGGTTGGTGGCACCTGAAGGACGCGGTGGACTACATGGTGGGCGGATCGATGTCGGTGCTGGACCTGGCGGCGAAGAATCGCGAGACGCTGCTCTTCAATCGCTACCAGGCGGCGCGCGACAACATTGCGCACTACCGCAGGGAACCGCCGTTTGCGTACGTGATCAGCGACAAGCAGACCGACACGCCGGAGGCCGGATTGCTGGCGCAGAAGATGATCGACAACGGCGTTGATGTGTACGCGAGCAAGAGCGGATTCAAGGCCAACGGCATCAGCTATCCGGCGGGTTCGTGGGTGATTCCCATGGACCAGCCGTATTCCGCGATGGCCAAGGAGTTGTTTGAGAGGCAGCGCTATCCGGACGCGCTGGAGAACGGAACGTCGAAGTCAATTGATTTGCCTTACGACGTGACTGGTTGGACGCTTCCGCTGCAAATGGGCGTGGATGTGGATATGGTTTCCGATCCACTGACGGCGGACCAGCGCGCGGAGCTGACCAAGGTCAATGCGGTCACGCTGCCGGAGGCTTCGGTGGATGGTGCGGGCGCGGTATTTGCGATCAGCCACAAGGTCAACGCGAGCTTTGAACTGGTGAATGCGGCGTTGCAGCAGGGTGGGACGGTTTCACTGGCGCAGGATGCGGTGAAGACCGCGCAGGGAACGGAGACGGGCGCGTTCTTGATTGGCGGGCTGAGCAAGGCGGCGCTGGATGGACTGAGCAAGAAGTACGATGTGTCCGCCGTGGGCATTTCGGCGCCGGCACACACGCTGGCCATCAAGAAGGCGCGCGTGGGGCTCTACCGGCCGTGGGCGGCTTCGATTGACGAGGGATGGACGCGGTGGATTCTGGAGAACTACGGGTTCGAGCCGAAGAGCATTTACAACGCGGATATTCGGTCGGCCAATTTGAAGAGCCGTTACGACGTGATCGTGCTGCCGGATATGTCGTCGCGGCAGCTCATTCAAGGCTACGGTCCGGGCATTGTGCCGGGGCAGTATGCGGGCGGCGTAACCGAGGACGGGCTGGAACACCTGCGCGAGTTTGTGCGCGACGGCGGGACGCTGATTGCGTTGAACCGGACAGCTTCGGCGCTGATTCCGCTGATGTCTCTGCCAGTGCAGAATGTGATTGAGGGCGCGAAGAGCGACAAGTTCTTCTGCTCAGGCGCGCTGCTGCGCGTGGAGACCGAACACGCGGACCTGCCGGTGAACTTTGGTGTTCCCGAGTCGCCGGTGGTGATGTTCCAGGCGGGGCCTGCGTTCCAGACGCTGCCGGGATTTCACGGCGCGATTCTGGCCAGGTATCCCAAGCAGACCAACCCGCTGGAGAGCGGATTGCTTCTGCATCCGGAGGCCATCGAGGGCAAGGCCGCGGCGGTGGAGCTTGCGTATGGGCGCGGGCGCATTCTGCTGTTTGGATTCAAGCCGCAGTTCCGCGGGCAGTCGCACGCTACCTATAAATACTTGTTCAACGAGCTCTACCTGTTCGATCATCCGGCGCTGCCGGTGGAGACGCCTGCCGCCGCGCCCAAGCCGGCGGAAACCGCGACGGCAAAGGCCGCCGCTCCTAAACCGGCCGAGGACGATGAGGACGACTGGGAATGAGAAAACAGCTTCTAGCTTCCAGCTCTTAACTTCTAGCTTCTCGGGTCCCAAAATCGGGACCTGAGGCACCCGGTCAGTTTGGGGCGTCGAGGACGCCGCTTGCGCCGCAAAAAATGAAGTCATCCGCGAAGGTAAAGCTAGAGGCTAGGAGCTAGAGGCTAGAAGCTAGAAGCTAGAAGCTAAAGGCTGTTCTCCGCGTCTTCCACCGTTGGGGCCTGGGTGATGACTGTGTCTACGCGGGTCATCTTGAACAACTCGAGGATGCGGGGGCTGACGCCGGTGATGATGAGCTTTGCGCCCTTGCCCTGGCAATGGACGTGGTGGTTGATGACCGCGCCCATGCCGGCTGAATCCATGTAGGGGACGCCGGTGAGGTCGAGGATGGTGACCGGCGGGGTGGGCTGGAGGTCGCGGAGTTGCGCCTGGAAGTCGAACAGGTTGCGGAGGGTAATGGGGCCGGTGAGACGAAGGATCAGCGTGCCCGGCGCTTTGCCTTCCTGACGTTCGAGGATGAGTGGATCGTCGATGGCCATATGGGGATAAGTGTAAGGAATAAAACGCACAGTGTCGTTACAATCGTGTGAATGTCGCGGCGAAGCGGAAGCCGATGCGGGTTGCAGAGAGTCTTTTGCGGAAAAAATACGGCCCCGGAGGGATTACCTCCGAGGCCGGTTGAATTTGAGGGTGCGCTTTTAGCCGAGTTGCGCTCTTAGTTATTGGATGAGCGGCGCGGTTCAGGCGTCTGGTTGGCGACCTGCAGGTTGTTGGTGACGCTGAAGACGCCACCGACGCTGTTGGCGCGGATATTGGCTGTGTCCTTGTCGGCCTGGCTATCCACGATGCCGTTCAGTTCGACATGGCCATTTTGCACCGAGATGCGGATGGTCTTGGCGGGATCGATCGCATATCGGTTCAGAGAGGGGAATCCGTAGATGGCGCGGTATTCCGCCATGCGGATGCCATTATCCATGGGGGATACGGGATCGACCTCAATGTCGTCGACGACTTCTTTCACACCGGGATAGGTGCTGACCAGGCCCACTGCGGAGTCTTTGGACGGGTAGTCCAGGGCATGACCGCCGAGGGTGACGACGCCGTTTTGCACTTCGATGCCGATGGCGTCAAAGACGTTTCCATAGCCTACGCGGTCATAGGTGAGCTTTTCCGCCAGCTTGGCCTTCAGTTCGTTGTCGGGAACGGTGGGGCCGGCGACCTGGATGTCATTGCGGACGGCGGTGACGCCCTTGGCCTTGTGAACGCGCTTGTCTGCGTCGGCCTTGTATTCATAGAGGTCGACGGTGCCGGTGAGGGTGGCAATGCCGCCGGAGTCCACGTCCACCTTCACATTGTTGAACTGCTTTTTGTTCAAACGGCCTGCGGCGTCTGCGGCAGCCGGGGTGCCCTGGGCGGCCTGTGGCGCGGGCGAGGCCACGGAAATCTGGGGAAGGCTCACGAGGGCCACAGCAACTGTCGCCGCAAGCAAAGTTTTGCGAGTTGTACGAATTGTCTTGTTCATTGGGGGAACCTCCACTTGCTCCTGATCAATCGGATGGCAGGGCCGCGTGGCGGGTTGGCCATCCATCAGGTACTAACACGGATTCGATGGAAAGGTTCCGGTTGCATGAGATAGAAAACTTGAGTTATCTGAAGTAATGAAAAGACTTGGATCGGGGCGGATTTGCGACGATTTATGTAACCTTTTGGTTTGTTCCTGCGTCTAAGTAGACCACGCGCAAACGAAAGGGCCGCTCGTGGGCGGCCCTTTCTGGCGATGTAGAGGATGCGCGGGAGAGTTATTGCTTGACTAACTCCACACGGCGGTTGAGCGCGCGGCCATCTTCGGTGTCGTTGGATGAGACCGGAGCGCTTGGACCATCGCCGATGGCGTCCAATTGGGCGGCGGGAACGGCGTACTTGGTGGTGAGCGCCTGCACCACGGAGGCGGCGCGGCGCTTGGAGAGGTCCATGTTGGCGGCAAGGGCGCCCACATTGTCCGTATGGCCGACGACGTAGACCTTGAGCCTGGGATTGGCCTTGAGCATTTTGGCGATTTCCGTGAGGGCCGCGGCGGATTCCGGCTTGACGTCGGTCTTGCCGGTGTCAAACAGAATGCCGTTGACCACCACGTGGCCGTTGCCGGTGAGGCCGCCGGAGAGCGCGGCTGCATTGGCGACGACCTCCTGGGTCATACCTTTCTCTACCACGATAGTCTGCTTATACCAGCCGCCGCCGCTGACCTCTTCCATGATCCAGGTTTTGCCCATATGCACAGTGAAGTCGCCGTATTCGCCGGAGTCGTAATCGAATGTGTATCCCGCGGCTTTGAAAGCGTTGTTCAGGTTATGGACGACCTGCGTTTTACTTGCGATATCGTGTGGCCAGTTGTATTGGTTCTGGTGCATGACGCCTTCAATGCGCTTGGACTTTTGCTGCTTGTCGACCGTGATGGTGAAGTCATATGCATCAAAGTCCTTGTCACGGCAACTGTCGATGATGCTGCCGGTGTAGCGGCTGATCAGAGGGGAGTCCTTGCAGCCCTTGGCATCTTTCGGATTTGAAGTGGAGGCGGCTGCCGTTTGACCACCGGCGCCGGCGGCCGTATCGGAAGCCGGTTTGGCCGTGATCGACTGCGGCAACTGCTTATCGACCACAATCGTTTGCGAGTATCCACCGCCGCCGCTGACCTCTTCCATAATCCAGGTCTTGCCCGAATGCGCGGTGAAATCGCCGTAGTCTCCGGAGTCGTAGTCGAAGGTGTAACCCGCTTTGCGTAGCGCGGAATTGAGCAGATGGACTACCTGGGTTTTGGTTGCGGTCGTCTTCGGCCAGTTGTAGCTGATGCGCAGAAAGTTACCTTCAATCCTCTTGGTCACGTTCTGCTTGTTGACCGTGAGGGTGAAGTCGTAACCATCAAAGGCTCTTTCGTGGCACTCGGTGATGACGCTGCCGGGATAGCGGGGGACCAGCGGCGAGTCCTTGCAGCCGGCTGCATCCTGGCCTTGCGCGGAGCGGACCTGTGCCACGAAGGGCAGAACAAGGCATAGAAGCAGAATTCGGAATGTTTTCATCTGTGCTCCGTTCAAACGAATTTGTGTCTTGTGCCTCAAGGGGCTGGCCGCAGACTGATCTTTTGCTATTGCTCAACAAGTTCAACGCGGCGATTCAACGCGCGTCCATCCTCGGAACGATTGGAGGCGACGGGCGCGTAAGGGCCTGCTCCGAACGACTGCAACTGCGCAGCGGGGACCCCGAACTGCGTGGTTAGCGACTGAACGACGGAGGCTGCGCGCCGTTTGGAAAGGTCGATGTTGGAGGGCAGGACGCCAACGTTGTCAGTGTGCCCAACCACGTAGACCTTGAGGCGCGGATTCGCTTTGAGCAGCTTCGCGACTTCCGTTAGGGCGGCGGCTGATTCGGGCTTGACGTCGGCCTTGCCGGTATCAAAAAGGATTCCGTTTACGACAACGTGGCCAGTGCTGGTAATGCCGGAGGAGAGCGCGGCGGCGTTGGCAACGACATCCTGCGTCAGCGCGGTTTCGGTGACGAAGGTCTCGTGGTACGTATTGTCGCTGTCAATGCCCAAGAAAATCCAAAGCTTACCCATGTGCAAGGTAAAGTCGCCATAAGGGCCTGAATCATAGTCGAACGTATAGCCCGCGGTGTGCAGGGCGGTTGTCATGTTGCGCACCACCTGGGCCTTGCTGGCGGTTTTGGGGTAGGTGTAGTCGATATGGAGAAACTTGCCTTCGACGTGTTTTTTGGTTTGGGCGTCCTTTATTGAGAAGTCATAGGCATCGTCATCCATTTGTTTACAGCCGGTGAGAATGCTGCCGGGAAAACGGCTGATGAGGGGTGAGTCTTTGCAGCCTGGTGCGTCCTTCGCCTGTGCGGCGCAGAAGTGGGGTACGAGCGGCAGGGAAAGGCATAGAAGCAGAATTCGGACTGTTTTCATCTTGTCTCCGTTCAAGCGGATTTGTATATGCGCCGTATGGGCAACGGCGGTTACATGGCGATTCCTCGATCGGGCGGGTTCGAATAGAAATTACTGCGGCGGCGGGGGCACATTGTGGTTTCTCAAATTCATGTCGGCATTGGGGTCGCAGGTGGGACCCTTCCAGCGGAAGTCGGCCGAGGAGTTCATCGTGTTTGTTTTCCCGTTGAAAGAAATTGTCATCGTGCCGCTTGAGGTCATGTGGGTCATACCATCGAACACCACTTTGAAGTCGCCGGTCATCTGCATGCTCTTGCTGCTACAGGCCAGCGAATAGGTGCCTCCCGTGGAGTTCATGTTGAATTGCTTGATCGAGCATGTGGGGTTGGCGGCCAGGGCCTTTGCCCAGGTATCGTCGTTCATGCACATGAGCATGGTGATGGGCTTGGCAGTTGAATTGGCAGCGAGTGCGGTGGTGGAGGTCCACTCGCCGGGGCGGAGGGGGAATTTCTGCTGGGAAAAAGCGGAGGCGGTTGTCATGAGGGCAAATAAGGCTAGCGTCGCGAATTTGGGGAAAGTCATCTGAGCCCGTCCTTTTTGGTAAGGTCTGGGCTTTAGGCTGCTGGTTCGAAGGCTTTCCTGTCAACGACAAAATGACAACCGCCGCGGCGGAGTTTGTTTATTTTTAAGGGTCCTACACGCCAATGACGGCGCAAAGCTCCTTGACTGCCTCGGCGCTCTTCTTGAGAGCCGCGTCTTCCTCGGGGGTGAGCTTGATCTCGATGATCTTTTCCAGGCCCGCCGCGCCCAGTTTGCAGGGAACGCCGATGTAAAAGCCGTCGATGCCGTACTCGCCTTGCAGATACGCGGCGCAGGGCAGGATCTTCTTCTTGTCCTTGAGGATGGCTTCCACCATCTCAGTGACGGCCGCGGAGGGAGCGTAGTAGGCGCTGCCGGCCTTGAGGTACTTGACGATCTCGGCGCCGCCGTCGCGGGTGCGCTGGACGATGGCTTCGAGGCGGTCGGGGGCGATGAGTTCGGTGATGGGAATGCCGGCGACGGTGGAATAGCGGGGCAGCGGGACCATGGTGTCGCCGTGGCCGCCGAGAACGAATGCCGTGACATTCTCGACGCTGACGTTCAGCTCGGCGGCGATGAATGTGCGGAAGCGGGCCGAATCCAGCACGCCGGCCATGCCGATGACGCGCTCGCGATTGAAGCCGGCCTGGCGAAATGCGGCCTGGGCCATGGCGTCGAGCGGGTTGGAGACGATGATCAGGATCGACTCGGGCGACTGCGCGACGACTTTCGCGACCACGTCGGACATGATCTTGAAGTTGGTGTGCAGCAGGTCGTCGCGGCTCATGCCGGGCTTGCGCGGAATGCCCGCGGTGATGACCACGATGTCGGAGTTGGCGGAGGCGGCGTAGTCGTTGGAGCCGATTACGCCGACGTCGCGCTTCTCAATGGGCATGGCTTCGAGCAGGTCGAGGGCTTTGCCCTGCGGAATGCCTTCGACGACGTCGATCAGGACTACATCGGCCAGTTCCTTGGAAGCGATCCAGTGGGCCGCGGTGGCGCCTACGTTGCCGGCGCCGACGATGCTTACTTTCTTACGCATGGTGGTTCTCCTTAGAAGATGAAGATCTCTTTTCATTCTTGATGTGGATCAAATGGATTCCGCTCCGGCGGATACAAATTGAGGACGAGCGGGACATGCAAATTTGCAAGTCGCTCAAGCAGGGCAGCATCGAAAGTGCACCCCCCTTGCCCGTGTTCGGAGGAATAACTGCAGGACAGCCTCGCGTCGTATTGCTTTACCATTCCGCAGACAACGTCGAGCTTTGGCTCCAGTGTGTCAACCATCCATTCGAGGTGGTCTTGCAAGGGCAAATGATCATCGAGTGGACTATCCAATATCCAGATGGAAGTTCGCAGCGGCCTAGCCCTGGGAAATCTGCTTGGGCGTTCTCCTTTAATCCCGGAGTTTGTCGCCAGAAGGCCAAGATCCCTGCTTATTTCGTCCGGTTGTAGGGTGTCGCCGTATATACAAAAAGAGGCTTTGCTCCATCGCGAATCGTCCTTTCGATCCTTGCCCGTCATGTGGCGAACTTCCTTCAGCATTCCCTCGGGGGCTAAAGCCCGTAGTCTTGGATGAATGTTTGCGGCACGGCTAAAGCCGTGCCCTTTTCAAAGCCTGTTGAGGTTCGTGGTTTCCCACCCATCCGACAAAGAACGCCGGATGGATGGGGCACCCATCTTTGTGCGGCGGCTCTCAAACTGATCCCTGGCCCCTGATCCCTGCTTTTACATGTTTCCGATGATGCGGGTCGCAAACTCGCTCGTTCCCACCTTCGTTGCTCCAGCCGTTTGCCGCTCAAAATCGTAGGTTACGAACTTCTGCTGGATGGTTTTCTCCATGGCTGTCTCGATCAACTTTGCGGCTTCTTTCCAGCCGATGAAGTCGAGCAGCATGACGCCGGACAAAATTACCGAGCCGGGGTTGATGACGTCCTTGTCGGCATACTTCGGTGCAGTCCCGTGCGTGGCTTCAAACACCGCAAAACCATCGCCGATGTTGGCGCCGGGAGCGATGCCGAGACCGCCGACCTGGGCCGCGGCGGCGTCGGAGATGTAGTCGCCGTTGAGGTTGGTGGTGGCGAGGATGGAGTAGTCGGCCGGCCGGATGATGATCTGCTGGAAGATGGAGTCGGCGATGCGGTCATTGATGAGGATCTTCTGCTTCCATGCGCCGTTGCCGTGGGTCTTGCCGATGGAGTCGAGCACGCCTTTGATCTCGGCGTAGAGATCGTCGCGGAATTTCTGGTTGCCGAATTCGAGGCCGGGCTCGATGAGGGCGGCATTCTGTTCAATGGTGATATTGGGGTTGGCGTCGACGTTGCCGAGGATCCAGCTTTCGCGCTCGGTGATCACGTGCTCACGGAACTCCTCGATGGCGACTTCATAGCCCCACTCGCGGAATGCGCCCTCAGTGAACTTCTGGATGTTGCCCTTGTGGACGAGGGTGACGGTCTTGCGGCCCATCTCAAGCGCGTTCTTGATGGCGTAGCGGACCAGGCGCTTGGTGGCGAAGATGCTGATGGGCTTGATGCCGACGCCGGAGTCGGAGCGAATCTTTTTCTTGCCGCCCTTGAGCAGGTCTTCATTGATGAATTCAATAAGGCGGGCGGCGTCGGCCGACCCCTCTTTGAACTCGATGCCGGAGTACACGTCCTCCGTGTTCTCACGGAAGATGACGATGTCGACCTTTTCCGGATGCTTCACGGGGCTGGGCACGCCCTGGTAGTACTTGACCGGGCGCACACAGGCGTAAAGATCGAGCAACTGGCGGAGGGCCACGTTCAGAGACCGGATGCCGCCGCCGATGGGCGTGGTGAGCGGTCCCTTGATGGAGACTCTCAAATCGCGCGCGGCGGCTACGGAGTCGTCAGGCAGCCAGGTGGAGAACTGGCGGAAGGCCTTCTCGCCGGCGAAGATTTCAAACCACTTGATTTGGCGCTTGCCGCCGTAGGCCTTTTCGACTGCTGCGTCAAAGACGCGCTGCGAGGCCTTCCAGATGTCACGGCCGGTGCCGTCGCCTTCAATGAAAGGGATGATGGGATGGTCAGGAACTTCAAACTGGCCGTTTTTGTAGTCGATGGCCTGCCCGTCTTTGGGCAGTTCGAGCCCGTTGTATGTGGTTTGCATGGGTTTCAGGGTTCCTCTTTCGTTGCTTCTTCAAGGAGAAGGCTACCACCTGCAAATTGAGGGTGGCAATTCGGGGTAGAAGGGGTAACGGGCGCGGGGCAGAGAAGATTCGTTGAATGGTGAAGGGATTCAGATGGAAATCCCGGCTAAAGTGAAATACGCTTCAATTCAACGAGCCGCCAAGGCCTGTCGGGTTCTCTGGAGGATTCATGAAAGTCTCTCTGCCTCTGATGTTTTCCGTGTCGGCATTGCTTGCAATTTCATCGTCGGCCCAGACAGCTCCCGACTGGAGGGATCTGGCCGACACGATGACCGGCGATTGGTCCATGACGGGGCAGGTGATGGGCCAGCAAGCACACCATAAAGTCCATGCGGAATGGATGCTGAATCGCCAGTTTCTTCGAATTGAAGAAAGCACGGTACTGGACGCTCCGAAGACGGAGCGTCGTTACGACGCGGTGTGGTTCCTGGGCTACGACTCAATCAGCGATCGATACGTCATCCATCTGCTCGATGGTTTTGGCGCACGGTTTTCAGAAACGCTTGGATATGGAGTCCGGAGTGGAAATCAACTCCAATTCGTATTTGAATACCCGGATGGACCGTTCCACACGACATTTCGCTGGAGCCCCGACAGCAACAAGTGGGAATGGCTGATGGAGCAGAAAGGCAAGGATGGGAATTGGGGGCAGTTTGCCGATCTCTTCCTTGCAAGGCCCAAAAGCCCATAGCAGCATGCGAGTGTGCTCAAATACCCGCGAATGCGATGTATGAAAACTGTCGGTTCCTTCCGAATCATTGACATCATGATGTCTTGCGGCTTAGCATCATGATGTGCGTACGACTCTTACCATTGACGACGATGTTGCCAGGCTGGTTGAGGATGAGGTCCGGCGCAGCGGGGATACGTTCAAGGGGACGGTGAACCGGTTGCTGCGGCAGGGTCTGATGGCTTCCTCAAGGCCGGAAGCGGAGAAGGCCTTTGTCGTCCAAGCTTTTCCGCTGGGAGTGGGCGAGATGCTGGATCGCCATAACGGAAAGGTCTCAGCGCTGCTTGAGGAGTTGGAAGGACCCTCCCACCGGTGATTGTTCCTGACGCCAACCTATTGCTCTATGCATACGACAGCAACTCCGATCAGCAGCCCTCGGCTGGCCGGTGGCTGCAGCAAATCCTCTCCGGACCCGATACTGTGGGTCTGAGCTGGATCTCCATTGGGGCGTTTCTTCGGATTGCCACGAATTCCAGGCTCGGTCGAGGCCAGCTCCCGATGACCTCGGCGATCGACATTGTGGATGGGTGGCTCGCAATGCGCGCCGTTCGACTCATCGTTCCAGGGGAGAGCCACTGGGCGATTCTTAAAGAGATGCTGATTGCTGGCCGGGTGCAGGGGCCTGTGACAACCGATGCGCAGCTTGCCGCCATGACCCTTGAGCACGGCGCCATATTGCATACTGCCGACCGCGACTTTGCGCGGTTTCCGGGGCTGCGCTGGGTGAATCCGCTGGTCAAATAGGGAAGCTGGCCTTTCCCCGGAGATGAAAGTGCGATGAAATCCTCTGGAACCCGGTTTTGACCCGGCTGAATGCGATAAACTCATGCGGGAACTGAATAAAAATCAAGAGCGTCAATCTCACGGAGGGTACATAGAAATTGGGAAAAGCGATGGTCCCGAAGAGACTTTTCTTCACCAAGGGCAAGGGCACACACAAGGAACGTTTGACGAGTTTTGAGCTCGCCCTTCGGGATGCGGGGATTGCGTCGCAGAACCTGGTGCGCGTGTCTTCGATCTTTCCGCCGCAATGCAAGGTGATTCCCCGCAAAGAGGGGTTGAAATACCTGCACGACGGCGAAGTGGTTTTTTCGGTGATCGCGGAGAACTCAACGCGCGAGCCGCACCGGCTGATCGTATCGAGCATCGGGGTGGCGATTCCGGCCGACCGCAACACCTATGGCTACCTGAGCGAGCACCACAGCTTTGGCGAGACCGAGGAGCAGGCAGGCGAGTACGCCGAGGAACTGGCCGCCGAAATGCTTGCCACGACGCTGGATGTGGACTTCGATCCGGACACGAGTTGGGACGAGAAGAAGGAAATCTACCGGATCTCCAACAAGATTGTCCGCACCAGCAACATTACGCAGTCGGCCGTGGGCGATAAGCGCGGGCTGTGGACTACGACGATTGCGGCAGCGGTTTTGATCCTGGAAGAGTAAGGCGCAGATTGTTTGAGGAAGCTGAGGCCAATCCCGCTGGGCGGGGTTGGCCTTGCTGCGTCGGGCGGGAATTCGCGGGATGGGAATTAGTATTGAAATGATTGGCGGGAAGATGACGGAGAAATCGCGCAAATACAACGTGGGCCTGGTGCAGATGCGCATGGGCGCCGATCCGGAGGAGAATCTGGCCTCGGCGGTGCGGCATGTGGAAGAGGCTGCGCGGCTGGGCGCGAACATTGTGTGCCTGCCGGAGCTTTTTCGCGCGCAGTATTTTTGCCAGCGCGAAGACATACGGCTGTTCGATTTGGCGGAGCCGATTCCGGGGCCATCGACGGCGAAGCTGGGCGAGGTGGCGCGGACGCTGCGCGTGGCGATTGTAGCCAGCCTGTTTGAGCGGCGCGCGGCAGGGCTTTATCACAACACGGCGGTGACGCTCAATACGGACGGAGCGATTGCGAGCGTGTACCGCAAGATGCATATTCCGGACGATCCGCTTTACTACGAGAAGTTTTACTTTACGCCGGGAGATCTTGGCTTTCAGGCCGTGGACACAGCGTTTGGGCGCGTGGGCACGCTGGTTTGCTGGGACCAGTGGTATCCCGAGGGCGCGCGGCTGACGGCGCTGAAGGGTGCGGAGATGCTGTTCTATCCGACGGCGATTGGGTGGCACCCGGCGGAGAAGGAAGAGTTTGGCGCGGCGCAGCATGATGCGTGGCAGACCATCCAGCGGGCTCATGCCATTGCCAACGGAGTCTATGTGGCGGGCGTGAATCGCGTGGGCCTGGAGCACGGCGATGTGAAATTGCCGAACGGCGATGTGTTGGGCAATCCTGCGGCGGGGCCGGGATTGGAGTTCTGGGGTGGAAGCTTTCTGGCCGATCCGTTTGGGCGCGTGATTGCGAAGGCGTCGCATGATAAAGAAGAGATTCTTATCGGCGAGATTGACCTGGGGTTGATGGAGGACACGCGGCGGAATTGGCCCTTCCTGCGCGACCGGCGCATTGACGCGTACGGGCAGATTACGCAGCGGTATCTTGACCCGGTAAACACGTGGACGCAGGATGGGGATTCCAAGTAGACATGGCGGAGACATTGGGATCGACGCCGCGGGCGCTGGGCTTTCGCATGCCGGCCGAGTGGGAGCGGCACGCGGCTACATGGCTGGCGTGGCCGCATAACCGCGAAGACTGGCCGGGAAAGTTCGGGCCGATTCCGTGGGTCTATGCGGAGATTGTGCGGCTGCTGGCAGAGCGCGAGCGTGTGCGTTTGCTGGTGCAGGATGCGGCGGCGGAGAAGCGGGCGACGGGAATTCTGAAGCGGGCCGGGGCGAATCTTGCGCAGGTGGACTTTCACGTGTGGCCGACCAATCGCGTGTGGCTGCGCGACTCGGGGCCGATCTTCGTGAAGGATTCGACAGGCAAGCCGAACATTACCGATTGGCATTTCAATGCGTGGGCCAAGTATGACGATTGGCAGTTGGATGACCTGATCCCGAAGCGTGCGGCAGAACTGTTGGACCTGCCGGCATGGCAGCCTGCGATTGAGTTTGAGAACGGTGAGGCGCGCAGATTGGTGCTCGAGGGTGGGTCGATTGACACCAACGGCGCGGGGATTTTGCTGACTACCGAGGAGTGCCTGCTGAGCGAGGTGCAGCAGCGGAATCCTGGCGTGAGCCGCAAGCAGTTAGAGAGGGCGTTTCACGAGTTTTTGGGCATTGAGCGGGTGATCTGGCTGGGCCGGGGCGTGGCGGGCGACGATACGCATGGGCATGTGGACGACATTGCGCGCTTCGTCGGGGCGGAGACGATTGTGACTGCGGTCGAGCCGGAAACCAAAGATGCGAATCATGAGCCGCTGGCTGAAAACTTGCAACGGCTGAAGGCAGCGCGGACCCTGGAAGGGAAGCAATTCACGCTGGTGGAGCTGCCGATGCCGCGGCCGGTAGTTTTTCGCGGACAGAGGCTGCCGGCGAGTTATGCGAATTTCTATATTGCAAATGGGTTGGTGTTAGTGCCGACGTTTCACGATCCCAACGATCGCGTGGCGCTGAATATTCTGGCGGAGGTTTTTCCGGAGCGCGAGGTGGTGGGGATTGACGCGGTGGATTTGGTGTGGGGGCTGGGGACGCTGCACTGCATGACGCAGCAACAGCCGGCAGGTGTGGAATGAACACAGACCTGGAAGCGATGCTGGAGGCGCTGGCCGAGGCGCGGCTGGCGGCTGTGGCCGGCGAAGTGCCGATTGGCGCCGTGGTGGTGCGCGAGGGCGAGATTGTGGCGCGGGGGCAGAATCGCGTGCTGCGCGACCTGGACCCGACGGCGCATGCGGAGATTGTGGCGCTGCGCGCGGCGGCTGAAGCTGTGGGGAATTATCGGCTCATGGGCTGCACGCTCTATGTAACGCTGGAGCCGTGCGCGATGTGCGCGGGCGCCATGATTCATGCGCGGCTGGACCGGCTGGTGTTTGCGGCTGCCGATCCGAAGGCCGGCGCGGCGGGGTCGGTGCTGGGGGTGGTGAACCATCCGCAGCTGAACCATCAGATGGTGGTGGAGCAAGGGATTCTGGCGGAGGAAGCCGGGGAGTTATTACGGAGTTTCTTTCGCGAGCGCAGGTAACGCTAAGTTCTTGTGAGCGCCCTGATTCGTTCCGCTTGTTCGGGCCATTTTTCGGATAACTCGGCATAACTCCCGTTGCGATAGTCGGCAAAGTCGAAGCCGGGAGTTACACTGCAACCCAACAGTGCTACCCGGCCGTCACCTACCAGGCGCGTGCCTTGCCAGACGCCGGATGGGACAACGAGTTGGACGTGCTGATCGTCCATCAAATCCTGTCCTAGAACAAAGGTGGCGGAGCTTCCATCCTGATAGAGTTGCAGCATTTCTACCGGGTCGCCGAGATAGAAGTGGAAGATTTCGTCCGACGCGAGGACGTGCATCTCGGAGAAGGTTCCGGGCTCGAGCAGGTAGTAGATGGCGGTGCCCATGGGACGCATGCCGCGCGGCAGATAGAGAGTGTTGGCGCAGGTGTAGGTGCGGCGGAAGTGGCCGCCTTCAATGGGGTGTGGCTCGAGGCCCAGCAGGGCCTTGATTTCGTCGGCGGTCATTGTCACCCATGGTAGCAGCGCGGACACAGTAAAATAGACGCATGACAGTGCTGGTGTACACGGCGGGGTGGTGCAGGGATTGCCGGGCGGCGAAGCAGTTTCTCGACACCCACGGGATTACCTATACCGAGATCAACGTGGACCAGGACCCGGCGGCTTCGGACGAGGTGATGCGGCACGTGGGCAAACGGGCGATTCCGCAACTGGTGATCGACGGGGTGTGGTTTCAGCCGTACAAGCCGGGCCGCGGGCTGCTTTTTGACGAGCTGCACGAACGGTTGGGAATTCCTCGGGGCTAGGTTCTGAGTCTGAAATGTATTGTAGAACTCACGAAAGACAAAAGCAGATCCTTCGGCTCACCACCCCCAAACTGAAGGACGTTTGGGGCCCCGATCGCTCAGGATGACGGTTCATTTTATGGGATGAACTCCAGACTCACCACAATACGTTCGTTCTCTTCTACAATCAAGTGTTGGCGCTGGGCGCGCGAGTGCGGCCCTGAAGAGGAGTTTCCCCGTTGATTGAACGCTATACACGCGCCGGGATGGGCCGGATCTGGACGGAAGAGAACAAATACGACTGCTGGCTCAAGGTGGAGTCGGCGGCGAGCACTGTGCTGGCCGAGGACGGCGTGATTCCTGCCGCGGCGGCAGAGGCGATTGGCGCGAAGGCCAGCTTTTCCGTGGCGCGCATTCAGGAGATCGAGGCGGAGGTGAAGCATGACGTGATCGCTTTCACAACCGCGGTTGCTGAGACGCTGAAGGCCCAGGGGCTCGAAGCTGAGTCAAGGTGGCTGCACTACGGGCTGACTTCCAACGACATTGTGGACACCGCGCAGGCGCTGCAAATCAAGGAGGCGTCGGCGCTGATTTCCGCGGGGCTGGCGGCGCTGCTGGCAGTGCTCCGGCGACGAGCGATCGAGTTCAAGCACACGCCGACCATTGGACGCACGCACGGGATCCATGCGGAGCCGACGACGTTTGGGCTGAAACTGCTGAACTGGTATGCGGAGATGGAGCGCAACATTGTCCGCTTCGACGCCGCGGCCGAGGACATGCGCGTGGGCAAGCTCTCCGGCGCGGTGGGGACGTTCGGTCATCTCAAGCCCGAGCATGAAGAGAGAATCTGCGAGCGGCTGGGATTGAAGCCGGCTGCGGTGGCGACGCAGGTGATTCAGCGCGACCGGCACGCGGCGTACATTTCAACGCTGGCGATTGTTGGCAGCACGCTGGACAAGATTGCGTTGGAGGTGCGGCACCTGCAGCGGACCGAGGTGCGCGAGGCGCAGGAGTACTTCAGCGAGAAGCAGAAGGGCTCGTCGGCTATGCCGCATAAGAAAAACCCGATTACGAGCGAGCAAATCAGCGGCCTGGCGCGCGTGCTGCGCGGCAATGCGCAGGCGGCGTTTGAGAACGTGGCGCTGTGGCATGAGCGGGACATCTCGCACTCGTCGGTTGAGCGCGTCATCTTTCCCGACTCGACCATCCTGGTGGATTATCTGCTGGCGAAAACCGCGGACCTGATTGACCGGCTGCTGGTGTATCCGGAGCGGATGAAGAAGAATCTCGAAAGCACCGGCGGGTTGATCTTCAGTGGGCAACTGCTGCTGGATCTGGCCGAGGCGGGCATGATGCGTGAGGACGCTTATCGACTGGTGCAGGCGCACGCAATGAAGTCGTGGAAAGAGGATCTTATTTTCCGCGATGAGGTTGCCCAGGATGCGGCGATCACCGCGCTGCTGAGTGAAGAGAAGCTGGCGCGGACGTTCGATTACACGCGGCAACTGGGTAATGTGAACGCGATCTTCAGGCGCGTGCTGGGCGAGTAACAGCGATGAGCGATTTGACTGAGGAGACGCACGCGAAGGTTTTCGAGACGATCAGCCAGGTGGTTGAGCTCGAGGCGGACGATCAGACGGCGCTGGCGACGGAAAAGATGGTGTCGCTGGTTGCGGAGTTTCCAAAAGAAGCGCTGGCGCATGGATATCTGGCCTGGGTGCTTTCGCGGGGCGGCCGCTATCGCGACGCGATTGAACACGGTAAAGTTGCTGTGCAGTTGTCGCCGCGATCGGAGAGGGTTTCCCTGCTGTTCTTTCGCGTGCTATGGGGCGCGGATGAGCGTCAGCAGGCACTGGACGAGATGCGGCGGTTTGTGATGCTGGAAGACTCAGAGGAATATGCGCAGATTGTTCTCGCATTGCAGCAGGCTGGGATGTAAGAGCAGAGCGAGCAGCGAAGTTCGCTAAGGATCAAGGTGCGCTCAGGTTGAATTCCGTAGATTGAATGGGAGGTCACTATGAAGGTTCTCATCTGCGCTCTCCTTGCCGTGAGTACAGTGGCGGTGAGTGGTGTGGCAATGAGTGGTTCGCTGGCATACAGCCAGCAACAGAGCGTCCAGCCCGCGGATGCTTTGGGCAAGCTGTCTTTCATGCAGGGCGACTGGGCGGGAAAGCAGGATTTCGATACCGGAGGAGGCCCGGCGATGGTGGGCGATGCCACCGATCGCGTCGAGTTGGGCATTGCCAACAAGTACATTTGCGAAATGCTTTCAACGACGCTGCCGGGGCGCAAGCCGACGGACACGCGCCACTTTATCTCGTTCGACGCGAAGACGCAGAAGTACACGGCATGGTGGTTCAACGACACTTCGTACCACCCGACAGCATTGACTGGAGACCTGACGGGCAACAAGCTTGTGCTGATGAGCGATCCGGCCGCGCCGGGTCCGCTGCTGCGCGCTACGTATGAGAATCCTTCCGCGAGCACGTTGACCTACATGGTCGAGATGAAAAACGGCGACAACTGGACCAAGCTGTTTCTCACCACGTACACGAAAAAGACCGTGGTTGCGAAGCCGTGAAGTTGTTGGAAGAGTGAGAAAGGGAACTCGCGCGTGAATGGCTTCAATCTGACTGTCGCTTTGACCGGCGCTTCCGGCGCGGTGTTTGGCCGCGAGTTGCTGCGTGCGCTGGAGGCGGATGAGCGCGTGGCGCACGTGCATTTTGTAGCGTCAGAGAATTCGCTGCGGGTGATGGCGGAGGAGCTGGGCGTGAGCGGGCGCAACGATCTTCTGGAAAAATTGCTGGACGCGACGCCGAAGAAAACCGTGCAGCACGCGGACGTCAACATTGGCGCGGCGATTGCGAGCGGCAGCCATCCGTCGAATGGAATGATCGTGCTGCCGTGCTCGATGGGGACGCTGGCGGCGATTGCGAATGGGCTGGCCAACTCGCTGATTGCGCGCGCGGCGGATGTGACGCTCAAGGAGCGCAGGCCGCTGCTGTTGTGCGTGCGCGAGACGCCTTTCAACCGCATTCATCTGCGCAACATGACGCTGGCGGCCGAGGCGGGCGCGGTGATCTTCCCGGTGATTCCCGCGTTTTATAACAGGCCGCACGATTCAACGGAGATGGCGCGGCAGTTTGTCTATCGGGTGCTGGCGCACATCGGGCTGCCGCAGACCGGCGCTTATGTGTGGAAGCCGGAAGAGTAGAAGGGCAGGGAACAGGGAACAGGGATTAGGGCGGCTTCCCCCTGGTCTCATTTGATCGGCTTATTTATTTGGAAGACTGCTCCCGGCAATTTGATGGTCGAGCCTGTCCAGAATGCCGTTCCAACCTTTCACGGTGCTTTCCGCATACTCATTCAACACGCCGGTGTGGGTGAGCGTGAGATCGCAGCCTGAGGCCGAGGGCGCAATGTCTATGGTCACCTCGGTGAAGAGCGGTGAGTATTTGGGCACGCCGAAGGTGAAGACCAGGCGGCGCGGGCGATCGATCACAAGATATTCGCCGGTGTGCTCCACTTCTTCGCCGTTGCGGCGGTCGACGAGGACGAAGAGGCCGCCGACGCGGGCATCGATCTCGACGCGAACCATCTGGCCGGTGGGTGTGGCGAAGAGCCATTTGCCGGCGGTTTGGGGATCGAGCCATGCGTCGAAGACCCGCTCCGGCGAGGCGGTAAAGTGGTGGGTTACCGTGACGGTGTTCATCGCTTGGGTTCCTTTCGCTTGGACTGTTTTGAGGCAGCCCTATCTTCGGCCTGCAGCAGTGCGTCAAGGCGGTCAAGGTTCTCCGTCCAGAGGCGCTGATAGAAGCTAAGCCATTTGTTGGCTGCGGCGAGTGGTGCGGGACGGATGCGGCAGACGTGCCTCCGGCCCTGCACGCGGCGGCGAACGAGTCCCGCGCCCTCGAGGACCTTGACGTGCTTCGAGGCGGCGGCAAAGGACATGGAGAACGGGGCGGCGAGTTCGCCGATGTTGCGCTCGCCGGCGGCGAGCGAGCGCAGCATGGCGCGGCGGGTTGGGTCGGCCAGTGCGCGGAAGACGGCATCGAGAGGCTGAGCGGAATGTTCAACCATATGGTTTAATTTAAGCGTGCAAAAGAAAAAGTGTCAACTGATTGGTTGAATAATGGACCGTCGGTGCATGTTCATATCTGTTCTTGACGCCACCAGTCGGAGCGAATCTCTTCGCCGGCGACAACGACGGAGGGAATTCCAGGCGTTGGGGACCAGATGCTGAGGTCTCTGGCCGCAAGGACGCGTTCAATTGGCTGGGTCCAAGTGTGGAATGCGAGGTCAAACAGGCCCCAGTGGATGGGCATCAGCATGCCGTGGCCGCCCAGCGCGCGAAAGCTACGCACGGCCCCGTCCGGACCCATGTGAACGTCAGGCCAAAGCGGGTCGGAGGCGCCAATTTCAAGCATGGAGAGATCGAAGGGCCCAAACTGTTTGCCGATCTCAGTAAAGCCGTCCCACTCTCCCGAATCGGCGCCATAGTAGGCGCGGTGGTGGGGGCCTATGAGGGCGAACGAAGCCCACAGGGTCTCAAACCGGTTGAAGAGACCGCGGCCAGAGAAATGGCGGGCGGGCAGGGCCGTGATTGTGACAGAGCCGATGGTGACGTCCTCGGTCCAGTTGAGCGCGGTACAGCGTGCCGGTTCGACACCGAGACCTTGCAGAATTGTCTCCACGCCGAGCGAAGTGATCCAGCGGGCATTGTGAAGTTGCGGCAGTGTAACCAGGCTGCGGATGGTGTCTGCGCCGAGATGATCGTAATGATCGTGCGAGATGAGAACGGCGTCGATGGCCGGCAGATCCTTGAGCGCGATGGGCGGGGCAAAGAAGCGCTTCGGGCCGGCCCACTTCACAGGCCCTGCGCGTTCTTCCCAGACTGGATCGATGAGCAGACGGATTCCGTCGATTTCAATCAGGGAGGTGGAGTGTCCCATCCAGGTGATTCTCAGGCCGGAGCGAGGGCGGGATGCAAAGATCTTCGGGTCGGTACGGAACGGGCCGAGTGGGAATTTCGGAGATTGAGCCGCGCCTTTAAAGATAAAGCGGGGCGCTACTTTGATCATGACCGAGAACCCGCCTGCGCTGGTTGGCACCGGGTTCACGAACTGTTTGCCTAACTTTCTGGCCGGCGTAAGTAGCATTCCTATTGGATGGCATAACCTGCATGCGGATTCCTTAAAACGGAGGCGGCCAGCGCGGGAAGTCGCAATCATAAGCGCCAAGGGTCTCGCGCCGAAGGAATAAAGAATCGGAAGTTTTGCTCATGCTTCAAGGGCCGGTTATTTGACTTTCAGGCCTGCTTCCGTCGATACTGCCCTTAATGCGGAACTCAGCGAATCACGGAATTGCGGTCATGGACATGTGTATGTGTCGGGCCTGCGGACCTGTCCGTGCGATTCTTGAGACGCGAATGCGGTAGACGCAACCGATCTTGAAAATCAGGCGGCCCGGGTCCCAAAAGGATTCGGGTCGTTTTGTTTTTCATACGAACTAGTTTCTTCCGTCCCACCCTAGCCACAAGGACAAAGACGTGGCGAGGGTGGGGCACCCAGGGTTTTCTTTCCACCCATCACAAAAGACGTGATGGATGGGGCACACATGTATCAGTGATACGAAGAGAACGAAATTGAAGGAGAACATCATGTCAGAGCCGAAGCAGCATCACTTTGCCACCAATGCCGTTCATGCCGGCCAGTCGCCCGATCCGGCGACGGGGGCGCGCGCGGTGCCGATTTACCAGACCACCTCGTACCTGTTTCAAAACGCCGACCACGCGGGGCGGCTGTTCGGGCTGAAGGAGTTCGGCAATATCTACACGCGCATCATGAACCCGACCACCGACGTGTTTGAAAAGCGCGTGACCGCGCTCGAGGGCGGAGCGGCTGGATTGGCGACGGCCTCAGGCCAGGCGGCGGAGACGCTGGCATTGACCACGCTGGCCTCGGCGGGGGACGAGATTGTTTCCACGACCTCACTCTATGGCGGTACGTACAACCTGTTCCACTACACATTTCCGCGGCTGGGCATCAAGGTGCGGTTTGTGGATGCGGACGACTTTGACGGGCTGCGCGCGGCCATCAACGACAAGACGCGGGCGATCTATACCGAGTCGCTGGGCAATCCCAAGCTGGACGTGGTGGACATTGAGAAGTTTTCCGCGATTGCGCATGAGCACAAGCTGCCGCTGGTGATCGACAATACGTCGGCGTCGCCGGCTCTGGTGCGGCCCATCGAGTGGGGCGCGGACATTGTGGTGAATTCGGCCACCAAGTTTCTGGGCGGGCACGGAACCACGATCGGCGGCGTGATTGTGGATGCGGGCAAGTTCGACTGGGCGGGTTCGGGGCGGTTCAAGGAGTTCAGCGATCCCGATCCGTCGTATCACGGGCTGTCGTATACCGAGGCGTTCGGGCCACTGGCGTTCATTCTGAAGGCGCGCGTGCAGGGGTTGCGCGACACAGGCGCGTCGCTCTCGCCGTTCAATGCGTTTCTGCTGCTGCAGGGGATTGAGACGCTGCATCTGCGCCTGGAGCGGCACTCAGAGAATGCGCTGGCCGTGGCGCGCTACCTGGAGCGTCACCCTGGAGTGGAGTGGGTGAATTATCCGGGCCTTGAGTCGAGCCCTTATTACAAGCGTGCGCAGAAGTATCTGCCCAATGGGCGCGGGGCGCTGGTGACCTTCGGAATTAAAGGCGGATATGAGGCGGGGAAGAAGCTGATCGACTCACTGGAGCTGTTTTCGCTGGTGGCGAATATCGGCGATGCCAAGTCGCTGGTGATTCACCCGGCCTCGACCACGCATCAGCAACTTACGGTGGAGGAGCAGGCGCAGACGGGCGTGACTCCTGAACTGGTGCGGCTGAGCGTGGGAATCGAGGATGTGCGCGACATTATTGCCGACCTGGAGCAGGCGATCGAGACGGCAAACGGGCACACGTTTGAAAATGCAACATCAACCGCGGGACTTGCCGCACAATGAGTGTAGTGACCGAATCGCGGATCGAGACCAGCCAGATGGAGACCAGCGGGGGCCCGGCAGTGACGCGGGTTCCGGCGCCCACGTACGAGGGCGACTTTGTGCTCAACGAGCACTTGTTGCTGGAGTGCGGGCGGACTCTGGCCGGCCCCACGCTGCATTACGCGGTGTATGGGCGCCTGAATGCGGAGCGCGACAACGCGGTGCTGGTGTGCCACGCGCTTTCCGGTTCGGCGCAGGTGGGGGCGTGGTGGCCGGAGCTGTTTGCGGCGGGCGGCTTGCTCTCACTGGAGCGCGATTGCGTGATCTGCGTGAACCTGCTGGGTTCCTGCTACGGTTCGACGGGGCCTGGGTCGGTGGACCGGGAGACGGGCGAGGTCTACGGACCGGATTTTCCGCTGATTTCCATAGCCGACAATGTGCGGGCGCAGGCGCGGCTGCTGGATTCGCTGGGGATCAGGCGGCTGCGGCTGGCGCTGGGCGGCTCGATCGGGGGAATGCAGGCGCTGGACTGGGCGATTCTGCATCCCGAGCGTGTGGAGCGGGCGGTGATTATCGGAGTTGCGCCGGTTCCAGCCATGGGACTGGCGTTGAACCACCTGCAGCGGCAGGCCATTGAGAACGATCCGGAGTGGCAGGGCGGGCGCTATCTGCCGCAGCGGCCCCCGCGACGCGGTCTGGCGCTGGCAAGGCAGATTGCGATGCTCAGCTACAAGTCGCCGGAGCTGTTTGAGGAGCGGTTCGGGCGCAATCCCAACCGCAACGGCGAGGACCCGTGGGGCCTGGATAACCAGGGCGGCGGCCTGATTGGCGGGAGGTTCGACATTGCCGGTTATCTGGATTACCAGGGGAAGCGTTTCATCGAGCGCTTTGACGCCAATGCGTACCTGGCGATTCTGCGCACGATGGACACGTGGGACCCGCAGCGGGGAGGGGCGTCGGCGACCGAGGCATTCAGCCGCATCCGGGCCCGGCTCACGTTTGTGGGCATCAGCTCGGACGCCCTGTTTCCGCCGGATGCGGTGCGGCATTTTGCCTTTACCATCCGGGCGGCGGGCGTGGATGCCGAATACCGCGAAATGACCACCGACCATGGCCACGACGCCTTTCTGGCCGAGCAGGCTGAACTGGTCAGCCTGCTCAAGTAGATCGAGCTAACCACTCCCGCAACTGTCCGAAGGAACGGCAAACCTCAACCCCGTTTTGGCCAGGAAACCCTGGCCGGGAACAGTTTTTTGCGTTCCGGTGTCTAAGCCGGTATGCGGGGAGGGGACGACGCAGGGGCGGCGGAGTTGCACGCGGGGCCATTGAGCAGGCAGACGCTTGCAATACAGCGATTCTGTATCGTGCCGCATCCTATAACCCGGAGTCTGAAACGAACGGAGGAGTCCGGCGGGATGGATTCCATGCTGATTTCAGGAATTCCTCCAACAAGTTTGCTTGTCAGGGGCGGGTTGGGTTTCTATAATCCATCCATCGCCTCAATGGATGCCGTGGTATCGTTTACCCATCACCCAAGTACTGAAGCACCCGAGAGAATGGCTGTCGGTTTCGCAAGCAAGAGTATGGATATTGATCCCCATTTTGGCAACTCCCAGGAGCACTGCATGAAGAAGGTAGTCTTTGCGTCTTTGATGGTGTTGACGAGCATGAGCCTCGTTACTGTGCCATCGCTTCGAGCCCAGGATTCCGGCACGATCCAGATCAAGGATCCGGCCGAATTCAACGCCTATCAAACCGCATACACGCAGACCGATCCGAAGGCCAAGGCAGCGGCGCTGGAAGATTTTCTCAAGAATTATCCTCAGAGCATTGTGAAGAAGGCTGTTCTGGACGTTCTGGTGGACACCTACCAGGGCCTGAATGACCCCGACAAGGAACTGACCGCGACAACTCGCGTGCTGCAGATTGAGCCGAACAACGCGCAGGCCATCTTCCTTTCGGTCTATATCAAGAAGGGCCAGTGCGCCAAGACCAGCGATGCGCAGACCTGCGACGATGCGGCGACTCTAGCGCAAAAGGGCCTCACGGTGGCCAAGCCGGACGCGACCTCTGCCGACGACTGGAAGAAGTACACCACGACGGCTTATCCGGTCTTCGACTCCACCATCGCGCTGGACGACGCGATCTCAAAGAAGGACTTCAAGGCTGCCGAGGGCGAGTACAAGGCGGAGCTGATGCTGTTCTCGGACGACCAGTCGAAGGCAGCCGGATTGGCCGACACGTATCAGTTGGCCGAGTCGTATGCCCAGGCCGGCGAGGGCCAGGACCTGGTGAACGCGATTTATTTTTATGCCCGCACCTGGGACTTTGCGCCGCCCAGCTTCAAGGGCCCGATCGAGAAGAAGCTCGAATACTGGTACAAGAAGTTCCACGGCAAGCTGGATGGGCTTGACGATGTGAAGGCCAAGGCTGCCCTCACAACGTTTCCTCCCGCAGACTTCAAGATCGCACCGGCGCCGACCCCGGCCGAACAGATCCACACCATGCTGACCGACCCAAGCACCAAGCTTGAGTCATTGGCCCTCTCGGACAAGGAGACCATTCTTACCCTTGGCTCCAAGGACGATGCGGACAAGATCTGGGCGGTGATGAAGGGTCAGCAGACCCCGGTTCCCGGAACCGTGATCGAAGCCACGGCTTCAGTGATCAAGGTTGCCGTTACGGATGACGCAAAGCTGGCCAAGGTTGCCGACTTCATTGTGAATCTGAAGACGCCTCTGGCGGACAAGGACATCCCGGCTCCCGGCTTCGAGTTCGGGCTGCAGTCCAAGGGGGGCCAGGCAGAACTGGATGGCACCTACGACTCCTACACGCAGGTTCCGGCCAAGGCAGCCACGCCTGCCACGGCCACCACGCCTGCGACACCGGCGACGGACGCGGCCGCCCAGCTTGTTTTGCAAAACGGATTTGTGCAGCCGGAGAAGAAGAAGGTTGTGCCTGCCCACAAGCCCGCGGCTGGACACAGACCGGCGGCTCACTAAGACAGCAAGAGTAACTCGGGGATCAAAGAAAAGGGCAGCCTGCAATGGGCTGCCCTTTTTGCGTGGTGCTTTGAAAGGGCATGGCTTTAGAGCGGTTTCAGGATAGGTATACCCTATCTGCACTACTGCGAGGTCGCCGCTCCTTGGGGTCGCGTCGACTTGAGTGTATTCCCTTTGGGTACGGCAATCCTGAAACCGCTATAGCCATGCCACAAAAAAGCCGGAAGTTGCCTGGGCTTCAGCCCCTGGGGGCCGTATGGCTTACGAGGCTGTGGTGAAAGTGAAACCCGTGAGAAAACCGCTCCTCAGGGGCTAAAGCCCTGATGATTCTTAGGACTTTACGGCACGACTGAAGTCGTGCCCTTTCAAAACTAGACTTCTGCCACAGACTGTTACGGGACGGCTATTATTCGCCGAGCATGATGCGCTGGATGGCGGAGGCGCGGCCTGTGGCCGGGTCGCAGGTAATGAGCGCGGCGCACATCTTGGGATTTCCCTTGGCGGCTTCAAACTTGCCGGGCAGGCCGGTGAGAAACCGGTGCAGCACCATTTCCTTTTCGACTCCAATGACGCTGTCGTAGGGCCCGCTCATGCCCACATCGGTCTGGTAGGCGGTTCCGCCGGGCAGTATGCGCTGGTCGGCTGTGGGGATGTGGGTGTGGGTGCCCAGCACGGCGGTGACGCGGCCATCGAGGTGCCAGCCCATGGCGACTTTTTCACTGGTGGCTTCGGCGTGAAAGTCGAGCACGATGACCTTGGCCTTGATGCCGGCCAGGATGTCATTGGCGGCGTGGAAGGGGTCGTTGGCGCCGCTCATGAAGACGCGGCCCATGAGGTTGAAGACGGCGTAATCGACGCCGCCGGCGGTGGTGCCCTCAAAGACGCCGTAGCCGGGCAGGCCAGGCGCAAGATTGGCGGGGCGCAGCACGCGGCGGGCGTGTTGCTGGCTGTCGGCCGGGACGGAGTTCAGGTAGTCCATCAGCTCGCGCTTGTCCCACACGTGGTTGCCGGTGGTGAGCACGTCCGCGCCCAGCTCGAAGAGGTCCTCGGCGATCTGCGGGGTCACGCCGAAGCCGCCGGCGGCGTTTTCCGCGTTGACGATGGTCAGGTCGACGGCATTGGCCTGACGCACGTGGCCGATGTGCTCGCGGACAATCCTGCGTCCCGCGCTGCCGAAGATGTCGCCGACGAACAAGAGGTTCATGGTGGTGGAAAGCTCCTCGAAAAGGGACTAAGGGACTAAGGGACTAAGGGACTGAGGGACTAAGGGACTGAGGAACTAAGGGACTGAGGAACTATGGGCTTTGCGACTGCTTCGACCGAATGGACTTCATCAGCGCCCCAAGAAGCCGGCTAACGTCATTGCAATGGGTCTCCGTTGGATCAAGATCCGGAGTTGCGCCGAATCCGAGCTTTTTCGCAATGACAATCTGAGTTTCGAGTTCGGAGCATGATCCGCGGGCATGGCCCAGAAACTGGACATACTCTCCCTTGGTTGCACGGCCATATTCTTCGGCGATGTTACTCGCGACTGAAACGGACGCTCTACGCATCTGGTTAGTGAGGCCAAAGCGTTCGGAATCCGGAAACTTCGAGGTCAACTGATAGACGTCTACTGTCAATTCAATTGACCGCTGCCAAACTACGAGATCTTTGAACGATTGTCCCATTGATCGACCCCTCAGGCCCTCAGTCCCTTAGTCCCTAAGCCCCTTGTCCCTGTTCTTTGTTTCTCATTAGCGGAAACAGGATTACGTCGCGGATTGATTTTGAGCCGGTGAGCAGCATGACCAGGCGGTCGACGCCGAGGCCTTCGCCGGCGGTGGGAGGGAGGCCGTAGGCGAGGGCGCGCACGTAGTCTTCGTCCATCTGGTGGGCTTCGTCGTCGCCGCGAGCGCGCTCGGCTAACTGGTCGGCGAAACGCTTGTGCTGCTCGACGGGGTCGTTCAACTCGCTGAAGGCGTTGCCGAGTTCGAAGCCGCCGGCGAAGAACTCGAAGCGCTCGACGTGATCGGGATCGTCGGGCTTCTGCTTGGAGAGCGGGGAGACGATGGTTGGATAGTCGTAGATGATGGTCGGCTGGATGAGGTTTGGCTCGACCAGTTCCTCGAAAAGGTTATAGATGGCCTTGCCAAGCGGCGCGCCAACCTGTAATTCGTTGCGGATATCGTTCAGTGAGCGGATGAGGGTCTGTAACCAACCTGCTCTCTGGAAGACTTCGTCGTGTGAATCTGAAATGGTGTCCCTTGAGTAGGTTTCCATTTCAAGGGCACCACTCGTTTCACGGAGCAGCGACTGAAGCGCTTCGACTGTTAGAAGCCGCTCTAACGTCGGCTTGCTAGGGATCTCCGTTGGCCAGAGCTCAATGATGGCTGCGCGCATGGTGTAGCGTTTCCAGTTGCCGAGGTCAATCTCCACCCCGTTGAACTCCGTGATCGTAGTCCCATTCACCTCTTGCGCCACAAACGCGACCAGCTCTTCAGTCAGCGTCATCAGGTCGTGATAGTTTGCATAGGCCTGGTAGAACTCCAGCATGGTGAACTCGGGGTTGTGCTGCGTGCTTACGCCTTCGTTGCGGAAGTTGCGGTTGATTTCGTAGACGCGGTCGAAGCCGCCGACGACCAGGCGCTTCAAATAAAGCTCGGGCGCGATGCGAAGGTAGAGGTCCTGGTCGAGCGCGTTGTGGTGCGTTTTGAAGGGGCGTGCGGCGGCTCCGCCGGCGATCTGCTGCATCATCGGCGTTTCCACTTCGATGTAACCGCGATCATCGAAAAATTTGCGCAGGGCCTTGAGGGCTTTGGCGCGCTTGACGAAGACTTCACGGGCGTCGAGGTTGGTGAAGAGATCGACATAGCGCTGGCGGTAGCGGAGCTCGACATCGGCGAGGCCGTGAAATTTTTCAGGCAGCGCCAGCATGGCCTTGGAGAGGAACGTCAGGGTCTCTACATGGATGGTGAGCTCACCGGTGCGGGTGCGGAAGAGGTAGCCGGTGACGCCGATGTGGTCGCCCATGTCGAGGAGCTTGTAGAGCGCGAAGCCCTGCTCGCCGACGGCGTCGAGGCGGACGTATATTTGGAGCCGCTGGCCATTCTGTTGCAGCGTGGCGAATCCGGCCTTTCCCTGTGCCCTGATGGCCATGATGCGGCCGGCGACGGCCACGGTGGTGCGCGTGGCCTCAAGCTCCTCGGCCTGCGCTTCGCCCCACTTGGTGCGCACGTCTGGGATGGTGACCGCGTGCTCGTCGATCGAAGCGGGGAAGCGGTTGGGATACGCGGCCTGGCCGAGCTTCTCGATTTCCTCGAGTTTTGCTTTACGCAGATCGAAGAGACTGCGCTCAAATTCCGAATCGAACTCCATGATTCCTCTTGTGTGTGAGCTGCTTCAAGGGTGCAACAGCCAGTATATCGTTCATTCGGTCCGGAGCCGATGGAGACGCGCGGCGGAACGATGAACCCATGTTTGTGATCAGTCGCTGAAACGATTTGCCAATGCGGATGATGGTGGATAGAATGGCCGCAATGAAATCAAGACATGCTGTATTGCTCGTATGCGGCCTGCTCGCGTTTGCGGCCCAGGCCCTGGCCAAGACCATTCTGCCGGATGCCTGCGGCGACGACGGCGTCAAATTTGAAGTGACGGCGCTCAAGAACGCGCCCCCGCCGGCTCCTCCGGCGGATGGCAAGGCGCAGATTGTGTTTATCGAAGACGAGAGCCAGGGACTCGGCTTCGGCATGCATGCCACCATTCGCTATGGCCTGGACGGGGCCTGGGCAGGCGCCAACAACGGCAACACGTTTTTTGTGATGAACGTGGAGCCCGGCGAGCATCACCTTTGCGTGAGCTGGCAATCGGCGCTGAAGATGTTGAAGAAGAGCATCGACGTTGCGTCGTTTACCGCCGAAGCTGGCAAGGTTTACTACTATTCGGCCGACATCAAGATCACGACCATCCGCGGTGCGTCGGGACCGGGCGTAACCAGCGGCGGCGGGGGCGCCAACATTGACTTTGGCCTTTTGCCGTTGAATGAGGACGAGGGCAAGTACCGGGTGAAGGCCTGGAAACTCGCGACCTGGAAGACGAAATAAAGGGAAGACCAAGTAGAGCAGCCTGCCGCGGTCGCGGATGGCGGCGCCATCGTGTATAACCACGATGGTGCCCTTCAATCGTCCCATTCCGGAGTCAACCCAGCGGAATAAAACCGCACCGGCGGTGAAATCGCTGGCCGATGCGGAAAAGCTGATGCAGATCGCGATCCTGCTGCCTTCGTCGGCGTTCATCGGCTGGCTGGGCGGGGCATGGCTCGACAGCCACCTGCACCAGACGTGGATGGGGCTGGCGGGAATCCTGTTCGGCGGCATCTCCGGGCTGGTGTACGTGGTGCGGCTGGTGATGGCCGGAACCAGCAGGGCTGTGTCCAATGCCGGGTCGGACGCGGGGCCGAAAGCCGGGCCAGAGACCGGGGACGACAGCCAGCCATGAGCGAAGAGATTCCGCAGATAGCCAACCTCACAGAAGAAGAGCTGGATGCGCTGCTCAAGAGGTCCGTGCGCAACACGGTCCTTCTGGGGCTGGTGGCGTCGGTCGCGGTGCTGATTGGTTCCGGGTGGCGCAATGCGGCCATGCTGATGACCGGCGCGCTGATCTCCGCCGCCAGCCTGCTGGAATGGCAGCGGCTGGCGCGGCTGATGACCGCACGGATGAAGCGTCAGCAGGCTCCGCGCGGGGCTACCCTGGCCGTTGGGTTCTTTCTGGTACGCCTGTTGATCTTTGCGGCGGCCATTTATGGTAGCCTGAAGTGTTTCCAGGGTTCGGTTATCGCGCTCATGTGCGGCCTCAGTCTGGCAGTTGTAACGCTCATGTTTGAGGCTCTAAGGATGTTGCGGAATTGAGCTTGACGCCCGGCCTGATGGGGTAGAACCAATCTGGAATCAGAAAGATAGTTTCCTTCATGGCTGGACAGTTGGCGTTTACAAAATTGCTGAATGCAGTGCTCGCCGGGCCTGTGGATGCGCTGTTGGGGGCCGTGGGCGTACATCCTGCCAACCCCCATGCGCCCGTCAATAACACCTTTGCGCTGGAACTGCTTGTGGTGCTGGGCTTCATCGCTTTTTTCGCGGTGGTGCGGGCGAGTCTGTCAGTGGAGAAGCCGGGCGTGCCGCAGCAGTTTGCCGAGCTGATTCATGAGTTTATTGGCGGGCAGGCGGAGCAGGCCATCGGCCACGGCTATCAGCGCTTCCAGGCGTTTGTCACCTGCATCTTCCTGTTTGTGCTGGTCTGCAACATCATCGGCCTGATCCCAGGGCTCGAAGCCCCCACGCAATCGGTGGTAGTGCCCTTTGGACTGGCCGTTACCACTTTTATCTACTACAACTTCCACGGCATTCGCGAGCAGGGGATCATCGGCTACCTCAAGCACTTTGCAGGGCCGGTGTGGTGGATTGCCTGGCTGCTGTTCCCGATTGAAGTGATTTCGCACGTGGCCCGCATGATGTCGCTCACTATCCGTCTCTGGGCCAATATGTTTGCCGGCGACCTGGTGACGATGGTGTTCTTTTCGCTGATTCCGATTGGGATTCCGGTCATTTTTCTGGCCTTGCACTTGGGCGTTTCCGTGGTGCAGGCGTTCGTGTTCATGCTGCTGAGCATGATTTACCTGGGCCAGGCAGTGGCGCACGAGCACTAAGAAACAGCTCCTAGCCTCTAGCTTCTAGCTCCCAGCTTCGATATTGCGAGTTCGAACTGAAGTGCCAAGAGCTAGGAGCCGAAGATTCAAGGCGCTTTTCAACAGGAACCTCCTGGCTATTAGCCTTTCGCTCAACCCAGACGTCGGGGAGCGCACAGAAGAGCTAAGAGCTAGAAGCTAGCAGCTAGAAGCTGCTTTTAAAAGATTCCGCCGGGGAGAGCTTCCGCCCTGGGTCAACGGAAGACCGCAAGCGTGAGGGGGTCAGCACGGTGAACCTCAACCACCCACTGGCGGTCAATCTCAGGGAAGCTGGAGAAACATGCGTAAACTGCAAAATGTTCTGATGGTTCTGTCTGTACTCTGCTTTGCCGTTCCGGCCTTCGCCCAAAGCGGCTCCGCCGTCGTCGACCTGGCTCCTATCGGGATCGGCATCGGCATCGCGCTGGCAGCCGGCCTGTGCGGTATCGGCCAGGGCAAGGCAATTGCTTCCGCCACCGAGTCGGTGGCCCGCAACCCCGGAGCCACGGGCAGCATTCAGTTCCTGCTGATCCTTGGCCTGGCGTTCATCGAGTCACTCACGCTGTTCACCTTCGCCATGATCTACGTCAAGATCAAGTAAGGCGAATTTGGCACAAGAAAAGCGGCCATGCCCTCCTAGGTGTGGCCGTTTTTCTTGTCAGTGCGCTTAGTGGCCGGGTTGGGCGGGGTTGCGCAGCATCTGGATGGCCTGGCGGTAGTCGATTCCGGATGGGGCCGGCGTGTACTCGGTCATCTCTTCTGTCGTGTCGATGTTTTTGGTCTTGAAGAGGATGCGCAGGTTCATCTGCATCTGGACACGGGCGATGCGCCACTGGCGGCCGCCGACGTCGACCTGCTCGATGATGACCGATCCGCCCTTGTTCAGCTTGCCCAGAATGCCCCAGGCATAGTTCGTATCCTGCTCCAGATGGCCCTCCAGACGCGTCACACGCTCCTGTGCGGCGTCGATCCACAGTTCACCTCTCATGGCGGTGAGGGCCTGGGTTTCCATGTCAGGGGGGCTGAATCCGGGGTTGGGGCGGAAGCTGAACTTTTCCATCGGGCCAGCCGGGCCGGAGCCGGAGCCGGCGTACTGGTAGAGGAAGGCGTTGGGCAGCATGCGCAGCAGCTTGAGAACGATGCCCATGTCACCCTGTTCGCCCTGCTTGCGGTGCTTCTGCAGGCTGGGATCGGCGAGCAGGGCATCGAGGCGCGCCTGCTCCTTCTGTGCGTCCTCAGGCGAGAGGGGCTTGTCAAAATAAGCCAGGAGGCGGGCCACGTCGCCGTCTTTGGTTTCGAGGATCTCCTTGGTCGAGGTGAGGCGGGGGCTGACTTTGCGGAGCCGGTAGCGCATGGGATGGCTTGCGTCCTGGGCGGTGGTCAACTCGCTGGCGAGCGCCCGCTCCACCAGCGCCTGGGCCTGTGGAGGCGCGAGCGCTGGCGCTGCCGGCTGCGCGAAGGTTGCGACCGGGCAGGCCAGCAGCAAGAGGATCGGTGAGAGTCTGCGCACATTTGTCAGTTTAGCGGGCATTGGCAATCTGCGTATCCGTGTGGGCATCGGGCTCAGGTTCAGAGTGTGCGGGGTACTCCCGTTTTAGACGCGGGCGTAACGAATCGGATTCCGAAGGGTTGGGATGTGCTGCAAGGATGGTGCTGGAAGGATTGAAGCAAAGGGCCGGGTCCCGTATAGTTCGGGCAGGGCCTTCTATCAGGCTCACGGGAAGGATCGAAATCATGGCAGTGGAGAATGTACCCGCGCGCATCGGCAAGAGCGTGATTATTTGCGGCGAAGTGAAGGGGAGTGAAGACCTGATTGTGGATGGGCGCGTTGAAGGAACAGTGACGCTCACCGAGAGCCGGCTGACCATTGGGCCGAACGCCAATGTACAGGCCGACCTGGCAGCGCGGGACGTGCTGATTCTGGGCCAGGTGCAGGGCAACATCGTAGCCACCGGCCGGGTGGAGTTGCGTGCCGGATGCAGCGTGCATGGCGACATTCGCGCGCTGAGGCTGGCGATCGAAGACAACGCGGTGTTCCGCGGCAGGGTAGACCTGACGCAGGGCGCGGGCAAGGCGCAGGAGGCTGCCGTACCTGCATCCGCACCGGCACCCGTGGGCGGCGCATATTGATGGGGAACTGCCCTCTGGTCCGCCAGGAAACAAGGCGCAGGTCCACAAGAGGATTTCCGGTCGATGAGCCGTTGGTTTGAAAAGAAGCAGGACAGCGGACCGCCCGCACCCACCGCCGGCCTTTCCGGGCCCAGGGTACCGCGGCACTCCGGCGGGTGGATGGCGCTGCGCAAGCGGCTTGAGGCTGAGCCCGGCCTGCGCGTGATCGACACCGGCTATACATCCCCTTCCAACATCAACTACCTGACTGGGCTGGGTCACAGCCTGTTTCAGGCCGACCTGGTTCTGGATGCATGGACCGGTAACTGGCAGACCGGCACGGACGAGGATGGCAAACCGGTCTGGAATGTCGAGGGCTATCTCAACCAGTCGTTGAATTTCTCCGGGCGCATGTACGATGTGGCGCTGCTGTGGACCGCGCTGGACTACCTGCCCGAGGCGCTGGTGGCGCCTGTGGTGGCGCACTTGTTTGCTTCAATGAATCCGGGGGGGCAGGTGCTGGCCTTCTTCCACACGCGCACGCAGGGCGAGGAGACGGTGCGATGCCGCTTTCACCTGACCCCTGGCGACGATGTGGATGTGCAACTGGCGCAGCCGTTTCCGATCCAGCGCGCATTTACCAACCGCAGCATCGAAAAGCTTTTTGCCGGCTGGTCGGGCCACCGCCAGTTTCTGGCAAAAGACAGCCTTTCTGAAGTCATCATGACGCGGTAGAGTTTTCCGAGGGTCAGCAAAAGGAGACATCATGAGCTTGTTGAAGGGAACGCGGATCACGTGGCTGGGTCACGCTACCGTGCTGGTGGAGACGGCGAAGGGAACAACGATCCTCATCGATCCATTTATCGCAGGGAATCCGAGCTATCCCAAGGAGTTTGTGCTGCCGGAGAAGATCGATTACATCCTGCTGACTCACGGCCATGGAGATCATATCTCGGATGCGGTTCCAGTGGCCCGGAAACATGGCTCCACGGTGGTGGCGATCTATGAACTGGCAGCCTATGTCGCGGGCAAGGGAGTGGAGCGCACCATCGGCATGAACCTGGGTGGAACGGTGCAACTGGACGATGTGGCGGCCACGATGGTCGAAGCCACGCATTCGGCGGGCGCGGAAGATGAGCACGGAACGCACTATGTAGGCGTGGCGGCAGGTTATGTGCTCACGATTACAGATGGTCCGGTGCTTTACCATGCCGGAGATACGGCAGTGTTTGGAGATATGAAGTTGATTGCCGAGCTATACAGCCCAAAGGTAGCCATGCTACCCATTGGCGGACATTTTACGATGGGGCCGAAAGAAGCAGCCCTGGCAACGCGCTACCTGCAACCGGAGATGGTGCTGCCGCTGCACTTTGGCACATTTCCGCCGCTGAAGGGCACACCAAAGGAGCTGGCCGCGCTCGTGGACTCCAGTGTAACGGTGGTGGAATGGACGCCTGGGGAGAAGGTGGAATGATAGATGGCAGGTTACAGATTGCAGATGACAGCAAGAGCCTTCACTGCGATCTGTCATCTGCAATCTGTCATCTCTGTAAGAGCCGAGCTATGCTTGCTGCCGAGTGGGTACGGTACGGAAGATAGGCGGAAATCTAACTCGGCCTAACTTCCGTACCGTACTCCCAGTTACTTCGAGGCGGCCTTTTTCTGCTCTGCCCAGCGCCGCTTGACGGC
>Ga0302268_1000054_pt1 | contig 64932 bp, 132 predicted proteins | sample III_Bog_E2_1_FD_194554 | JGI IMG/M metagenome (GOLD analysis project Ga0302268, IMG submission 194554) | Peat permafrost microbial communities from Stordalen Mire near Abisko, Sweden - III_Bog_E2_1 | ecosystem: Environmental > Terrestrial > Soil > Wetlands > Peat | place: Sweden: Abisko... | reverse complement strand
TAGCAACCAATTGCACGGCTTCACTTGGATTCTTGATGTATTCAATGGCATAACCCTCTTGTTGAACAGCGGCCAATTGCACAGCTTCGCTTGGATTTTTGATAAAATAAATGGCATAACCATTTTGATTAACCGCAGCCAATTGCACATCTTCGCTTGGGTTTTTGATCCATACAATGGCATAACCATCTTGATTAACAGCCGCCAGTTGCTCTGATTCCGACATCGAATTGTAATATATTTCACTCACAAATTTAGTATATCAAAATTTGGCTTGTTTGTCAAGACAAAAAATAAGATGTTTATTTTCAATTAGATTCAGGAAATGGTCTTTCTTTTAGATTAATAATTTGAGATTGTAAATAATCCAAATTTTCTGCCATGATTAAACATCCATGCCCTTTAAGATTTATAGAAAAATTAGTTAAATTTTTATCGGCAAACAATGATTTAATTTCTTCAAACTCTTCAATGTATCCACAAGGAATTTTGTTAGTTGTAAAAATACCATTCTTAATATATACATGACCATGAATAATATAATTTATATTTTTATAATAATCAAATATTCTTAATTGAATTGGTGTATCCACGCTTGGTTTGTTATTACCAGAAAAATATACAATGTTGTTTATCTCATTCTTAACTAAAACAAAATCATCAATATTTAATGTTGTTTTATCTACATTTCTTTTTGTTACAAGAATGTGATTATCTAAACGCATTGCTGGAAATCCAGAGGAACAACGAGTAGAAGCATTACCGAGCAGTCTATTTGGATTGATTGCATTAACAAATTTTGTAAATTCATTGCCATACTGTTTAATAATATCAATAAATTTTTGTGGAGCAGAAAATACATTGGATAGTTCCATTTGTTTCGATCCAATGCGGGTCAAAGATAAAAGATAAATAATTCTATTTTGAATTGTTTCCCCAACGATATTAATATCTTTGGTATCGCACCACAAATTTCCTAACGGATCAAGAACACGAAAACGATATGTTTCATCTTTGGAAATCATAATACCAAGAGCAGAATGTGATTTTAATAACCGACCAACAATATCAGAAGGATAATATTCTTTTTCAATTACACGTTTTGATTGAATCAATAACATATGTGAATTTTTTATTTTTAAACTATCTAAAATTTTTACTTCGTCATTAGCAATATTTGGCATCCAAAGTAAAACATCAATTCCCGTTGGATCAAATGTATTAATATATGTTATATTACCACCATTGACATTTTCCCAATCTGTTCCAAGAGAATCAATCAATTGTTTGACAATATATGATGTTTTGCCATTATTATCATCAAACGTTCCACCAACTATTAATTTTTTCATAAAATTCCTTTCTTAAATTTACTGTTCTAGTAATCTTACCATTGCCTTTTTATCGGAAATTTTTTCAACTTGAAATCCATATCTAGTATAAAAAACGTTTCCATGTCTTATATTAACAAGTAAATTATCTTTAATAATATCTTTATCCGTGCAGTCAAATATTGATGAAATATTTCCCATGATATCAGTATGGCCACAGCCATCAATACGAAACAAAACATAATCTCCAACATATAATGGTGTTTTGTAATAATCAAATGCTTTTTTCATTATTGCTCCAACATCCATAACATAGCTTCTTCATCTGATACTTTTTGAACATATTTACCATATTCAATAATACGTCGGTTTTTATATAAAATCTCAATTCCGTCGGCAGATTTCCAAAGTTCGTCATCGATATAAGGTTTTATATTAATAATTTGTCCAATGCAACCCTGAGAAAATTTTACCCAATCACCTTTTCGAAGTTTGTTTTTATTACAATCTGATGTCATTATCAATTTTCCAATTTCCATAAAACATATTCTTCTATTATAATAGGAGAAAGGTGATTGAGACAAACGCAATATTCTACTCCACTATATTCAATTCTAGCTATATTAGTTAAACGGTTCATAGCAATAATTTTTACATATATCATTGGGGAACCAAATTTTGCCATTTCTCCAATTTGTAAATCGTTTTTCATATTGTATACTTTTCTAGAATCATCATTGTTTGGTCTATTATAGGAACTTTTACGACTTCATAAATATTTCGTTCTCCGCTGCCACTATACTTATTACTATCTCCATATAAATCACATATACCAAAATAAACTTTTCCAAATTTAGTAAGATCAACTATCTTACCTATTTTCTTTTTCATGACATACTCAGAATCATATGCATAATAATATATAAGATCACCAATATTAATCTCATTTCCGTTTTTATCAAAATAATAATCCATTAGTTCTCCAACATTCTCAACATGGCTTCTTCGTTTGTCAATTTTTTTAACATTTAATCTATGTTTGATAAATGTTCCCATTTTTTTATTGTATATCCTCAACCAACATGCCTCACGTTGCTTGTCTCCATCTATACGTATGAAATTACCAAATCCTGTAAATTTTTCATAATTTTCATCAATATCTTCACCAGCATATTCGTGTTTATAAACAACATAATCATTAAATATTAAAACATTTTCGTTTATGTCTGTAGCAATCATTCTGTTACCTTTTCCAAAATTTTCAACATAGCTTCTTCGTTAGTTAACAAAGTAATTCCAGAAGCATTTCTATCACAATAACATATTTGTTTATGCGGAGAAGTATAACGAATTTTTGCAAATGATCTGGATGTATATGGAACTTTGGTAATTTCTACAACTTCTGCAATATCTGGACGAGAAAATCCTTCTCTTTTATGCCAGTATACTACCCAATCACCGATATTAATTTTCTTTTTAAAACGATCATTCATTATTGCTCCAATATCCATAACATAGCTTTTTCTTTTGGACATAGCTCAACATTGAACAAAAATTTATATTGAGTATACTTTCCTGAAATTTTTATTAATGCTGTTTTCTCTCCACAAAAATTGTTGATTAATCAATAATTTTTCCAATACCATCATTAAAATAAATTTTGCTTTCGTTATACGAAAGCAAACAACATCGCCTATTTTTAGCTCAACTCCATTAATATCTGTCATATTATCTTTCTAACAAAAACAACATTGCTTCTTCATCAGATAAAAATTCGACATTGATTGGAAACTTACCGCACATGCCAATATTATCAGCATAATAGTAAACGTCTAAAAAATATTCACCATATTCATTTATATGGCTATCAACAATTTTTCCAATACGATTAAAATTATCCCCATCTTTATCTTTACGCAATTTAACAATATCACCTATTTTTAATTCTTTTCCATTGCGATCTGTCATTTTATTTTTAATTGACATAATTAATTCTCCAACATATAAAGCATTGCTATAGTTTCTGGACATAGCTCAACATTGAACAAAAATTTATATTGCTCACAAGAATTAGGCGGATTTATTAGCACGGTTTGTTCTCCGCAGAAATTATCTATAAATCTAATAATTCTTCCAATACCATCATTAAAATAAATATTAGCAGCGGTATTACGATAACAAATAATATCACCGATTTTTAATTCTACTCCATTAATATCTGTCATATTATTACCTTTCTAATAAATAAATTGTTGTTTCTTCATTGCATAACTCACCAAGTTGAAAATCATATGCTGCATATTTTTCATGTGTATAAATATTTGTAACCAAATAATAAGATGATGTATTGTTTTTATATTCATATGAAAAAATTTTAACAATCATTGATTCATATTGAAAGAGCGGTTTGAATTTACAATAGTCTCCAATTTTCATCATTGCTCCAACATATAAAGCATAGCTTCTTCATTTGTTATAAGTTCTAACTCTGTGGAATAAATAACATAATCACGATTCTTAACAGCAAAAAGCTGAACATTAAATTGATTATCACCAAGATATTCAATAATTTGACCGGGATATTTTCTACTACTTAACAAACTTTGGCCACCCCCAAATGTTACCAAAACATAATCTCCAATGGCAAACATAACTATCCCTTCATTTTTCGGGGCGCTTTATTCCGAAGGAAATTCAGCGCCCCTTCGCGAGTTGTAAACTTGCCTTCAAACTGAGCCGTCTCTACCTGTTCCAGCAATACCTTGAAATTGGGGCCGGGAACAAAACCCATAGCAACCAAATCATCACCGTTAACAAGACGATCCGCCTTCAATTCATCGGCGTTTTCCTTCAAGAACCTCTCAACAAAATCAACGTCGCTGAAATCCTTATTGCTTGCAGCAACATCCAACTTACCAAGTGCCAAAAGTTCCTGAAAATTATCCGTGCGCAAAAACCTCATAAGAGTGCTACGCTTCATCTGTCGAGTGCAGAAAAACTTCATGTGGTTCCTTACATGACTAACAACAGTCTTAATTACGTCATTACTAAACTTCAACCGATGCAAGATATCTTCGGCCATAGCTGCACCAACTGTTTCGTGACCAAGAAACTGTGTCTTTCCATCCTTATTCAAACGACGAGTCTTTGGTTTCGCAACATCATGCAAAAGTACGCTGAGAGCAAGAGTCAAACTACAACCCTTCTCCAAACCAGCAAGCAGCAAACGAACATGATTAGCAACGTCTCCCTCTGGATGAAAATTGGAATTATGCTCACAACCAACAAAGTCACAAAGTTCCGGAATAACAACAGCAGCCAAACCAGTTTCCAGCAACAGATCAAAGGCAACATCGGCGTGTCCACTTGTCAACATTCTGCTAAGTTCGCTGGCAACGCGCTCTGCGGGGAGATTTTTAACTGTATGCGCCAAAGCAACAACCGCGACCTTTGTTTCCTTATCCATTGTAAAATCAAGACAAGCACAAAATCTTACAGCACGAAGCATTCGCAAACTATCCTCACGAAAACGATCAAGTGGATTGCCAACACATCGCAAAACTTTATTATTGATATCTGCAACACCATCAACAAAATCAAATACTTTGCCATGCCTATCCATAAATAATGCATTGCACGTAAAATCTCTTCGTTGGCAATCTTCTTCGGCAGAAGTGGTAAATTTTACTTCATCGGGGTGCCGACCATCAGAAGTTGCAGTAAACGCTGCATCAAGACGAAAAGTAGCAACTTCAAACTGATCATCTTCGATATTAACCAAAGATACACCGAAATTTTCACCTACAAATTTGCTATTTGGGAACAACGTTGCAACTTGAGTTGGATTTGCGCTGGTTGCGAGGTCCAGATCATGAGGATTCAATCCCAACAATAAATTTCTCACTGCGCCACCAACTAAAAATGCTTTAAATCCAGCATTTTCAAGTTTCTCCATCACGAAATTTGCATTCTCACGAGTTGTCATCTCTTCCCTCACTATTAAAAGTATACCAAAATTAAAATTAAAAGTCAACAATAAAATAAAACATAAACCATTGAAAATAAACGGTTTATGTTTTTAATTTTCAAGCAAAAACATCATGGCTTGGTCAGTTGTTGCTTTTTCTGTTTCATTTGGTTTTCTTGGTCTGTCTGCAATGTTCTCTAGAGGACTAATCATAATTCTGATTTTCCCCAAGTATCATATTCGCGGTCGGCTATAATTTTTCCTAAAACTCTTTTAACTCCACTATGTTCAAATTTTGGTTCAAAAACTTCAATCCAAACAACATCACCATATGACAACATTTTTCCATTTTTATCTTGCATATACATGGTTACCGTCTCCATTCAGTTTCCTCAAGATATAATTCAGATCGTGTTGGACCACGATCATAAATATATTCTAAAATATCTTGTGTTTGATTATTAATCAATATAAGCAAAATAATATTAATTGGTAATGCTGCCCAATTAATCAAACAAATAAAAAACAAAAAATAATAAAGCATATTTACACACTTTTTCAAAAGTTCCTGCGCTGCCTTCGTAGTTCATCTTCATTGTAATAAAGTTTAGTTGCCATATCATAGATACAATCAATGCTATGATTGCAACTATATGATAGCGTAAAACGCTCTCCGCAATATTTACATTCATCGGGTCCATCGTCATTGAAACGAATACACCCATCGCCCGTTATTCCATCCAAAATCTTTGAAATTGTGTCCATTTGATTCCTTTCTTTGACTACAAGATTAGTATATCAGAATTTGGTTTGGTTGTCAAGACAATAATTTTGCCAACATTTGAACAGAAATTGTTGGATTTTCAATATGATCGATAGCATAACTATTTTGATTAACAGCAGCCAATTGAACGGCTTCGCTTGGGTTTTTAATAAAATAAATGACCTCGCCATTTTGATTAACAGCAGCCAATTGCACGGCTTCCGTTGGTTTCTTGATGTTTTGAATGGCATACCTATTTTTATTAATAGCCGCCAGTTGCACGGCTTCGCTTGGGTTTTTAATAAATCGAATAATATAAGCATCTTGTTGAACCGCAGCCAGTTGCATGGCTTCGCTTGGATTCTTGATGTAACGAATGGCACGAGCATCTTGTTGAACAGCAGCCAGTTGTACATCTTCGCTTGGGTTTTTGATATATTGAATGGCATGACCATCTTGATTAACAGCCGCCAATTGCACATCTTCGCTTGGGTTTTTGATATAATAAATTGCATGACCATCTTGATTAACAGCTACCAATTGCTCCGATTCCGACATCAAATTGTAATCTTTTTCATTCATAAATCTAGTATATCAGAATTTGGTTTGGTTGTCAACATCTTATTTCACTGCTCTAAATATATTATCATTGCCTCTTCATCTGATAATTTTTCAACTCGATTTGCATCCCAACAAATACGGTTATTTTCTCCAACAAATAACCATTTCACAGTAATAACCCAATTATTTATTCCCCACGAATCTTCCATTATTTCTATTTTTCCAAAATCACTTTGTCTAAATTTAACGATGTCACCTTTTTCCAATATTACCCCATTTTTATCAACACATATATCTTCGTTCATTACTGTTCCAACATCCATAGCATTGCCTGTTCATCTGTCAAAGATTCAAATTCATTTAATTTTCTAAGCTCCCAACCATCATCGTATTTAATATAATAGCACACATCTCCCCATGAATCTAAAATTATATCTATTATTTTACCAATCTTAGATTCAACAATGTAAGGAAAATTTAAATCAAATCTTACCACATCTCCAATATTATCTTTGTTCATTATTGCTCCAACATCCATAACATAACTTCTTCATCTGATAATTTTTCTAAATTGTTTGTCTTCATCCAAAGACTCATAGTTAATAGTGAGAACCAAAATATTTGAATTAAACTTTCATTAGGTATTTTTAGAACTTTACCTATAATATTTTTGTCATTGCGAACGAAATCACCTATTTCCAAAGGTATACCATTTTTGTCATAAACATTCATTTTTAATTTCCAATCGAATCTCATATTTTAATTCTTCATCATGTGCAATTAAGAATGTTGCTTGTTCAAATTGCACAGATGAAACTATTTGTTGATAGCGGATAATATTATTCATATCATCAATATGTGAATTATAATTCAAAACCCAACAAATATATAATACAAAACTAATAAAAAAAGGCCAAATTAACATTTCTAAAATATCATCTAACATTTTTATTCCTTTCTATCTGATTTATCCCATTCATCTTTTTTATCTATAACAAATGGATTAGGAATTTCATCCATTTTCTTTTTTATATTCCAAAAACTTGCAGGAGTATAATTCCAACAATCTACCCCAACATCCAATGATTTTCCAGAATTTTGAAAGGTTCCATGCACGTGACCATATAACATCCAAGTTCCTTTATATGCATGGTGCCAATGTCCCTCGGCAATAGGATAATGGCAAAGAACAATTTTTTGATTATGAATTATAATTTCATTCATTTCCTTGATTGTCTTCCATGTTCCGGGTCTAATATCATTCATACCTAATGCCAGTTGATCATGATTACCAACAACCAAATGTTTTGTTCCATTTAATCTCTTCATAACACCAAGAGCATAATCCATAGAACAACAAAATGCAACATCACCAACAACATGAATCTCATCATTTGGTTGAACAACACTATTCCAATTTTTAATTAATGTTTCGTCCATTTCTGTTACATTGTTAAATGGTCTTTTGGTATATTTGATAATATTTTTGTGCCCCCAATGGGGATCAGCCGTTATAAAAGTGCTCATAATTTAACTCCATTCCAAAATAAACAACATATATTTTTCTTTACTTTCAAATTCCATTGCTGTCCATATCTGATATGGATCACACGCTTGTGATGTTATCGTTTTATAAATTATTTTTACACCATATATATTTTTCCATAATTGTCTTATATCTTCAAGATTATGGTTAGGATATGTAAAAATCAATGCATCATGTGCATTATGAAATATATTACGATCTTGTAAATATTGGTTTATATCAACTTTATATGGCATTATTAATTCCACTCCAACATGAATAATACATAACTTGCTCTACTTTTAAAAACTAAATGCGACCATATCCAACCAACACTTTGAGTTTTAGGATTTCGTTTAACTAATAATAATTTATACTTTTTCCAAAAATAATTTTCTATCTCTCTTCCAATACCACGTGTTGGTATTTCAGAACATGCAACCAGCCATGCATTATTAAAAGTATTTTCAATATCTTTAAGTTTAACTTTATAACGCATTATTAACTCCATTCCAGCATGAATAATACATATGCTTCTTTACTTTCAAAGTTTAAACATATTGGTCTGGTTGTTATAGTATTGTCATATGGACCACCAGATACATCAATATGATATATTTCTTTATATAACCTTATTTGATCTTTTATTGAAAGAGTATTCTCTCCATTCCATAGAGCCTCGTGTGCTTTAATCCAACATTTATATATATTATTTCCATAAATTTTATAACGCATTATTAACTCCATTCCAGCATGAATAATACATATGCTTCTTTACTTTCAAATTCTACAACAGCATCAATAGTATTCCATTCTCCCTCGACGTAGACTCCTGCTTGCACATGATCAAAATGACCACCATATACACGAGCACCAAATTTATTTTTCCATCCTTTAATTTGATCTACTACATCCATACCATCACTCAAAGTTATTCCGCGATCATACCATAAAGAATCATGGGCATCAATGAAATTTTTTCCTAATTCACGAGCAGTTATAGTAACAGACATTTATGAACTCCATTCCAAAATAAATAAAACATAACTCGCTCTACTTTTAAAAACTAAATGTGTCCAACCAAAATTATATTTTTTTGTCCGTGGTATACGATCAAGATTAGAATTAATTAACAATATTTTATATTTTTTCCAAAAATATTCTTCTATATCTTGTCCAATACCATGTTCTGGTATTTCAGAACAGGCAACAGACCATGCATTATTAAAACATTCTTCAATATCTTCAAGTTTAACTTTATAACGCATATCTAACTCCATTCCAACATGAATAATACATAATGTTCTTTGCTTTCAAATTCCATCAACCATGCTTTTGGTCCAGTTATTTTAACAAACGATACACCAAATTTACTTTTCCACTGTTGTTCAAAAGTTGTAATATTAAAATTTTCGCCATTATATAATGATTGTAATGCATTCACATACGGCAACCAATTACAATCCAAAGGAATTGAGTATTTCATAATGAAAATTCCAATCCATACCATATACGCAACCACTCAAGCAACCATACATCCAAGGTATTAGAAAGTTCAACAGATTTTTTTGGAAGAGTAGAATTTGCTTCCAGCGTTTTCAATATTTCAAGACGCGAGTTTAATTCACTAAACACTTCTTCTCTTGGAAGTTCTCCTCTTTTTATAGAAAGCAAAAAATCTACATATTCTTTATTAAAAGGAAAGGAAAGTTTTCGATCAGTTAGTATAGAAATACCTTCATCCACTACTCTACGGGCATGCATCACAGCTTTCCAGTCCACATTATCGATGGAGGCTGCATCTGCTCGACTTCCATATTTCTTGAGATTTGTATTAACCACACCAAGCGTAGTTTTAAACGTGCTTGTATATGGCAAAATCTTCTCCAACAATTTAATACATGGACGCAACATTCCCTCGTGATTAATGGCATATTCTTCCAAAGAAAAATATTTTGGAAAATTTTCAGCAATGATTTTAGCTTTATTTTCAAATATTTCACGACAGTCAACAGGTTTAAAATCCTCACCAAAATTTTCAATCATCTCTTCAAATAATTCTTTCGCTGCGCGGCAAGCATTGAGTCTCTCACCCTTAAAAGAATATAATGATGCCTGATTTACAGCATATCCAATCAATGCTGTCATATTTGAAGTTAAAAACATATTTCTAAGTTCATGACAAAATCCCTTGAACAAGGGATCATGAATAATCTGACCTGCATTATCATAATCTACTGCAAAACACATTTCCAAAGCATATGTTTGACCACCAATAAAATCCTTTGCAAACGTTTGAACATTGATGAATTCTTCATCAATATCTTCGGCAGAATTCTTAGTAAATTTTACAGAATTGGTTTTATCTACTTTGTTTACAAGAGATTTTCCAAGCAAAAGATCATTCATAGACGGCAGCACAATGTGCTTCACATCCGTATCAGACGTGGGCGTGGCAGTACCATAAAGACGACTTCCATACTCGGTAGTGAATAGTTTTTTCATACAGTTCCAGTATACCAAAATAGTGGTTAAATGTCAACAAAAATAAATCATTGAAAACAAACAGGTTAGTTGCCACACCCCTTGCAATCAGCATTTACAATTCTCACATTTATTTTAGCAGTTTTTCTATTTATAGAAGGATTTTCATCTAGATATTTATCTATTATAGAGCGAGTTGTCATTAATTTATATGGGGAATCAATAGTATCAACCAGTTCATCATTAATATAAATTTCAAATTTTAATATAGCCATAACTACCTCTTACTACTCTGCTTCAAATCTAAGACTCCAACTTTTTAAGAAATGCTTGTCGCTCTTGTTCTTTAATAACACTCCATATCCAATGTGGTTTATGAAATCCTGTTTCTCTTAATATAATAATTATTACAGCAATTAACGAAAACGGTCCAATTAAAAGATAAAAAGATAAAATAGCCATAGAATTTATATTTAAAATATGAAAGTTGTTAATTGGAAACATATATTGCATTTGACCCTCTAAAATCCCCCAAGATATATATCCACACATAACCCAAATAAAAACATATAAAAATATCATAAAATCCTTTCTAAGACTCCAACTTTCGTAAAATAAATAATTCTCTTTTTCTTTTAATTGTCAATAATTTTTCTGACCAATGCCACTTGTTAATTGATCCAATCCTAATAAAATTTAATAAAAGCGTTAATGGTCCAAACATCATATAAGATACCAAAAGACCAAATTCATATACATTTAATTTTTTAATTTCAAATTTATTTTCATATGGGTTAATATCAAATTCACTTATAGAAAACCCTCCGCAAATTAATCCAACTATTAACCATATTAAAAAAATAATAAAAATAATAAATATCATAAAATCCTTTCTTATCCGTTTGCTTTTATATTCCCCAACAAAGACTTTAATAAATCTTTTCTATTATCTGTTACTCCACCAATTGTTACTTCGTCAGTTTTTTGTCTGTTTTTAATTTTAGCTAAAACATTACTACCGGTCATTGCTGAATTTTGATCTGTTGGTTTTGAAGAATCAGTAATACGTAATGAATTAACATCAAAATCTAAATCAACTTTACTATCAACTCCACCACTATTACGAGTTTTCATAAATTGAAGTTGGATTGCTCCACGCTCTTTCATCATACGACTTGTAAAAATACCAAATAGAATATCGGCAGTATTCAATTTACTTAAACCACCAGCAATAGATGCACCAGTAAATTCAGTTTCGTCAAATGAACTATTATGCGTAAGAATTCCATTTGACCAAAATAATCTATTTCCATTTGTATTAATATCAATGGTTTCCTCGATACCAATATAATTTATTGCAACGATTTCATCATTATAATCTAAGATTTCAGATGTTTCACACATTTTTCTAAAACTCCTTCTTTATCATCAATCCAATCAGAATTCCAAATTTCTAAAACTTTAAATTCAGCTTTTTCAAATACCATTTTTCGTAATGCATCGTGTTGCCATATATCTTTTGAAGTTTTTTCTTTGTCAAATGGATGTGGATGTTCATCTTTTTCAAATATTTTTGGATTTGCATGAAACAAATCTCCATTGAACTCAATTATTTTATCATTATACACCAAATCTGGATAAATTGCATAACCTATTAAATTATCACCCTCACATAAAATAAAACTTTTTTCATTGTTTCCATATTGAATTAAATCTGGAAATACCTTTAATAATTCATCAACAACTTCCATTGACCATTTACTAATTTTTGAGCGTGTCATAGAACCGTTATTTTTTCGAAAATTTTCCCAATATTCAGTATATTTTTCTGTTCCTAAATCTTTTCCATGTTTCTTTATAAAATAACTTATACTAAGATGATCTTTATTTTCACGACATTTTTCTGGCCCATTAACGGCTCCAAATTTTTCTATATAATAAGCCAAACTTACTTTATATGCTTGTGCTGCGATTTTCTTATCATATATTTCATTTCCCTTTTCAATACCATGTAAATTATGATAATATTCACGATTGTATTTTGCATATTCATAACCATTTTTTCTATTCTTTACATATGCCATTTTCCTACGAACCAAATATTCTTGCCATCTTTGTTTTCCTAACTCTTCACCAAGTCTTTCAATATATATTTGTTCAGATGCACCTCTTAACCTAAGTTGTTCTTTTGCTTTCTCAACACCATATAAAGCAACATAATATTGAGTATCACAGGTTGTTTTTTGAATCTTTTCTTGAAAATATTTCTCACCAAATTCTTTTCCATATCTAATTATATAAGCCTCTAAGCTGGAAGAATCTCTACCAAGAGCAACAATTTTATTCCAATTTTTGGATAAATGTTCCATAGACAACCCAAAATTATAATTTTTTACAATTGCTTTTACTAACAGTGTTAAATTTTTATTTGAATATTCAATTTGGTTTAAATGATCAATATCACTTTGTGTTAAATTTAGTTTTTTTAATTTTCGGCTGCGAATATAAATATGATTCATTTTGAGTAGCTCTCCTTTATTCTATTTATCACGGCTACTCAATTTATCTCCAATAATCAAACCAGTTTCTAAACTTTTAATTCCCGCTTGTGTTGGAAAGTTATGTCTGCTACTAACTTTTATTTTTTTACCTGATTTTGTTACAATTTCCCAAACTGGTTGTTTTATAATTGGAAGAACTTCTGTTACTATCACTGATTCTCCGTTGGAATCTAAAATATCTCCAACCTTCACATTATTAATTGTAGTTTTTTGTCCATTAATAATGATTTCCGAATCTAAAGTTTGACAACGATTAAATTGTGAAGCTGTTGATAATAAACACTTTAACTCACCAGCAAAATTTCGTATTTCTTCGCATACCAATTTATCTTTTGTGAATACATCTGCCACATCAACTTTTGCACCACTTGGCATAATCAAATCTAAATAATCCAAACATATAAAATCAGGTTTAAAATTTTCTTGAATCGCCAATTCTTTAACATATGCTTTTATTTGATTAACTGTGCTTTGTGATGGCATATATTTAATTTTTAGTCTACCACATTTTTTTCCGGCCATTGAAATTTTTAATTCAACATCATCAAGATTTTTATAAATATCTCGACTGCCAATCTCAGATATCATACTGTCAATTCTCATTGCTACAAGGTCTTGACTTAATTCCAATGTAATATAAATTCCGTTAAGTCCCATTTGCATCCAGTTTAATGCAAGATTTTGTAGAAATAAACTTTTTCCGGTTCCAGAACTACCACAAAATACATTCAACTCGCCGCGATTGAATCCACCATACAACTTTTCATCGATATCTTTCCATCCGGTGCTAACTTGTCCATTACTATTTTTTAATCTCATTAATCTCCCCTTGGGATCATAAAAATATTCAATACCCAAATCTCGTGTTAGAGATATTTGAACCGCTTTTTTAATTATCTGTTCTACCGGATCGAACTCTCCCTTTCCTAATAAATCAGCACTTTTTAAAATTGCTCTTTCGAGTTCCTCTCGTTTTGTAAATTGTTCAAATTCATCTAAAAACCAAGATTCATGACCTTCCATAATATCACCAATCAATTCCAATTCTGTTCCAGCAATTGCATTGACTTGTTGAACTGTTGGGATTGTGTTGTGTTTTTGAACATGCCCTTGAATAAATGATGCGGCTTTTTGAAGACTTCGATCAAAATTTTGAGGATTAAAAATATTTTGAATTCTTACATAAAGAGTTCCACTACTAAGAATAAAATTCAAGAAAATTCGTTGTAATTCAGGTGAACATTTTTCTATTGCCATTCTTTTTAATCCTTGAAATTATATATGCGTTAAAATAAGTATACTCTTATTAATTTATAAGTCAATACTTAAATATTATCCTCATTTGAATCGTAATCAAGATCAGGCGAACCCTGTGATTTATTCCTCCGAGAAAATTATTTTTTACTTTTTAATTCATCAAGTAATAGTTTTTGTTTCAACCTAATCGTTGTAGTATTATTCGTGCTTTGGTCAAGAAGATGTTTAACAACAAAAAGCGGGCCATAATTAACATATGCAGCGTTTATATCTTTTTCTTTCCATAATGGAAAAGAAACTGACCAACCGTTGTCTATTGCAGTATCAATCAAACTATTATCTCTTTTAGCTAAACCAGAAACATCTAAATCTGGAACAATAATAATTTTCTTTTGTAGATCATTTATTATTTCTGCCTGTGCATCTCCAACTTCATTATGCATAATTGCTAAACATTTTACGCTTAATGCATCGAACAAACCCTCAGTTACAAAAACCCATTCATGATCTGGTAAAACCCATTCTAAACCAAAAACAAATTCGGTTGTCATACGCATTATATATCTAAGTTTTTCAGTTGGAACAATTGACCTTGCTGAATATCCTATTATTGTATCTTGTAATATAAATGGAAGAATAACCCGACTTCTATATGTTAAATCAGGAGAAACAAGAAACGGAAAATCATCGCAATTAAATCCTCTACTTTTCAAAAAATCAACATGTTTTGAATATTTTGATAATTCATTTTGTAATAGATAACATTCCGGTAATTCAATTGGTTTTATTTCTCTTCGTGTATGAGTTATTATTTCATTTCCTGTGGAACTTAATATTCTTAGACTCTCTAATTTTAGTTGATTTATGTTATTATCATCAATAAGAAGCCATTTCATCATAGAAAGCATTTTAGGATAAAGAGGTTTTCCGGGAGTAAAACTACAAACAAAATTACAATTAAAACATTTTATGGTTATTGCTTCGGTATTATTATCTAGTTTTAATCCACCGCGCCCACGTTTGTCTTGAGTAGTTCCACGATGAATACAGCACGGAGCATTGCGTGTTAACCATCCAGACGGAGACATTTTTGTTCTGGATCGACACCAATAATCATAAATTGTCTGTGAGACGAGGTTCATGAATTGATTATATCAGATCAATTTTCAAATGTAAATATTAAATTCTGATGTTTGCACCATTGATATATAATGCAATATTTGATGGTGACACATTTCCATATCCATGTGGATCGATACCCTCAATTACAAAACGAGCCAACGCAAACGAACCTATCATGTTTTGAAAAACTAATCCCGTTACATTTGCATAATATGAACTTGAAACATTTCCCCAATCATTTGGAAATGGTATTGTAACAAGTGAACCCTGACCAATAATATTTCCTGTATATGCGATAAGATTTGCACATACTGTTGCTGTTGTGCTGTTCATCGGACGTTGAGTTAAATCAATGTTGTTACTTACTACTCCAACATCAACAGTATCAGTAAATGAAAGAGGAATTGGATCAGCATAAGCAAGAACTGGACCTTTGGATAATCTTGTCGTAAGGCGAGAATTATAGTTATCGTCAATATAAATGGGATAACAATTTAAATTCGCATCTGTGGCGGTCAAAGCAACTTCATATAATCCAAAATCAAGAGGGGCTAATTGGCTTGGAGTAAAAATTATTTCAACAATTCCGTTAGCCGAATCAATATTTGTTGCGTTTGCGGTTATAAGTTCATTTTGAGTATTTGGAACAAATAATCCACATTGAATATTCACATTGGAAACATTTATTCTTTTTTGATCTGAATTCAAGCATGAAATTTTAACTGGATTATTTACACCCGAAAATAATTGTAACGGAGTTGAATACATAACGCGATCCTCATTATAACCAATCAATCCAATACCAGTATTGGCATTTGAAAATCCAACGATCTGTGCTCGAATTTTTGGTTCCTTATTTTCAAAATATGTTCGTATAAGTTGCATATTTGTATTTAGTTATAAATCAAAAACATAAATAGAATTGGAAATTAAATATGTATAAAGGGATACAATGCCAAATAATTTATATAAAAAACTAACTGAATCTTTTCCATTTATATCAGTATTATTATACGGTGATTCTCATGACGAATATGTTGGAATCATACAAAATACAGATGCCACAATTACCAGTATTTATGATTTTGGTCTTTTGAAAACAGAAGAAGAAAAACGATTATTTTTGGCACTCGCCGAAAAATGGTATTATGAATCGAATCGTCAATTACCCATCGACATTTATTTAAAAGAAGAATGGAAACCTTTTAATAAAATTTTCAAAACCTTTATTACTAAGGAAGTTACAATTATTCATGGACAGGCTGTATCATTATCGGCATTGAGTCAAAAGAAAAAGAGAAGAAGTATTTTGGTTGTGAAGAAGATTACATAAATTTGATAAATAAATATACTAGCCACGGATCGCGAAATCCTGCTAGTTCTAATGCCATGGAGGGCAATCAGCTAATGACTATTTATACTGCAATATATTCTCAAGAAAAGAAATATTATGTCTACGAATACATACGTTCGCGAAAATCAAAATATGGTGATATTGGAACACCTTATTATATTGGCAAAGGAATAAAACGACGACCTTATTCTAAACATCAAAAAGGAATATCTGTTCCAAAAGATAAAAATAATATTATAATTTCAGAACCAATAAATGAAGCCGATGCATTTCAATTGGAAATATTAAAAATTTATTTATATGGTCGTATTAATATTGGAACTGGTTGTTTACGAAACAAGTCAGATGGCGGAGATGGATCATTAGGAAGTATTCGCTCCCAAGATGCAATTGAAAGAAGTTTAGCGACAAGGCTTGAAAGAGGGAAATGGAACACAAATACACCAGAATCAGCAAGAAAAAGCAAAGAAACCAAAATCATAAACGGAACATATAGAAGACCAAATTCTCCAGAAGTTATCAAAAATGGTGTTGCTACTCGAAAAAAGAATGATAATTATGCACGATCAGAAAAATCAAAACAAGCACAAAGAGACACTTGTAAGAAAAGACAAGAAGCTGGAATAAAAGTTACACCAAAATCACCAGAGCATATTGCTAATATAACCGCCACCAGAAAAGCTAATGGTTCATATGTTCGTAGCCAAGAATCAATTGATAAACAAATTAAAACTTATTTTGAAAACAAAAAGAAAAGGGAAGAATTAGAATCTTCCCTTTCTTAAATTATTGATTAGTAGCTAAGTGGATTACCACACAAACTCATCACCGCTACCTTTTTCCACTCGGTGGCATCTTCATCGAATGTTTTTGCAACACACGCGAGTTTAATCACCGTTCTCAAAGAAAGTTCATTGAATTTGGTTGCATTCTCACGAAGGAAAGCCATAATCTCACGACTACATTTTGCAGAAAGACGGAACTGATCCAACATCCCCTTGTTTGAAACCAAATCTTCGATGCGCAACATCTTCTCGCGGAAAGTGCTAACAGTTAAATCGAGGAAAAAACTTCTCGACATGAGGGCTGACAAATGTGCTCTCATTTTTTCTCCGCGAACCTTACGAAAATTGATGTTTGAAATGAAAATAATACTTCCCTTGAAGTCAAAATCGTTGGGAATATCCTTCTTATCAAGTAACTTGGAAGCAAGATTCCAATAAATCCTGCGCTTTGCAGAAGTATCAAGAGCAGACTTCATCAAATTCAAAGCAGTCTCATCTTGGAAAACCATATCACAATCATCAAAAACAAGAACATCGTTTTCGCTGCTATATTCATACAACTTCATAAACAACCCAAGAGCACTACAAGCGCCACTTACAATCTCATATCGCTTCTTCGATCCTTCAAACTGTTCAATCATGTTTGCTTCGGCAAGAGTCTGTTCCACACCAAAAGTCTTTCCAACACCCGGAGCACCCGTAACAAACAGAGCACGAATATCACCGCGACGGGCACCAAGAGTCAGCTTGTTGAGCACCGAGAAGCGATCACTGATACGAGTAACAACCTCTTCATCAGTTTCATTCGACTCAATATCAGGAATAGTTGTATCTTCCAACAGAGAAACGGCCTCATTGTTCTTTGAAGCAGCGGCGATCTGACGTGCAGTTTGCGCCTTTTCAGTCTTGGGAGTCTTTTCTATCTTTTCGTCAACCGGAAGTTCACCATCAATGACAAAATCCTTCTCGGACTTCACCTTGATACGGGCCGAAGGAATACCATAAAGAGCCATACCGTCAACGGTAACGTGCTGCTTTCCAGACTTGCATTTCTGCAAACCTTTGAGAAGAGTGAAGGTTTGGTTATGGATGAACTGCCCACGGCTAAATCCTCTGATAATCGTCACTGTTGCCATTTGTCTTTTTGTTCCTTTCGGGTTGATTTCTGACTACAAGATTAGTATATCAAGTCTGGAGACACTTGTCAACCAAAAAATGATTTATTTAACTATTAGCATTTTCAGCAATATCAGATTCCATTTGTAAAACAAGTTCTTCCATTTCATAGTCGTTTATTTCTCGTGGAGTAAATGTATTAGACGTTTCCCCATCGCACATAGAACAAGATGAATATTCGAGAGCCTGTGTTGATCCATCAATACCCTCAAAAATGATCAACCATGCAGAATCTTCATATCCAGACCAACCATTGTCGTAAATAATTGATTCAATGATAGATAGATCGGCATCTGGAAATAAATCAAGAAGTTCACGAGTTTGGTCAGGCGTGATCATAAATTTCCTCCATTTCTGACTACAAGATTAGTATATCAGATTTTGGTTAGAATGTCAATGGTGGCAACTCATTCTTTCCGCGCATTTTCAAATTATTTTGGGCCGGGACAACAAGTTCCGACAATTTGTTAAGTGGATAATTTGCTCTCCATGCTAGAATTGCAATGATTTCTTTCAATAGTTCTGGTGCAATCAGTTTTTCATTTTCCAAAATATTCCTCTTTCAAAAATGTTAAATTATTCCTTCCACAAACGATCATCAACTGTAGGAGCAATATCATCATGAAAAATACAACCATTGGCAACCATAACTGCCCTGTTTTCAGGAGTATCTGGAACATACTTGATGGGGTAGCAATCACCCAAACCACCAGCCCAATCGTTTTTAAGCAAATCATTTTTTAGTTCTTCGTGACCGATGAATACCAAGGTATGAGCACATCCGTAATTCTCTTCACCAATGCGAAAATATGCTCCATCTGCCCACAATTTCCCCCACAGAATATTCTGTGGATCAACACGAGTAATTTTTCCATTGGTGCGATCACGCCACACCATATTTCCATTACGATTGATGACATCCAGAACTATTTTTCGAGAAATACCAGCAGTCGTAGAAATTTCAGCAATAGTGGTATCATTTTTGAACTTCAACAGAGCGCGAATCGTTGTCAGAACTGGATTTACTTCGGTGCTTTTCATATTATTACCTCAAATAAAATCGTGGGTTTCTATGGCTCCCATTCCATTTGGCCCGTCTGATGCCCTTCAAAACGGTGCCATTCCAAATTTCACAGGTAGAAACCCGATGATGCAATGTTGACTCAGATATCACTCCTGTCAACTTGTCAGATTAGGACTTTCAATCCCTACCAACAAATATAGAATACCAAATATGTTGTGGTTTGTCAACTAAAATATGATTATTTTATCGTCATAAAATGCGTTTTAAGAGGTCTTTAAAATAAAATGATACTGAGACATCACCGAACCTCTTAAAACACCAAATAGGGACGAAATTGAATTTTCGTCCCTTTAGAATCAATTGGATACAGCATTCACCGCCCCGGCAGATGTTTCTATTGGCCGAAAATTCCATCTGCCACTAATTAAAACTTGAAATAATCGCCATAATAATCAGGCGCAAGTTCATTAATCGTTGTTGTTAGAAATTCACCCAACGTTTGATTTTTCTCTCATTGGAACTATTAAAATAAATTCCAATCCACATATCAAGATTTTCCGCAATTTTATTTTTAAGTTCTTCTTGAGTCCAAACCGGTTTAGTCATAATATTCCTTTCTTATTTGATTAATATCATAAAATAAGCATTTTGTCAAGTGCAACTCTGGCCCATTTCTTTACATTATCACGAACCTTGATTTGATTGACCACATTTCCGTTTACTAAATTTTCCAGCGCCCAAGCTAAATGTTGTGGAGTAATTCTAAACATTGTGGTGCATAAACATCCTTGATCAGTAAGATTATAAATGGTTTTCCCTAACGGAGCATATTTTTTGGCAAGACGATTAACCAAATGAATTTCAGTTCCAATTGCAAATTTAGAACCAATAGGAGATTCTTCTACAATTTTGATCAACTGTTCTGTAGAACCTATTTGATCAGCTTTTAGACAAACCTCTAACCTACATTCAGGATGAACAATTACTTGAATATCTGGATGCTTCTGTCTAATTATATCAACTTGATCTGGTAAAAATCGCTGATGAACTGCACAATGACCCTTCCATAAAATAATTTTACTTTGATCATAACTTGCTTTACTTTGTCCACCCTGAATACTCCATTGATCATATACAATCATTTCGTTTAATGCAATTCCCATATTATAACCAGTGTTACGACCAAGATGCTGATCTGGAAGAAACAAAATTCTTTTGCCACGAGCAAACGCCCATTCAAATGCTTTTTGGGCATTAGAAGAAGTGCAAACTAATCCTCCATATTCTCCAACAAATGCTTTAATTGCAGCGGTAGAATTCATATAAGTAATTGGAATTAAATCATTTGTTATTCCAATTTTTTCTAAAGTTTCCCAACATGCTTCTACTTGAGAAATTTCAGCCATATCAGCCATCGAACAACCAGCATTCAAATCGGGTAGAATAACAATTTGATCGTGGCCAAGAATATCCGCAGTTTCGGCCATAAAATATACTCCGCAGAAAATAATATATTTTGCCTTTGTTTTTGCACCATCTTTTGCAAGTTTGAAACTATCTCCTGTAAAATCAGCAAATTTTAGAACTTCGTCACGCTGATAATGGTGACCTAAAATTACTACAGAATCACCAAGTATTTTTCTTGCTATAGCAATTCTACTATCCATTGTATTATCAGGAAACTGTAGATAATTTTCAAGAGAACAAATTTGGTTTTCCATATAAACCTCTATTTCAAGTATAACAAAATATACACAAAAAGGCAAGAGATTAACTCCTGCCTTTTCATACTATGAAGTTACGATTTCCCTCTGTCACGTAACAATTTTTAGGCTAATCAAACCATTGCTATTGATAATCGCGTGGGACCAGCTACCTATGCGTCTACATTCCCCTTATTTATTTATTGTCATTTCAATAAATTATTTTATTCCGGGTGGATTACTATTCCGCCATTAATAGATTTATCTGTGAGATGAGATTTCCCTCTGCCACTCATCAATTTTGCTGACTTCCGAAACATTGCTATCGGACGCATGTTGCACCAATCAGTGAGACTACTTTCCCAGTAAATATTTCATAACCATTTCTATGAACTGTTTTCTCTACTAGTGGACTATTTCTCCATCACAGAATCTTTATACTTGTGCTATTTATTCTTCAATTACTTCAATTAATAAAATATGTTCATATATTACTTCCGCAAATTTCATATCGTTAATATAAAATATATATGCATTGTGATCAGATTCAAATTTATATTTATCTGCTGTAATAGTTTTTACTAATTGATCACCGCTTGATGAATCGATACGGTCAAATGTTACTTTATAAGTATTCATATTTCTCCTAAATAAAAAAATTTTCATATTGCGAATTACTATCTTGAAATACTTCTAATCTTTCTGTTGCTTTTTTCGCATCCCCTTTAATAAATACTAATACATTTTGATGTGCCTTGGCAATTTTTCTTGAAGAATTCATATAATTGAAACTTCTCATTGCGGCTGTTGCTGGTTCCTGTAACAATATTAAATCATTATAATATTTACATCCATATTTTTCAAAAATATTTATTGTCTTTTGAGGGAATTTTCTATAATTTCCATTTTCATCTCTTACATCACCAACAACAATTGCGGCGAATCTATCATTTTCCAATTTATCTAAACTTTTTTCTAAAATATTTTCATATGTAAATTCAAAATTTTCAACTGACATATTTGATAAATCTTTATCATCATTGCTATATTTTTCCAAATCATAATACGGTGGACAAGTAAAAAATAAATCATATTTTTGTTCAACACTGATATCTATAGAAGAACCATATAACCAAGTAGGAATATGATTTAAACAAAGATTATTTGCTTGTAAATTATTATGTTCTATTTGTTCTTTTCGTAAATCAATACCAATGTAATTTCTATCCAATATACTCGCTACAATACCGCGAACTGAACCACCAGCAAAAGGATCAAAAACAATGTCATCTTTACCTGAAAACCATTTATATATTATTTCACATAAAACTGGGTCAAAAATAGAAGTTGCTTTTTGTTTTATTTGTAACAATGGTGACAAACTTAGTAAATTTTCATTTCTTCCTAATTCACTTTGTATTCCAAGCGACAACCAAAATTTCCTACGATCTTTCCAATATTTTTGACGAATGTCCAATACAGAAATTGGAGGAACCACAAAAATATCTGATAATTTACGATCAGCCATTAACTCACCTTATATAAAATTGGTTTTATATTTTTTTTATTTATTTTTATAGAACCATAAATAATATTCATCTTATGTTGATCTGATATTTTAAATTCTATCACAGACCTATTTGTTTTTAATGTTCTTTCTGTCCAAACACTATCTGGATCAATAATTAATGCAACAAAAGCTGCTACTATTCTACCAGTTTCGTCAACTTCAAATTTTTTAAGTAAATATGTTCCACATTTTACAAATCCATTTCCAATCCAATGACCAGATTTATGTGAAAAGGAATTTTTATCTTCAATTAACAAATCATGATATTTATAATCTGCACCATTTGTTGTGTGTTCACTATAATCAGGTAACTTATCAGCAATACGTCTAAAAAACGAATTATTGATTCCTCGTGAATATGCCTTTGTAATTTCAACTGTTTTTTGATCTTCGTTTTCTAACTCTTCTATTAATGATCTTCCCCAAAAATTAAATAAACACGGTAAACGAACATCATTAAACTCTTCAATTGCAGAAGGTGTAATATCTTTAATTACCATTAATAGTTCATTAATATCCATTTGTCTATTATAGCATAGATTTACGAATTGTCATCATCATTTTATTATGTAGTAATGCTAAATTTCTTGCATCCCATTCTGCATCATGTTGCCGTCCTTCAAATTGAATACCAACTGATTTTAATGCATCAATAAGTGGCATTTTATGTTTATAATTATATGCAGAACGAAAAATTATTCCAAAATCTAAAATACCTGATGTTACCCATGGGTTACTACAATCATAGTCTGAGCAATGAGTTGCTATTGGTTCGTAATCACTACCCCAAGCATATGTTATTTTTGAAGAAGGACCAAACTCTTTCTTTATTGTATTCATTGCATCAGGAAAATATCTTCCTTCATCTAAAATCTTAGAGCGAGTAATACCTGTTAAATTTGAGCAATAATCACTACATTCAAAATCTTTATTTTTTGGTCGAATGTAATAACTTTTACTTCTGGATATTTTTAGGTCTTCTGAATTTACTTCAACTATTCCTATTTGAATAATATGTTTGATTTGTCCTTGTGGTGGCTCAATATTATCCCAACATAACATTTCACAATCTAAAAACTGTATTTTCATTTTAATCTTTCTTATTATAAATTTTACTGTTCCAACATCTTTAACATTATAAATTCATTTGCCTGTTCTTCGGTATCAAAGATATAATATTTGTTTCCTTCTGCTCTTGTATGAAGAACACCTTCTGTTACTTCCCATCTATCATTATACCAACATAGATGTTTCCAATCAAATTTTCGAGGGAGTTTTCTTATATCACCATATTTTATAATATTATTACAATCTTCTACATATTCATAAAAGAATTCCCACATATCACTTGGCATCATTTTATTGCTCCAACATCTTTAACATTAAATGTTCATTTGCTTCTTTTTCTGTAGCAAATATTTTTGCTGATGGAAGATGTTCTGCACTATATTCAATAACTGCCCATGGTTTTTCATATGTCCATAAAGGACCAATTCCACGAAATTGAATTCTATAATTTTTCATTATATCTTTTCCTATTCTTCAAATTTTTCCAACATCATTACTTGAATAGCTTCTTCCTCGGTATCAAACCATTCGTGAAGATGTGTTGGACTAGATAGAGTGAAAAAATTATAATCTGTCCATCTTTCCAAAATCCATCGATGACCGGATTTCTTTATTTCCCAATGCTTTTTTGGTGATGATATAGAAAAAGGTTTCATTAGTGGTTGTATGTTAACCATATCCATTGCTATAATATTTTTATAACCATTAAAAACAATGTTTAAATTTGGTTCAATTATTTCTATATTCATAAATTTAAAAGTTTTTCAATTTTAGCGAATTATATTTTATATTTAACATTATAACTTCTTTCTAAATTTATATGGCCCGTTATTTTACAGGGTGGGCCATTCCCCGGAGTTCTGCAATTACGCTAGAACTGGCACGTTAACTTGATTGCGCACTACATTGTAGGTTGCAATTTCATTAACGCCATTGATGCGGTTAGCAGCAATTATAAATGGTGCTCTCTGTTTTACATGAAGCGAGAACCACATCATGAATAGTAACGTTTCCCTATAATATACCCGTCGAAACTGGTCGGTCCCGTATAGACGTTTCGTGTCTAACATTAAATCATATTTTGGTGGAACCGGCGGAATATCGCAATCCGCGTCCGAATACATATAAAGTTAGTCTCCTCTCACTATTATTAAAGTCTTTCGACTTCTGAGCATTTAATCTTTTAACCACTCTGTATCGTAAGTAACCTGCCAAACAACCTTACTAAAATCATTATTTGACGTGTTATTTAGTAATCCTTTGTATTTTTTATTCTTCTTTGCTAAACTATCGATAAAATCTAATGCAGCAATACAGGTGTCAAAATTATCAATCTTTTTCATTAATATCTCTTTCTGTTTCCAACACTGTCAGTTAACCATGCCAAATTTATTTTCTTGGCAGTTTCATTATTTTCCGAATCATCAATAAAAGAATTCCAAATAATTGCAAAATCTTGGGCAGATGATTCTGGAACATCAGTAACAAGAACTTTTCCAGTTACGCCATCATAAACATCCACTGTATCTAGAGGAGCGTTTGGGTTTTGTGCAGGAATCAAAATTACATGATTATTAGCACTGTGTATCTTTTCAGCGATCACATCATCAAACCATTTTGTCATTGTCTTGATCCCCTTTATAGTTGTACACATTCTTAGTATACATTTATTTATGAAGGAAGTCAAGGACAAATCAACTTTCCAGTCATTGTCATGATCCCCTTTATAGTTGTACACATTCTTAGTATACATTTATTTATGAAGGAAGTCAAGGACAAATCAACTTTCCAACATCAAAAGCATCGCCCTTTCATCTGGAATTTTAATAATCTGTGATACATCTTTACCCGGAATTTTTCTTCCGCCTTTACTGTCTTTTAATGTTACAGATTTTGGATTAATTTTAGTAATTTTTCCAAATCTCAATGCAGTATAAGACATCGAAGAATATGCAACCCAATCACCAACAAACAATTCAGTTCCAAGACAATCTTTAATAACAGTTGGACAAATAATCTTTGGAGGAGCCTCAATCTTAAATTGTCTTTTATCGTTCTTATTTGCACTATCAATTTTTTTAATTAGTTCATGTTTTGCTGGAACTAACAAAAACATTTGTTGTGTTTTACATCCAGATTTTACAATAAATACAGCTTTATAACCTTCTGGAGATGAAAAAACCATAGTTTTATCACAAATATTTGATTTTTCATCATAAACAAAATTATGATCTGTTAATATTTTGCGAACGGAATCTTTGTTCATTTTCAAAAGTTGGTCTTTATTAAAATATGATACTCTGCCAAATGTTTCAACTACAAATTTATTAATTGAAAGTCTCGCATCATATTGTGCTATAGCATAAAAATTATAATTATAGTTGTTTGTAGTTTTGCACTCATGACATGATAATGTTTCTCCGATGGCAGGAACAATCTTATTCCAATAAGATTTATTAATACTTCCATTAAACGATAATGGTATTATATGTCTATTTGGGCACTGCGCCAGCACATGTTGTGTCATATTTTTAATTCTCCGTGAACATATGAAGCATTACTTGTTCATCTGTTATTTTGATTACTTGGGTTGATTGTTTACGTAATGCCTTACCTTTGCGACGATAAACAATCATTGAACAATCGTTAAATTTATTAATTTTACCAATGGAAAGTTTACCATGAATTCCTGTTGAAAATGCAACCCAATCACCAATAATAACCGTTCCGCCGATTGCATCATTCATTGATTTAGGTTTTATGTTAAGTGCCATTTACCTTTCCAATTCCAAAAGCATGCTTTTTTCTGGAGATATCAAAACAAATTGATCCGATGTTTTAATTTGTGATGTTTGTTTATATCGTTGAACTTTTATTCCAATATCTTCTCTTCCATAAATCGAAAATGATTCAATACTTTTTACTTTTCCAAAACCAAGTGATTTTGTGGACCAGTGTGCAACCCAATCACCAACTGTTACATCATATCCAATTGCATCCTTTATCGATTCAATTATTGGTTTTGTTGGCGGAACAAACTCTTTCTTGATTCGCTTATCTTCTTTGATAGCATCAATAATTTTCTTAATTAACGGATCATTGTTATTTTTAAAACCAAGATAAGCATGTGACATTTTATTTTTTCTAGAATAATTAATCAACACAAAATTATTATTAGTATCATAATAATAAACACAATAACTCGATGATTCATTTCTTTTAAAAAGAAATTTGTTTTTATTTAACAATTTTAATAATGTATCTTTTGGATATTTTATGATATGATCATCGCACCAAAAATTTGATTTAATAAAAGTAACTATTGGAAGTTTGCGCAAATATAAATACGCATTGTCGTCAATATGAGTATACTTAACTCGTAAATTAAATTTTAAACATTTTGGACAAACAGTATGGCCTTTTTTTTGATAATAACTATATGGTATAACTTTTTGTATGATCCAAATATGTTTACAATCCGAACATTCTACTAAATCCATTATTCTTTCTCCGTATTAATTTCATCATCAATTTCCGTAAATTTTTCTTTGTAACGGGGAGACCGTTGATTCTTTGGTGTAATCACAAAAGATGCCTTTGGAGTTCCAATACGATCCCTAGCATTGCTCTTAACCGCAGCAACGACACTGAAAACATCTTTCTTTTGTCTACGCCTTGATCTGGACATAATTACCTTTCTTAACAACCATGAAACAAAATTAAAATCAAGAAAACCCACATGAAAACAACTAATCTACTACATGCGCGTTTTTCATCTTCTGTTATTGCATTTTTTCGTTTTTGTGAAAAATACACGGCAACCAAAAGAATCAGAATCAATGTTAACATATAGTCCTTTCTTTTACTATATATAGTATATCAAATTTTGATATCTTTGTCAAGTGGTAGAATATCTTCAACCCTAATCGATTCTAGTTCTGGAATACATATAAATCTTGTTCCATTGATTATTTTGTCAAAATTACAATGCCAATGACCAAAAATCCACATTTTTGGTTGATATTCTCTAAACATAGCTGAAAGTGCTTGACCGGTTCTAGTTGGTGTCACGCTGCTTTCGCTATAATAATTATTATTTTGAAGAGCATAACGATTAAGAATATAATGTGTTGCTGGAGTAGGCCCGTCATGACTTAACATTACGTCAGGTTTAACATCAAGATATTCTTCCATAGCAATATTCAATTCTGCAATGGATAATTCTTCATCTGGCCACCAGCTTACCCCTTCTTTGCGAAATTGCCTATCGATTGACCACCCACCCGAAACAAAGAATACTTTATAACCATCAATTTCTTTTGTTCCGTAGTCTCCAAGATAATTTGGGTGAGCACGACAAACTTCTGGTGAATCATGATTTCCACGAATCATCTTAAAATAATCTGGAAAAACAATACTCTGAGATTTGGGGAATCCAAACCCGTTATCACCTACTGAAATTTGTGTATCATTTGGAAATTTGGTATGTTGCTCTTTCATCTTTCGACGAAGAAGATCGAGATTTCCATGTGGATCACCCCAAAAAATCATTTATAACCTCACTTAAAATATTTTAACTTCCAAAAACAACAGGATTTACTTCAATTAATGGAATTGCAGCCGGTTCAGGAGCATTACCACGTTTCCATTTTAACTTGCCGAGGCGCAATTCTTCCAATGCAACTTTTGGATATCTGTGATTCGGAATATCAGCATATTTTTGACATGTAAATTCTTCTGGCATACCTTTGCTGATTGGTGCGCCATTCATTAATTGTTTTGTTCTGAGCATTACAAGATGTGCAATTTGGAAACGACTTCCAATAAGTTCTTCATGTTGCTGAATAGTGTGTAATTTAGAGCTAATCATATTATTCCTTTTAAATTTTATTTTGTAGTGATTCGCTATCTTTTATTCCTTTATTATATGAATCGCGAATCTGTAGAAGCAAATATCCCTGTGTCAATTTTATTGCAAGCGATGCAATAAAATTATATATTTTAGATATGATAATCATGAAACATAAAATGGCGGCTAACCAATCATGAATATAAAAAATAGCACTTTCAAGCAATAATAATGCAAAAAGTTGTGGTAAAAACACCTTAATTTCCGGTGTAAGAATACACGCAGTCCACCAATCATCGAGCGTTGGAAATTTATCAATCTGATCGATAATTGCTTTTGTTGTTATTGTAATATCCGTTGCCATTTTATTTCTCTTTTCTTTGAAATGGAAATGCGCCATCTATGGCCTTTAAATTTAAGCCTCCGGCGCATTTCCTATTACTTTTTGGTATTGATATAAATTGTTTATTACATTACATTAAATTTACTACTTTTTGGTATTTATAATCATTAAATTTTTACTACAAATTTACTACTTTTTGGTATTCGTATACTAAATTATTTTATTACATTTACTCTAAGATAGCTTTATTATCAGTCATATCTTAGGATTTACTGCCTTGCTTATACAAGGTCAGGGTATTACTTACAACACTCTTCTAAATTTACTACTTTTTGGTATTGGTATTTCATATCATAAATTTACTTATATTACTTTTTGGTATTTATTATCAGATGTTCCTTTATTTGATTATTATTCGCTACATACAAATACCCTCCAGTTCATTTATTAAACATTTTGGTATTAATACTCACTTATAAAACAAGTATACCACTTATTTATCCGACTGTCAACTTAATTTGAAGTCAATGTCTTATGATTTGTATCCTCACGAACCGCATTGACAATAGTATTTACAATACTATTTGGTGCAACCACTGGCGAAGTAATAACCAATGGATTCTTACGAGGGCGACCACGGAGACGCTTCGGAATAGTGCCATCAATCTTGCCAATCTGTGTATTAATATAGATAGCCTTGGCACACAGAGCATCAACATTAACACCCTCTGGCTTAGTTTCAAGTAGATATGCAATAGCATCTAGCTTTGACATCGGATTTGGAAGCGGAACAAAAACAACATTGGTATAACCAAATAGCTTTTCCATAACCTTTGGCCGAGTGTCTAGCTTGTTGGCAAAACGAGCCTTATAAACTCCATCGGAGTCCATACTAGTGCCAGCAAATGAAAATGTTCTTGGATCAATATGCATAAAAATAATTCCTTTCGTTGGTTTTGCCAACTGTTGTGGAGCTTATTGAGGCTCAGTTGATGGTTTAATTCGATTAAATCGAGTATATAATGCTTTCAAAAATTCATAATTTGCTTCGTCTCTATCAAGATCATTTGAGCATTTACTAAAATGATCTTGTGCATCACAAAGAGCAATACGAAGTTCCTCTTTAAGTTCTGAATCTGGTGTTCTCTTCATATTTTCTTTCTTTTAATCACAAATATAGTATACCAAACTTTGATTCATTTGTCAACAATATTACTTCAATCTATCCCACGCATCTTCGGCACGAGTGGGACCACCTTGCATAAAACAAAAGAAAATAAAAACAAACATTGAAAAATACGCAGGGATTGCCCAAAATAAATTCCAAGCAATTCGCAGTGGCGGAAAATTTCCAGTTTTAGGATTACAACTCCAAATTCTCATTTTGTTCCTTTCTTTTAATCACAAATATAGTATACCAAACTTTGATTCATTTGTCAAGTATATATTTCCCAAATAAAACAGGAGTCTTTTTCAGTCCATCTAGAATCTTCGTTGGCAAGTCTCTGTAAATATTTCTTCAAATGTTCATTTAAAACATTTTCAATAAAAATACCATCATATAATTGTATTTTTTGACATTCCAAAAGAAAATTTTTAAATATTCCTTGTTTCTGAAATTTTTCTTTAACCTCAACCGAAGCTATATCAAAAAATAAATGCATTTTATTATCTGATCCAATATGATGACCTTTTCGCACATACACTGCCATCTTGTTATCACAAAGCCATTTATTGTGATATGACAATTTTAAAAATTCCAATACTTGAATCGAAATGTTTTTCATAATATCCTATTTCTACTACAAGATTAGTATATCAAACTTTGGTTCATTTGTCAAGACAATAATTTGGCCAACATTTGAACAGAAATTGTTGGGTTTTTGATATATTCAATGGCATGACCATTTTGATTAACCGCAGCCAATTGCACATCTTCGCTTGGATTATTGATACGTCGAATGACATTACCATTTTCATTAACCGCAGCCAATTGCACATCTTCGCTTGGATTATTGATACGTCGAATGGCATGACCATTTTGATTAACCGCAGCCAATTGAACATCTTCGCTTGGGTTTTTGATATATTTAATGGCATAACCATCTTGATTAACCGCAGCCAATTGCACAGCTTCGCTTGGTTTCTTGATATATTCAATGGCATAACCATTTTGATTAACAGCCGCCAATTGCATGGCTTCGCTTGGATTTTTGATGTAACAAATGGCACGAGCATCTTGTTGAACAGCAGCCAGTTGAACATCTTCGCTTGGGTTTTTAATATTTACAATATTATATCCATTTCTATTCACTGATTCGAGTTGTTCTTGTTTAGAAGTTTTCATAATCTCCAAATTTAAAAACATAGATAAATAATACAGAGGAATTAAAATAATGGGAATTCGACAAAACTCTAAAATACAAGTAAGATCAGGACTTCAACAAAATCTTCCATTGCTTTCTAAAGGTGAACTTGGGTGGTCGGTGGATAGTCAAAGATTGTTTATTGGAAACGGGACCATTTCAGATGGTGCTCCATTTCAAGGAAATACAGAAATTCTTACCGTAGTAACTGCTGCCACTACACCAGCAAATATTCCCGTTTCTGGAACATTTCAAGAAACACCCGATGGAATTAGAACAGTTTTTACAACAACCGGTTTTGTCTCTCCTATTCCCGCAACTGTGATTGTTTGGAATAATTTTCCACTTATTTTGGGTGTCGGTTTTTCCATTTCTGGCTATACCGTTACTTATTTTGTTCCCCCAATTTCAACTGATAATTTATATTGGCAAGGGTGGATTTCTTAAAATATGGACGGAAAATTACTCTCCGTCCACAAGAAATACATCACTTCCAGCAGGTTCAATCATTTTCCAAATTGATTTGTCAATATTTTTCTTATCGAGCATACCAAACAACAAACCAGAATATTTACGATTTTCTTCCAAAGTGAAATATTGTGCCATAATCTTACGAGATTCCTTATACGGCATAAATGGATCAGTCATTGGACGAGAAACATAGCGATGATTTGCTTCCGTTAAAATATTTTCAAATTTCCCGATTAATGAAAACCAAACCGTCTTAACCCACTTCTTAAAAGTATCAGGCATATTTTCATCTTTCAACCAATCAGAAATAGTTTGAGACTTTTCATCACGCAGCAATTCCCAAATACTATGTGCGTTCAAATTTGTCAAAATCTTATGTAACTGACAATAAGTTTCAAATTTAACTTTAACCTTTATACCAGTTGACGGATAAGTAAGAACATATCCTTCCCGATTTTTTTCATCCTCAGAAAGACAAGTGTTCAAAGATTTCTTATACTCCTGAACAATATTCAATTCCATCACTCGGCAATAAACCTTCAAATCGTCACGATTCATTTCCTTTGTAGTTGCCTTATTGATTGCACCAATAACAACAAGACCTTCAAAATCATAATCAATTACTATTTTGTTTTGTTTATAAAGAATTTCAGCAAGTATCGTGCCTTCCTTCGGCAATTGCAAATTAGGATGAGTGGTTCGAAGCCAGTTAGTTGCCCAAACTGCTTGATCTGAATGAAAGCTACCCCTAGTTGCTACATGATTCAAGTTATCCCATTCAAACAAAATTCCAAGCGAACCGTCCAACTTCTCCAAAAACAAAGGAATTTCATTCGGAAGATTTTCAGGCATAGTTTCAGGATGCCGAGAGTCTGAAATGTTCCAAAACTTACGAAAAGGAACGGCCACAACTTCCATCGTGTCAGTATTGTAAATCAACCCACGAGACAAATTCATTTCGTTGTTCCAAACTAATTTTTCGTCAAACTGAGCCAATTTACTATAATTTAATATAGCAAGAGGATAATCATTATGAAATTTTTGTGAAATATATCCATCCTTGATCAACTGAGCAAGAAAATTTATATCGAGAATGTCATTTAAATACGTCATTGTTATCCTCTTTCTTAAAATTATTAATCAATCTTCTTAACATAATGAAGCTGTGTTATCTGATTTCCTTTTGACTTGATTCGTCCAGAAATATTATATGACGAACCTTTTTGATATGTATCTTTGCCAAAGAAAAACAATACATGATTCTCAGATACATTGTTCACTTTGACATTAACTGCGTGTGAATTATACTTTTCTTTATAAATTGAATCAAGAACGGTGACATTAAGTTTAACATAGTCTCCAATCACAGATGTCAATGGAACGCTATTTGAAGAAATATCAGATAGAATAGCGCGATCATTGGAACGCTTAATATTGCGTTCATATACCGATGGAAGGGAAGCAATAAGACCAAACTGTTGAGTGGAAGAAATTTCATCAGCAATAGACGCTTCAATAGCACCCTTTAAAAAATCCTGCGCGGTTCCATCAAAAATTGCAGTGATCTTGCTACAAAAATATGAACGAATCACTTCCCCCTGTTCATAATCTTCCGGCAAAATATCACTTTTATTTGATTCCAAAATAGACTTCATTAGATAAGCATTGTATGGTTTATTGCAAATCGAAACATCAGTTTGGGTTCGGTTCACAGGAGCATAATAAGTTCTTCCGCGACGATAGGGAACATATGGAGTAAATGCGCGTTTCACATATTCGCCATTGATTCGTTGAGCCGCAATTGCGGCAGCAAAAACCTCATTACGCGGATAAGAAACCGGCATTACAACTTCTGCAACTTTCTTCATTTGTTCCTTTCTTTGACTACAAGATTAGTATATCAAACTTTGGTTTGGTTGTCAAGACAATAATTTTGCCATCATTTGAACAGATATTGTTGGGTTTTCAATATAATCGATGGCAGAACTATCTTGTTGAACAGCAGACAATTGCACGGCTTCACTTGGATTCTTAATATAATAAATGACATAACCATTTTTATTAACAGCAGCCAATTGCACAGCTTCACTTGGATTCTTGATGTATTGAATGGCATAACCATCTTGTTGAACAGCAGACAAATGTCCCGATACAGACATTGAATTGTAATTTTTCTCATTCACAAATACAGTATATCAGAATTTGGGTTGTTTGTCAAAAAGAAAAGGATGGCAATTGCCATCCTCTCTTGTTAGTTGTTTAGTTGAATTACCGAGTGGTTAGGCTTGCCTTTGATCCCCATACATCACGTGCGCTTACTGCATACTTTGAATATCCAGTTGTTGATGGTTCTCTGCGAACACGAAGCCCCATCTGTCTAAGTTCGCTCATACGAGCACGAAGATTAAGAATTCCAAATTGACTTGCTGCCTGTCTTGAAGTCAATGTGCGAGTATTACCTCTAAGATAATCATGCAGAAATACAAGCTGCGTAGTTGAAATATTTGTAAAAGCCATAATATTTATTTCTCCTTATTGTTTTCAAGCATTGCTTGAGTTGAATGAATTATATCAAATTGTCAACTCTTTGTCAACACAATTATTTTAATACTAAATACGGCCAAGGAGTATTAATATGACATATGTTATTGTATTTTTTATTTTAATAATTGCGATTATTGCATTATTACTGGTAATTCCAAAATCAAAAGTAGAAGCCAAAGAATTAAAAACGTCTGCTATTGTTTGTGAAGAATGTATCACTAACAAGGCTTCTGATGAAGATGTAAAAATTGAATTAGCTATGGAACCAAAAGTTCAATCAATTGAAATTATTCCAGAACCAAAAAAGAAAGCTAAAAAGAAGATCACAACAGTTGTTGTTAAACCAGAAACAAAATTACCAAAAAAGAACAAGGTTAAAATTAAATAGTTTAAATATCTAGTGAGTTGTATTTTTCTAAATACATAATATAACTCACTAGCCTTTTTATATATTCTTCACCTGTTTCAAATGGTGGTAGAATTTTACAGGTTTCGTCTCCACCACACATATCACAATCACATTCTGGATATCCATGATCACCCCATTGTTGTTTCAGACGTGATGGAACACTATCCCAAAAATTTTTTTCCATTTATATACCATCCTCTTTGGTTGTTACAACCAGAGGAAAATTTTCTGATCTGGCTTGAACAATAACCAAATCTCTAAGATGATTAGCAAGTTCTTTAGGTAAACCTGATGCTGCGTTTCCTGATCCTTGTTCATCAATTTTTTGAGCCATTTCTATCGCAGCCTCCACTGAATATCCAAAAACATCAATTAATGATTGAACCACAAACACAACACTGGTTGTTTCATCATTGAAATAAATTACACTATAAAGCGTAGGAGGCTTCAAAGTAGTATCAATTTTTACCTTTGTTATTACATCACAGGAAGTTTCGCTCATATTTTCTCTTTTCTTTATACTTTTGGTTGATTATGATCCATAACTGTAAATTTTTGTTCTTTTAGTTGATCTGGAAGTTTAACTTCAAGATTTACTTTAAGAATACCGTTATCAAAAGTTGCTCCGGTCACAAAAATATGTTCATATAGCTTGAAATCTTTGGTAAATGCTCTTGATGCAAGCCCTTTATAAATATAATTTGTTTCTTTTAAAGAGTCTGATTCTGTAGTTTTTGCGGATATAGTAAGCACTCCTTGTTTACTTGTAACTGAAATATCTTTTGGTGAGAATCCAGCAACAGCCAATTCCATAACATAATGTAATTCATCTACACGAATCACATTAAATGGAGGATAGTTTGTTTTCTTGTGAAAACTATCAAGATCATCAAAAAACTGATCAAAACCAATTAAAGAGTGATATAAATTTAATATTTCTGGATTTCGAATAAGCGAGGATTTAGTGAGCATTGTCATAATATATTTCTCCTATATTTAGCAAGTATGATTTAGTGAACCCCGAAGGCATCCACATCTTTATTTATACCAGTAATTAACATGTTTGTCAAGAAAAATAAAATATTATTTTGATTTTACCATTTTTTTCTTTTCAAATATTTCAATTTTTGGTAATTTTTGTTTGTCGATACAATCTTCAAAAAAAGTAATTTTTGCTACGTCACGTTTTTTATATTCTGGTAGTAGATATAAATGCATTAACATCAATTCATCACAAATTGATCGAAGCCCTCTAACTCCAGTTTTTTCTGTTTTTGCTTTGGTTGCAACTGCTTCTAAAAATTCAGGTGTAAAATCTAAATCAATTTCATCTACAGAAAAATAAAATTTATAATCGGTAAGAATATTATTTTTGCTATTATTCAAAATTTGTAATAATTCTTCTTTAGTTAATTCTTTTGTATATGTTTTTATTGGAAATCTTCCAACAAATTCAGGAATCATGCCAAATTCTATAAAATCTTCGGTAGTATATTCTGATTCCATATTATTCATTCCTGTAATATTATCAGTAAACCCAATACCTTTTTTCTTTTTTAATCGTGAAGTTACAATTTCGTTTAAACCTGTAAATGATCCTCCGCAAATAAAAAGAATATGAGAAGTATTAATTTCTGCCATTTTAGATGACCTTTTTAATTCAAAATTCATACCAAGTGGAATAATTGAACCCTCGACCATTTTTAATAATGCAGATTGTATACCCGATACTCTTCCATCATTAGCTGATACTCTTGTTTTTCCAATCGCAATTTTATCTATTTCATCCAAAAACACAATACCATTTTCTGCTGTAGCGATATCACCATTGGCCTCAATTAATAATCTAGATACAATCGTATCTACATTTTGGCCAATATATCCAGCTTCGGTTAAAGTAGTCGCATCAATTGATATAAATGGCACATCTAAAAATTTAGCTATTGTGCGAATTAGTAAACTTTTGCCACTCCCACTTGGTCCAGTAATCATTAGATTGCTTTTACTTAATTCATCATTATCTTGGCCATACAACATTCTTTTATAATGATTTACTATGCTTACACATAATGCAATTTTTGCTGGTTCTTGGCCAATAACATATTGATCCAAAAATTCACGAATTTTCATACTATCTAATTGTTCAGCCAATTGTTTTTTTTCTGCTTCTTTTGAAGCTACTTGTGGAGTAACAGACCCTTTAATAAGACCACCAAATAAAAAAACACATTTATCACATATTGCATAGTTTCCACTAATAACCATTTTTAAACTTTTATCTCTAGATTTACGACAGAAAATACATGTTATATTATTTTTAATCATTATTTATTTTGCCATGGAAATGAAGTTTTTAATTGAGGATAAGATATTTCGGTAGGACACATCATTATTGTCTCCTGAAATCTAAATTGAAATGACACTAGTATTTATTAGTTATGATTGTTTTTGTGTTTATTTTATTAAATACATTTTTTTATACTTGGCCATTGTATAAAATATAGGAATACGACTATAACCACCAATTAACAAAATTCCACTACATTTTGCATTCGGTGCAAATCTTTTTACTTCTGCAATAATAGTATTAACTGTATTTCCGCTTTCTATAAAATCATCAATAATAATAAATTTTTTTGTTTTAATATATCCTTCTACCATACTATTACTATGAGAACCCTCAATAGATTTTCTAATCATGATTAGATGTTTTTTACATTTAATTGCAAGAATAGGAGCTAATAAAGCGCCACTCATTCCTCGAAACGCAAAAGAATCAAATTCGATTTTTGGAATAAATGTTTTAGCTTTTTTTATTGATGAAGTAAAAGTTGGATGATTAAGGTATACTGATAGATAATCAGAATTAAAATCTTTAATAACAGAACTCATATTTATTCCATTCTAGCTAAAATAGCTGTTGAATTATCATTATTTTGAACATCGGAGACGGCATGAACCAATTCTTCTGCACCAATTGGTAAAGTTTCAATAGCCTTTACAATTCCAATAACTGCATTTTGATTAGCATGAGATGGATCAATTAAACCATCTGAATAAACCAATATCCAACTAGTTTTGTTAATTGGGATATGAAAAATTTCTGGTTCTCTATTTAATACTCTTGATAATTCACGATCACCAAGGGCACGACTCATTTGCAAACCTTGTCCATTATATACATTTCTATCAAATAGATAACCACGATTTGTGTCAACCCATCCACCACGTGCTTTAGCTTCATCACATTCTTTTGCATTTGTTCGAACATTATGTTCAGGTGATTGCCACAATGAACCAGAGGATGTTTTAATTAAAACACCACTATCTCCTAAAATTGCAACATGTGCTTCGTTATTTTTAATCAAAACAATTGCAGCCGTTGATCCACAATAACTATAATTTGTTTTTTCATCTAATTTTTTAACAAGCTGTTTTAATGTTTCTTCGGGGTCTTTTTTTATTTCTTTACTAATATGATTAAAAATCTTTACAGTATTATCTGCACAAAAATCCGAAACCTCTTCTCCACCATGTCCATCAAATACACCCAAAAGAACACCAGTTTTCATAATTTTTATAAATGATCTATCTTCTTGATATGGTCTATTATTTTGTTTTGAAAACTGTGTTATTTGCATTTTATTTCCTTTATTAATTGGTTGCTTTATTTTTGATTATAGTTGCGGTGTTTATAGCATCTGATATAAGTTGAGCTACTCTTCCATTATCAGATGGAAATTCATACGGTGGTGGACATTGTTCATAAATTTCTTTTTGTGCTTTTAGTAAATATTCTAAAGCAATATCAACTGTTTTCTTCATCATTATCCTCTTCTTTGTTTTCTTTACTATTTTTAATTGTGATTAACTCACATTGAGCAAGAGAGATTATCAAACAATAAATTGAACACAATAATCCTCTATAAGACCATGTTCCAACAGATATAAAAAATATAATAATAGATAAAAAACCAATCCATTTACTGCGATTTGTTGCTTCTAACTTATATTTCATACTATTCCTTTCTTATTTAGATTTTAACATTTTACAATTTTCATTATGCCATCGCTTAATTAATGGTGGAATAGTAGAAAATCCACACACTTTACATATTGCTTTAGGGGCAGTTGCATGATAATCTTTCATTTTCTTTCTACTTTCTTCAGAATGATTTTTTCCATAAAAACCATTTTCTTTTCCCTTGAATTTTCCTTTGCTTCTATTTTTTCGTTCTTCTGACCACAAATAAGATTCTTTAGTTCTATTTTTTGCTGATAAACTCATCTTTTGCTTAGTTTTATCTGATCGAGTTGAACCTATTTGTTTTTGTAGGATTTTTTCCCTTTGTTGTGGAGTCCATGCCTGACCTTTTTTCCCTTTATGTGATTGTCCTATTTTTTTCTTTGTTTCATCAGAATGCTTATAACCTTTGTGTCCAAGAACCATTTTTTCAACTGTTTCTTTAGAATGACCGGTGCAATAAAATTGTTTATTACCATTTGATTTATTAAACCAATTATCACTTTGGGCAGCTTTTAATCGTCGTAATACAATTGCTTCCCATGCTCTACATTTTAAAGGATCATTAAAAATTTTTCTAATTTCAAAAATAAAATTAATAACTCCTTCTAATTTTATTAATTTATATAGTTCTTTGCAGCTTGAAAAATATGTTTTTCCTAATTGTGATGGGTTGCTTCTTTTTCCGTATCTACAACCATAGTATCTTTTTCCTGATGGAATATGAGTAATTAAATATGTAAATGGAATCATAAAATACCTCCAATAAAACCCAGAAGTATTTATCAAATTTATATAAATTAATCATATATAAATGAAATTTTCTCTAATAATGGTTTTATAGGACTTGCATAAAAACCGCTACATGAAATTGTATTAAACTCTACAACTTTGAATTCATCATTTTCAAGTTTACAAATATCCATCACAATATTTTGTGATGGCATCCAATCTCTAGACATTTCTCTGGCTTTATCCCAAACATAATCAGAAATTGGTTCTCGTATTCTCAATAATCCATTGTGTTTATATTGAGACCCTGTAACTACTTCTCCATTGATTATAAAAAATCTCCACTCTTGAACAATGTTTTGAACTGGACTAATCACTAACCTATCTTCATCTTTTAAATGGGAATATTCTTCAATCCACCATTTATAATCATCACTTTCAAGCACCATTCCAGTTAAAATTTTTGGATCGGAAGATTTTACAAAAAATTCTTTGTCGATCCAATTTTTTCTAAGTTCTCCAACAGTCATATATGTTTGATTTTCATTGAGAAGATCGTTTCGTTTTCCGCACCAATTTTTAGGATCAAACCATTCAGGTTTAAACCACACACCGGGCGAAAATGAAAGTTTGGATACAATTTCAACCAACCGAGTAGAACCATAAAACATAGTTGGAATCGTTGGATCAATATCGTCAATACCCACAATAGTATCAGTAAAAGGTATAACACCACATGCAATTCTTGTTGCACCAATCTCATCAATTGCTTTTACTAATGGAGCAACATTATTATCTAAACAAGCAAAAGTAACACCCGAATTTTGGATAATATATTGCATTGTTAGCTCTTTTCTTTTTGAACCGTTACTTCATAATTTTTAGAAAAATATATAAATATATTATATGAAAAATTGCAAACAATGTCAAATGATTTTTAATAGAACTGATAAACGAATAAAATTCTGTTCTTCTAATTGTGCCAATATATTCAGATCGAAAGAATATATAGACAAATATAACCAAAATCCTAAATTATGTAAACATTGTAATTTAACAATACCATATGAAAAACATTATAATAATTTTTGTAATCAATCTTGTGCTGCTTCATTTAGAAATATTAAACGTGGTTCGTGGCCAAGAGATGTTAAAGAAAAATTTTCTCAAAAAATGAAATTTCTTTATAAAGAAGGAAAAATATGTTTACCAAAAGGAACGCGAAAAGGTATACAAAATAAAAATATTACTTCACGATCAAAACCATTTTATGAATGTCATCATTGTCATATTACTTTTAAAAGAGAATTTTATGATCAAAAATGTTGTTCGATTGAATGTCGTGATTCAATTCGTTCCAAAAATAAATGTGCCAAAATTAGAATTTCTTATTTTAATAAAAATGACAATACAGAAACAAGTTTACAATCTTCTTGGGAATTATTTATCGCAAAATGGTTAGATGAAAAAAACATTATTTGGTTGCGTCCATCTAAAAGATTACATTGGTTTGATACTACTAACAATAAATGGAGAACATATCTTCCCGATTTTTATTTGCCATCTTTTAATAAGTTTCTTGATGTTAAAAACCCAATGAAAATGAGGGAGGATGCAGACAAAATTAAACAATTGATTCAACTTTTTCCACTTATTGTTGGTAATAGAGAAGAAATCAAAAATACTGTTTTAAAATGGCAGACCCAGTAGGACTCGAACCTACACTAAACTTGATTCGAATTCAAGTTGACTATCCATTGCCAATGGGTCCATAAAATTTTTGGAACCCCTAGAGAGATTTGAACTCCCGACCTTACGGGTAGAAACCGTTTGCTCTTGTCCACTGAGCTATAGGGGCATAATACTATTTACTGTTTTAATCTATATGCTAAATAACTCATCCACATCCAATCACCAATAGCATCAAATGGGATATAATCTTCACTTTTAGGAAAATACCATTTATTAAAATCTTTTTCTAATTGCACTAAATCTGTAATAGAAATATTAGCTAAAGTTTCATTACTCATATCATTACAACCATGATTACTAAATGCATCTGCCGACAATTCCAATAAACGAGAACTTAACAATCGTTCATATGATTTCATTTATTGCCTTTCTAAAATAAATTTATGGTAGCCCTACTCAGATTCGAACTGAGACAATTCACCAATCTAGTGATAATACGGTTTATAAGACCGCTGTTCTGCCATTAAACTATAGGGCTAAATTACTTTGTATTCTCTATATAAATAGTATACCAATCATTCACTACATCGTCAAGCGTGTAATCAGCATTTATTTTACAATCATAAATCTTATTATCAAGAACTTCACATGTCACAGTGTTAGTAACCAATGAACTTCCAAGTTCTGATGGTTTATAGTTAATGCACAACCGAGACATCAATATTCCTGAAAAAATCCAATTAAAAATATCCACAAAATTTTTGTATATTTCATACTATCCTCTATTTATGCTTTAATTCATCATGAATTCCAAGAATAATCCAAATAAAAATAAACACTACATCAATTATGGCTGCGATTTTCATTTTTTGTCTTTCTAATATTAAACTGTTTGAGATGGAATAACATCATCGCCGTTCCAAGACAAGATATGCATCCGATAATTTTCAACTTGAAATTCACAAAATATTTCAGACCAAGAATCTATTCCTCCCTCGGCCCAACCACCACCTTGAATAGTGCAATTAGACAATTCTCCAGCGGGATGCACACCCCATCTATCTTTATATGCCTTTGTTCGCCGTTGAACATAAAGAATGACAGTCTGTGGTTTTCTATAATCAGGTGCAAAACCATCTTCTGTATCACGAGTTGCAAGTTCAACAACAGCCGTATCTCCGGTTTTTACATTCTTAATAAAATCAGCAGCCGTTACGCTCATTTTTTCTTCCTTTCTTTTTCATTATTACAAGAACTCTTTTAATTGGTTGAACTATCCAATAATTTACAAACCAAATTCCAAGACAAAAATACATCCCACAATTAAAACCATTCCACCAATCACTAGACATTATTTCCTTCTTTATGAATTAATTATTTTTTCGGTTAGCATTCCACAATCCATACAGGTATTAGTATAAACATATCTTTTTCCAATAATTATTGGTTTTGGTTGATCACCAACAACATATGTATACCGAGGAGTAGAATCAACAAGTTCTACTGCATCAATTAATTTCCATGAATCACCATCATAAGTATGACGATGAAACCATTTAGTTAGAATATTCACAACTTTACACCTTCCTGCATCTTTTCACGAAAAATTTCTTCTGACTTTTCCGGTGAAAGTGAAATTAACATCGCAGCCCTATTTACAGCTTCCATAATACGTGGGACATCACCAAATGACCGCGCACGTGCTAGTGCTTCTAGAGAAGCCTTTTCAAATGATGGATTTGAATTCTGTTTCATGAAATACCTTTCTTAAAACAAATTATCAACATTTTTAGTATACAATATATGGATTCATTTGTCAAGAAAAATTTTATGTTGAAAATAAAGAACTTAAAAAGTCATTGTAATCGTGGAAGATGGAAAAAAATTCATATTAAAACCACTACTACCACCGCCGCCCAAGGTTGACTGAAAAGTTATTTGATTTAGATTTGTAACTCCAGAACATGTTGGTGTTAGATAGCTCATAGATGCAGATGTCGTTGGTAATGAATAAGACGCAATAGTTACTGCAAAGGTTGGTCCACCATTACAACTAATTAAAAGTTCACCGGCCCCACCGCCAGCCGCACCACCAATTGTTCCACTTCCATCGTGTGTTGCGGTAAATTGTATTATTCCACCAGCTAGTTGATTTGGACCATTAACAGTTCCGCTTGTTGGATTAACGGAACACGCCGCTGAACTGGAACATGATACTGTTAAACCCGATGTGCTTACATTAAATGATCCATGAATACCTTTGTTTCCAGTTGTTCTACCGGCACCACCAACCGTTTGTGGTATTGACATACATGGTTGTATGACAATCATGATTGATAATAAAATAGGTAAAATCTTCATTATTTAACTCCAACATTCATTGTTTCTGCTCCGGGAGTTATTGAAAAATTACTTTGATTGCATACTGACCAATCAATAATATCATTGGATGCATCTGGCCATACGTTAAAAACCAATCCACCGTTTGCTCCCCATCCAGCAACAGCCAATGGATTAGTTCCAAAACCTGTATTAAAAGCAGATGTTGAACGAGTTCCAACCAAGGTAGCTGTTAAATAACCAGTGCAAGTAAGCGCACTTATTGGTGTTCCAGAAGGCAAAGTAATAGATATATTTTGAGAACTACATATTGCATTTCCATTGGTTCCAATTCCAAAGCTATATGAACCAAGCGAACATGTTGTAGGAGCGGAAGCTAATGCTACTGCTGTCCCTGAAATATTAATACCCCATGTTCCAGATGCCCCGCTGCCAGTAACAGAAGGAGCACCAACAGTAAGATAATCAACTGTTAATATTGAACCACCATTATATGTCGCGCCGGGAGATGCGCCTGATGTTGCAGCAAATGTTACGGAATTTCCAAGAGAAATTCCCCATGTTCCAGATGCTCCTGTTCCAGTAGTAGAAGGAGCACCAATGGTATGATAATCAACAGTTAAAGCAGAAGCACCATTAAAAGTAGCACCAGCAGAACTACCACCACTTGCTGCAAATGTTACTGGGTGTGTTGTGGTTCCGCCTCCACCACCAGAAATTCCGGGACAGGAAAATGCTTGAGTAGTATTATTATAAGTAAGAGCGTTTGATCCACCTTCACAATCAGGAATAGTAGTCCAAACTCCTGTTCCAGCGCCGGTTCCAATATAAAGTTGATTTAACACATTTCCAAAAGTAACTGTAATTACAGGAGTTGTTGTTGGGCTTGCAACATTCAATGTGAACATATATATGCTTGCTGCCGAAACTGAGGAAACCCCACCGCCACCACCAGATGTATTACAACCAAATGTAAAAAGAGATGCATTCCATGATAAAGCATCACTTGGCCCATGACAATCAGGAATTGGTTGATTTGATCCTGTTCCACCGTAATCTTGACCCAAAATACCTTTTACTTGTGGATTTGTTGGGCCGAGATTTATTTGTTGGGAATGCCCAACAATAGCCATACATGATATTAAAATTGCTGTAATAAATATTTTCTTCATTTTATCCCCATATTAAAATACATACATATGCGCTGTTACATTGCCATCTGATGCCACACAATAAACATTTGAAGAATCGTAACCAAGTGATACATTTGCCGTATTTAACCAAATTTGACCACCGGATGTCATGGTAAAAACAACTGCCAATGGAACCGATCCTAACGAATGCGAAGCCGTAAATACTCCTGCTGAAATAGGAGCAACATTAGATAATAATATTGTGCCACCGCCGCCACCACTTGCACCTTGAAATCCTTGTGGACCTTGTGAACCACTTGCACCTTGAAATCCTTGTGGACCTTGTGGGCCACCACCACCACCACCGCCAATATAGGCAGATAATTGTTCAATTGTCACCTTTTCAGTTGTAGAATTTTGAACCAGAGGAAAAATTGCGTCACTATTAATAGTGATTGCTGCCGGTAATTGACTTATTTTTACAGCCATGAATACATTCTCCAAACAACGATCTTAATGTATTTATGCTATTCAAAACAAAACCCCAGTTTCAAAACTGAGGTATTTGTTTTAAGTTATTACATATCAACCCACTGATTATCTTCTTTTGAAATATTGTTAAAAAATAAATATTTTCTCCACAGTGGGTCACTATCTCCTATATTACGTAAAATAAATCTTCCTGTGTGAATATTGCTTGGTTTAGGTAAATAACAAGGTTGCATATCTGGTAATTCGCTAAGTAGTTTATTATCTTTTTTCTTGTTACATGGCCAGCAACAAGTAACAAGATTTTCATATGTTGATTTACCACCACGTGATCTTGGAATTACATGGTCCAATGTTAACTGCCGCTCCGAAAAATGAAGACCACAATATACACATTTTTTTCCATCTCGATTAAAAATGTTTTTACGTGTTACGATTGGCATTCTAACTGGGATGTATCTGTATTCCAATAATCTAATAACGCTTGGAAGAAAGAAATCAACTGTTACCAAATCTCCAGTTCTTTCATCCCACATTTTTCCAGTATAAAATTTTTGCCCATTTGATTCTTCAACACGAGCACGATTTTTGACAATAAGTTTCATTGCTCTCTGAACACTACAAATCGATAGTGGCTCAAATGCTTGATTTAAAACAAGAACTGGTTTACTGCACAAATTAGACATATTTTTCTCTTTCTAAGTATTTAGGATTCTAGTTTTTTTAAAGTTTCATCTTGTATAGTTTTATATGCATTTTTCCAAGCCGTGGAAACGTTTTTTTTAAAATCACTAATATTCCTCCACGAAATATTTCTGTTTATATAATCACAAACCAATATTTTATTTTTATCAAATGAAATATTATATATGTCACCAATACAAAACGGTTTCAATTGTATTTTTTTATTGTAATATTCATGAGAATCAAATATTATAGCAGCATTAGGATAAATTTCACGAACATAGTTTATATATTCTTGTGTTTTTTTAGAAATATGAGGTATTTCTTTATATACTAATTCAATTGTCATTGTGTTTTCCATAATCATTTACATAAAAACCTGTCCCATGAAATATTAAAGATGAACCAAATAATGGACGTTCCACAGGCTCTCCGCATTTTGGACAAAATTTATCTGGTTCAGAATTAAAATTTTGAATCTTTTCATATACATTTTTACAAGAAGAACAATGATATTCGTATAATGCCATATTTTATAAAACCTTTCTACAGATAATGTTTAGTATCAACGTGATTATCACATCTTATTTTAAGCCAACCACTATTTCGTAAAAGACCCTTTTCCCCGCACATATCACAAGTTTCCAATGCTTTCTTTTCTGCAAGACATATAACAGGATTAACTTTATCATCTCCATCATAGTTAGTATATACTCTTAATCCACCAAATTTTTCTTTTACTTGTATAAATGTAAAGGGAGGATTTAAATTTTTTACTATTGGTTTCAAATCTTCGCATAGATCATTAAAAATATTAAACCATCCATCACCTATACCTAAATAAAAGTTACTTGGAAATAAGTCTGGAAATCTATTAAGAATTTTTTTATTATTTTCTGTATTCATATTATTACCAACTTATATTGATAGTATTTCCGTCCATATTACACAAAAAACCATTTAAAGGAAGAGCTTGCATTAACATTATTTGTAAATACTGAGTCATATTTTCATCGGCATATATAAGAACAATAAAAAATAATCTTTCTTCTTCTATTGGCAATTGCCTCTTTAATATCTGCTTCAATCCTTTTTAATGCTTCTGGAAAAACTTCTTCTGCTTTTTTTCTAGCCGCTATTGTTTTTTCAATATTTGCTAATCTATTTGCCTCAAGTTCTTTATTGCGTTTTTGTTGGTCTTCCTGCTCTTTTTTAATTCGTATTTTTAATTGTTTTTCTTCTAATTCGTTTACTAGTTCAATATCAATCATGATTATAAACCTTCACGAACCTTCATTAAAAGTTTTCCAAGCCAATTCATTCCAACACCATTACAAACACCCCAAATTTTATCGTTCCATGGATTTGTTTCTTCTAGATAAGCATCACCAGTAGCTTTAAGAAGATCGCGATAATAAGGATAGGAAAATTTTTGATTTAACAATTCTAACATTACATCAAATTTTATATTTTCCCAATCAGAACGCATTGATACTTGACGCCCCAATTTCTTAGCTTCGTTTGGAGTTTGCGATAAAGAAACAGTCAATCTTTCAAGAGCATTTAATGTTTTAGATGCTTGAAATGCAGCTTCAACATTTTTACACGGAAGTCTTCCACCAGTTAAATCATCAATATAAATTACAACAGCGGGATGTTCATGAAAATTGCTTAAAAATCTATACTTATCAAAAAATCCTAGAATCGGTTCCATTTCTATTTCCTTTCTATTAATTTTATAGCATAAAATAATCAGATTAAACCATATATGTTATCATCAAAAACAACATCATGAATACTATTCCAAGAGCACCAAAAGATTGAAAAAACATTTGCAATTTATATACGTTTGTTACCGTTCCTGCAAGTTCCATAATAAATGCAAAAATAAAAGATGCTAACGCCCACCGATATCCAACCTTCATATAGTTATTTCCTTTCTATATTCATTATAATATTTTTGAGAATTTGTTAACTAAATTAATCAATGATCCGAATATCGGAACTGACCCGATAATTTAGCGTTACGAAGGCTATGTTTTTCCAGTTAAACTAATTCGGAATATATTGGAGCCAAATTTCGGAACCGCCCCGAAAACTAAACTTTACAGGAGTCTTGTTTTTCTAGTTAAACTAATCTGGCTAATTTATAAAATCTTGGAGCCTTGTGTGAGAATCTAACTCACGTTTCTACGATACCAGCGTAGGGTAATAAACACTATACTAACAAGGCGTTATTTCTATTTATCCATTTCTTTCATTGCTTTATCTTTTAACTTTGCCAAACAATCAGCGGCAAGTTTTCTTTTTTCTTGAACATTTTTTATATAAATATCCAAATCATTCAAAATCGTTTCAAGGTTTGCATATAGTGTTATAAGATCATCTGTTGTTGGCATTTATCATCACCCAATTTATTGGCTCCGAAGACTGGGCACGATCCAGTAATTAAAGTTTCAGAGACTCTCGTGATAGCTAATTTCACCACTTCGGAACATATACTTCTATTTATACAAGCTAAGAATGTCTTTTTAATGTCCATGTATCGTCGGCACCAGATTTATGAGTTTCTACCCAATTAATGAAATATTCTTTTAATTGAGAATGCCATTTATTTTTATCAAAATTTGTTGGTGCCCAACGCGAATTATCATTTTTTTGTGCATTCTGTAAATATTCGTTAATTTCTCCTGTCCAACTTACCATTGGAATATAAAGCCATTTTGGTGTATAAACAAAAGCTAATTTATCAGCAAAACACAATTTTGAAGGTTGTCTTCCAACTCTCTTAGCATAATGTCTTGAATGAAATAAGCAAAAATCTCCCCATTCTTTACCAAACAAAAATTCAATTATTTTAGCACCTGTTTCTGGATGTGTTTCCCCTAAATTATCATCCATATGAGTTTTACCCCAATATCCAATGTCATGCAATCCGAAACAAAACCATAATCTTGGATCAAATGGAAAACCATATAGTTTATACCATGAATATGCCACAAAAAAAGGATGTAGGAAAAAACAATGTGCTCCGAATAATATTGATTTTGTTCCTGTTTTCATAATTCTCTCTTTTAATTTAGATGGAATGTAATAGAATATTCAAAACGTGGGTCACTAAATCTGTGTTTATTTGAGACCTACGGAATATAGTAGCTAACACATTGCATATATCCTTTGCCGTTCTTTTATTCTATTACACTCCACCAAATTTGGGGGCACCACGTCACAAAAAAACCGTAATGCGCCTCCACCAATCATTTATTTTATGAAATGATACATACCCCGACTCCACTTATTCATACGGAATAAGACGTTTATGAAGATACCTGTCAATTATCTTAGTTTTGTTAAACCACCGGACCAGCCATCTAATCATTATCAGGATTAGAACTGTTTACACGCGAAATGGAGGCTGAAATAGCTTTCCATAATGTCGTTGAACTGCTTGAAGCATTTTATATTTTCCAGATGGATTTTGACTATGAATCAAAACTTTTTCCGGCCATATATTATGTTCTTCCATCCATACAATCACATCATATCCTGTTTTGTTGCCATCTGTCAATCCTAAAGTTTGTTGAATATTAAGATCATGATCTAAATCTGCAATTATTACATTTCCTGTTTTCAACAAATCAACTGCTTCATCGTATGTTTTAACCCAAGTTACACCAATTGCTCCACATTGAGCGGGATCACGTATATCATCGAGCCATAGAAACATTTTATCCTTTTTATTTTTCATCCATTAAAGTAATAGGAACACAATGACATTGTTCTGGTGTGTTATAATTAATAAATCTGATACTTGCTGGATCAATATTTTTGTCTTTTAATACACCATACCATTTTCCATTTGATTTCCATACGACATCTTCGCCTATGTTATAGTTTAGAGAATCAAGATTAAGTAAAACTGCACTACCATCTTGAACAAAGAAAATCGTATTTTTAAATCTTTCGTTTTCTGGCATATCTTTTACCAAGGGTGAATGATATATTACAACTTTTGTTCCTTTTGCATCTGTTACAAATTTATTATATTTTGTAGTAATTACTTCGGAATTAATTGGTTGTAACATGTGTGGATGATAATTAAGTATACACCAGCCTATGGTAAAATTTATACAAATTAAAGCCATACAAGTTGCAAAAAATATAGAAACCTTTGTAGAATTTGACATTTAATTACCTTCCTTCATCCACTCTGGCCACGTAGCTATTTCTTTAGCGGCATCATCAACACTATTCCATAATTTTTGGCTTTCTGTTTTTGTCACATCAATAATCTGTTGAGATAAAAGTTTATTATCATGTCTCAATTCAATTATAGTTTTCTTTCCTTCGTTGATTTTTTCCCGGCAACTATCATGAATACAAGAAGATGTATTAGTAGAATCTTCTAATGCTCCAATGCGTTCAATCAAACACAACATGCTCTTTGGTGTTATTTTGAATGTTTCAACCTTATTAATTACCATATCATTGCAAAATTCATATATCTGTTGCAAATCTTCTGGAATATTCATATATTTCCTTTCTTACTTATTTTGCTTTGGTTTTTTTACACAAATTGGATCGGGACCATTAAGAGTTAAAGTATAATTTAGATTATAATTATCACCGCATGTTGCAACCATAGACTTTGCAGCAGCGTTCACGGCATCTTGTGCTTGTTTTAAATCTATTTGAATTTTAAGTTGTTCCGCCAAAGCCTTATAAAAATTTTTCTGTTGAATATCTGAAATCACTGGTGCTGTTCCCATCACAATAGCCGGTGGAACAGATGCTTGAACTGTCTTTGTTTCTGTTGGATTTGTCTGAGCAAAACTTGAAATAGAACATAATGTAAAAATAATGCCTAAAAATACTTTCATTTTTCCTCCAAATAACATAATGAATTTAGTTTATCGCATTTTAGAATAAAAGTCAAGTTAAATTTTCACTTCGGTTGGTATTCCATTTTCATCAAAAAATCTAACACGACGAACTCCAAATGCTTGTATTGCTTTCATACAACTTTGGCATGGGCGAGATACTCCATATTGCAGAACAGTCTTTTTCGTATCAGTGACCGTTCTTGCTATATACAAAATCAAATTATTGGATTTATCGTAATGCCAACGCCTTGTCAGACAAGCTATTTCGGCGTGGAGATTACCAACGTAAGTAGAATGTTGAGAATGCTTCGATGTGCGGTCATAATCGTTGAATCCAAGGGATAGTAAAGTAGAGCCAGCATACAATGCCGCACCCATCTTTTGGCCATTGGTTATTCCATTGCTATGGAACGAAGCTGCACGAGCAACTTCAAATCCACGAGACCACCGTTTTGACATATTCTGCTTCATAATATTTTCAACTTTCCAATTTTGCCAAAAATAAATATTCTTTATATTTATTTTCTATTTCTTCAAGATCAAATAAAAAATTTATTGAAATATCTTTTCCATTTAAAATTAATCTATATACTGTTTCAATACTTATCCATTCATTGTTATTAAAATTTATTCCTTTTGGTAATGTTTTTGGTTTTGTTCTTTTGAAGCATAAAACATTGCTTGTTAAAATATCAATTAAATTAATTGCTTTTTTTCTTCGATCCTCTTTGGTGCTAATCATATATCCCTTTCTAATATTTAGAACAATTCCAAATGACCAATCGCTTCTTCAAACAATTCGCGAATCTCTGGTGTGATCGGTCCAAATGCAGTAATCGTGTGGATTTTATCTTCTGTTCCATAAAAAGCAACATTGGTGTCATGAAACTCTTCATAAGGAATCCTATCAACAGTTTCTACAAGTTCATCCACTTTTCTTTTAATTTCATCAGATACTTTACGCAGTTCCTTTGTATTACGAACACTCAATACAATTGTAGTAATTTCTGGATTACCTCTATTAAAATACCAATTTCCAAGCATCCTTCCGATATGAACTCCCTGCGCAATAAGACGACCAGCGACCATTGGAAATGACTTGGTTTCCACTTTTATTGTTTCATTATCCAACGGAGTAATCACTTCACACTGAACTGTCTGCGGAACGATTACATAAATTCTTTCATCAATCATTTTTATATTCCTTTCAATTTTCAAATTTCCACAACATAACTTCTTCGTTTGTTGCTGGTGTTACTTCCCAAATTTGTAAACCATATAATCCAAACTTACATTTAAACCAAATAGTATCATCATCGATGCGTTCTATTGTTCCAAGTTGGGTTCCCATTAACCAAAAATATATTGGACGATACCAAACATAATCACCGATAGAAAATTTATGTTTCATCGAATTTCACTGAAATCCCTTCAAATGCCAATAGCATTGCTTCTTCTAAAGTAATAACTTCAACTTCATATGGATTTCTACGAATATACTCGTCAAATACAAAAACAATTTGAGTGGACCAGTTTTCAATCTTATTTACAGGAGCAACAGCATAAGTTGCATATGTAGGGTATTTAACCAAATCATTTTTATTAATTAGTTTACTATTTTTATCAATCATTTTTAAAGGATCGTGAGAAGTAGACAACATAATCTCCTAAATAACCATATGAACATTCCAACAAAAATTGCGCTTCTAGCCAGCATTGCATTAATTAGTTTTGGTCTTATATTAATCAAAAAACCAAAACCAATTAATCCATACTACTATCCACCAAAATTTAATGGTGAATGGTTTTAAAGATATGGCGACGGACGTGCGCTATCAGGCTCTTGGACGCGACCAAGACGAACGTTTGACAACCTTTCGCGGTGCCGCTCCCCGTCGCAAAATTTATTAACTTTCCAATTTTTTTAAAAATTCTTTTTCGTTGCCAAGCCGTTTATCTCTCTAGCTTCCATCCCAATGTCAATATAAAAGGCAGAAATATTGTGAATGCTCCACCATCAATTGTTAACACCGTATGCCATGGCATATATGGAATTATTATATAACGAGTCATTGGTATAATAATGATATAACTTACTATCACTGATAACAATAACTGCCATGTTATATGCCAATTTTTCATTAGGTAACTTTCTTTATCAATCCATTTTCCATGGTTACTTCGGCATACCAGCGCCGATCATTATATGCATCAGGCCCAACAACACAAAACTTTCCAGTTTCCTTATATTCTGGACCAAACATAGACGTTTCAACATACCGCAACGGTTTGCCAATTGCAGCCTTCAACAACTTTTTTGTTGCATACCCACGAACACCCATCATATTATTGTTTCCTCCACTATTTAAAGTATACCAAATTTTAGTTCTTTTGTCAAGTCTACGACTCCAGTTTTGCAACCATTGCATTTTGCATATATTGATCTACATGATTTTTGTATTCTTTTTTTGTTTTCCAAATAGTAAGAGCAGACATAACGGCTTCATAAGCATAATCTATTGCTGCCGCTTCATTATAACTATCTGTCCATTTCAAATATTTAGCTGGCAGTTCCATAAACAATTTACGATACTCGCGCATTTTTAAGGATTGCCTCCACTTATTAATTGTCTTTGCAACATCATATTGATGAAAACCTTCATTATTACGACCATTCAAAATTTCAAAAATGCTTTTTACAGAACCATCCAATTCATCATGAACTTGCTCAAACCTCTTATCATATTGCTTAGATGATACAGATGAAATTTTTCTTAACGATGTGGAATAATACTTTCTCTTTTTTGCATTATAAACAACTTTGGAAGCGAAAATAATGTCTGTATTTGGTATATTATTTGTCAATCTATAAAACAGTGATCGATACAATTCATCATTTTCTTCACCCATCAAAATTGCTGACAATGATATAAGATATTCTCCTGCCAAATTAGTTGGAAGAGACATAGCATATGTAAATGAAATACCATCATTTCTTCGTTCTTGATACTCAAAACAATAACCAAATGGGCCACTTCGAGCATAACTATCAGTGTCATATATGAATTGATATTTTTCCGGGTTTATTGTTGACGGGAAGGTTATTTTCATTTATGTTCCTTTCTTTGTATTAGAGGAATAAATACCGATACGTTAGAAAAAGTGTGGTTAAATGAATTGCCTGATCCAAACCAATCAAAACAAAAAACCAATGACGTTCATTTTTCTTCCATAAATATGATGTTCCACGTGACGTAATATAATCAGTCACAAAATGGAAAACAAAAGTGATTAACCAGAACTTCCAACCAAACATTACAAATAGCAAACTATATGTAAAAACATGAATTGTCAACCATTTATTACTAATTGATTTGTTAATCGCCATATTGTCAGATTGCAACAAAAAATCTGCAATAAAATGTATCCAAACTAAAGCTAATATAATCATGGTCTTTCCTTAAAAAAGATTACAGTTCATTTCGTCGTCAAGATATTCGTCAAGTTCCTCAAAAGTTGCCGGAAATCCAGCAACATGTGCCATAATATCGTCAGAAACAACAGTATTTCGATGAGAAACTCCAAGCATTGACAAAAGTTTAGTGGATGTAAAAGAATGATCTTGGCCAACCAATTCTCCATTTATATACAAGCCAATCCAATCTCCGCTTTCGGAAGTTGTCAAAACTACACTATCACCCTTTTTATACATTTGTTATTCCTTTCGGTATACGATATTCAACTTGAAATCCAGCGGTATTCTTATCATTCTTATCTCGTTTTGCAATTGCAACATCAATTGATGTTTTCCAACCATCATACCTAATGGTTTGTTGTTTAGTATCATCGATGGCGTTTTGTCTATGCTCCGAACAATATCCATTATCTCGAACTCTGTATAATGCCTTCTTTCCACAACTACAAAATTCTTTTTGAATACATCCATTATTGCCTATAGTTGCGCGGTGAACATTTTTTACATGATCTGTATAATCCAACGAAGATAAACATTGAATTTTACAAAGTTTACAAAAATTTGGTTCACAAAATTTCACCGTGTTAAAACGAAAAGTAGACAATATTGTCATCCTTTCTCAACCTCAAATATAGTATATCAAAATTTCAATTAAAAGTCAACTCAATTTTCCAATTTATACATCATAACGTAATCACGAACCGCTTGCTCTGGAACTTTGGTAACCTGAGAATTAAGTTTCTTAACTGGTTTATTTTGACGATCTTCCGAAACATCACTGTTAAATAAACGCTTTAAAACAACAACAGCGCCACGTTTGATTCGTGAATTACTTGTAAATTTTCCATTCTCTTGTAAATCCACTATTTCAAATAATTCAAGCTCGGCATTTGCCCATATACCAGTGACATAATCACCGATGGACAATTCTTGATCAATCACATCTTTCAAATAGATATCCTTTCATATACAAATACAATTTATCAAATTTTGGTTTGTTTGTCAAGATAAAAATTTTGCCAACATTTGAACAGATATTGTTGAATTCTTGATGTAATTAATGACCCGACTATCTTTATTAACAGCAGCCAATTGAACAGTTTCACTTGGATTTTTGATGGCATCAATGGCCCAAACATTTTGTTTAACCGCAGCCAATTGCACGGCTTCGCTTGGGTTTTTGATATAATAAATTGCATAACCATATCGATTAACAGCAGCCAATTGCTCCGATTCCGACATCGAATTGTAATCTTTTCATTCATAAATATAGTATATCAAACTTTGGTTTGTTTGTCAAACCTGTTTATAATATTTTTACAACTATTATTTTGTGCTTGACAATATACCTTTATTTTGGTATACTAATCTTGTAGTCAAGAAATGGAGGAAATATGTCTAATTCAAATAATAATGGAGAATCATTAGGTCTTATAGGTTGTATAATTGCAGCAATTTTGTCTTGGCAAACTTGGCATTCTCTTGGTTGGGCCGTGATTCATTGTCTATTGGGATGGTTGTATGTATTTTATTGGATGATTTATTACTGGAAACACTAATATGGAAAATAAATTTGGACCGACACAAGAACAAATTGACGAGCATAATGCGCGTAAGACAGAATATATGTCTGCTAAACTTGGTCTAATACAGTTATGTCAAACTTGTCATAGCGAAATATACGCTAGTAATTGTCGTGTTAATTTTATGGATTATAATTATAAGCATAAAAATCAATTAGGTGGTGATCATCCATATTGCTACAATGATGAATCTGATGGAATAGCTTGGCCAATGAATGACATTGATTTAGAAGATTTGTTTGATGATATCCAAAAAGATGAATGGTGGTATAATGGAACAGAACCAGAATATTAATATTCCAGATTCATATTTGATGGGTGAAATGTTTGGTGTATTTTCTCTATGTATTCATTGTTCTCACCCTATTCATAAAATAGAAACTTCATCAGAATCTATTTGGCTTCATCAAGAAACAGGTAAATATTATTGTCCTGTAAATACTCCAAGTTTAATTCCGTGTTATGCGAGGCCGAAAAGAATATATGAATAATATTCCCGATACTGAATTAATGGCTGAAAAACTTGGCATGATTGTTCTATGCCAAAATTGTGGCCAACGATTAAAACGAGATTATGTTGCACGAATTCCTTGTTGGCGGCATGAATTGAACAATGATTATTATTGTCTTCCAGATTATCAAATAGCTAATGATAACAGATTAATTTGGAAAAATTATGCAAAACCACGACCAAGTGAACTGGTAGATGCCTATGATATGGAGCCACAATGAAAGATATTATTGGACAAGAGATAAATATCGATGATTATGTTGTTATATCAATATTAAGCAATTATCTAGATTTGTTCCGGGTTGCTAAAATTAATAATATAACAATATCACTCGAAAAATGTGGTAAATATAAATATAACACCATATTACCCAAAACAACACCAATGGCCAAAATAAACTCGCATTACGTAATGGTGCATTTGTTAGAACAGTGAATTAAATCATAGGAGGAATCATAATATGTTTAACGAAGAAGATTATTCACCAACTGTTAGTAATTTATATGAAGAAAACGAAAATTGGTTTCGAGAAAATTGTAAAAACGAAGAAGATATCTATGACATAGAAGGATATGATTCATATGGATATGATGATGATGGATTTGATCGTAGTGGTCACGACAAAGATTATTACATGTTTCGTGACAATTGGCAATTAATGGATCAATTATGGAATGATGATTTAATATCTTAATGATTAGTTATAGCAATAAAAAGACCAGACTAGTCTGGTCTTTTTAATTTGGTTGATATTGTTTTATCCACATTTTGAATTACTACAATTTACACATCGTTGGCATCCACTCTCATAAATTAACTGACCGGAGCACTCCGAACATTTTATACCCTCAATTTTTGTTCCATCATTAACAAATCCACAAAGTAGCTTTTTAATATGAAATAAAAAGCTGGAAAAGGTAACACCTTCAACCTTATCAATTTCTGCCACAACATTTTTAATATGAACGCCGTGACGAAGCAGTAAACCAATTGTTCGTGCAATCTTTGTGCTATTATTATCATTTAATGATTTATCAATAGTTCCTTGAACAAATTTTTCAGGAATTCCTTTAATTCTTGCCAAAGCAATCAATTTTTCTACAGCATCATTGGTAGTAACTGATTTTTCCATAGCGTTAGTTTGAACAAATAATGCAATTGGAGCCTTATTGTCGTTAAGAGTGAGAGTTACATACCATTTTCTACTACTTCCGCCCTCATAATCTCGTAAAACTTTAACTTCTGCAAGACTAGAATCTGGCATTTGAATATCAGTTAAAATAACTTCTTCATCAACATCTTTGCTGGCAACAGCAGATAATACAGAAGACATTGTAGCTGCTCTATAAGTTGTGCATCCTTTTATATAACCAGTATTATAAGCATCTAAATATATATTTTTAAAATCTTCAAAAGAATAATCATTTGGAATATTAATAGTTTTACTGCAAGCAGAATCTACTTCTTTTGCAAATCCTTTAAGATCGGAAATATGTTCATCAACTGATAATTTTTCTGTAGTTATTGCCCAATCTGCAATAGGATTCCATTCTCCTATTGCACTTAAATATCTAACACCATAATCTTGACACAATACTTCTTTTGTCATTCCACGATTTTTATCAATTTTATAAACTATTCCAAATTTATCAGTTCCTTTAAGAATTTGTTCATCCCCTTCTTGAATAAATTTAAACATATCAGTTTCAACAAAATCTCCATGATTCCAATTGGGTGCTACATCAATAATATGATCTGGTGTTTCACCAACAATAACAGTTCTAATATATTCTGGTAGGAAAATTGGTTCAATGCCACCACTGATAATATTTGCTAAAACTGAACTGTTTCCATTCGGTTGCATTGAGAATAATGAACTATTACGAATACCATGTTTGCGCATTCTATTTCTTAATGTTATTGGTAAATCAATGTTATCCCAATACGGACTTAAATAATGCTTTTCAGGATCACATAATTCAAACATCCCCTTTTCTTCTGCAAGATCAATTGATGCTTCAACACCAGATAAAGTAAATGCTTTTAAAACTTCATATTGTAACTTCTTTGCTTCTGATGAAGAAAATCTAACCTTTAACATAAACAATGCACTTCCCCATCCCATTAAACCACATCCAATACGCCTCTTTTTTCGCAAGGATTCAATATATTCGGGTAATGGAGCATCACTATAAGAATCTACATTATCAAGAAAACGAACTAAATATGAAGTATATTTTTTAATTTTTTCTATATCAAAACCTGTTCTATTTTTATTTACAAACTGAGTTAAATTCAATGTTCCCAATGTACAAGTTCCTGCATATGACATAATCTGCTCTGCACATGGATTACTTGCAATAATAGTATCATGATAATTTAAAGTATGAAATTTATTAGCTCTTTCTAAGAATAAAATACCCGGTTCATTTCTATTGTATGTGCTTTGTGTTATTAAATTCCATAACCATTCAACTTTTACTGTTTTATAAATTTTTATGGGATATCCACTGGATACCCAATCATTTAAAATTCCATGCCATTCAGATTTATACGCAGTATGTGTTGTATCTGGAAATACTAAATCCCAAGTTATTAAATCAATTACTTCTTGTGGTGCTTTTTCTTTTTTAAGTTTTTCAACGATCAAAACTTTATCCATAAACGCATCTGTGCAATTTATACTAACATTAAATTTTGAAAGTCTTCCGGGAGTTTGTTTAGCTGTAATAAATTCTATAATATCTGGGTGGGAACAATCTAAAATTCCCATCATGGCCCCTTTGCGAATTTTACCTTTAGATTTTTTATTTAAAGATTTTGTTCCAGAACCAGCAGTAATAATTTCACTACTCTTGTCGAACAATTCCATAAATTTTACTGCGCCGGGTGTTTCAACACCAATACCTTTAATAAATCCGCCACGTGGTCTAAGTGCCGAGAAATTTTTCCCCCAACCACCTTCTGATTTTAATGTTAATGATTGATATCTTAATGATTCTAAAATACCAACCATACTATCTTCATCATATTTTACTTTTGGGTCTGTAAAACAATTAATAAGTGTTGTTCCTTTAAATTCTGTTCCAGCATTGGCAAGAATTCTCCCACCGGGCAATACACAAAAATCTGTCATCATTTCATAAAATTTGATGCGCCATTCATTTCGTAATGCTTCTGTAATTTCAACACTTGCAATAGCATCGGATACTCTCCAAAATGTATCATTAATGTCAGTATCTTTATAATCTTTATATGTTTTTTTCCAAACTTCCTCGCTAAATGGGTCTTGAAAAATAGTTGTTTGTGATGGGCGTGGTAACTTATCTGTTGCTGAATTATTCAATTTAATATTCCTCTGTAATATAAGATAAAAATGGCCTGACTTTGAATCAGGCGCGATGGTGTTACTCTGTATTTATGCTTTTGACTTATTAAACGTGCTCTTAATTTCGTTCATGATGTAACTATTATAGCACAGAAGATAGCTCATTGTATTCTATTTTTTGGCGAATCCAATGTGACGTTGATATTACATGATTATGTCTTACCCATTTCCCAACTACACTATTAAACTCATTTAAATAAAATGCGCGGGTTGGTCTAACAACAAAACCTTCTTGTTTTGATGTATCTAATGTTTCTACAATTGATTTTGCTACAGATTCTCCCCAAATTCCTTGATATAAAATAGGAACAGTTGGCAAATTTAAAAGATTAGCAAAAATAACTGTATCATCCCAAGATAAACATTGTTCCTCATTCCATATACCAAAGACCTCAAAAATTTCTTTGAGATTGCAATATTTTATTGAATGAACTGCTGTTAAATTTTCTCCGCAGATTCTAAAATTAGTCGGTATTTGATAAGCTATCCGAGAATGAAGCGCGGCAATTCTATTTCTGCTTGGATGAGGTTCAAAATTCAAACTACGAGCATGGAAATAATCTGAATATAAAGAAAAATTTTCTCCGTCTCTTTTTTCTGAAATAACAACCTCCCAATTCCACGAATCAACAATGTCTTGCGACAAAACCTTATCATCGGATGTAATACCTTGGCTATTGGGTAAATGCAGAGAGCGTGGATATTTATATAATTTGTGAATTGGTTGTTTCATATCAAATCTCTTTCAAAACATTCATTCCTAATAATATCATACATTGCTTCAATATGTCTAGCGAATAGTTCACAGAAAATATAAAACTAGCAGTGCCATCCTTAATAGATTTTTTATCATATATCTCAGATAATTTTTTTGATAATGACAATGCAAATTGTGCAATATAATATGGTTCATTATTTTCAATTGCTTTATTCAAATAATAATGAAAATAACTTGCAAACCCACAAAGTTTAGCATCATCCAAACTTAATTGATTTTTATCTCCCATTATTTTTGCAAAACTCAATGCTTTTTGAATTTTAGCAAAAGTATAACTAATATAAATACCCGGACTTGTAATTTTACACCAATTTTCTATATCCAAAATAGTATTTTTGCTCACGGAAGCAGAATTAAACTGCCATGCCAGTACATTCCAAATTAAAGCCATTGGATCGGGTGTTGGTTTAATTATTTTTGAAATTTCATCAATTAATTCTTGCGCAGTAATTCCGTTAGCAATATCTCCATCTTTTTTAATTGTACTTTTCATTTTAGAACCATCTTTACCAAGAACCAAACCCATTGGAAGATGCTTCGTTCCCAAACCCAAATTAGAAAAATGTTCTTTTTGTTCTTGTCCAGTCAAATAAAAATCGGGCGCAACAAGTTTAGCAAAACTTAAATCGTGCGCTGCATATGTGCTTGCGCCTGTAGACTTGTAAATTACAACATTGTTGAACATTTTACAACCTGCATATTCAGAAACTCCATCATAAAGATTTTCTGATGGCGCAGGGAGTTCTATATCAAGATAAATTTTTGGATGGTAGTTTGCAAGATTACACCATTTTTTATATGCTTCCATCGCTCCATTGTTTATTCCATTTGCTGCGCCTAACATTGCAACAGGTGAAGCAGATGTAATATTTGTTAAAGCAGAAGCAATGACCAAATTTTTTAAATGGCCGATGTGTAATTCTTTATTTAGATTAGGGGAGAAACCATCTAAAACAATGTTAGAAGGTTTAGGTTTGCTGGGCCAGTCCCATGCAGTTTCAGTAACAAAATAATTGTGATAAATGCCTATAGATTCATGTTTAAATGAGCCTAAGCACTCCAACGAAGTCATTGCTGTAATTCCGACTCCGATATGCTCTGGCATTGGTTTCATTTCAAATTCTCCTTGTCTTACTCTTTTAGTATATCAAAAATTTGGTTAAATGTCAACAAAAACAACAATCCTAAGCCCTTTATTTTCAAAGACTTAAAATTATTATTCTTCTTTGAACTTGACAATCTCCGAAACCTTATCTACAACAAGATTCCAATGAATATCAAATCTATGACCACCGTCCTTTAGAATTGTAGTAGATGCAGTATGAGGATATGCCGCCAACATTTCCTTTGCTGATAACACTGTATCATTCTTGGCAACAAACAGACTTATCAGATTTCCATTTGTGTTGTTTTCCAACCATACTTCGCGCTGCGCATAACCATCAACATTTTCACCATACTTCTTCAAAGATATACTTGGCTTAAAGCATGGATTAACAATGACACAAGGAATATCATATTTCTGAGCTATATAATTTGCCCAAAATCCACCAAGACTGGTTCCAACAAAAACAATTGGAAAATTTGTATTTTCCTTTACGATCTTATCAAGAATAGCTTCGGTTGCGTCAGCATTTGTCGGAAGATCAGGATACACAACGTTATCATCTCCAAAACGCTCACGAAGAGCAACGCTCTTAAAGCTATTGCCTTGGCTACGAAATCCATGTGTATAAATTATCTTCATCAATTTCCTCTCACTATTTAAGTATACTATATCTTAGTGTGTTTGTCAAATTCTGAAAGTTCTATAAGTTCATCATATATAACGAGTTCTACGCCAGCTTTCTTGAAATTATCCATAGAAATCTGGTCAGCGCCCCATCTTGGATTATCATTTTTAACCGATACTATTCGTTTAATTCCTTTTTGGATAATTATTGACGCACATCGTGAACAGGGCATGAATGGAAAAGTATACAAGCAGGTGCCAAGTAGTATTGAATTTGTAGCAAGAATAGCATTAATTTCTCCATGAATTATAACTGAATATTTGTATTCCTTATTAAGTAATAATTCAGGATCATCATCTACACCCTCTGGAAAACCGTTAAATCCAACAGATACTAAATGTTTTCCATTTGCAATAACTGCACCAACTTTTGTTGATGGGTCTTTTGAAGCCTGAGAAGTATATTTTGCCATGCCAAGAAAAAACATATCCCACCATTCGGGACTCTTATGATTCATATAATATAATTTCCTTTATAATTTTATATTTTGTGGTAACTCGTGAAGTTTTATTCCTTTGCTTCGTAACATTTCTCTATCTTGTAATGATAGATTTATTACTCCATATATAATTTTCTCTTTTGGAACCCCATATATTAATCGAGTATAATGATATCCATCATCATTTATAGATATTATTGGATGCTTTGTTAATAATTCTGCATATGTTGCAGATATTGGAATTCCTCCATATCTTTTATATATATACTCTGGTTTTCCGCTAACTTCTGCCCAAGAACGTTTATATTTTATACCATCTTTAATAATCATTCTTAAATCTTTTTTACCTTGATATGTCCCGTTTGTTCCTAATCCAATTCCTTTTCTACCGAATTGATCACGATAAATTTCCAAAGCAGAAATGTTTCCATTTCTCACAACCAATTTCCATAAACCAGATTTTTCAATTAATTCATCAACTGTGGCAGATGTTCCAAATCCACCAATAGGAGCATAAGATTGTTGAAGAACATCCCATACTTCATCGGCGTATTTTTGTTTTTCATCAGCTTTGAACAGATTTACAATTCGTTCAATGAGAAGTTCTTTAATAAGCATACCATATCCTCTATGGTATTTATTCTTTTATATATTATATTCTACAATCGGAATCTATAATTTTACGAAGATCAACGAGCATATTATCAATACTATGATAAACCGGTATATTATAATATTCACAATAAATATCAAGATTTCCTTGACGATAAAAGCCTTCTTCTGCACAAACCAACACAGCCACTTCCATCTGTTCACTAAACTTACCCAATTCATAAAATGTAATTGGTGACTTAGAATCTCTTGCAAAAACAAACACTATTAAATTGGCAGCTTCCATGGCTGTAAGTTCCCACAAAACCTGTTCTTTAAATTTCGGATTGTCTTTTGTTTGTTCCAACGAAGAATCCCAATTATCTCTTCGCGGATTAAGAATAGTGACATCCAAATCAGATAAATGTTTAACAACATAATTTTGCCAGTCAACCGCCGCACCTTGATCTATGCTCCCGGCAAGAAAAATAGTAAATTTATCAGTATTATATTTATTTGGAGCCTTTATTTGATTCATGATATCCTTTCTTTTTGAGTTTATTTATTCTTTCCGTTGCATCTCTTTGAATCCGAACATCGACATTCAGAACATTCTTCGTCTGATTCAAACATTGAATCAATTAACACCATATCTGCCTCAGATGGATTACTGAAATAACACAAATTAATCAAGTCAAATTCATCTTCATCGCTTTCACAAAATTCAACCGCCAATGGACGCCAATTATTTTCAAGCATTGCTTCTTCAATTTCAGTAAGAACGTCTTCGGATGCATTGTTTAGAGTAACTAATTCTGTAGTATTCTCTGCATCATTAGCAAAAATAATAAATGTTTCTGGAATATCTCGTTCAGCCAACACAGTTGCCATACCTAGATAAAAATGTGCTTGTGCAAAAATTTCTTCGGGTGATGTGACGTATTCATTTTTTACTTCTTCATTAGTTTCTACATATTGCATTTGATTTCCTCACCTTTAATTTTTATTTTTATATTTTCACCAATTGTAGTAATTGGATTTATAAGTGATATTATTTTATAATCTGACCACTTTCTCTGTCTTTTAAGATTACATACTTGACAACTTCCAACTAAATTCATCCAATTATTTGTTCCATTGTGATCAAGTGGTATGACATGATC
>Ga0302268_1000051_pt1 | contig 67337 bp, 58 predicted proteins | sample III_Bog_E2_1_FD_194554 | JGI IMG/M metagenome (GOLD analysis project Ga0302268, IMG submission 194554) | Peat permafrost microbial communities from Stordalen Mire near Abisko, Sweden - III_Bog_E2_1 | ecosystem: Environmental > Terrestrial > Soil > Wetlands > Peat | place: Sweden: Abisko... | reverse complement strand
TATGGATTTTTTTCAATAACAAAATTAGAAAAGAAAATTTCCCGATATTCAATAAGTCAAAGAACTTTATGTTTTTTTATATTAAAAAGAATACACTTTATACGAAATAACTTTTGTGGTTAAATATTATTGTTTAATGAATAGTGCAGGCTCAATTAAAGATGAAACATATTGAAAAAAATATGCAGTTTATTAATTAAAATTTAAAATAGATTGAGTATTTTTGTAGATTATTATCTTAACTCTATGGAATTAAAACAGCTCAAGTCCCGAATTGCCTTATACAAAGATTTTCTGAAAGTCAAGCCGAACAGGTCTGAAATAGAATTGTTTAAAAATAAGCTGATCAGCCTGATAGACAATATTGACATGTTTGAGTCGGAAGAATGCAAGGTCAAAAATGTCTGAACCGCTGATTCAATATGATTATTTTTATTAATATGATTAAGAATAGATATTAGTTCTTTATAAATCAAGCAAATCAGTGGCCAAAGAATCAATTCAATCAGTATATATTAATCAAAGTAATCATTTAAATCAGGAATAATCAGCGGTCAAAAAATCAGTGGATTGGTACACATAGGGTTGACTTTTTAGTGGAAAAAGTAGTATCCTTTGAAATTAAAGCGAAAGCAAATCTCAAGGATTTGGAATTGTCACAAAGTATCAAGTATCTGGAAGCTTATAATCTGGAAGTTGGCTTGCATTTTAACTTATGTGCACAAAGCCTGCAACATAAAAGACTTGCAAATAGTAAACCGCTGATTTAGGTGATATAGGTGATGATGATGATATATAATATAGTTTATTTATATCATTTGAAACTGAGGTTGATCAATTGGTTTATTGGGTGTATGGATTGACGGAGAAGGAGATTGGGATTGTAGAGGGGAAATAAAAAAGAATAGCACCCAATCCATTTCAAATGGGACAGACCTAAGGCTGTAGTCAGGCGCTATTCTGATGCAAACATATATAAAAACAGACAGTTTACAAAATAAATGGAATATTATTTCATTTATTATTGCAACTATTCCGGGTTCTAACTATAGTTCAGGTTTTCAAAGCAAAAAACGGAATTAAAATAAAAGGGGCTTATAATTTCAATAATAAACAGTTGAAATTTGCACTACTTTCAGTCCTGGTTTCACTTCGAAAAAGACATGAACTATCCAATAATGCATTTAATAGACTAAGAGGAGGAGAGTTGAGAAAGTAATTAAAATTTTTATAAAAATATGGACAGCATAATTGAAAAATCCCGTTTAATTGACAAAGATTACGACGAAGAGATGATAAAATTTTACAGGGAGAATCGAGTGTACTTTGACAATTTCAACATTATTACTGACATAGAGACAATTGAAGAAATAATTCTCATCAAACAAAAGTATTGTGAAGCTATTGAGAGAAAGGGTTATTATAAAGAATTAACAGTCGTTCTAAGCCATATTTTTATATTGCTTGATAAAATTAAAAGTAAATCTCTAAAAAATCATCAGTCCTATGAAAGGGCACTGTTTTATGAAGGTATAGTACTTGCAAGACAAAACAAGTACTCAGTATCAAATCATAGATTTAAAGAACTCAAAATTATTGATCCCAAAAACGAGTCTTATGAGAACTGGTATCAATCGAACAAAAAAAAGAATTCTGATAATATATTTAGTTTGTGGGAAAATATTATAATGATTATCACCGTTTTTACAGCTTTTTTCGGTCATAACATTTTTGGAAATATTAATATTATAATTTTAATAATTGTTTTTGTGTTATTTGTTGGAACATTCTTCTATACACTTGTTCTTAGAAAAAAGACTACAAAAAGTAATGATTAACCTATTTTCATACCACGAAAATACTAACCAACAAACAATTGAGATAACATTTGATATGGACCAAATCAGAACAGAATTATATAAAATTGACATGAATAACCCTGAGGATATTCTGAAATTTTACCAGAAACATAAGCTATATTATGAGAACTTAAATAAAGCAATTGATAAGATGACAATTGAAGAATTCATACTTGTAAAACAAAAATACTGTATAGCTTTAGAGACAAAGAATAAGTACAGCGAAGCAATCATTGTTTTGGAACAGGTTTATATTTTACTTGACAGATTGAAAAACAAATCCAGTAGATATTACAGTTCCTTATATGAAAAAACTTTGTTTTGGGAGGGAATATTTTTAGGGAGACAAGAGAAGTACACCGAATCAAATGAAGTATTCAAAAAATTAATACTTCTTGATCCAAAAAATGAAAAGTATGAAGATTGGTATTTGACAAACAAGGAATGTTTGATAAAAAATAAAATCAATGTTATGGAGTACCTATTTTCAGCTACATTTTTTATTACAATTGTATGGGGGGACAAATTATTTGATAAAAACATATTTATTGTCAAATTAATCGTATTTGCTTTATTGATTAGTATAGTAACTATCAAACAACTATACCGGAGAATGATTAAAATGCCGGAGACAAAAAAGCCTGGGAAGTAATAAACAATTTAGGAAAATAAGATCTTATTTGTCCAAGTATAGGAGACGATTCTTACACTAGTTCAAGCTGAGCGAAACGAAAACATAGGCTGGTAATGAGAGACCCGGACTGGTAATGAGATAAGTCTGATATAAAACAAGTCAATTAAAGAATACAATTTTACCTGAATTACAAAAGAATTGATTGTAACAATACAGAAAACACCGGAATATAAATTATGCTGTATCTATACCCCACACCATGAAACGCATCTATGAAATAAGCATTATCACTATTTTTCTGACAGTAGTTATTTCATGTAATAAGTTGCCAAAAGAAGTTCATACTTGTAATCTGACTATAATTTGTGACAGCACATTTAATGAGAATATTTATGAAAATGTTTATTTAATTTCGGGTAGTGATACAATATATGTAAAAGGTAAAAATTACAGACAAGGGAAAAAAGGTATTAAGATTAAACTGGATAGTATACCTTCAAAGGAATATATTTTATATTTAGAGAATATGTTTAGAGAAGTGCAGAGTCAAAAAGTAAATCTGATGAATGATACAGTGATTTCAATAAGCAATCGGCATGGATATGAAAACATTAATATCATTCCACTTGCAGATCTTGAAAATGCAGATACTATAAAATTCATTTATTCATCTAGTGGTTGTTTTTCTCATGTAGAATCATTTAATCTTATAAAGAAGGATAGCTTCTATTTATTTGAGCCGATAACGATTCAATTTGGTAATCGTTTAATGCGTACACGATACGTTTCAAAAACATTTTCTAATAAAATTGTAAGAGGATTGTTTGATTTAGAGGTGGATTCTAGAAAATATATGATATCAATAAGGAATAAAACACCCTGGCAGACAAGCAGAGTAGAATATTATATTCTTGTTAACAATAAAATATTCATGTTTGATGATGAAAATCGGTGTTGTGAGGAATATATTAAATTTGAAAAAAAATATATTGATGGAAAAAAGGATAATTAACCGGCGCAACATATTCTATTTCAATAGAATATGAACATAAATATCAATGTTTAGTATTTATCTTCAATAAGTATTGTGAATTCAAAGACATTGAGAAGTTTTGCTTTCACTTTTTTTTTAAAATTACTCAACACATTGAGTAAAATACGAAACAATGGTTCATCGCATTTATTCAGAGCAACTTACAGAAAGAATTGAAGAGTACGTAACCTTTTCCGAAAGGATATATGTAGTTGGTTAAATATACAAAGTGTTAGGTGGAATTTATAATTCCACCTTTTGTGTTTTTAGAATTTTCAATCCGTATTTATAGTAGTAGTCCGGATAAGTGTTTGAATCATGATCTATATGATTGCTTTTAAGCCGGAAGAGTTCCCATCAGGAGAAAAAAACGGAAACAGCCTGCTGGTTCATAACTTTTTATAGAAATTAGTTGATAGAATTTCATATTATTTAAAAAATTCAGTACATTTGCTAAATAATTGCCAGTTTCACATCCTAAAAAACGAATAATATGAAATTCATTGTTTCAAGCACAGAACTTTTGAGCCACCTGCAAGCCATAAGCCGTGTCATAAACAACAAGAACTCACTGCCCATATTAGATAATTTTTTACTTCATCTTGAAGGAAAAACTCTTACTATGACTGCTTCGGACATTGAGACAACGTTGATCACATCAATGGAAGTTGAAACAGCCGAAGGAAACGGTAAAGTAGCTGTTGCTTCCAGGCTGTTGCTCGATACTTTACGAGAGTTTTCAGAGCAACCCCTTTCGTTTAATATAAACGATTCTAACCTGGCAATGGTCATCACATCAGCAAACGGATCCTATAATTTTATTGGACAAAATGGGGATGAATATCCTCGTTTACCACAATTACAGGAAGATGCACGTACATTGTCTTTGCCGGTACCCACACTTTTAACCGGAATTTCAAAAACGTTATTTTGTACAGCAGATGATGAATTGCGACCGGTAATGAATGGTGTCTATTTTGATATTACCTCAGAGAGTCTGACCTTGGTCGCAACTGACGCCCATAAATTAGTACGTTATAAAACTACCTATACTACAGCTTCTATTCAGGGTGAAGAACTTGCGAATTTTATTTTACCAAAGAAGCCTGCGAATATGCTCAAGAATATTCTTCCTAAAGAAAATGGTGAAGTAGAAATCACCTTCGATACGAAGAATGCGCACTTTAAACTGGCTAATTATACCATGATTTGTCGTCAGGTAGAAGGCCGTTTTCCAAACTATAACGGAGTTATTCCAAAATCAAATCCATATAAAATTATCATTGACAGGGTTACTTTGCTTAATGCATTAAAACGCGTTTCCGTTTTTGCAAATCAGGCAAGTAATTTAGTCAAGTTGGATTTTTCAGAAAATCAGATTCATATTTCGGCTCAGGATATAGATTTCTCTATTTCAGCAGAAGAAGTAATCAGTTGCCAGTTTGAAGGTGATCCTATCAAAATCGGATTTAAATCTTCATTCCTGATTGAAATATTAGGGAACATTAATGTTACCGATATTATTCTGGAATTGTCCGATGCCTCAAGGGCAGGTTTGATTTTACCTTTTGAAAATGAACCAAACGAAGAAATTCTTATGTTGTTAATGCCAATGTTGCTTAACGATTAATCTTAAACAAAGTCAAAAGAGAAGGTCTAAGGTCGAAAGTCTTTAGACCTTTGACTTTTAATCTGTATAAATTTTTTCAATTAAATAGAATAATCATTTATGAATGTCATAAGTCTTCTGAATGAGGATTTTTGAACTTAGTCAATAAAAAAATGAAACTTAAACTTAAAAACCCCATTGTTTTTTTCGACCTCGAGACTACCGGTACCAATATCGTTTCTGACAGAATTGTTGAAATATCGTATCATAAAGTTTCTCCAAACGGACGTGAGGAAACAAAAACGATACGTATCAATCCGGAGATGAAAATACCGAAAAGTGCAACAGATATTCATGGAATTACAGATACAGATGTTGCCGATTGTCCTACTTTCAAAACTGTTGCAAAAGAAATTGTCAGGGATATTGAGGGTTGTGATCTGGCAGGATACAATTCTAACCGTTTTGACATTCCACTTTTAGCAGAAGAATTGCTTCGAGCAGATGTGGACATTGATTTAATGAAACGTAAATTCGTAGATGTTCAGGTTGTTTTTCATAAAATGGAACAACGTACGTTAGGTGCCGCTTACAAGTTTTATTGCGACAAAGAGCTTATTGGTGCCCATGGAGCAGAAGCGGATACACTGGCAACATATGAAGTGCTAATGGCACAATTGGATCGTTATCCGGAATTGGAAAACGATATTGATTTTCTGGCAAAATTTACTACTCAAAATAATAATGTTGACTTCGCCGGACGTCTTATATTCAACGATAAGGGGGAAGAAATAATTAATTTTGGAAAATATAAAGGCCAGAAAGTAACAGATGTATTGAAAACCGACATGGGATATTATGGCTGGATGATGAATAGTGATTTTTCGCTTCATACAAAGAAAGTATTGACAAATATCAAATTGCGTAATTTTAATAAGCAATAGATCATCAGACTAAAACAATTAAGAACGGGTGATAGCATTTGACTTTCACCCGTTTTTTTATAGAAACGATTCAGTTGTTTGAATGAATAACCGGCAGGTAAAAAATTCAACCCTTTACATACTTAAATTTCATTGAACTATGATAGATAAAGATTTTAAAGGAACGCATTTAATTTGAAGCACAATAGTATATTATCATATTAAATATTCATTTTTAAGCAATCGTAATTCTTTTGGCACGGTCATTGTTGCAATTCTATTTGCTTTAAAAGATATTCATGTCCTATGAAAATTTTAAAAATTGTTTTGTCAGTTCTATTTCTTTTGACAATGGTCTTACCCATTTACAGTCAGGAGAATTCGACCATCCCCAAAAGGACTCCCGAGCAAGAAGCATCCAAACAAACAGAAAAGCTTCAACAGGAATTGAACCTTAATCAGGAACAGGCTAATCGTATTTATGAAATAAACTTACGCTATGCCCGTGAGCGTCAGATCTCGAATAAAAGAAGCGAAGCATTGGAGAGAATGAAAAACAAAAATGCTGAAATCAATCAGATATTAACCCCTGTACAAAATGAGAAATTACAATCCAAGCGTTATGAAAGAACTTATCTTGAAACAAATACATTAAACCATAATTTTTCAAACAATTCATCCGGGTTCAAACCTTCTCCCAATTTTCGTACTTATCAAACAAATCGTGATCCAGGCTCAACGGATATGAACATTCGAAATAATTACCGGCCTGTGAATCCTAATTTTCGTCCAAGATCACAATATGATCAAAATACCAGACGAATTACAACAACATTTCCACGGGCAAATCAATACAAACGAAATTCATCTGCAGTACATACCCCTTCAGGGAGTCCTTCTAACATGAACAGAAAAACTGAATCAACATCGCCCCAGCGTAATAATTCATCAAATACGCACATTCAAACCTCAACGTATAGATCATCCCGGTCAGTAACTCCGGTCCATCCAAACAGAAAGTAATTTATGGCTAATCCATATTTTAGTTTCAAACAATTTACTGTTTATCATGATCGCTGTGCCATGAAAGTTGGAATTGATGGAGTACTGTTAGGAGCATGGTCGGATGTTGAAGACTCAAAGTACATTCTTGATATAGGGACAGGTACAGGATTGATTGCGTTGATGCTTGCTCAACGCAGTCATTCACTTATTGATGCTATAGAGGTTGATAAAAATGCAGTAGATCAGGCCATAGAGAATATTGAAAATTCGCCCTGGTCAAACAGGATAAAAGTACAGGAAATATCACTTCAGAATTTCGCTAAGATTACCCTTCAACGGTATGATTTAATTGTTTCAAATCCACCCTATTTTGTGAATTCTTTGAAAACTCCTTCATTGAACAGAACAACTGCAAGACATACAGATACATTAACACACGAAGAATTAATTTTAAATGCAATTGCTCTGCTTAAACCGACAGGAAGAATTTGCATCATACTTCCTGTCAAGGAAGCAGTCCTGTGTAAATCATTTGCACTATCAGAAAAAATTTATTGTACCAGAGAGGTTAAAGTTATCCCTAAACCAAATGCGGATGTCAAACGGATATTGATGGAATTCAGTCTCCAATTCAAACCTGTAAAACTTACAGAACTGGTTATTGAATCGAATGAACGGCATCATTATTCAGACGAGTTCAGTGAGCTGGCTAAAGAATTTTATCTCAGGTTATAAGCCAATATATAAAGCCACCGGGAAATAGTTATCAGATACTGTTTCCCGGTGGATATTTATAAAAATGAATTGAACCCTTATAACAAAGCCTCAATTTTTGTTGCTAAAACTGTTTTTTGAGTAGCACCTACCTGTTTGTCAACCAACAAACCATCTTTGAAAAATAAAATAGTAGGAATATTACGAATGCCATAAGTTTCAGGTGTTTCCGTATTATCATCTACATTCATTTTCCCAATTTGCACTCTACCTTCGTATTCCTTTGTTAATTCTTCTACCATTGGGCCGACCATACGGCAAGGACCGCACCACTCTGCCCAAAAATCAATTACTACCGGTTTCCCACTGTTAATAATTTCTTTGATGTTTTCATCTGTGAACTCTGCTGTCATATTATTTATTTTTTAAAATGTTTTCTTTTAATTGATAGTAAAACAGTTGCCTGTTTAAATAATTTTAGTTATAAATTGAATATGCTTATTTATAAAATCTATTTATCATGTTTATCCCTGAAGTTAAGAATAACAGCATGGATAAATGAATACAGAGTAAGCTGACCATTTTCAGTTTAGGCTTATGAATCTGTTTTTTTAATTCTTTTTATAGTACCTGAAAATCAAGCATTCCTTTGCTTTGAGCATGTTTAAGTGAGTGATACACCCGTTTATTGATCTCAATCCGGTGTTGACGTGCAAAAAGCATTACTTTATTAGGTGAATTTTCATCGACAACCTGAATATACAAATTCACATTTCCTTTGTTTTTTACGACCAAATCGGTTAATTCAACGGCAAAATCATCTGACATCTGTTGAACCGGAATGGTTAAAGTCAATGTACTGATTAGTTTATCCTTTATATCAGAAAAGACTTCAATCTTTTGTATTTTAAGTTCCAGTTCCTTTGGAATATTCGGGTTGACCGGTTCAGCTTTTTTATATTTGTAATCTGAACCCCTTTCCTGAACTATTGCATTTACAAACAGATACAAATCTTTGATCATGTATTTGCCAAACTCAATATAATTCTTACCAAACAACGGGAATTCAAATGCTCCTACATAATCTTCAAGAGTAAAAATGCCATACGGATTCCCTGCTTTAGAGGTACCATGCCTGAAGTTTGTGACCATTCCGCCGATCTTCAGGGATTTACCCTGCAAAGGAATTAAATCTTTTAAATCGACGGTTGTTGTATTGCAAATATGGTTTATTTCAAACTCAAATTCATCCAATGGATGCGCTGAAAGGTACATTCCAATCAAATCACGTTCTTTGTTCAACCGTTCAAGAGGTGACCATTCCTGAGCATACGGTATTTCCGGCTTTGTGATTTCAACGGTATCCAATCCTCCGAACAAAGAGTTACGAATCATAGCTATATCGGTCTGGTATTTATTCCCATAACGCAAAATTGACTCGAGCACCTGTTCACCTTTACTATTTTCAACAAAAAGCTGTTCACGGCGTATATCAGGAAAACTATCAAATGCACCCGAGAGAGCGAGACTTTCTACAGCACGTTTATTACAGGCATTCAGATTAACACGTTCAATTAAATCGAACATACTCTTATATTTTCCGTTTGCTTTACGCTCGTTCACAATGGCTTCCACAGCACCCTCGCCGACGCCTTTTACACCACCCAGACCAAAACGTATATTTCCATCCCCGTTTACCGTAAAAGTCAAATCACTTTCATTTACATCCGGACCCATAACCTGCATTCCGAGGTTTTTACACTCGTCCATGAATTTGCCAACTTCAGTAATATCATCCTTATTACGGGTTAAGTTGGCCGCCATGAATTCAGCCGGAAAATTTGCTTTCAGGTAAGCTGTCTGGTAAGCTATCCACGAATAACATGTAGCATGCGATTTGTTGAATGCATATTTTGCAAATTCCGACCAGTCGCTCCAGATTTGTTCCAGTTTTTCAACCGGTCCGTATCCGTTATTCTTACAACCCTCCATGAATTTTACTTTCAGGTGCTCCATCTTTTCGACAAGCTTTTTCCCCATTGCTTTACGCAATTCATCGGATTGTCCCCTGGTAAATCCGGCTAAATCACGGCTCAAAAGCATGACCTGTTCCTGATAGACAGTGATTCCGTAAGTGTCATGTAAACGCTTTTCCATGATTGGAAAAGGGTATTCAATTGTTTCACGCCCGTGTTTGCGGTTTATAAACTGGGGGATATATTGCATTGGACCCGGACGGTACAAGGCATTCATAGCAATCAGATCTTCAAACTGAGTAGGTTTCAGGTTTATAAGGTGTTTCTGCATTCCTGCCGATTCAAACTGAAATGTACCGACTGTCATCCCTTTGCTAAACAGTTCGTATGTTTTTGCATCATCAATAGGAATTTTTTCAAGATCCAGGTCTATCCCTTTTGACTTTTTAATATTAGATAAAGCTTCTTTTATGATGGACAGGGTTTTCAGTCCCAGAAAATCCATCTTAATCAATCCGATTTCTTCAATTACCGATCCTTCGTATTGAGTTACCAGCATTTCCTCGTTGGTTTCCTTGTCAATGGCAGTGCTTAGTGGTACCAGGTAAGTCAGATCAGCTGCACCAATAATCACCCCACAGGCATGAACGCCTGTCTGTCGAACGGTACCTTCCAACATTTCGGCATAACGAAGTGTACTCGAAAGGTTTTGATCGGAAGAGTTACGGGCAGCCTGTAATTCCGGTACGTATTTTAAGCAGTTTGCAATTGTGATCTTGGGTGACTTCCCGTCAGCACCTTCGGGGAATTTATCGGGTATAAGTTTGGTCAGTCTGTCAGCTTCAGCGAGGGGCAGCTTTTGAACACGTGCTACGTCCTTAATGGATGATTTTGTAGCCATTGTACCGTAAGTGATAATATGTGCTACCCTTTCGCGTCCGTATTTCTCGGTTACCCATCGCAACACCTGACCGCGGCCATCATCATCAAAGTCTATATCAATATCGGGCATGGAGATACGGTCCGGATTGAGGAACCGTTCGAACAGCAAATCATATTTCAACGGATCAATATCAGTGATCCGAAGGCAATACGCCACAACAGAACCTGCAGCTGAACCACGTCCCGGACCGACAGCGACTTTCATTTCACGGGCTGCATTGATAAAATCCTGCACAATAAGAAAGTATCCCGGGAAACCCATCGTTTTCATTACGTGTAATTCAAACTCGATACGTTCCATAATTTCCGTATCAATATTATCTCCGTACCGCAGTTTTGCTCCTTCCAGAGTCAATTCTCCAAGATAATCAGCTTCAAGTTTCACACGAACCGCCTTTTCATATCCTCCTAACCTATCGAATCCATCTCCAAATTCTTCCCGTAACATTTCTACAGTAAATTTGCTTCGATACTGATCTTCAGTGGCGAAACTCTCTGGAATTGGGAATATTGGCATCATGGCATTGGAGTCAATGTCATAAAACTCAACCTTATTCGCTATTTCAATTGTATTTTCGAGTGCTTCAGGGATATCGGCAAAAATCAATCCCATTTGGTCCGGGGTTTTTAGCCATTCCTGTTTTGTGTACCGCATACGGTTCGGATCATCTAAATCTTTTCCGGTACTCAGACAGATTAACCGTTCGTGCGCTTCGCCGTGTTCCTCTTCCACAAAGTGGACATCGTTGCTGGCAATAAGTTTTGTTTTGGTTTTACGCGCCAGTTTAATCAGCTCAACATTTTGAATTTGTTGTTTTTCATAGGTTGAATAGTCAGCGTTTGGTTTATCCGTTTTGTGACGTTGAAGTTCAATGTAATAATCATCACCAAAAACGCCTTTATACCACATAATGGCATTCTCGGCTGCTTCCAGATCACCTTTTTCAATTTGTTTATGGATTTCACCACCCAGGCATGCCGATGAGACAATGAGCCCTTCACTGTATTTTTCGAGTAATTCATGATCAATACGGGGGCGGTAGTACATCCCATCAATCCACGATGTTGAAACGAGCTTGCACAAATTCCTGTAACCTGTTTTGTTTTTGGCAAGTATGATCAAATGATACCCGCTACGATCTTCAGATCCATCTTTTGAAAGGAGTCCGCGATGTGCAACATAAGCTTCGCATCCAAAAATCGGTTTGAATATTTTTTGTTTGTTTTCTTCAATTTGTTTCAATAAACCGGTCTTTTCGTCATCCGGAATACCTTCTTTTTTAAGTTGATTGGTGAGTGTTGAAATTTTATCTTTTATCTTCCCGTTTTTCTTTTTTGTATAATTAAAAAATTCCTTGATTCCATACATGCATCCATGATCGGTAAGTGCAAGAGCATGCATACCATTCTTTGAAGCTTTGTCCACCAGCCCGGAAATGGTTGACATACCGTCAAGAACCGAATAATGGGAGTGAACGTGAAGATGAACAAAAGAATCCATGTTAAATGTTTGTTTACAGGTTGATTACACATCCCTAAGAAGGAGTATATTTTGGTTGCTAAAGATACAGCAAATTTTGAAAGGAGGAGAGAAAAAATCCATGAAGTTATACACAATTTTCAATTAACAGGAATAGAAATCCGGATGAAACTGAGGAAAAGTAGTTTTCATATAAAACTGATTTGTCAATCAAAGAAAGCCGGCAATCTCGTTTTTTATTCATTCTTAATTTCTGTCGTGGAATATCAGGATAGTGGGGAAAGCTGTTTTTTATGCTTTCAACTATCAGTGGGTTGAAATTACGTAGTTACGATCTGAATCATTATTTTCCTTACAACATGTCACAAAGCTATAAAGATCCATCGGGTAAATTTAGAAGAATCAATGAAGTGACCCTAAGGCAACCCTAAGGTGTCATCGGACCATCATCGGACCATCACTCAGGAAGGACTATGGTCTGATACGATCGTGATAAAAGAATGAACAAACAAATATGGTGCAAAAAGTATCAAAATGTAAGAAAGACTACTTTTTAAAAGCTGAATGAAAAAGAATGATTAGCCACAAAACTCCTAAAGTTTCAAAGAAATAATTTTGATCCTTCAGTTTAATAATCCTTAAGGAATTGAATAGGATTAAAATGTATAAAATGCATGGAATATGAATATAGGAAGTCTGCAACCAGAAAGTACTGAATACCTGGTCAAATATTCTTATCAATCTCAATCAAATACTCTATCACAAATTCTTAAGGTTTTATTTAATGTTATTCAACCCCTGTCGGGGTTAGGTTCATGTACTTTTCATTATTCCATACATTTCATATTTGGCTATTCACATTTAAATCCTTCGGATTTAGAAGATTGCGTTATCTTAGGACACATTGCAGATAATCATAAATAAACATTTACAATTTGCCATTTCAATCACTTTTGTTTTATATTGTTTTTAGTTCAGTTAGTGGAATAATTGTTTCACTTATCTTTCAAAACAAGCAATTATTCATATTTCCATTTCATGCAGACGCACTTCATAACAGGAACTATTCCACCTGATAATAATTTAGAAACAGTACGATAGCTATAATTTTTAATAAAAAAAGACACTGAAAAAAAGCAACAAATCATGTGCCATTTCCAGTGTCATATATTTAACTATCGAAATTTTAGTTCAAAGTTTCATACTAAATTTAAAGAATAAACTATAAGAATCAAATCAGTCAAGTAGTTGGGACAATATAATTTCTTGTTTTATTTTTCTCAAAATACGACCTCTCCCCCTGCCCTCTTCCCAAGGAGAGGGTGATAGAGCTGAGGGTTGATGATGTTTTATTTAAAAATTATGGGATTTTTTTTATTTTCTATTATTTAAGTATTTTATTCCATTTTATAAATCACCGCATTGATATTCATACCTGCGCCGACCGATGCAAAAATCAGAACATCGTCCTTTTTGAGTTTATGGTCGTCTAATTTATCTTTGAGTAAAAGATCAAACAGAGTTGGCAAAGTGGCCACCGATGTATTTCCCAAGGTTGAAATAGTCATTGGCATAACATTTTCAGGCACAACAGTGATATTGTACAAAGCATACAGTCTTTTTAGAATGGCATCATCCATTTTGCCGTTAGCCTGATGAATCAACACTTTATTAACATCGTTAATGCTCAATCCTGCTTTATCAAGGCATGCTTTAATGGATTGTGGAACAGTATCCAATGCATATTGATAGAGTTTGCGGCCATTCATTTTCAGGAAAAGATCATTTTTATTCTTAAAATCGGGATTATTTGATTTGCCCATGTGCAGCAGACCAGCGTGAGAATAAGTGTCCGACCTTGTTTTATGAGCCAGTATTCCAACAGGGGTATCGCTTTCTTTTGCTTCCATTACTACCGCTCCTGCACCATCTGCATATAACATGCAATCTCTGTCGTGAGGATCACTGATTCTTGATAATACCTCTGCACCAATGACCAGAATCTTTTTAGCATCACCCGATTTGATATAATAATCAGCCTGAATAACTCCCTGTAGCCAACCCGGGCATCCAAAAGTCAAATCATAAGCTACTGTATCCGGATTTTTAATTTCAAGTTTATGTTTTACTTTTGATGCTAAACTGGGTACATGATCGGACGCCCTGTTGTCAAACCTGGTATCTCCAAAGTTATTAGCAACAATAATATAATCAAGTTCTTCTTTCTCAATACCTGCTGATTTAATAGCTTCTACAGCGGCGAAATAGGCCATATCGGATGTTGTCAGATCATCTGTAATATAACGTCTTTCAGCAATGGTTGTAATCTCGTGAAACTTTTCAGTTATTTCATGATTCGGTTTAGTTATTCTTTCGCCATTCGCTTCATAAAATTCATTTTTAAGAAAATCTTCATTTTTAATCTGAATTGTTGGAATATAATTCCCTGCTCCTGTAATAATACTATAAATGCTTTTATTCATACTTTCAACTTTATTGTTCGGGTTACTATTTAATATTCTATTTTATCAGTAAGTTTATTTAGTTTAATGTTCAATTGATTCAGGATTGTCCACAAAATCGTAAATCCGGGATACGGTTGATTCAATATCACCGGTTACACTCAAAGCAGCCTGTGAATAAAATGGTTCCCGGATTGTCAATCCTTCCCGGATAAACAGGAGTAGTTCTTTTCCTTTTTTTCCTTTTAATAAAGGTCGTTTATTGGCATAAGACTCTTCAAGACGTTCAGCTAAAGCCTCCGGTGATAATTTCAGATAAATTGAAATACCGTGGTCGTTTATGAATTTCATATTATCAAAAAAACAAGGTGTACCACCACCGGTTGAAATAATTACCTGATCAAAATCAGCAATTTCGTGCAGACATTGTTGTTCAAGAAGCCTGAATTTCTGTTCTCCAAGATCTACAAAAATCTGGTGTACAGACTTAAACAATTTTTCTTCAATATACCTGTCAATATCAATAAAACTATACCCCAATTTGGTTGCCAATAATTGACCCACAGTAGTTTTTCCGGACCCCATGTAACCAATCAGAAAAATTCTATTCATAGTTAACAACATATACTTTGTAATATCAAACACTTACGCATTTGAAAAGTCGATTGCAAAAATAGTGATAAATTCTCAATGGTTAACTAATTTCAACAATAAAATCGTTTATATTGAATTCAAATTGCCATTTTGTAATCAAAAGCATTGATTATTACACTATCTTTGCATTAAATTCATTAGAAATTAACCGTGGAAAAAGAAAGTGCTGTATTATTGCTTTTTACAGGGGGAACCATCAGTATGTCTGAAGATCCGGCCACAGGAGCTTTGCGTCCAATTGATTTTGACCGTCTTCAGGAATATTTGCCTGAGTTGAAACAAACAGGTATTCGCATAAAAAGTATTCCATTCCTCCCGCTTATTGACTCTTCGGATGTGCATCCACCGGTTTGGGAACGACTGGCGATTCTTATCAAAGAAAATTATAACGACTATGATGGATTTGTAGTGCTTCATGGAACGGATACAATGGCATATTCAGCTTCTGCTTTGAGTTTCATGCTTGAGAACCTGTCAAAACCTGTAATTTTTACCGGAGCACAGTTGCCCATTGGGATGATGCGCTCGGATGCAAAGGAGAATCTGTTGACTTCGATTGAAATAGCAACTGCAAAAGAAAACGGTCAGGCAATCGTTCCTGAAGTATGTATTTTTTTTGAAGATACTCTTTTCCGTGGGAACAGGACAACCAAAAAGAACGCCGAACATTTCAGTGCTTTCAATTCATACAATTATCCTCCGCTAGCCAAAGCGGGAGTTCATATCAAGTATTTCCGTTCGTATATACATTATCCATCAGCAGGGACGAATCTCCGGGTAAGAACAAATATGGATCAAAACATTGCCATTCTGAAACTTTTCCCGGGGATTACCGAACAAACAGTGAATGCGATTCTCAATATTCCGGAGTTAAAGGCAGTTGTTCTCGAAAGTTTTGGAGCAGGGAATGCACCCCGGAGAATTTGGTTTTACAATGCATTAAAAGATGCAACCGACCGTGGAATATTGATTGTCAATAAAACGCAGTGCAGCACCGGTTCTGTCGAAATGGGCCGGTATGAGACCAGCCTGAACCTTGTAAATGCAGGCGTCATGAGTGGTTTTGACAGTACTACAGAAGCTATTGTAACTAAACTCATGTACCTGCTTGGAGAATATAGCTCATCGGATGATGTTAAACATCGGCTCAGTATAAGTATGTGCGGGGAGATGACGATCAGTTGAAGAGTTTGAAAGGTTTGAAGTTTGAAGAGTTTGAAAGGTTTGAAAGGTTTGAAGAGTTCCGTGTTAGAAAAGTTCCGATAACGGAATGTCGCATACTCCTTTTGAAAGGTTTGAAGAGTTTGAAGTTTGAAGAATTTTAAGAATTCCGGTTCCTCTATATTTTGTCTTTTGTCTAATGTCTTGGCTCCTGACTCCTGGTTCCTGGTTCTTTAAAAGCTGGCAGAGGTCACATCAATGTACTTTTTCCATTTTAATGCATCCCCGTTAAACGTACTTAAATCGACGAACCCTTTAATGCCTGCTATTTTACCATTATGAGCATGTTGCCAGAATAACCATTCCCGATTATCTGGAAGTATCCTATACTTATTAAAAGAACAAATCCAAATAGGATTATCAATAAAATGTCCTTTAATAAATCTGTTATAAGAATTTACATTGGTATAAATAATCATTTTACACCCAAGTGCATTTCCAACAGTTGACAAAAAATCATCAATTTCCTTCCTGATTTCAGTTTCCGATTTCGTAATCGGCATGTTTCCCCACTCCTCAACATCCAATACAGGCGTTAATTTCCCTGTAAAATTCCTGGTATGGTAAAGGAAGTTAATGGCCTGTGTTTTTCCGGGCTTATTAAAACGGAAGAAATGATATTCACCTACCTTCAGATTTGACTTATGAGCAGCATTAATATTGGTAACATAATTTGGATCAAGATAGTCTTCCCCTTCAGTGGCTTTAATATAAACAAAATTGACTTTTTGAATCCTTATTTTATTCCAATCAATGATACCTGAATGTCTGGACACATCTATACCGGTAATGGGATATTTACTTTTATCAATGATTATTCCTTTAGGAACGAAATACATTCGAAAAATAAATATTATCACTACAATAAGAAAGATGGAAAAACCCAATGCTAACAAATACACTTTTTTCATGGGTTCATACTGAGTTACAAAAAGTAAAAACAGTTAAGGTACAAAAGGATTAAAAAAAATGGTAACTAAAACAACTGTTTTAGGACCTTTCAAATCTATTTTAATTAAACTATTGATTTCATGGCGCAACAATACTTTAAATCTTCTTAGAAAGTATTTTTCCCCTTTAAATATGCTAACAATAATTACGCACTAAAGGTATAAAAAATGGAACTAATTTTATCATAAATCCAAAGTTTATTTCTATAAATGTTTTGAGTATTAAAATATTGATCTTATGAATATGAGTGTTAATAAACACACTTTATCGGGAATAACACATATTGACTGATTTTACTTTACTAAATCAAAAAACAATAATTACTTCAAATGGAGAATGCGACTTCATTATTTTTCCTGACCACAATAATAATTTACAATTTATTCATTTACAATTTACAATTTAATACAAACTAACCACAATAATAATGTACAATTTATTCATTTACAATTTTATACCAATTAAACACCCAAGAGGACATTAAAGAAGAACTCAGAAGAACAATACAAAAACATACTTATGTAATACAAATCACACAAACCCGTAACATCAGGAATGTAATTTTGTTGAATTATCTAACATCAACAAGTTATGAATCCATATCATATTTTAATTGTCGATGAAGAGGAAAATCTCTGCGAAATACTCCGTTATAATCTGATCAATGAAGGTTATCTGGTTGATGTTGCCTATTCGGCCGAAGAAGCATTGAAAAAAAACATTCAGAATTACAACTTATTGCTGTTGGATGTAGTTTTGGGTAAAATTTCAGGATTTAAGCTGGCTCACATCCTCCGCAGCAATCCGGGGACAGCTGCCATATCCATGATCTTTCTGACAGGAAGAGGCAGTGAAAATGACCGCCTGACAGGTTTCAACCTGGGTGCCGACGATTATATAACAAAACCTTTTTCTGTTTTAGAATTACTGGCACGTATAAAAGCTGTTGTTAGGAGGATTAATTCAAAAAAGAACCCATCAATTGAAGTAATTTCATACGACAGACTCAATATAAATCTTACAAATAAACAAGTAATCCTTGAAGGTGAAGAAATCAGGTTTACCAGAAAAGAGTTTGAGATACTAAAACTCTTTGTTGAAAACAAAAACCGTTTATTTACAAGGGAAGAATTACTCGCCCGTATCTGGAACGAAGAAGCCTTTGTGCTTAACAGGACAATAGATGTAAATATCACACGGATACGAAAAAAGATTGGCCCTTATGATAAGAATATAGTTACGAAACCTGGTTTAGGATATTGTTTTGAAGGATGAAGACATTTACGATTTACAATTTATTCATTTAGAATTTACAAATTGGGACGTTTCAACCAAGAAGCAAACATAATTATATTCAATTTATTCATTTAAAATATACCATTTAAAACTTTTCTTTCAAATTAAAACCGGCAGGATAAATGAGAAAAACGATATTGATGATAGTCGGGTTGATGAGTATCATTTCATTGTTAAACGCACAAAAAATCGGTCTTGTTTTGAGTGGAGGTGGTGCACCTGGTATTGCACATATTGGAATAATAAAAGCACTTGAAGAAAACAATATCCCGATTGATTATATTGCAGGGACATCGATTGGCGCAATAGTAGGTAGTATGTATGCCATGGGGATGACTCCGGATGAAATGATTAATTTGATTAAATCGAACGATTTTAAAAACTGGATATCAGGAGAGGTTGAAACCGAAGATATGTATTTTTACAGATATTCCGATCCGAGGCCACGGATTATTGATTTGAAAATTAAATTTGACAAAAAGAAGTCCAATCCATTCAGGACAAGAATACTTCCAACGAATTATGTATCACCCGGTCAAATGAATTATGCTTTTATCCCTTTATGTGCACAGGCCGATGCAGTGTCAGGAGGTAATTTCGACAATCTGATGGTCCCATTCCGTTGTGTTGCATCAGATGTATATAACAAAAAAGCTGTTGTTTTTCGGTACGGGGGATTGGGGGATGCCATTCGTGCTTCCATGACTTACCCGTTTATGTTTAAACCCATCAGCATAGACAGCACACTTTTTTTTGATGGCGGACTATTTAATAACTTTCCGGTTGATGTTATGATAAAAGATTTCAACCCTGACTATATAATAGGCAGTGTAGTAGCTTCCAACCCTCCAAAGGCAGATGAAGATGATGGATTGCTCCAGCTTCAGAATATGATTATTACACGAACAGACTATTCACTACACTCCTCCGATGGGATTATCCTTAAATTTAATCTTGAAAAAATCAATGTGTTCGATTTTTCGAAAGTAGATGAACTTGTTAAGATAGGGTATGACTCCGTAATTAAGCATTTGAATGAAATCAAATCACGGATTCCAAGGCGTGTTTCAAAAGAAGAAATAACTCTGCGTCGAAAAGCCTTCAGGAGTAAATTTCCCGAATTAAGATTTCAAAATATCAACATGACCGGAGTTGACAGCCTTCAAAAGCGATATATCAAACGGTCTTTTCAAAAAAACGGAACCATAATTAGTTTAAACAGTTTCAAACAATCTTATTTTAAGTTGATTTCGAATGATAAAATTTCCGAAATCATTCCTCATGCAGTATATAATCCAACTACCCGGTTATTTGACCTGAATCTGAATGTAAAAACAGAAGATCCGTTAAATGTAATGTTTGGTGGTAATATCTCGTCGTCTATATCCAATCAGGCATATTTGGGAATTGTTTATCAAAACCTTACCAATTACGGTCAAACAGCATCTCTTGATGCACAATTCGGGAAGTTTTATAACGGGTTAAAATTTGGAACCCGGATTGAAATGCCAGCACAAAAAAAAATGTACCTGAAAGTAGAATTTGTAATGCATTCATTTGACTATTTTGAAGGGAACAGTTTGATCAGTCAGGATGACCGTTCTGTGAATTTTAATCTGAACGAAATATACAGTAAAATGAGCATTGGTTTTCCATTCAGCACTCAAGGCCGAATGGAATTTGGAATTGGCTATGGTATTTTAACCGACAACTATAATCAAAGTGCCGTAACTCAAAATCCGACAACCGGGAATGATCAGAGTTTATATTCTATCGGTAATTTGTTTGGACGGATAGAAAACAACACACTGAATAATGTTATGTATCCTACAAAAGGATTTGAATATCTTTCATCCTTTCAAATCCCCGATGGAGTAGAGAGCTTTAAACCTTCTTTACAAACGAATATGAACCTGTCGGATAAACATGATGTTTGGGTACAATATCATACAAAATTCGATCGGTATTTCCCCGTCTCCCGGTTTTTCACATTAGGCACTTATGGTGAATTGGTTTATTCTTCGAGAAAATTGTTGAAAAATTATTTTGTTACAATTATACAGGCACCTGCTTTCCAACCGACTCCTTTCAGCAGGACTGCATTTAACGGAGCTTTCAGTGCCAATCAGTTTGCAGCATTTGGGTTAAAGCCGGTTTTAATTTTATCGGATCAGCTACATTTGAGAGGGGAAGGATATTTATTTATTCCTTTTCTACCGATTTTACCTGCTGCAGATAATTCTGCATTTTATTCAACCACCTTTTCAAGTGTACATTTTATGGGAGAAACTACTTTGGTATATAACTTTAAACTTGCTACAGCCGGAATGTTTGTAAACTATAGTTCCGGGCGTTTCAACCTTGGATTTAATATCGGAATCCTACTATTCAATTCCAAATTTTTAGAATGATAAATCTTTAACTATTTAATCGTACCTTTACATTGAAAGTATGAACTTCAACACTTTTCAATTCTGATATATCAGGCTTACAATACTTGGGTAATATTAATGATTCGTTTGTAAATAGAAGAAAAAGTTGATCGATGTTTCTTATATTATTATAGATTACAACCATTTAGTACCTAAAAGAGCTGTAAGGATTTTACAATCATCAGTTATAACTATAAGTTTTACTTTTTGTCAACATTTTATTAGTTGTATGTCAGAAAAGAGTTCTGTCATTAAATCTTTCACATTTATCAAGTGTATATATAAAGATCAATCACAGCAGTTAAATTAAAAAACAATACTTTATTTTTTTTTGTTATATTTTTTACCACGTAAATTATCCTCAATACAGCATATCCTATGATGAATAAAGCAAAGAAAAATTATACAATCAATCGTGATATCAGTTGGATGTATTTTAATCGTAGGATACTTGACGAAGCTTCAAATCAGATGAATCCTTTACTTGAGCGTTTAAGTTTTTTAGGTATTTATTCAAATAATCTGGATGAATTCTTTCAGACACGGGTAGCAACATTGCGACGTATGATTGAATTGGAAGAAAACATGCGTCCTGTCAGTACTTATTCCAAAAAAATTTTAAAAAAGATACTGAAAATAAACGAAGATTATACCGTCGATTTTGAGACTATTTTTTTGGATCTCTATACAGAATTGCAAAAGGAAAATATATTTTTGGTAAATGAGACACAATTGACTCCAGATCAGGAAAAGTTTGTCGATAATTTTTACAGGGAAGAATTGATGAACTCCCTTTTCCCTATATTAGTTTCACGCATGTCGGTGGAACCAAAGTTAAACGATAAGAGCATCTATCTGGCAGTAAAAATTTCAAACTCAGTAAATAAGGACAAAAAGGACAAAAAAGAATTTGCATTAATTGAAGTTCCTACCGGTGAGTTTACACGCTTCTTTGTCTTGCCGAAAGAAGGAGATAAAAATTGCATCATGTTTTTGGAAGACGTCATACGTTATTGTTTACCCCGCATTTTTGTACAGCTGAACCACGATAAATATGAATCCTACACGATTAAATTTACCCGTGATGCAGAAATGGAACTTGATAACACAGCCTCTCAGAGTGTATTGGAAAAAGTATCAAAAGGAGTAAAAAGCAGAAAAAACGGTCTTCCGATAAGGTTTGTGTATGACAGGGAAATTCCATCTGATCTCTTACGATTTACCGAGAAATTGCTTAAAATTGACAAAAGGGACATTCATGTTAGTGGAAGCAGGTATCACAATCTAAAAGACCTGATTTCATTTCCAAAGTTAAAGAAGCCGGGAATGAAATATACAAACCACCCTCCTATTCCAATCCGTTCATTTGAAGAATCGATAAGTCTGATTACTCTTATTCGTAAAAAAGATCAATACCTTCATTTTCCGTATCATAGTTTTGATAATTTCATACGGCTGTTACGCGAATCAGCTATTAATCCTGAAGTAAAAGCAATTAAAATCAGTATATACAGGTTAGCCAAAAACTCCAAAGTAATAAAAGCTCTGATTTGTGCTGCCATGAATGGGAAAAAAGTAACAGCCATAGTAGAGCTATTGGCCCGTTTTGATGAATCTTCCAATATCAACTGGGCAACAAAAATGCAGGACGCCGGAATAAAAGTCATATTGGGTGTTGAGGGGCTGAAAGTTCATTCAAAACTGGCTCATATAACAGCCCGTAAAGGGAATATAGCCTGTATAGGAACCGGTAACTTTCATGAAGGTACAGCCTCTGTTTATACAGACTTCACCCTAATGACTGCACACAGATCAATAGTTGATGAGGTTGAACGTGTATTTGATTTTCTGGAACAGCCTTATCTTAATCCGACATTTAAACAATTGATAGTTGCTCCACAATATATGAGGAAAAAACTTATGAGTCTGATTAAGACAGAAACCGATAATGCCAGACAAGGCAAACCTGCCTATATATTTTGTAAGATCAATCATATTGTAGATGAAAAAATAATTGAAAAGCTCTATCAGGCTTCGAATGCAGGTGTCGTTATCAAACTGTTGGTACGGGGAAATTGTTCCTTAATCACAGGCATTTCAAAACAAAGTGAGAATATTCAGGCATTTGGTATTATTGACCGTTACCTGGAACATTGCAGGATATTGATTTTCGCCAACGGAGGGGATGAGCTGTATTTTATGGGTTCAGCCGATTGGATGCAACGAAATTTAGACTTCAGAGTAGAAGTTTATACTCCTATTTATGATCCTGATCTCCAAAAACAACTGAAAACAGTTATCGAATTCGGATTAAAAGATAATGTAAAAGCCAGAATAGTAGATGGATCAGGGGAAAACAAAATAAATGGACTAAACATTGAAATACCTTTCAGATCACAGGAAGAACTTTATAAATTATATAAGAAAGAATATGAAACCGGTTTCGTTGAGAGTGAGAAATCAGATATAACTAATAATATCCAAAAATAATAAATCTTATGAACAGTATTAATTTTGCAGCAATAGACATTGGTTCCAATGCCGTCAGGCTTTTAATTAAAAGTATAATACCCGGTGATCATTCCGATTCTTTCACAAAGGTATTAATGGTGAGGGTTCCTTTACGGTTGGGACAAGAATCATTTGTTTCCGGAAAGATAAGCGGGGTTAAGGAAAAGCAGCTTATCAGACTTATGAAAGCCTTTAAACATCTTATAAAGATTTACGATATTACCGATTACAGGGTATGTGCCACAGCTGCGATGCGTGAAGCTAAAAATTCAGATGCACTTATTAAAGAAATCCGCAAAGAAACAAATCTTAAAGTAGAAATTATCAATGGACAGGAAGAAGCTTCCATTATCTATGAAAGTCATTTTGGTGACAATTTAAACAAAGAACAGAATTATGTATTTGTTGATGTTGGAGGTGGTAGTACAGAGTTAAGTTTGATGGTAAATGGTGAATTGTCGGAATCAAAATCCTATAATATAGGGACAGTGAGATTGCTCAATGACAAAGTAAAAAGTGAAGAATACGATAGATTAAATTCTGATTTAACGGAGTTGAAAGATCTTTACAAAATTAACGATATTATCGGATCAGGCGGAAATATTATTAAATTGAATACCCTGGCTAAAACACGCAAGAACACTAAACTTTCACTTCAAAAACTTGAAGAACTAAATGATACTTTGAAGCAGTTTACTGTTGATGAACTCATTACAAATTACAAGATGAAACCCGACAGGGCTGATGTGATTACCTTTGCCGGGGACATTTACATTACAGTTGCAAAGGGTGTGGGAGCAAGTCATATAATTGTACCTACCATGGGACTTGCTGATGGAATTATCCATATGCTCTACGTGAAATGGAAAGAGAAAAACAAAGTTGAAGAAACTGTGGAGATGAATTAAAAATCCGGGTTTAAATATAATGAAGGCTGACATAAAATAATTTGTCAGCCTTTTTTAATACAAAAACATCCCTGTTTCAATTAATCAATTTTTTCAGCCTTAAAAATCTGAATCGACAGCTATATCCTTGTCAGTTATCTTTTTATATTTTGAATTCGGTTTAGTTGCTTTTAAACTGTCCGCACCTTTTATTTCAGCTTCCTTATATTCTTCTTTAACATCAGGTTGAACATTTTCAGATTCCGGTTTATTCTATTCTACATTATCTATCTTATTTTCAGTCTTATCAATATTTGCAACTAAAGATTCTATAATTCCACTAATCTTATTCTTTGAAGTACTTTCAATTTCATTATTAAGATCAGGTTGTTTCACTTCCAATTCAGATTCATCAGATTCATTTAAAGCATCAACCGGCAATTCAATATCTTTCTTTAAAATCACAACATCCTTGCAAACGGAAGTAAACAATTCAATCTGGTTATCGAAATTTTCAATCAGGGTATTTTGATCGTGTTCAAATAGTTCGGTCATTTCATCTTCTTCATATTTTCTTTTTTTACAATACTTTTTTATTCCATTGATTAACACTTCGTAATCCTGAATTTCACCGAGTTTATCCTGAAACATTTTCAACATTTCAAGTTTTGAGTCCTCAATAGGTTCAATATACGAAAGAATCTCAACCCTATACCTGAATTTTTTAAATGCGATTCTTATTCTATGGATATCCTCAGCGTCATCAATACTTTTTGATTGTACTCTTTCAATAAGTTTGTCGAGTGATTTGCTCGTTTTACTGTATATCCTGGATTTGTCGGTCTTGTATTTTTTCTTTATTGCCGGGAATTCAAGTTCTTTCTTTTTGCAGAATTTACGTACTTTTTCTTTGAGTTCCAACTCAGTTTCATTCAGGAATGCAAGATAATTTATTACCCCTGCAGTTTGTTCAATACTTTCCAGTTTCATCTTTTGTACTTGTATATCCCTCAGCTTTCCGAATAACTTAAATGCCTTTTCTCCATTTTTCACTTTAGAAGGGTTCATTTTATAGGCAGCAAGAATTTGAAAAATCCGTCTAAGAATAACCCTTTTATCATGAATTTCATTTTCAGTGATTTCTACTTCGATCTTCTGATATCTATTAACAAGTAAATTGTAGTTTTTAATAATTGTATTCATAATTACAGGTTAATTGGTTGATTGGTTCCGTGTTCCGTATTCCGTGTTTCTGGTTGATAATCTTATTGATTGATTGATTCCATGTTCCATATTCCGTGTTTCTGATTGATGATTTTGTTGATCCCGTAAACGGGACGTCACTCCGTTCCATTGGTTGAGGAAATAGTAAAATACAAGTGGTTACGAAATTTGTAAATTGTAAATGAATAAATTGTACATGTTTTATGGTTCATGAAAATTGTAAATCGTAAATGAATAAATTGTACATATTTAGGGGTTAATGAAGTTATAGTTAAATAACAGGATATAATTTATTTCCTGATAGTTTAAACAATTCCTTTAATTGATTCTTTTGACTCTTTGTTTTTCTTTATCCTGATTTTTATTCCTAAACTCTTAAATGCCTGTTTCAATCTTTTCCTGTGTTTTATCTCAAAGGATGTATTATAAAGTGAATTTTGCAGCAAATCTGCATCCTTTATTAATTCGCTGTAAGCATCATGTATTTCTTTTTTGTCACTATGATGAATGATGGCCGTTTTAACAATTTCTATTTCCTCATCTGTGAAGATTTCAAGGTCCCTTAATAAATTTTCAGCTTCAATAGCACCTAACATTGCATGTTCTTTTTCATAACCGATTTTATAGGTATATATATCATGTAACATACCGATGATTGTACATAACTCAACATCCAATCCTCTTTTAATAGCCAGTAGAGTACAATTTTGAGCTACCCCGTATAAATGTATATAACCTTCAGGTCGTACATTCACATTTTCCTGATTCAATAAAACATTATCCATTTCAATTCTCACCAACTCTAATCTGTTCATAAGTTCTGTCTTTTATTTCTTTCTGACACTTAAATAACAATTTTTAAAAACTAAAAGTTCGTTTCATTTTTGATCTCTACAGTAACTATAATCTCGAATTTAAAATACAAATAAAGCAAATCAATCCACACAGATAGTGGTATGTTAATCAAGTTATGTCGATTAGTAAGCAATGCGTCAAACCGTAAAAGAAAGGTTAAACGCAGCCCTGTTAATCTTGATTATTTAGGATTGTCGAATGGATTGTACGACACTTCAGGTTTAACATAACAATAGTTGTGACGTTTAAAGAAACTGTTTCCTTCATTTCAAGAGTACTAACGGTTGAAAATGACAGTAGCAAATATACTGAGAATAATCTTCAATTTTATGAATATAAACTATTTACTCTCAATTATAATCGCTTTTTAAAGTAGTTTCAGAGAAACCGGGTGCAGATTGTAACAGGTTTATAATACATATTTATCTATGAGTTAAATTACAGGAAAAAGTGATGGAGATTAAATGAAATTATTCGTATTTATTCAGGAATTTATGACGGATAATTCATTTGTTTTTACTTTCCAATGCTAATCGAAGGCATAGAATAGCCGAAACAAGTGTTATAGGGCTGAAGAGAATTGTTTCAGTACATGTTTTTGCAACTAAATCGCCGATGGTATTCAGGGTGAGATATATAACAAAAACCCATAGAAATATATTGATAAGTTTTACAGGTGTTTTAAGTTTTAGGACTTTCCCTTTTATAGCAATAACCAACATCATTAGGACATTAATAAGTAAAGAATCCGTTTCAACACTTCTCATTTGATGAACTGTTTGAAATTCGCCTTCACAAACAAAGCTGAAAGGAATTATTTCAGTCAGGATAAATGCATGAAACAGACTAACCAACGTTAGAATAACCAACATGGCTGTTACAGCGAATTTAAATGAAATAAATTTCAACATTTGAAGTTGTTTTACGAAAAGTAAAATATCAACCCTGCTTTATCTTAGTTTCCTTAAATATTGAATAAGGAACAATCCACTGACTAAGGTTATGAACCCAAAAACAGCAGTTAAACCGGAATCTGTTTCCTGTCCTTTTGATTTCATGACAAAAACCATGGCTGCAATAGCCACTGCCATGAATATGCAAAATATCATCATAGTCGGAGCAAGCAAAAAGCCGATATTTTTCCTTTTTATCAATGAGATTCCAGTTATGATTAAAGCAGGTAAACAGATGGCTATATCCAAAACATGAACAGGATTAACCGTCAAACCACTTTCTGTAATACTTTTTGGTATCGTATTATTCAGAATAGCGGGAATAATTTCCGACAGCCAAATGAAATAAAACAGAACGGCAATAATGATTAAAAATATACCAGTTGAAATACGGGGTACTTTTTTTTCAAACCATTCGGAAACATTTTCATGAATTGAAGAGAAAATAAAATAAATTAACGAATAAAACGACAATCCTAAAATCATACAGTAAGCAATAAACAAATGATTAAAATGCAAACCGAAACAGTAAATAGTATACGAATATGCCAGATAGAACAGAGCGCCACTCCATATTAATAATCCCAATTTGCTTCTTCTCCACGCAAAAATGGCAGCAATAATTAAGACTGGAACAACAACAAACAGATTAACAATATCCTGTCCAATTCCCTGAGCTGCATAATTAACTGTTTCTTTCCCATACGTACTTTCAATAAAAATTCCGGCATAACTAACAACAGAAGTTAGGATTGCTAAAGGTAGCGAAAAAATTAAGATATTGATATCACGTTTCTTTTCCAACATAGTTTTTTTAGTCTAAATGATTTTTTGGGGGGGATAGAAAGCATATCGAAAACGATTATACTTCTGATTTGTTTTTATCTTATACTTTTGAAATGAGATAATGATACTTATTATTAGATTAATTATGGTCTAAGTAGTTGGAACAATATAATGTCTTATTTTATTTTTCTTGAATTCCGACCTCTCCCCCTGCATTCTCCAACCACACCCCAACTATCACCAAGTGAAGAGGGAGTAAGAGGGTGATAGAGCGAAGGTTGATGAAGTTTTATATAAAATAACAGGACACTATATATTTCCTATTATTTATACTTATGATGAGAAATAGTTTTGTTTCATAATGCATGACACTTTAAGATTTTTTGTCCGCACAAACCAATCTGTTTACCGTCAAACAGAGTTCACCTGTTCTGGTTATGTATCAGGATATCTTTTCTTTCCATTTTTCTATATTTAATGCCATATGATAAAGGAATTTTAAATTGAGTAAAAGGGCAGAGAAAAAGACAACAGTCCAGATTAAGATTGTTGTAATATGATTGGGTTCAGACCAAAATAAACAGGTTAAAATTATCAATATCGGGAATATTGTTATTAATGCCGTTCTGCTTCCCGGTGTCCATGTCTTGAATTTTAGCGCCTGGAAAAGATGTAAAAATAAGTGAAGTGCATAAGCAACAAATAATGCAATAACAGGATCAATGTTTTGAAATTTTATTGAAAAGAAGAGAATGATTGAAATAACTACAAACTCTTCGGCAATCATCAAACTAAGTGTTTCGGTTGAAGGATAATGCAATTTTCCTGAAATGAAACTTTCTTTTTGTAAACTTTTATTGTTTTCGTTTTTCGTAATCCAACTTCTGACGCAAAAAATTTCTTCAAATTCATGAATAATGAAAAAGAAGATTATTACAAAAGATAATTCCGGTACATTCATATAGGTTGTTTTTAAAGTAACTGCTAATATTTATTGAACTATTTTTAATTGTTGAGCGATAACTCACACTTGTTTTTTACCGAGTTTTTCAGACAGGAATAACCAATAGTTTCTTTTTTTTTCATTCGATGTTTTAACAGGTCCAAAAGTAATAATCTTTACCGGTTTTATACCACAGAACTCTAAAATAGTTTTTTTCATTGAATTATGTCCCGGACTACGATAAATGAGTGAATAATACCAGACGGGTGTATCCATGGTCACAATCAATCTGGCTGATTTTCCTTTTAATAATTTGTCCCAAAACAGAGAACCTTCACGATATTTAAAGGCAAACTGAGGAAGAAAAACCCTGTCAATAAGGCCTTTTAATAATGCAGGATATGTGCCCCACCACGTAGGATATACAAATACTAAATGATTTGCATCTACTATATCCTGTTGAATTTTTAAAAGATCAGGTTCTAATTCAGTCCTTTCCCGATAACCATTCATCAAAACCGGATTAAATTTTAAATCAACCAAATTGACTAATTTACACTCTGCTCCGGTCGATTCTGCTCCTTTTTTATAACTTTCAGCTAAGCCAAAACATAAGCTCAGTTTATCGGGATGACCATTAATTATTAATATCTTTTTCATACAAACAGATTGAAATTATTTCATTACTCTTTTATATTTACAAAGATAATGACTTCATATTATGATAAGATTACAAAATATCCGGAATAACTTATAACATTCACACTTATAATATCTCATAAATTGCACTCCCACTTTTTCAGATGGCAAAATTACAATCAGTATAAAAGAGGGATTGTGGGCAGGGGCAGGGCTATTATTTATCTTTGCTCCATAACCTGACTCCCAACCTGATAATGGTGAAAGATCAACATTCGGAATAGAATATGTGACATCACCAATATCGATGCTCTTGTTACCTCGCACATAAACATGCATTCCGGGTTGAATATAAAAGTACCGGCCAATAAAGAACTGATAACTTATCCCTAATCCGGTGTCAATAGTGTGGATGTCTTTGTGGATACCTGTACTCTTTTATTCAATATCGAATGTATGAGATTCTAAATAGGTGTAAAGTTCCAGGCCCCTCCAAAGATTATAACCAAAGAACACTCCGGGTGAAGTTTTATAGAATCGTTTAAAGTCCGACGACGAATTATTTACTCCGGCCGGTTCTGCATCGTAAGTTCCGCCATTGATGATACTAAAACGTATCCTGAACCGGTCAAAACGATACCCTACTGCAAAATGATAGCCCCGGTCAGAAACATCGGGACCAGACTTTCGACCTCAATAACCGATTTTACTTCATAACTTTTGGAATGGATTTTTACAACCGGTTTAGAGATTAACGAATCGTTCGGTTTTGGAGTTAAATTCACTTGCATTGATTCACTTTGTGCATACATACCCATGGATGTAATTGCCAGACAAACAATAAATAAGATTTTCTTTTTCATTCTGATAAACTTTGAATTTTTTACGATACAAAGTTCGGCAATGAATAAATCAATCTTCTCCGCATTTGTTACCAAATGTATCGGATCTTATTTTTTATTTCTTATTCTACTGAGTGATTTAGTGGCAACTCCAAGGTAATTGGCAATTTGATAGAGTGGAAGACGTTGAAGAGCCTGCGGTGATTGAGTAACCAGCTTGAGATAAGGCTCCTCAGCAGACAGTATCTGTAAATCGATGCTTAGCTGCACTATTTTTACATATGCCTGTTCGATCTGTAAGCGGCCTACCCTTTCCATTTCCGGTACGAGTTTAAACAATTCCTCAAGGTCATTTTGCAGGATGGATGCTACCTTTGTTTCTTCAATAGTTTTTATATTCAGATGTGAAGGAGTCTGACTGATACGACTTCTGTTATCCGTTACCCATTCACCTTCAAAAGCAAAATCGGTAGTTATTTCGTCTCCTTTATCAGTTAGTTGATAATAAATCACCGTCCCTGAAAGAAGAAAAAATATATTATTACAAACTTCATCCTGCTTTAATAAAATCTCACCTTTTAATAAGGTTTTGAAATGAATGTAGGATGACACTATCTCCCATTGTTCTTCGGAAAGTGTGAGGAGTTTATTGAATGATTGCTTTAACAGGACTAAATTCTTAAGCCTAAATTCCTATCAGTTCAAAGTTTCTCCATGGGAAAGCAGGATAAAGATATTATTTGAACAATAGTATTTTTTTTGGATTCAACTATTATTTATTTAGTTGTATAAGGCATTTCAACGAATACTGTAGTTCCTTTTCCGGGTTTACCGGTGATTGATATTTTACCATCCATTAAATAAACTCTTTCTTTCATTCCAATCAATCCGTATGAATCAGTTTTGACTTTAACATTTTTATCAATTCCGATCCCGTTATCTGCAATTTTCAGGATAATTCGGTTGTCAACTATATCGAAACAGACCATCACTTCAGTAGCTTTGGAATGTTTAGCAACGTTAGTTAAAGATTCCTGAAATATTCTGTATAAAGCTATTGACTTTTGTGAATCAACACGAATTTTAGATTCTCCTGATCTGAAATGACACTTTATATGGTAACGTTCTGAATATTCTTTGCTATACATATTCATTGCTTCCAAAACTCCTGCTAATTCGAGTTCTTCAGAACGTAAACCTGTCATTATTTTACGGGTAGTACTAATTATTTTATCAAGGACATCAAATACTTTAACAAACTCAACCTGTATATTTTCTGTAAACTCACTTTGTGAATAGTTCATCACATTTCGTTTTAACATGCCCATATCAATCTTCAACGCAATCAGGATCTGACCAAGTTCATCGTGAATTTCACGGGCTAGCAGAACTCTTTCCTCTTCACGAACTATTTGTAAGTGAGCAGCAAATTTTTTTAATTCGTTCTGTGATTCTCTCAACGCTTCTTCCGCTTGTTTCCTTTTTGTTATATCAATCGATATTCCGAATGTACCGGTAATAATTCCGTTTTTATCCCGTAAAGGCATTTTATTCGTCAATCCCCATACTTCAGATCCATCTTTTCTGACTCCTCTTTCTTCAAAAGTCAATGATTTTCCGGTTTTAATAATCTCCTGCTCCAGTTTTAAGGTTGCATCGGCAAATTCTTTTGAGTAGAAGTCAAAATCCGATTTACCAATAGCCTGCGAAGGTTCATTACAGCCTATATTTTTAGCAGTCTCTTCATTTACCCGTATAAACTTACCTTCCAGATCTTTAAAAAAGATACTTTCGGGAGTGTTCTTCAATAACGAATCTACCAGATAACGTTCATGTTCCAACATCAGTTCCTTTTCTTTCATTTCGGTAACATCGATTGATATACCGAATGTGCCGATAATGCTCCCGTCTAAATTTCGAAGTGGCATCCTTTTCGTCAAACCCCAGACTTCTTTTCCATTTTTAAGAACTCCTTTTTCAACTACGGATATAGGTTCACCTGTTTGAATGATCTGTTGTTCCTGTTTCAAAGTATTGTTCGAGAATTCCTCTGTAAAGAAATCAGCATCCGATTTTCCAATCACATCCATCACATTTTCAGAGCCCATGTTTCGGGCTGACTGACTATTTACCCTGATAAACTTACTATCCAGATCTTTAAAATAGATACTTTCAGTAGTATATTTTAATAGAGAATCAATTAGATAACGTTCATGTTCCAACAATAATTCCTTTTCTTTCATTTCGGTAATATCTATTGATATTCCAAAAGTGCCTATAATGTTGTTATCCACGTCACGCAAAGGCATTTTTTTTGTCAGACTCCAGATCTCTTTCCCATCGTTGCGTGTACCTTTTTCTTCAGCTGTTAAAGATACTCCGGTCCTTATAATCTCCTGTTCCTGACGGAATGTTTTTTCAGCAAATTCCTTTGAATAAAAATCAAAATCTGTTTTTCCAATAAACTCCGCACAGTCACATTCAATAAGATGTGCTACAAAATCGTTAACCCGGATAAAACGGCTTTCCAGGTCTTTAAAGTAAATACTTTCTGAGGTGTATTTTAATAGTGAATCGACCAGATAACGTTCATGAGTTAACAACAGTTCCTTTTCTTTCCTGTCGGAAATATCTTTATGAGTACCTATAAACCTGATTGGATTTCCATTTTCATCCTGACTGATCACTTTACCGTGACTAAATATCCATTTATAAGTTCCGTTTTTACACAATAAACGGCATTCAACCTCAAAATTTGTAATTTCACCTTTTAAATATTTATTCATAGTTGCATAAACAGTCATTTTATCATCCGGATGCAAGAGTTTATCCCATTCTTTATATGAATTTTGGAGCTCATTTCCCTGATAACCGAGCATCAATTTCCATTGTTTTGAATAAACAGCATCATTTGTTTGCGGATTCCATTCCCATACGCCTTCACCTGAACCCTCGAGAGCAAAAAGCCATTGCTCTTTGCTTAAATTATTTGAATCTATTTTAACCCGGTTAGTATAAAGGTAGTTCATATATTTTCCAAGAAGTATGAAAACCAATGGAATCACAAGTAGGATTGGGATGATAAAAGAAAGGATTGTATCGGAATGAAGTCCATCTGAAAAAAAGACAGAACTACCGAATAGAATAAAGGGTAAGAATATGCCCAACCCTGATAGTTGAAGAATTTCCTTTTTATTATGCCATAATGGGTTTAAATGGCGCCAAAGGATTCCGGTAATACCGGATGAAATAATACAGGTCATTTCGAACCCAATACCAGTACTTTCAAAAAACAAAGTACCTGCACAAACAACAATTATAGCAAAAGCTGTTGGAATCAATCCAAAAAACAATCCTGAAACAAGAAGTAAAATTGAACTTAAATTAAAGACTACACCTAAACTAAGGACACAAGGTGTTAAAACCAATACATAACCAATGATTCCCAATAAAAGGCCGGTCAAAATATTAGCAACCAGACTTCCCGGATTCTTTCTTTTCAGAAAAAAATCATAAATAATTCCAACAGCGAAAAGTATAGCTGTATTTTGGATAACACTAATGACAAATGATTCATTTATAATCACAGAAAAGTTTTGGATATAAAAGGGATTTAGATTTGCACTTATCATTATCTGCTATTTTAACGAATAGGATAAATAGGACTCATTACACCGGATATTTAAACAAGAAAAATAAAAATAGGGTATTGTAACCTGATTTAAAGTTAGAATAAAAGACAATCTAATATCAATAATGCGGATTTTATATAGATTTAGGCTGACAAATTTAGCAAATATAATACAATAATATCATTTGTGAGTCTTTATAATAAGGAATATAACATTTCCTTTTGCTTATGATAATTATTCTTTGTAAATTTATAGTTTGATTGCCAATTCAATAACAAAGTAACTGAAATGACAGATTAAATTGTAATACTTCAGGTCGGGTGATTACAAAGAATAAAAAAAAGTGATACCTTAAATCGTGATTTTCTTACTGAAAATTGCTGTTTAAGGTGGACACTCATCTATTATATAAAGCTTTTGCTGTCGTTTTAATCCATTTCAACAAGGATTAATTCAAGGACTTTTATATGTATTCTGTGTTTCAACCATTCAAATGTGAATTGTTGCTATAAATAATTTCACATCTTCAATATTGTTAATTATTAATTAATTGCAATTCTGTTTATTTATGACTTGAAGTCTTTTTCTTAATTTCTTTCCAGAGCGCTTTGAACGAAGCAGTTGCTTTTGAATTGGGATTGTAATCTGCAAGAGGTTTTCTATAGATGCCCATCTTCTCTACATCAGCAAGAAAAGGAATAAATGAAGTACAGAGATTGGGCACTTTTCCTGTAAGTTCCTTCATCATATTCTGATGAATTAATTTCCGCACTTCAACCATGGAGAAAAAGGGAATTACTGACGACTTATCAAGATCATCCTGTTTAAAAAAGGATATAATCTGTTCATAAGTCCTCAGGCAAAGAGGAGTTGGAACTGTAGGAACCAGAATATAATCGCACGCCAGGAAGATGTTTTCTGCCAGAATTGAAATACCGGGAGGACAGTCAAGAAAAATGATATCATAATCATCTTTCAGTTCTTTTAATGCGTCGCGGATCCATTTTTTTGACTTTTTTACCTGATCCAATAACGTATCCATGTGACGATAGGAAAAACCGGCAGGAATTATTTTTAGATTATAGTAAAATGTGTCTGATATTATTTCATTCAGTTCAACTTTACCTGAAATTATTTTTTTTAAGCTTATGTCATTACCCTGTTTAGTATGATAGTAAAACGATGAAGATCCCTGCGGATCGAGGTCCCACAAAAGAGTTTTTTCCCCATCAAGGCTGGATAGATAAGATAGATTGACAGCTGCTGCCGTCTTACCTACCCCGCCTTTGATATTATATATGCCATATATGATCATTTTGGTTCTTCAGCTTCTGGAGCTATCTCCGTATTTTGTTCCTCAATATCCTTTTCAGGGTTCTGTTTCTTTTTATTCTTCTGTTCTTTTTCCGGCTTTTCCTTTTTAGCTTTCTTTTCCTTTTCCGGTTTTTGTTCTTTACCTACTTCTTTTTTCAATATTTTTTTGGCATTTCTGACTAATTCAAGCGTTAATTCTTTTTCCTGTTCAAAAACGCCTTTCTTAGTACTTACTCTTTCTTTTAATGTAACCAGTTCCTTTTCCAGTCTATCCATTTTTTTGACAGAGGTTTCAAGGGTTTTGATAAAAGTTATATCCTGACCCTTTTCCTTTAAAATTTCTATATTCGTTTTTAAGGAATTCACAACTTCAAATGCTTTTTCTGTACTGTTTTTCAATTTCTTTTTTTTCATAATCTATATCTTTTTAAATAATACAATATTTTCGTTATTTTGTTTAGGCAAAGATACAAGTGATTTTTTCTTTTAATAAATAAGTCACAAAAAGAAACTCTTTAAATACAATTATTTAATCTCATTTATATTTGAAGATGATGATAGTATAAATATTGTATTCTAAAATTCAAAACTTTTTTTATTATACTTGCTTTTGTCAGAAATTTATGATTCGTGAATTTCATAAATAAAGTTAATGATATTGTGAGCGAACACATATTCAGAATTCTAAAACCTTTAACCGAAAATCAACAATTTTGCTATCGCTTCCTGTAAAATAAATGATACATAAAATCATCAATCAGATATATCAAAACATTGATAATGTGATAGTATAATAGTTATAGTTTGTAATCGATTCCGGTCAATTACATCGTACTCGCAATCCGGATTATGAACGGATTGGATATACTGAGTATAATGATAAAAGTCTAAATCCTCTTAATTAATTATTTTTAATATATACTTATTTAAACAAAAAGGGTGTTATTGATATTTTAATGAGATTAATTCATTTTTAATACACATTTTAATTTATATTGACTACCTTTGTATAATTAGTTCAAGATTGAATCAACTTAATATTTTTATAATTTTAAAAAAAACAATATGAAAGCATTAAAAAACAGGTCTATTTTTGAAATTGAAATTATCCTTTTTTCCTCTTACATGATTATTTTATATTTACTATTTATTATTTTAAGTAAATGATTTTAATCATCATAGTAAATAACAAACGGTTGATAACCTTATCTTATTTCATCTAATAATGTAAGGATCAACTATAAGTTTATCTTTTTAATTATTGTTATATTATTTCAACTCATCTCAACATACCTTCCTGTAATTTATTTACGTACCTACTACCTACTACCTACTATTCAAGTTCGTCAGGTATATTTATTTCAATCATCGAACTTACATACTCCTGTAGCTTTTTATCTTTAAAATCAAACCATTCCTGCCTGATTTCGGAATTATCAATAATGTATTTGAAATTTGCGAAAGGCTTACGGTTTTGCAATGCGTTCATCAGCTTTATTTTTAACTTTGAGTCATCAAGTTGATTAACAAACTTCTCCATTATTTTAAACGATTCGTTTGGAACCATCGGTTCAATAGTGATATACTTTTTCCAATGAGTGTATTTAGGTTTGAAATCCTTCAACGTAAATCCTGTATTCATCTTATATAAAGTAGCACTGGAATATAATTCATATGGAATATCATCGATCTCAAGGGTATCTGTCCGTAAAAAACACACCAAACCGGCATCGATACTACCGGCAATTTCTTTTACCACCTTATTGTATCTTTCAGGAATCTGCACCACGTCATCTTCCTCTTCATCCATCTCTTCCGGGTCAAGAACTTCTTTTTTCAAAAAGTCCAGTATTTTTTGCAATTCTTTCGGGTCATCTTTAACTGAACGAATGATCATAAGTATTTCGTCTAATAGGTCGTTAGCTTTCATAAGATTGTTTTTTAAGGTTGTTTTAAATCGTCTTCGTAATACTGATTAAACAGGTCGGAAATCTCATCAGCAAAACCATAACCGCATGGAGAAGCATATTTCACACAATCAGTGCAACGTAGTTTGAATCGATCAAGCAAATTATACTTTTGCAGATAAATTAAAGCATTCCTGAAATTTGTACAGGCACTTTCGTAATATTGTTCAGTCATATCACCATAATCGTACGTGAATTTGCAAGCCATTTCAGCAAGGATTAGCATTAAGTCACCCAATAATTCCGGAGACGGTTTCAATGCCCTGAAATCAGCTATTGCTTTCTTAGCAACCGAAAAGCGCGTCTTAGGCTGGGCATATTTTCCTTTTGGATAAAACTCATTGACAATGATTGCTTTGTATTTTTCGAACATTTCCTGTTCATTCGGATTCAGATAGAACTCGAAATACTCTTTTACAGGTTTCATGATCTCATACAATTCGAGGATAGTCTCTATCATCTGCTCGTTCGTGAGCGTTTGCAGATGTTTTTTTAGTGCATTCTTTGACATAAGTATCAGTAAATAAATAGTGTCCTTTTGTTTTAAATATATCTTCTTCAATCCCCATCTCTATCACCCTCACTCTAACCCTCTCCACTGAGGTTGTGTAGAAAGAAAATTGAAAAACTTACAAGTTGAAACCGTGAACAAATTAGGGAATAAGGGCAAGATATTTTTATTTAATATTTCTACTAAGGTTAAAAAACGAAAATATGGTACATTCCGGTTTATCGGAAAGATTTTATTTAAATCTCTTATTATTAGACATTAACCTTAATATAAAATCTGTATATCATTAGAACCGACCTTATTCGCTTATTAAAAAAAACAGATCAACTCACTTTCTTTACACAGCCTTTACTCGAAAAGGATTATATTGTATCTTAACTTTCAAATTCGTGTATTTTTTGGCAAGATATTGCATATTTTTCGTTCAAACACTTTAATCTGAGCTAGTTCATGTTTGGTTCTAAAATCAAAATACAAAGTATTTTCTTATCCGTAATTTATCCGCTTAATTAGTGTACATCCGCGTTCTATTCTTAATTCTGGGTTATCCAGGTTAGGATATTACGATTCTTTTGACTTTTCAACGAACTGAATCTTCGACGAACTTTCAATAGCTTTAATGGCTATATCTTTAACACTCGCTTCCGCCGTTACAGCTTTTGTAGTGAGTTCTTTAATGGTTAATTCTAAATCTTTAATCTTCGACTGAAGTGCGAGGATCGTTTGTTCTTTCAATTTCATTTCCCCTTCAGTTTGTTTGGCTGTCAGCTCTTTTTCAAATCCGCTTTCTATTTTAAGCCTGGCGGTCTCATTTTTTACGGCGGCCGATATTGCTTTTTCCATTTCTGCCGGAAATGCTTCATTTCTGGCTTTCAGTTCTGCCAATTCCTTTTCCGCGCTTTTTATCTTTGCTTCACGTTCGGCAAATTCTTTCTCGAAAGCTGCTTTCTTCTCAGCCAGTTCTTTTTCCAGTTTTGCTTTCTTTTCTTCGTAAAGGTCGGTCTCCTTTTTCCGTGTCAGTTTCAGGGTATACTGATAATCTTCTTCTTCACGCTGACGGTTCTTTTTCAACGCGTCGGCTTCCTCTTTTAGTTTCTCAGTGGTTTCTTCCTGCTGTTTCTTCCATTGTAAACGGCTTTGGGACATATCCTCTTCAAATTTTGATTTCAATGCAGCCATCTCCTCTTCATATTGCTGCTTCTTTTCCTTTTGTGCGAGCAACATTACCGACAACGAATCAGTAGTTGCCGACAATTGATAAAGATCTTCCAATGTTTTCTTCTCAATTTGAATGGCTTGTTGTAACTCTTCGAATTTCTTGAATTCGGACACAAACCTGTCGCCTAACTTATCCAGGGAGGACGAAAGTTCAATCTTCATATTCGACAGATTTTTGACAATCCCATCATAACTCGAAGCGGCTGCATTTTTTACAATCGTTTCCTGAATTTGTTTCTCCTGAACCTTTTTAGGTTCTTCCGTTTTAGACTCCTGTTTTTTTTGCAACAATTCATCGTAAGCTGCTAAAATTTCATTTTTTGTGTTTTTTGTGCTGAGTTCCATAATGTATAGGATGATTGAGTGATTGAATAACCTTGTATAAGAAGCTACTTATCTGTTAGTTGTATTATGATATACTAATTAAATGCATGATCATAATGTTGATAGATTTTATTTTTTCGCAATGCAAACATACAATATTAGTTTAATTACACCAAATTTAAAATCAAAAGGGTTATACATGAATCAGTATCTTTTTTTAAAAGGTTTGAAGTTAAAATACAAAACCGCCCATGGAAGAATCCCCATGGACGGTTTGACAGAAAATATCTTTTAATAGATTTGGCATTATGTGTTGTTGATAAGTGCTACTTAACTAAAAAAACAACAATAGTTTCAAAAGGAGCATGCGACTTCACTTTTTTCGGGGACCAAAAGAGATAAATACAAAACACATAACCACAAGAGGACACAATAGAAGAACACAACAGATAAATACCTGACACAATTTTAAGATTTCAACCTGTAACATATTACTAAAAGCCTTTCTTCTAATAGATATTGTCTATAAACTTTTGTGCTTTTTATGACTTTAATGGTTAAGTATTTTGTGTTCTAATTGTGACTTATATGGTTAAATCTATTGTGCTCTATTGTATAATGAATTAAATTGTAAATAACAACCACCCTATGCTTGATTTGAACAGAAACATCATTTCATACTAAGCGGGAGGGCGGAAGTGATAGAAAAAGAATGATGACAGTAAAATCAAAGTATTATTTTGGTTATCTGTACGAACGCCCGATGGTATATAGCGGTTCGCCTGTTGCAGCCATAAAAACTACACGAATACTATCACCATAAAGAGCAACTTCCGAAAAGCCCGGAGCGGTATGACTGTATATCGACTGAGCATCCATGGAACATGGTCTTGGTTCTCCACCTGTACCTGTAACAACATAATCAACATTCTTACCTTTTTCACGCAAATGTTGAAAATCATGGTCGTGTCCGCAGAAATAGAATTGTGCATGGTATTTTTCGAGTAATGGTTTTACCTTACGGATCATGTCAGGAGTATCACCATGTGTTTTACTGGCAGAATAAACCGGATGATGCCCGAAAACAATCTTCCATTGTTCCTTTGAGTTGGCAAGCACGTCATTCAACCATTTTATCTGTTGAGCCGAATCTTGTTTTTCAACGTCAGGATAACCTCCTTTTTCATAGTATTCATCTATTAATGGTGGTGTATCGAGAAATACTAAAAGCGCAGAGATTGAATCATTCACTTTTGTTACCTTAGTATAATAATGATCTTTCATTTTCCAACGGCGACTGATTTTAGAATAATCTATCTCGGCCTGAGTGTTTCCTTTGTAGTCATGGTTTCCTAACACGGGATACCAGTCAACCATTAAAGATAAATTTTTATAAACGTTTTCGAAGCTGTTTGTCCAAAGTGGGTCTTGAGTTGAAGCAACACCGGCCACCTGAAAATTATCACCACAAGAGACAATAAATTGAGGATGAATTTTATCTGCTTGCAATCCCATTTGATCGGCAACAATTTGCTGGTCTTTAAATCCGTTCCAGCCCCAGTCGCTAATGACAAAGAAGTTTAATGCCTTATTGCTTTTTTTGATAGAATTACCTGATTTTTGTTCTGCCCCTTTCGAAACCTTTGGTGCCGAAAACGACATCATGGCAAAAACCGCCACGAATAATACTGCTATTAATTTATTTTTTTTCATTGATATATTTTTAAATTTGAATAATTATAAATAGCACCTATGGTCAACGCTTTCCATTGCCAACCTGAGGTGCTATTGTTAACTTAACCCTAAAAAACTAACTAATTTATTATTCTGCTACAATATCAAGAACAACCATAGTACCCGGTATCATTTTACCACTTTTCTGACCGGCAGCTGCTGCTTCAAAATCGGCTGAAGGTAAATAAATGTGATGGGTAATCTTGTTGACAGTTATTGTACGGGCTCCTTCGTGAGTCGGTACATTTTCCAGAACCGAATACTGATCATTGGCATCTTCTTTGACGACAGTCATTGTTTCATTCCCGTTCGAGCTGTAAGCACATTTCAATGAAGGATCAAAACCTGCCCCATCCGTACGTGGACCTGTCGGAAGATTTGCAATAACTTTTCCCGATTCGGCATCAACTACAATCATTAGTTTATTGGCACAAACACTGAACAACCGGTGTGTTTCATTGTCCAACGCCAATCCTGTTGGTTCGGTTCCGGGAGCAAGAGGCCATACATTTTCCACTTTATACGTAGTAGCATTAATGACGGCAATACTACTTGCATCTTCAAGGTTTACATATATTTTCCCTTTACCGTCTGTTTGCGAATACTCAGGATTCCCTGCCAGTTTAATAGTAGCTACTATTTCGTTGGATACGGCATCAATCACTGTGGCATTATTTGAATGACCGTTACAGACAAAAACCTTTTGACTGAAAGCATCAAAAAGAATTGCATCAGGATTCGTTCCTGTGACAACTACTTTTTTAATCACTTCAAAAGTGTTGGTATCGAATATTGTCACCGTATTATCCATCTTCGTACTGATAAACCCTTTATTCAATTCAGGAGCAATAGCAATTCCATGTACTCCTTTAAGACCGGATATTTTACCGGTTACCTTCCCGGTAACTTCGTCGATAACTACAACCTGGCTTCCGTGTGATACATACAGGCGGCCTGACGAATCGTCAGAGAAAAGATAATCCCACTTTTCATTCCCTTCAATGCTTATCTTGTTTACAATTTTATAATTTGATGCCGAAGCATCTTTTGCAAAAACAGAACAAACTGATAAAAGTGCAATCGCAAATATTGTTGTTTTTTTCATTTCTATTGAGTTAAAAACTTATTGTACAGGTTTTGCTGTAGGTAAATGTTTGTTTCCTGAATTATCTCTCGGGTAAGCTCCTAAATCTTTATTTACTACGTCGGCAGTTCCGTTTTTACCATCCAATGAGGTAATAAAGTAATTAAATGAAGCTGTAGCGATCCCTGCTCCAATAGCCGGAGAATTGGACGAAAGACTTGGCACATTTCCATCTAAAACAGTCAAATCAGGTAAATCAGTTGTAGGTAAGGCCCAGGTTGTAAATACAGTGTTACATAAAGCCAGGGATGCACCGGTAATATCGGTTGATCTTTTTGTACTGTATGCTCCCATTGGATAAATTAATGTGCTCAACGAATCAGCAGGGGCATAAATCAGGTTATTCCCATAATGGCAATTTGTAGTATCGGCAGCAGTAGTTATATTAATACCTGCACGGTTTCCGACCATGATATTATTATAGATATTGGCTCTTGTCCATTTATCAATTAAGATTGAATTGGTAGCTTCACCTCTTTTGCGGAAACCACCGTCTACAATGGTATTATTGAAGATATTCATATTTGTCTGGGGAGTTAATACACTGCCTGTTTCGAGTTTGATGGCATTGTTGGCAGCACTCCAGAAATAATTATAAGCAATATCTCCTTTTACACCTTTTTTTATATTCATAGTTTCACCATCCGGACCTCCAAGGCGTTGGAATACATTTCGTTTTATACTTGCTGTGATATTACCGGCTAAGTGGATACCATCATCAACGCCACCATAAAACCAGCTGTCTTCCAAAATGATATAAGCACCGCCATTAAATGTCTGGCTTCCTTCCACATCAAAACTTGCCTGAGGGCTACCGCTTGAATCAGGTCCGCCGGTAAAATTAATATGGGTATATTTCACATACACATAAACTGCGGTTGAATCGAATACAAATCCGCCCCAGTGACCCGTATAAGTAGCAAAATCAGTGAATCTGCTTGCATCCTGGGATGTAAAGGTAACCTGTTTGGCTTCAGTACCCAGGCTTAATAAAGTACCTGAAATCTGGAACTGATAATTTCCTTTTGCAATAATGGTTGCACCAGGTTGAATGGCAAGGGTATCACCTTTAGCAACCGCAACATTGCCTGTCAGATAATATGTTGAATCCTGTTTCAGTGTCCCTTTCAATGTTCCTGTCAGATATTTGCTTTTCACAAAACTGGCTGGAACTTTTGGATAATTAGCTGTAGCGCTGATCAAATCGCTGTTCGATGTACAAGCTGACAAGACAAAGATCAAGCCTGCAATAAGAAATAAAAAAATCTTTTTCATTTGATGTTGTTTTTAAGTGATGAGTATGTAAATGATGATTAATTATTCAGATTAAATTTTAATCCTATCAGATAGGACGCGCTTGTTGAAATATTCTCAACATTAATACCGCTTTTGGTATGGAACTCTAATTTCGAATTCAGGATATTCCCCGCTTTTGCATAGACTAAAAGTTTTTTTGTGATACTTTTTTCAAAAGTAGCACCCACATCATGAAAGGTTTTTTGATATACGTCCAACCCATAGTCGGGACTGATAGTTTTCAGATTTTCACCCTGCATGGTGTAAACTACCTGAAACTTCCACCCGTTTTTTAAATCCCTGTAAATAAGTGCAGCATTGATAATGTTGGGTGATTGGCCTACTAAAGGCCTGGTTTCGTTTTTATGAGATGGATTGATTGAATCAGTGGGAAGATAAAAAATCTTTGAATTGTTTATAACAGATTTTGTATAGGTATAATTTGCACTGATTCCGAAATTTCCAATGTATTTAATGGCAACCAGTTCAATTCCATAATTGGCACAATCGGGTCCGTTGACAGGCATAGTGATATTATTTCCTCCAAGAATGTCTTCAATAGGCCGTTGAATATATTTATAGAAAACACCTGCCGTAAATACATCTTCTTTACCAGGATAGAACTCATAACGGGCATCAAAACAAGTTCCAATTGAATGTCTTAAATTTATATTCCCCTGAGTACCTCCATTTATTCCCTGGGCTGTATAATCGACAAGTTCAGTATAATTAGGACGGCTTAAACCCTGATAAACCGACATACGTATATTTTGATTCTCTGTAGCTTTATAATTTAAGTGTAAACTGGGCAACAAGTCATAATATGAATAGACATTCTTCGTGAATGGTACCTGTACATCCTGTGTTTCACTATGGAAGTTGGTCTGGTAAGTAAATTCCATTCTGACTCCGGTTAATACCTGTAGCTTTCCAAAATTGGTTTTTAATTGAATATATCCCGCTTCTATATTCTCAGTCGCTTTATAGTTCCCCGGATTATTTATCGGATTTCCGTTTCGTTGTTGTGCATTCCTGTTTTGGGTTACGATAACTGTATTCATATCCGGATTGCCCGGGTTATTGATAGGCGCATCGAAAGTATATTCGTTGATATAATTGTTACGGTATTTAATTCTTGCCATACCTCCGGTTTTAAATTCAAAAATATGATCAAAAAGAGTGGTATTGTATTTCAGGTTCAAATAACCGGTTTTATCTTCATCTGTATTGTGTTGCCATTGACGGGTTACACAGCCATCGTAGTTTAAATAAACGGGTTGAACAGTGGGATGAATAATCTGTACAAAACTTTCGGTCACTAAATCGGGTGCTTGTGAAGTGGCAATTGAATAAATGAGTGACCAGTCCAGATCCAGGTTGTTTAAAAGATGATGGTGCCCCTGTAAGTTTGTACTATTAAGGGTCGAAATATTTTTATTGGTAACAACCTGCGAGCCAACCCGGCCTTTATTAATTTCAGCAGTTGTATCACTTTCTATCCTTACCCCATCCTGGGTCATTTGAAGAAAAGAATTATACAGACTGAGTTTATTGTTTTCATCCAACTGATAATCCAGTTTTACATTCGATCCGACACTCATAGTCTGGGTATCAAAGTTTCTTTTGTTCCATGAATTGATATCTAACGAATTATGCGAATTTGTTTGAGTACCATAAAAGTTATCAATAGTTCCTTCCGAAGTATTATCAACAGTTGCTGAAATAAGGACCCCTAATTTATCATGAAAGTATCTATGGCCAAACGCAAAATTACCATTAATACCCGGGAGAGGTTTTTGGATAGTGGTGACCATATTGGGACGGGTGAAATCAGATAATACACTCTGATAAGTATAGTTGGGAAACTTTGCCAGATTCGATTCATCCGGATCTTTCATATTTACTACACCCGAATTGAAAGTGGTAAGTTCGTGACTAAAAAAATACTGATTGTATCCGGACGACAGATCGACATAAAACAGTGGATTTGCAGGAGCATCTTTCATTTCTATATTCACTGTTCCTCCTAAACCATTTGCTTCCTGATCGGGGGTCAGAGCCTTGGTTACTTCTATTCTTCCAACGAGGCTGGAAGGAATCATATCTAATGGCACGGACCGGGTAGAACCGCTTGTACTTGGGGCTGATGTTCCATTAATCATTGTATTGCTGTAACGTGGTGGCATTCCCCTGATAATGGCTTCGGTATTATCACCTGTACTGTTTTTCACCATCGATACTCCCGAAACACGTTGCATCACATTTGCCACGTTTAAATCAGGTAATTGCTCAATCGTTTTTGCAGAAATAATATTAATAACATTCGAAGCCAGTTTTTCATCCAGCCGGGCACTCACATCGGTTTCATTATTTTTAGTGCCTTTTACCTGAACATTATTTAATTCATTCGTTTCCGATTCTTTGAATATATTGAAAGTTACGACAGCATCATTCGAATTCAATTCTATTGGTTCGCTTACCGATGGCTTATATCCCATCATTTTTGCACTCAATGTATAACTTCCCTTGCTCAGTTCATCAAAAATAAAATATCCGTTTACATCCGAAACAAATATATATTTCGTTCCTACGATATCGACAAATGCACCGGCAATATTTTCATGTGTTTGAATATCGATGACCTGCCCTTTTATTGTTGCAGCCTGTGTTGGATTGACTGAAAAAAAAATGAAAGAAATAATAATGAATAAACCTCTCCGATAATATAAATTTGCCATTCCACAATTTTATTTTGTACTGTTTGTATTGTTGTTCCGTTTGAATTCAATTTATAGGTTGAATTTCAAAATCTCTTCTCCTTATAATTTCTGCGAAAGTATCGGGATTACAATACAAACTCGTTAAGAGGATATGAATTCGCCCAAAACATCTGTTATATTTATGTGACAATTATTAAATTTTGTTTGACTACTTTCCGGCATAAACTTAATGTGCTGTCGAACATACAGTTTAAAAGCTAAAAACGGTTTTTTTTGAATGTGAAGGACTCTGTTAATTGAGTATATTTAGAAATAGGTTTGTATTATTTCCACTATTTTAGAGTTGTTCTATTATCCTAAAATAAAAAGCAACAAAAATATTTTATGTAGTATACGACATCCCGTTTTTTCGGGACCACAAGAGCACATAGAAAACAATAGAAAAATAAAAATATTTATCCACAAAAGGCACAAAAACAAAAGGAAAATACCTTGCGATATTTTAAGAATTTAAACCCAACAAGATTATTGAATGCAATTTTTATATTGTGAACTATTGTGGTTAATTTTTAATCCGGTAAAGTAGGACTAATAAAAAAAAGACAAAAAAAGCCGTCTTTTCACAAAGACAGCTTTCTGCAATAAAGAGAGATTATCTAAACTGAAAAAGACAATACCTACCGGCAAAAATATTCAATGATTCTTTAATCAAATTGGACTGAGCAGAAAAAAACATTTCATTCTCTTTTATCAACTTCACCCTGTTTTTTTATCGTAATTCCTTTATAGGAATTAGATGTGTCGGTATCGGAATAGTTGATGAACCTGTCAGAATTGAGGATGAATATGACAGAATTGACTATGACAGCCCCGAAATGAACTTTGATTATGCTGGAATGGACTTTGACAGCCCCGGAATGGACTTTAACAGCCCCGGAATGGACTTTGACTCCCCTGGAATGGACTTCGACAACAGCGGAATGGACATTGACAGCAGCGAAATAAACTTTGGCAATAACGAAATGGACTATGACAAGATAGGAATTGATTTCTTTTCGTCCGGGAGTGTAAATTTGCAGTCAGTGGATAGCATTTGAGCGAAGCACAACTCATGCTCAAAACAAGTTCAGTACCGACAAATCAAATGTGCCATTTATACCGGATTCATTTGAAGTAAAAACTTATTTTGCTATCAATCCAGGTTAAGCTTCACTCAAACTAAAAATCCTTCGTCTGCTATACCTGGACTAAGAGGGGGATTGATAGTTAAAAACAAGCAACAAACAAATGTCATGTCAGCAGAATTTAGCCCCGGATTGAAAATTCTAAGAATACAGAAAGCGGGTTAACATATGCTGCTAACCATATGCTCCATTTCCTCATTTAATGATATTGCATATCCAACAAGACCGGGTGGGTAGCTAAGACGGCAAATTTAATAGATTCTATCAGATGTCAACAATATTCCTGTCTGAATCTGTAAGTGTTGCGGAAAACAATTCCTTATATTCCATGAAGATGGGATTACATCCCGATAGCCATCGGGACACATTGACAATAATCCCATTTTTCTATTTAATAATGTACATATCCGGAAGTACGGGGTTTTGCTTGTCCGCTTTCAAACCATAATGCCGGATGACTTCCGACAAGCTCAGACGCTGTTTTATCTCTGCTATTTCCATAATAAACTTTTTTATGCGATTTACTCCGCCACAAAAGCATTCATAAATATCCTTTATCGAACATATAAAATATTCTTTTTCGATATTTATCTCCATAAATCCATTTTATCGCTATCTTTGCAACTTATTAAACAACATGCATAACAATGGATATTGCAGCAAACATTAAAAGATTAAGGGAGCAACAAGGGCTGATTCAAAAGCAGGTTGCCGCCGAGTTAGAGATTGGATATTCCAATTATAACAAAATGGAAAACGGTATGCGGGAGCCATCTGTTGGCGAGTTGCAAAAGCTGGCAAAACTGTTCAGCATCACCATAGATGAGCTAATTAACCTGGAAAAGATTACACCAAAAGAAGTGGTTATCGAAAATAAAACAGTTTCGGAAAAGGTGAGGTTAATTTCGCAGTTAGACCAGGAGGATCAACACGCCGTATATCGTATTATTGATGGTATGCTGACCAAGAATAAATTTCAAACTTTCTTTGAACAAAATTTACAACCTGCTAAATAAACCCATTATGATTTCCGTACATCCACAATACATTAAAGACAAAAACGGCAAAAAATCCTTTGTGATTTTACCCGCCAAAGAGTTTGATATCTTGCTACAACGCATGGAAGAACTGGATGATATTCGCCTTTACGACCAAGCCAAGAAAGAAGACGATGGCCAGCGCATTCCAATGGATGAAGCTTTTAGAATGATTGAAGCTAAACGAAACAGTAAAAAGCAATGACTTACAGCGTTAACTTCAAAAAACATGCGCTTAAAGAGTTAGCCAAAATCAATGAGCCGTTTTACTCCCATATCAAACAAGCCATTTACAGTCTTGCCGACAACCCACGCCCACAAGGCTACAAAAAACTAAAAGGCAGAGATGGTTACCGCATTAGAGTGGGCAACTACCGCATTATCTATGATGTTTTTGAATCCGAACTGGTGGTGGATATTATCGCCTTGGGACACAGAAAAGACATTTATGAATAAACTAGCGCCCTGATTAAAATCATTAATTCAATGCTTACCAAAAAACGAATGAAGGATTTACCGGATAGAAAAGTAAACTTCTGACAAACTATTTTTTGTGGTTAAACACTATTTTAGAAAACTATAATTTTATGCTATAAAACAAAAACAAAAACAAACCCGATCTGATTTTCAGAACGGGTTTGTTTTTACCTTGAAGCATTACCTCATGAACCTACCACCAACCGAAAGCTTGCAACATCATTAACATTCCCAAAAGTATAGCTCCATCCCCTCCGATATAACCTTTTAAATGCATAATATAATATACAGTAAAACTAGGCTTGTCATCTTTCCCTTCTTTATTTGTAAAGATAATAATGACAATTCCTATAATTATGCATATAATTGCTAATAAATAATTCAAATATGTATCTAATCTTTATTTTTCTTTTCTACAACAGCATCTATTTCTATTCTATTCTATTCTTGAATCTTTCAAGCTAGAACATTGCATTAAAATCCCACGTCCCGTCGAATATAGAACTTCTTTAAATGTACAAAGGATCATATTGCCATTTGGATTTATACTCCCAATTCTTATATTCTTAAGAATTGTAATCCTTTTAAATATTCGATTAAACTATCAACTATATTTCCTTTGTAGATTGTTTATGTAAAAACGCATATCCGGTTAACGGTTGTGAAAGTGACAAAATAAACATCTTCAGGATTCCGAAATTTATACTTTCTACTCATAGTTCAAGAAATTAAATTTTTTACCATTTCCATAATCTCCAGTTATAAACTAATCCCCTATTTCGTCCAGGTTTGTAAATTTGCAGTCGGTGGATAGCGTTTGTATCATCTGAAGTACCAAATGTAATGTTTCCCACAAAAGTGGGGCAAACACGCACTATTTATATTTACTCAATTTGAAAATTGCCCTGTATTTTTTAGAGCAATTTATCAAGGCATTTTCATAGGCCTACACTGTATCTTGCTTAAAAATTGGATACTTTTCATTTGAATCAAGATGATAATCCGATTTTTCAATCTCTTGCATCTTAAGTTCAGACATATAAGCTATATCTTTAACAATTCCATTCATTTTAAAGTATTTAGTGCATTTACATTGGAAAATTTTAAAAAGATAGGTTATCACCGAATTGTCTGCTAATAAGTGTTTTCTGTTTTTCCAAAACACAAGAAATGTTTCCTGTACCAAATCTTTGGTTGTACTTTTATCATTCAGAATACCAATGCCGTAAACAAATAATCGGGGTTGATACTTTTTATAAAAGAGTTCAAAAGCCTTTAAATCTCCTTTACGAATTGCCGTAAATGTATTTTCGCATTCATCTTTCATCTTATTCTTAATTTATTAATAAATATGTAAATTGTCAATAATATTTATTATATTCCATAAGTAAACATGGCAAAAAGAATATGTAGGAATGATCATTTTTTCTGATTATTCCTGTTTTATATTTATCTAAAAATACAATATGAAAAAAATCGTCATATTCTTACTGTGTATCCTTATGCCTTATACCTCAATAATCCTGAATTAGAGAATTCTTCTGACACTGTCATCTATCCTAATTTTAATTCATTTACATAGACATTAGCCACAATCTGAATTTCTTACGGATTAGTGATAATAAAAGCACTTTGAATAACTCCGGCAAATGATTTTATATTATTGACAAACAATAGAATCAATTAAAGTAATCTCTTTATCCTGCTTATATATAGTTGATTTAAAAGTAAAATTAAACTATTTCAATTCCTTTCCAAACACATTACATATCGAATAAATACATAGGCTAAATTTGTATGGCATTTAAAATTTAATTTTACAGGTTTCAATTTTTTAAAAAAAAGCCGCCTTTTCACAAAGGCAGCTTTCAACAATAATGAGTGACTACGTAAACTAAAAAGACAATCCCTTCAATAGTGATATTCACAAACAGATCATTAATACATTTGAATTCCATTCATTTCTACTCTGATTTTTAAAATTTAATTCATTCTTATTTTACAAGTTTAAAATCGTCAAATGGTTTGACATCACCCGAAGCATTAATTTCGAATGTTTTTACAACTATACAATCAGTGCTCACTGCAATATTACTAAACATAGGATTACCATCCTGACCAAAATGGCCGGTGAAAAGACTAAAATAGTCAGGTAATCCGGTTAACTCGACGACAGCACTCGACGACATGTCCGCCTTGCTTCTTGGTTCATATTTTTTCTTTCCTGCCGAATTGTTTAAGAAATAGAGTGTCCCGTTTTTTAAGTTATAGATTCCTCCTGATTTTGCAGTCAGGTTGGTACGTTCATCATACGCTACATCAGTTTGATCGGAAACGGCTCTTTCAACAAGTTTTTTATTCCTGATAGGTCCTATTACTTCATAGATATGATCGTGCCCCTGTAATGCCAGGTCAATTTTCAACTCATCAAATACAGGGCTCATTTTTTCGCGTACAAGCCTTCCGTCTTCGTCGCTTTGATGACTGACGCTTCCTGTGAACATCGCTTTGTGATAAAAAGCAATTCTCCACTTTGTATCCGGATGGGCAGCTACCTGTCTTCGCATCCAGCCGGCTATGGAGTCAAGTTGTCCTGTCACATCATAATCTTCGTAACTAAAAGCCAGAAACAAGGCATCCCCGTAAACAAAAGAGTAAATACTGCCCGGTACTGTTGAATTGACATAGTCAAAGAAATTGGTTTCGGTATTAAAGTGATGTGTAAAGTTTCTGTTGATCGAAAAATCGTGATTCCCCTCAATCGGTGCAAAGGGTTTATTCAGAAAAATGTCCTGCTGTGTCCGGAAAAACTGTTCGTATTCCCATTCCGAATTATTATTGTCCGACGACTGTACCAGATCACCACAATTCAACCAGAAGTTTGCGTCCGGATACATTGCATTGGCAGCATGGGTTGTCCTCTGTGAAATATCAAACATTTCATCCGTATTTGCCTGCGGATCGGTGGAGTAAATAAATGAGAACGGATCCTTATTCGCTTTAGCTGTAGTAAAAGTACCCGTTTCACTCCACGCTCCTTCTTTTCCTACCCGGTACGAATAAAGTGTGTTCGGAGTAAGTCCTGTAGCCAGTGCTTTGTGTTGGGTGTAACTTTTCTTAGTATTATCAGGAATATCCGCTAATTCAAGAAGTTTATTTCCTTTGGAATTATAATTCAGATTGTACACATTGGCACTTTGGGCTTCGATAGTCAATAATGGTGTTTGAAATGCATTGTTGTCAGTAACGGCACCACTTACAATTTCAACTTTTCCACCGGTTGTCCCTTCATTAGTAAACCAGGCAAAACCTAATCGGGATGTTGGACTTCCATTGATACACATCACAATACTATAAGGCAATTCTTTACTTTGCAGGGTATTGATTGAATATTGAAGGGCTGTTGTTGAAGCAGAATCCTGTAAGGTAGTAGCTCTTTTGACTGCTCTTTTTAGGATTGTCCATGAAGGGATTGTGTAATTCAGTTCATTGATTGAATTGGCAATATTCAATAACGAATCAATTTTGTTTTGAGCAACTGTTGTGCTTGTAACCATCAACACTCCACAAATAATCAGCATTAATTTCGATGTATTTCTTTTCCATTTACTGAAAAACCCTTTTGATAAATTACTCCCTTTCATTGATTTATAGAATAGATGTTAATAGAATATTTTGTATTTCATGAGATTTCAAAAGTAAAGTATTTACTCCTGATTGTCATTCCAAAAGTATTTCATTTGAATGATGATTCTGATAAATTTTATCGGTTAAGTAATTGGAACAATTAAATGTCTCATTTGAAATTCAAAAGAATAGAACGCTGAAAAAGCAGATTTAGCGGATTAAATCCCGATAGCTATCGGGAGGATTTTTATTCCGATACATCGGAATGATTATAAGATCTATGTCTTTATCATTCATACTTGTATGAATAAAATCCTCCCGATAGCTATCGGGATTAAAATCCGATACAAGATATTAATCAGATTTAATCCGCTGAATTCGTGAAATTTCCGACAAGTCGGAATGTTCCATCCGCGTTCTATTCTTTAGAAGGACATTATATTCTTTCTAGTACTTAGAATCCTTTTAATTTGAATAAATCTAACAATTTATCCCTGATTCTACTACAATTGGCAATGGAATAAGTTGAATTCCTGTGAAGTAGTAATAAGTTTGTATTTTCATTATTTTAGTTTCAACAAAAAACTTCAACCATCCGGACTCAAAAGATAAGTTGAGATTTTTCGTCTGTTTCTCAGAGTTACATTGTGATCATTTATCTATAGTTATTGACTACTTACTCAATGATAATTAATACTTTATCCTGTTATATCCCGAATGGATAAAATTACACGGACAATACGCTCACAATCCGCCCGAATTAAAGACATAAACAATACATAAACAATACCTAAACAATACATAACAAAACTCTATATAGGATTTTATTATGTATTGTTTGTGTGTTGTTTTATACTTAAACAGTTATTTTTTCCGGGTGGATTGTGAGCGTATTGTCAGTATTTTGTCCCGGCAAGCTGATGTCAAATAAACATTATTATCTAAGTACATGACAAAAAAATAAGCAACAATCTAATTGATTCATATTGATTAACATACAACAAAAAGGATTACCACAAATGACACAAAAGAATTACATAAGTAATTAGGGTCTGCTGAAAAACAGTTATATTTCAGATTAATATAAAATTACAAATCATTTTTTATTTTTTAGTACAAGTTTTTTTATTTTTAGTTTAAAACTTATGCACTTAATTTGTTTTGATTCTAAAAATCCTGTAAGGATTTCCTGTGAATAACCCCCAGATTTATCTGGGGGCTAAGTAAAGAAGAATGAAAAGTACTCCAGAGGAGTTCCCCAATAACATTAAAAATCCTTATAATCAATGGGAAACTCCTCCGGAGTTCAGTTACTATAAGTTACTTCATCCCCCGAATAAATTCGAGGGTTATGCACAGGTAACTCCTCTGGAGTTATTCAGCAGACCCAAATTACATTTTAAAATAAATAACGCAAATATCAAAAATACTAAAAGCGTTTAAAGCTAATATTAAAAACCGAAAATCTTTTGTGTGCTTAATATTGACTTTGGTGGAATTTAAACTTAACTTTTGTGATTCTTTTGTGACTTTTGTGGTGAAGTATTGATTTAATATGTTTATTATGTAACTGTTAGTAATAATATCATTTTTTGTCATGTACTAAGCAAAAATTGACGAAAATGTTTTATGAAAATGATATACTAAATCAGAAAGCTGCCTTTTTAAAAAAGACAGCTTTCAGCAAACTCAGAGAAGATTACGCAAACGAAAAAAGAGTATTACAGGGTAGCAAAGATGGTTGAAGGTTGATAATCAATTCGTGTCAATTCGTATAAAAACAGTGCTTCGGCAGTTCGTGTCCAGTAGTTGAATTCCATGGATTTGGTATAGGATGGGATAAAGCGCAGTAATGCATCGAGATCAAATTCATTCGCTGAGACTCCTGCACCTGTACGTAATGCGTCGATCACATTGCATTCCTGCTCAATGTGCGCAGGTACCATTAAAACGGCTTTTTGCATATACATCGCTTCGCAGACCGATTCAAAGCCGCCGGTAGTAGCATATGCTTTGCAACCAGCCATATACTGAAGGAAAAGTGTATCGCTTAGTTTATGCAGGGTAAGCTTTGGAGTAATCCTGACAGAGGGTTCTGTATTCTTTTTATCCCAAAAGAAGTGGAGTGATTGCTCACTGTGATTTTCGCTCCAGGTAGTTAATTCACCGGCAAATCCGCTGTTCAGCATATAACCGTGAATATAATCCCCATCGACTACTTCCTGTTGCAACACCTCCTGACGTAAAAGCGGCGGAACAACAGAAATTTTTCCATATTGCAGACGATCATCAGCACGAAAAGAGAGAGCCAGCATCTTCAGCGAATTCATGGCAGTAAGACCTGAATAAAAATTCAACAGGTTGAATTGCCATGTATCTTTGCCTGTATAGTGAAAAGCAGGTGTCATAAAATAATACTGATGCGCCACATTAATCATGGGTGGTGTTGGACTGAATACTCCATAAGTAACACCACACAATAGCTCATAAAAATTGATCACAACATCCGGCTGAGTATTTCTGATTGTCCGTCTGATTGTCAGCACGCTGCGGATATATACCGGTATAAAAAACAGGTTGTACAGAATGCTAATAATTAATGGCGAATGTTTTCCTTTAGGGGTTGGTAAAAAGTCAGGACTTTGGAACTGGATAAGTTCACTGTTAATTTTTTGAGAAAAAAATAAAGGCAAGGTACGTTTGGCACTTCCGCCGACCATTACTGCCACCACCTGATGACCATTACGTTCGAGCATTGATTTCAAACTCAGGGCCTGTGTGAAATGACCCCTACCCTCACCTTGTACAACAAATAAATATCTCATAAGTAATTTGAAAGATAAAATTATTTACTTTAAGTTTTGACCCCCAAGCCCCCAAATGGGGGATGTAAAGACGCAGTATCTGAAGTTTAGATTTATAATAGGAACTTCTTAATTTCACCCCCCCCCCAATCCCCAAGAGGCTATGTAAAAACTATAATTGAAAATGATAAAACTATCAAATTTATGCATGTAGTTGAAATAAGGTAATAAGGTTAAGATATTTTTGTTAATATTTCTATTAAGGTTGAGAAACAAAAATATGGTACATTCCGGTTTATCGGAAAGGTTTATTTCTTAAAAACCTTATTTCCAGGTATTAAACCTTAATAGAAAACCATCGAACCACTAACCCAAACCTTATTACCTTATTAAAAAAAGCCTCAATTATCAATTTAGAAGTAACGGATTCTACTATTTTCATTTTTGCACAGCCTCCCAAATGGGGGATGTAAAGATGCAGTATCTGAAATTTAGATTTATCACAATTGTTCATTAAAAATTATGATGTACTATATTTTTTAATTAGAAAAAATGATGAAACATATTGTTTGAGAATGCAACCATTTGCGGTTTTTGATTCGACTGGTAGACTTCAACCGGTTCGGTGGTCACAACCAAATTACGATGCAAATAAACTTCCCAGGTTCCATCTTCATGTTCTAATAAAGCAGACAGACTTTCCACCCAGTCCCCCGAATTCAGGTAATGGATACCATCAATCATCCTGTCAGCCGGCTGGTGGATATGTCCGCAGATAATTCCATCGGCATGACGCGAACGGGCTAAAGTAACCAGTTCATTTTCGTAATTTGAAATATACGATACAGCAGATTTAACTTTTTGCTTGATGCTTTGCGAAAGTGAGTAATATTGCAATCCTTTTTTAGTACGATAAATATTGTAAATACGATTTACCCATAATAAAAAAGTATATCCTACATCACCGAGCTTTGCAAGCCACACCATATTGGAAGTAATGTTGTCGAATATATCGCCATGAACTACATAATACCGCTTACCGTTCTTTTCGTGTACATAATCTTTTACAATGGAGATATTGGCAAAAGAGAAAGGAGCTATCTGGTCAATAAAATCATCGTGGTTTCCTCTGACATAAATGACTTTTGTATTATGGTTTTCCATCATCTTCATAATGATTTTAAAGAAATCAGTGTCTTCTTTCTTCCACTTGCCTCCTTTTTGTAAATTCCATCCATCAATGATGTCGCCATTTAAAATAAGGGTATTACAATTTACAGTTTTCAGAAAATCTGCAAGTTCGCGTGTCTTTGAATGTTCAGTCCCGAGATGGACATCGGAAATAACTATGGTAGGATAAAACTTTTGATTATACATCTGCTATTTTTTATTACAAAGTAACAGCTATCTTATTGCAGGAGTACAACAACGGAATGAAATTAGTATGACAGTGAAGGCATTTACAATTTATTTATTTACGATTTACAATTTAATACTAACTACACTTCACCACAGAACACAAAAGAAGCAAGAAAAAATACGTAACCACAATAGACACATAGTACACAATAGAAGAACACAATAGTTTGTTCGAAATTTATTCATTTAAATTTCTTTCATTTAAAATAAAATGACTATCGGCTTTTGCACCCAACATTCAAATATTCGTAAATTCGCCTGTTGTATAGCCAGTTAGATTTAAATTTCAAACAACAAAATCTATCACTAAAGAATCGATTAGATTAATAAGGGAAATAAGGGCAGGTTCGTGGGGTTTTAGGTTTTCTACTAAGTCCCACACGATCAGAGATCGAACAACAAGATAGATAACTGTGAAGGGCTGAAAAAGTCTATTTACTAATCCCTGATTAGCAACACTTTGCAAAGAGTTATATAGTAGCGAAAAAAAGAAGAAAAATAAGGTTTTTAATATAAGATTTGAAAGAATGAATTTAATACAAATTGATTATTAGTAAGCTGCATATTCGTTGCATTAGGTACGGAGTATAATCCTATTTGTAGACCAGGATAATCTAATAAACATCATGTACAGAGTACCGGAATATATTATTTGAAGCAATGGGGCGTTTACGGATAATTACAAAACAATAAAGTAAAAAAAATACATTGGGTGCAAAACAGATAGTCATTTAAAATAATCTGTGTAAATCAGTATAACCAGTGGACAATTTCTTAATTCGTATAATTCGCTTTAATTCGTAAAATTAGTATAATCAGTGTAAATCAGTGTAATCAGTGGACAATTTCTTAATTCGTATAATTCGCTTTAATTCGTCAAATTAGTATCAACAAAAATTCAATCTTACCTTAAATTATTTGATTCACTATCCTACCAAATAAGCATCTTTATAAATTCGGTTTTATTTCTTCATCAATCTCTTTCTTGTGGCGCAAATCTTTTCCTTCGATAGCATAGATAGATGCTTCGGCAATGTTGGTAGCATGATCGGCAATGCGTTCAATGTTAGAAATAATGCTGTTCATTTGAATAAAGGTGAAAAGCAACTGCTGTGTATCTGATGAGAATTCATTTTTCTTAATCGCCTTTTTGATGAGTTTGTGATTCATTTCATCAACGATCTCATCGTTCTTAATTGCCCAGATAGCATCTTCCTTTTCGCTTGTAACAAACGACAGAATTGATTTTTGAACCATACTGACACTTGCCATAAACATATTCGTAATGACTTCCGACATTTTCATATAAACTTCAACATCCTGTATTCTTGGGATATACCTGACGATATTTATTACAGAATCTCCGATACGTTCCAGATTGGCAACCATTTGATAAATAGCCATTACCTGACGCAGATCGGAAGCAACAGGTTTCTGTAAAACGATTGTATCAATAATTTCCTCAGAAATCCTGAGTTCATAGTTATCGATCAGATCTTCATTTTCATTTAATTCTTTCATTATATCTTCAGGGATAGCAATCATGCTCCCGTTGATAATTTTCTCTAATAAATCGAGTTGATGCAACACCACTTTTGACAATTCGTCAAAAAGGGTTCGTATTTGTTGCATTGCATTTTCTTTTTGTATGTTCATTCGATAAATTTATTTGTTATTCCTTTTTTTACTTTAGATAAAATAATGCTTTAAGTAAATTATAAGTAATCATTTAAAGTTAAATGATCAATTCTACAAAACTTATATTTTCAGTATCCTGTTAATTATTAATTTTTAATTATTAATTATTAATTAGCCGAATTTCCCCGTCAGGTACCCTTCTGTACGTGGATCTTTTGGATTGGTGAATATTGTTTTTGTATTCTCATATTCAATTAATTCACCCAGGTACATAAACATAGAGTTGTCCGAGATACGGGCAGCCTGTGACATATTGTGAGTGACCAGTACAATGGTATAATGTTTTTTTAATTCTACCAGCAGATCTTCAATTTTAGCAGTTGCAACAGGATCGAGTGCCGAAGTGGGTTCATCCAGTAAAATGACATCGGGTTTAAAAGCCAGTGCGCGTGCTACACAAAGACGTTGTTGTTGTCCACCCGATAAGAACGTTCCTTTTTTATGCAGTGAATTTTTTACTTCATCCCACAGGGTAACATCCCTTAACGAAGTCTCCACAATTTCATCCCGCTCGGCACGTTTCAAATGAATTCCATTCAGTTTATACCCGGCGATAACATTTTCATAAATACTTAATGTCGGGAAAGGATTAGGGCGTTGAAAAACCATTCCAATCCTTCTACGCAATTTGATGGTTGACATATCGTATATATTTTCGTTGTTCAACTTTATGACTCCCTGAGTGATAATATTGGGGTAAAGTTCGTGCATACGGTTGATGGCCCGTAACAGGGTTGTTTTACCACATCCGGAAGGTCCCATAATGGCAGTTATGGCATTTTTCTTAATAGTGGCAGTTACATTTTTCACAGCAAATTTATCTTTGTCGTAACCGATAGAAAGTCCTTCAATAGATAATATGGAAGGTTTGGTAGTATCATTGTTTTCGTTCATCTTCTTCTTAGAATATATCTTTTTGTAATAATCAGTTGTTTTTCCTTCTTAAGAGTTTTGTTTTCCGGCTATCCATTTCGAGAGCAAATTCAGTGTAAGCACGAATCCCATTAGAAACAGGGTAGAACTCCAGATCAGATCCACCATATTGGGATCGTTGTAAAATTGCCATATCAGTAATGGAACAGCACTTACAGGTTTTGTTATACTCCAGTTTATAGCAGGATTCCCCAGGGTTGTAAGCATAAGAGGTGCCGTTTCGCCTAATATGCGTGAAACAGCGAGTAAAATACCTGTCATCAGGCCGCTGAAACTTGTTGGAATAAGGACTCTCAGAATAACTTTGTAGTAGGGCGTTCCTAAAGCAATAGCTGCTTCCTTTAAAGTGTCGGGAATCATCTTCATTGATTCTTCCGTAGAGCGAATGATCAAAGGCAGCATCATAAGAGCAAGGGCAACACTACCGGCCAACACCGAATATCCATGGGTAATATGAACTACCACCCAAAGGTAAACAATCAGTCCGACAACAATCGAGGGTACGCCCTGCAATACATCCGTAATATCGCGTATGAAACCGGCATATCTTTTATTGCTGTTTTCGTACAGGTAAATGCCTATTAAAACCCCGAAAGGGATAGCAATTACCGAAGCAATACCAACCAGGTAAAGTGATCCTGTTATACCATTGACTATACCACCGGGAATTAACTGCCCGCTTGATTTAGCCATCATGGCTGTGAAGGTATCGGGGGCAACCTGAGTAAAGAAAGCCCAGTTAATTTGATGATATCCTTTGAGCACCAGACTTCCGATGATCAGAAAAACAAAGGAAATGGTGATAAGCGAGAATAAAATGACTCCTGCTAAAAACAATCGATCCCTGAACTTACGTCCTGTAAAATGATCAGGAAGGATTTCTGCTCTTTTCTTTTCTATGAAAATATTAGTCTGATCCATTAGGCCATTTTTTTAATAATAAATTTCCCGACTGCATTGATAATCGTTGTAATGACAAACAAAAGTAATCCGATTTCAATCAACGAACTTAACTGCAATCCACTGGCCTCCCCGAATTGATTGGCAATCACACTGGCCATTGAATTTCCGGTACTGAACAGACCTGTGGGTATTATATTCGCGTTTCCGATCAGCATCGTTACAGCCAGTGTTTCACCCAATGCCCTACCGAAAGCTAAGACATAACTGGCAGTAATTCCTGAACGTGCATTTGGAAGAATTACATTCCAGATGACTTCAAGACGTGTAGCCCCTAATGAATAAGCGGCTTCTTTCAGTTCATTCGGAACCATCATAATCGTTGTATTGCTCAGTGAAGTCGCATAAGGGATAATCATGATGGCCAGTATAAGACCCGAAGTGAATATACCATATCCCTGCGGACTTAAACCAATGGATACAATAAACGGACGTAATATGTAGAAACCCCATAAGCCGTAAATAATGGAAGGAATCCCTGCCAATAAATCAACCAATGTACTCACTACGGAAGCTATGCGGGTATTCCTAAAATATTCGCCTATAAACAGGGAAGTCGAAAATGCCATTGGGATGGCAATTATCAACGCAAGAACCGAAGTAAATAATGTCCCTGCAATAAACAGGAGTGCACCATACTGCTCTCTGCCCTGAGTCGGATCCCATTGGGAAGAAATTATAAATCTCCATCCAAACTGATGAAAAGAAGTCATGGATCCCCTGATTAAGGAGAGTACCATAGCTCCCGATATTAACAGGATCAATAACGATGCTGTAAATAAAGTATACTTTAAAATTTTATCACTATTCACTTGAACACATATTAGTTAAAATCAATTTAAGTTTTTCTTTCTGCCTGTAATTAAATTAATTATAAGACGGCTTTCCCGTCATAAGTCACTGAACGCAGAATTGTTTTGGCTTTCGCTATTGCAGGATCAGGAAGAGGAGCATAATTTACTTTTTTTGCAATTCCCTGTGCTTCCTTGCCAAGCATCCAGTCGAGCAAGTTTAATGAAGCCTTAACCTGTGCCAGTGAGCGGTTATTGTAATTTTGTTCTTTATAGAGTATAATCCATGTAAATCCTGAAATAGGATAAGCATCTACAGCTGATGAATTGGTAATCATGATACGGGTATCATCCGGCAGTTCACCTTTTCCTGCTGCACTTACCGATTCAATGGACGGTTTGATAAACCTGCCTGCCTGATTTTGCAATAAAGCAGTGGAAATTTTTTCAGCAAAAGCATACTCTGAACCTATGTATCCGATAGCACCAATGGTATGGTTTATTGTTCCTGCAACACCCGGATTCCCTTTTGCCCCAATACCGACAGGCCATTTAACCGATTTACCTGAGCCAATTTTACTTTTCCAGGCCGGACTAACCTTAGTTAAATAATCGGTAAACATATTGGTAGTACCACTTCCGTCGGAACGGTATACTACTGTCATTGGTAATTCGGGGAATTTAACGGAAGGGTTTAATTTAACCAGTGAAGCATCATTCCATGTTTTTATTTCACCCATAAGTATCTTAACCAACAAATCGGGAGTCAGTTTGATTTCATGAATACCGGGTAAGTTAAATGCGATAACAACGGCACCGCTACAGGTAGGGATATGTACAATGGATGCCGGCATTGCATTCATTTCGGCATCACTCAGGAAAGCATCCGAAGCGCCGAAATCTACCACTTTATCTTTCAGACTTCGAATTCCACCGCCTGAACCAATACCTCCATATGTAACTTTCACACCTGTTAATGCGGTATACTTTTCAAATGACATATTGTAAAAAGGGAGTGGGAAAGTTGCACCGGCAGCCGACAGTGAAATAGTTGAATCACCGGCTGACAAACTCTTTTTCTTGTCATTCTGACAGGATGTAACCAAGAGCACTAAAAACAAAAATAATCCAATTTTTTTCATACAAGTCTAATATTAAATATTACAATAATCAATTCTACTTTACTTTACTAAGATAACCACAATAGGCACAATAGGACACAATAGAAATACACAATAGATTTAATTCTACTTTATCAGATTAAAAAATTAACCACAATAGTTATTTCGTTTAATAGTTAGATTACATTTGATCATCTTGTTGGGTTTTAAATTCTTAAAATACCGCTAGGTATTTAACTATTGTGTCCTTTTATATTTTGTTTTTGTGTCTTTCTATTGTGTTCTATTGTGATCCCGATAGCTATCGGGATGGTTATGTATTTTGTTTTCTATTGTTGTTTTTATTATAGTAAAGTAGAATTAACCACACATTATAATCAATAGAAAAAAACTAAACCAAAAAAGTCACAAAAGAGAACAAAAGACAAATACCTGAAAGAAAAATGGTAAATGGTAAATGAAACTCTGTATCCTTTTGGTAAGTTTATATTAAATGGTAAATGAATAAATGGTAAATGAATATAAATCAATTAGCCCTTCATACTGTTTAGAACAGTATGAAAGGACTTTATGTAAAAAATTAATACAATTCAATTTTATTGTATATTATTTTACAACAGGTTTCCCGTTATAGGTCACTGTGCGTAAAATAGCTTTTGCTTTTAAAACTACTGCAGCAGGAAGCGGGGCATAATTAACCTTACTGGCAATTCCCTGTGCTGCCGGGCTAACCATATATTCCATTAATTTGACAGTAGCCCTGGCCTGAGCCAATGAACGCCTATTGTAATTTTGTTCTTTATAAAGAATCAACCAGGTAAACCCTGCTATAGGATATGCATTAACTGCTGAAGAATTCGTCAGCATGGTACGTGTATCGGCAGGTATAACACTTTTTCCTGCAGCACTTACCGAAGCAATGCTTGCCTTGATAAATTTACCGGCATGATTTCTTAAGGCAACAGCCGAAATCTTTTCGGCAAAAGCATATTCCGAGCCAATATATCCAATTGCTCCGACAGTTTGATGAACTGTTCCTGCAACTCCGGGATTTCCTTTGGCTCCAATTCCAACAGGCCATTTTACTGATTTACCTACTCCTACTTTACTTTTCCAATCTTTGCTCACTTTAGTCAGGTAGTCGGTAAACATATTGGTGGTACCACTACCATCTGAACGGTAAACCACTGTGATAGCCATGTTCGGGAATTTAACTGCGGGATTGAGTTTCTTCAATGATGCATTATCCCAGTTTTTTATTTCACCCAATAAAATATCAACCAAAATTTCAGGAGTCATTTTAATTTCAGAAATTCCAGGTAAGTTAAATGCTACAACTACCGCACCACTACAAGTAGGGATATGAACAATAGCAGCCGGCATAGCTTTCAATTCAGCATCACTAAGGAATGCATCGGAAGCTCCAAAATCAACTACTTTGTCTGTTAAACTTTTGATACCGGCACCAGAACCGACACCTCCGTAAGATACTTTTTCACCGGTTGCTTTGGTGTAATTTCCAAACGCCATATTGTAGAATGGAAGTGGAAAAGTTGCTCCGGCTCCTGATAATGATATTTCGCTTTGACAAAATGCAGAAGCAGTCATGAGCGCAAAAGCTAAGAATAAACCAATTTTTTTCATAATGAAATGAATTTTAATTATTGTTTTAGTAAAAAACTAAGAGTTCTTTATTTATGCTAACCTGTTAAAAATTTATACCTAAATTCACATTAATAGACGATACGGAATGTGCTCCTGCATTTGAAGCATCAGAGGAGGGACTTGCATAACGGAAATTAGGTGCAATCTGAATCCCTTTTACAGGTACAAATTCAACACCAGCCATGTATACCAGACCATCTGTTCCTGTTTTTGTAGAATTCCAGGGTAAATCAGTAGTAGTAGAAACACCATTAGTAGTTGTAGTAACTGAGATTTTATCTGACGATAAATCATCAACACGTGCAAATACGTTTAATTGTTTCACGATGGGGAGTGTGCCATATACTGAAATACCTGACCAGTTTTGACCTTTGATGTTTCCTTTACCATTCTGAGTGTTGTATTCAACAGCCAGTGTACCTTGTTCGCTCTTATATCCTACAAAAAAGTTTAATGAGCTTTGTGCTACTTTTGAAGTGGCATATGACTGGTTGGCCATATTATCATAATAAACACGGGCAAAAAGGTTCTTGATGGGTTGAACTGTCAAACCGACTGTATATTTAAAGGTACTGTCTGCCTGAACTTTTTTATAACCTTCACCATTTAAGACTTCCATGTCCAGGGCAACTTCCGGTATAAACTGAAGTTTAACCTTAGCACCAAGATCGGCACTGTTTCCAAATCCGTATTGATCCTGGAATGATTTGTATAAATAACGTTTTCCCCATACTGATTCCTGAAGGCTAAACATATTTTCACCTACCATACCTAAATCAGCTGTCACGATTCCGTGATTATATTCACCATATGCATTTTTCAAAAATGCAGTAAATGCAGAAACGCCCGGGCTGGTGCTTGCTGCAGCAACATTAGCCACATCAAATACGATCTTTCCTGAAAAATCACTGCTAAAGTTATAACCGTATCCAAAATAAGCACGGGTAATTTCAAATGCATTATTAGTCTTACTGTTAGAGGTAACGTTCGTAAAATCACTGAAAATGGTTACAATAGGTTTACCACCTGGTTTAAACACTTCGACAACAGGTTGATCCGTTTGTTCAATTACGACAACAGGTTGATCATTTTGCGCCTTTAGGACAGAGCTCATTCCAATAAGTACAATCAGGCTTAAATAAATTTTCTTCATTTTGTTTCGTTTTTAAATTACTATTGTTTTAAATTTCAATTTGTTGTTTTTTAAACTATAATGATTAATTTTTGAGCAAAAGTATAGCCAACCTGTTACGACATTGTGAAGCGGATGTTACATTCGTATGAAGATAAAATCTGAATTGATTCAGTTTGATCATAATTTTGGCATTTTCAATAGAATTGTTGGATTATTATACCAATATATGCTTGTCAACCTGCTAAAAGATGTAATACCTTTGTAACATCTAATTCGTTTTGATTTAAAAAAAAATTCATTCCTTTGTATCCAAAAAAATATAATTTAACAGAGTCAATCTTCAGATCTTATAAACAATTATCTGTTTACATGGTTAAACAATTAGTTATTACTTATTCATACTAAAAAAAATGAGACTTATAGAACAGGAATTATCGTCCCTTCGCCAGGATTTGACAGAAATGTGGAGATTAGTGATCTCCCAGGTATCCAATGCAGGTGAAGCAATCCTTATGTTTGATAAAGATTTGGCTTCGAAAGTAAATATGCGTGAGAAAAAGGTAGACGCCTATGAACTGAAAATTGATGGCTTTTGCGAGAGTATCATTGCTCTTTATCAACCTGTTGCCGTGGATCTTCGTTTTGTTCTGGCAGTGTTTAAAATCAATTCAAATCTCGAACGGATTGCTGATTTCGCCAATGGAATTTCGCATATCCTAATTGATAATCCATCGGTTATAGTGGATGCCGAGGTAATCCTGGATACACATCTTCAGATTATGATTGATCAGGTAAACAAAATGCTGACCCAGGGATTGGAAGCTTTTGAAAATGAAAAATCGAACTTCGCCGCAGCGATCTTTAATGAAGATTCACAGGTGGATGAAATCAATGAAAAAGCGGTTCATGTGATTGCTGCCTATATTCAAAAAAATCCTGACAGGGCATTCGAATGCCTCCAATTGATGGGTATATTCAGGAAATTTGAACGTATTGGCGATCATTGTGCCAATATCGCAGAAGAAATTTTCTTTTACATCGATGCCAAAGTACTGAAACACGCACAGAAAAAAACAGATTGATCAGGGAGTACGGAGTTTGAAGAGTTTGAAGTTTGAAGAGTTTGAGGTTTGAAAGGTTCCTGATTCCGATGTCTTTTGTCTTGGTTCTTGGTTCTATGCTCTTTGCTCTTTGCTCTTTGCTCAATGCTTTTGCAGTCCTTTCTGCTGGTTGGGTCTCTCGATTTCCATATCGCGAATTAATGGCTCAAAATAAACGAAATAAACCTCAAAACATACGAAGTACTTTTAAGAGTTTTCCTCTTGATTACTAAAACGTTTTTGTGTCTCATTCCCCGACTACAAAAAGTTTAGCGGTTACCCCTTTACCGGATACCTTTCAAAACCAAAACGCGGAACACGGAACACATAACACGAAACTCTTATCCTTTTAGTCGCACTCCCACATCTAAGATTCACACTTCTGCAATCAACACCAAGTGGGAGGGCGACATTCAACCAGATGTCGCCCTCCCACTTATTATTCAACCTATAAAAAATTCAACGTCAGAAGTGGGAGTGCGACTAATTGGCTTGTACCGGAAACCTTTCAAAACCATAACACGGAACACGGAACACGAAACACGAAACACGGAACACGAAACACGAAACACGAAACACTTATCCTTTTAGTCGCACTCCCACATCTTAGATTCACACTTCTGCAATCAACAACAAGTGGGAGGGCGACATTCAACCAGATGTCGCCCTCCCACTTATTATTCAACTTATAAAAT